>Ga0070717_10000298_pt1 | contig 33228 bp, 42 predicted proteins | sample LARL113metaG_FD_71366 | JGI IMG/M metagenome (GOLD analysis project Ga0070717, IMG submission 71366) | Corn, switchgrass and miscanthus rhizosphere microbial communities from Kellogg Biological Station, Michigan, USA - LAR L11-3 metaG | ecosystem: Host-associated > Plants > Roots > Rhizosphere ...
AAATGAGTACACAGTGGCTGTCGGAGTCGCAAAAGGTGAAGCATTACAGGATCAACAACACGGTGTTTGATAGGTTGCCTGCTACAAAGATCTGTGTCCTCTGTGGTGCTATCCCTCCACAACTACACTCTTTAGGATGTTCCGGCGAGCGATGCCCAAATTGTATGAGAGTCCTTTTCATCTGTGCTTGTAAGTTGTCAAAGGAGGCGATCTCATGACTGGCGTAGTTATCATCATTGTGTACTGCATCCATTGTTGTAGGAGGCAACGGCTCACAGCTACTCCGCATTTGATGGACCAGTTTTACCACAAGTACGACTGCGATACTAGACGGTTTCCCAGCTATCGGAGACAGGCCACCTTTAGACCTGTTCCTGGCAAGCCTTACGCCAGTTGGGAGGATGAGCAGACACATGAAACAAAGGAATACCCTTACTACGAATACGGAGTACATCGTGACATAGCAGTATAGGAGGATAGGATGTTATTACCTGATAACGTTAGACAGCAACTACCGCCATTGTATGCACAAGAGAAGGTCAAGGACCCAATCGTCTACGCCAAGTTCTTCTTCCCAGGTAGCCACTTGACATGGTACGCGACCGAGTTCGATGGCGAAGACGAGTTTTTCGGCTGGGTGTACGGAGACTTCCCAGAGATGGGCTACTTCTCGCTGTCTGAGATGGAGTCAGTACAGGTAGCCGGCTTACGTACCCAGTGTGATCAGTCCTTCCAACCAACACGGCTATCCATCGTGAAGGCATCACACGGCGAGAAGTAGTAAGCATAGCGCTTGTTTTAAGCTCAGCAATTTATATTATAATATTAAAGTATCTACAGTTGTTAGCCCTCCACTAGTCACGTGCAGCTAACAACTGTAGGTATTGTATATCTACAAGAAAACAACCTGGGACCCTCTTTATACTTCCACTAATGTATCCTATAATAGATATATACACTTCAAACTATAATAAGTAGGAGATGCATCCCATGACAGATAAGTACGATGAACTAGTCGATAGATTAGCTGATACATATACGTATCCTGATCTCGCTTCATTACTGAAGAAGTCAGAGGCTTGGGTACGACAAAAAGTAAACCAGCTAGGTATCGAGCCGGGTCAAGACCCAAACGACAAACGTATTGCGGTGTTTAGTAAAGAGCAGGTGATCGACTTCCTGCGAAGGACTCGATTTCCTCTCCTTTAACCCTCATGCAAAATGCACGTGACACGCAGACACAGGAGGATACTCATGCAACACATCACTCAGATCACTCCATTAACTGACACGTCCATGTATAACGAACCTCGATGTTTCGCGATCCATCCCAAGCGTAGGTCCTACGCGTACGGTCTGTATTGGCAGCTGCGCGGACGAGACTTGTTGAGAGAAGGGATGTCTTTGGAAGAGATTGCCTCTCGAACAGAGTGGTGGTATCAAGGCTGTATAGCAATGTGGAATGACGAAGATGAGGACGAGCAGCAAATGCAGATGCTAGAGTGGAAGTACGAACGTAAGGTGAGAGAGATGCTAGGGTATCGTTACAGTACAGACGAGTTTGGATGCGAGTGGGAAGTGTACGTAGAGGACCACTAGAGGAGGGTAGGATGGCAGACGTAGTTCGATATTGTGAATTGCCAACGTGCGGTGCAGTACTTCCTAAGAGTCATCAAGGGAAGTACTGCAAGGGTACGGACCACTACCAAGCACATATGGCACACAAGCGTCAAGCAACCCAGCAGAGGCAAGCTGACGAGCGTCGGATGGTAGTCGCGTCAAAAACGACTACTACCACGACTGAACATTTTACTTCTGTGGAAGAGCGTAAGGCTGTTGAACGTAGCGAAATGTTCTCTCAAGACGCCCAAGAACAGTTACGTGATGCACGTACTGAGGCAGAGAAGGAAGGTCCGGCTGCATCCGTAGAGAGGTGGATGCTGCATTGGGGGCCGTTAGTCGCTGTCGTACTGATTGTGGCAGCCGTTGGCGTAGACATTACTGTGTTTCTGATAGGGAAGGATACTAACGTACTCTCTATGGCCGCTGTGTTAGGTATGACGATTGCCTTTGAAGGCATTCTGATGCTACAAACACTAGCAGTACGTCGGTTGAGATACCAGATTGCCATTGCAGCTACAGAGTCAAAACCGATTTTAGAAGGGCAAATGTGGTGGGCCGCTATCAGTTGGTTTGCCCTTGCGGTTATCTCTGCCATTGCACAGTTCGGAGCGCTGACGGGAGCTAGTACAACTGTGATGTTCTCCGTCATCGGTTTGATCGTAGCCGTTAGGGCGGTAGGTACAACCGCAGGAGACTTTATCATTGCGTTAGGGATGCCCATTGAGGTGAAGACACCAGCAATGGTAGCAGCCAACCTTAAGCAAGAAGCGAACGATCTAAGGGAGTTGGCTGGAGCGTACAAAGAGAAGTTACTTGCCGAGAGGGACGTTCGCCAGTTGTTCCTAGAGATGCAGCAGCCAAGAGTTGAAAGTATCACAGAGGAGGGCCAATAAATGTCAGCAGAACATGTAACACATCGCAGACAGCAGAGTCCAATACTGTTATTGGCTGTCGGCCTCTTCTGTGCAGGTATGTGGATCGGGATAGTACTATTGCAATTGCAAACCTCAATGGCACTGATGCTATCCGGTAAAGAGGTAACAGTACAAACGGCTAATTGGGGAGTGTTTGTACTGTTCTGGGAACTAGTAACGGGTCAACTATACGGTGCTTTATTAGTCGCAGTCACATGGGCGTACATGGTGGAGTTGGTTACGCTGATCTTCGCGGTAGCACTGAAGTTTGCTATGGAAGCAGCTTCTCAATCACACCAGAAACTTCCGAAGTGGTGGGTGATAGCCTCTATAGTATTACTGCTGTACAATGCTTACTCTGACTTTTCCTACGGTACCTTGTATGTAGGTAGTTGGGTAGGTAACCTTGCGTTCTCGCTTGTATGCGGTATGGGAGTGTGTTTCCTTTTACCAATTGCTTTTAGGCTTATTGAAGGTGCCATAGACGGCTGGAAGAGGTAACTATGGATAAGTTCAGAACGCAAGTTACAACCGGTCTAACGACTGGCTTAACTGTCTTTGGTTTTGCGGCTGGAGCGGGACATCTACCGCTCCCAGCTGCAATTGTCATCGGAATAGGATCTGGCATAGTAGCAGGTGCCGGTAGTACCGATGTGCTGCAACTGGTTGGAGTAAAAGACACTGAGTACGATCCGACTACTTGGGGGTCTCAAAAAGATACTCTCGACGATACTAGTACACCTGCTGTTGTTGGTAAGAAACGTAGTTTACTGGACCGAGCATTTGGCAGGTTTCCCATTGGGGAAGAGAGTGTAATAACTAGCGATAATGTGCAGTCGCTGCGAGACATGGGGGTAGCTCCGAACGATCTCTTGCCGACAAGGAGTCCAGCGTTCAGACAGATGTGGAAGCAAGTCAGTGAGGAGCAAGAGATACTGGGGTATGACGGCTGTGACTGGATTAGAGCGAAGCCAGAGCACACACTGTCTATTGGTATCATCGGTCGTCCAGGGCAGGGTAAGTCTACACTGCTTCGATACTTAGTTGCCTGCGCTCTGAAGAGAGGAGCAGAGGTTAGAGGTTGGGACATGCATTGTAGTGTAGCTGCTGACTTGAGCGATGTGCTCAACATTTACGATGACCCTGATGATATTGTGACAGATGCTCAATGGATCATCGATACGCTGACAGCTCGCAAGGCACTGTACAAGACAGTACAGAGAAAAGAGTCCAGAGCACAGAGTCAGTGGGAGGCTCTACCAGAGCTGCTCTATATCATCGATGAGTTCACGGCGCTCATGACTGCGCTCAAAAGAAACAAGAAGGCCACAGAAGCAGTACAAGAAGCAGTGCTACGACTTGTGACAGAGGGCAGGAAGTTTAAGATGAGGTGCATCATTGCAGGGCAGTCGCTGCCAGCATCTCTGTTCGATGGCAGCGGAGCTCGGGACAACCTACAGACTCGTTATGCGTTCGGATCGAGGGATGCACAGGCTCGTATGTTAGGCATAGATGAGGATGCGATCGAGAACCTGCTCCCACTGATCGAGGGAGAAGAGGCTGCCGGCTATGCAGTCCTCGATGGAGGTCCTCTGAGAAAAGCTGTGATTATATCCGTACCTCTCACTACGGTCGAGGACATCAGAGCACTCGCACAGAGATATACTGCATCAACTAGAGTGCAGAGAGTGCCTCAATTAGAGCCCAGTAATGTAGAGCGCTCAAGAGAGTCCAGAGTAGAGATCCCAGAGCAAGTCGCTGCACTCAATTACGATGCAGTGATCAAGAGCAGATATCCAGTGCAGAAATTAGAGTCCAGCGCAGTAAAACAGAGCGATCTAAGATCGAGAGCAGTGATGGAGTGGATCGAACCAGAGCCAGAGATCACGAACGATGTGTCAGAGTGGTTCTACTCTAGAGTCGAGAGGGATCAGTACTCTGAGGTAGCTGCGTGGGAGTACTGGGTTGACTACTCTAAACGCTGTCACAGTGCGGGTATACAGCCACAGGCAAGTACCGCTTTTGGTTCAGAGTTGAAGAGGTTGATGAAGGCAGAGTTCGGACTTACATCAACTACTCCATCTGGATCCAAGCCGGATGGCTCTAGAGGTCAGAGGACTGCTTACGTTGGAGCGAAGTTAGTGGATCGAGGTGAGTGATCCGACAACTGAACGGTATAGAAAAAGAGTGGAGATCGAGAGATAACCACTCTTTTTGTTTTGGAGTCACCTCACTCCCCTCAGTTACTTCACTGGAGTCGATCGAGAGGAGTCAATCATGAAGTGGACAGAAGCACAGAGGGCGTCTGCTAGGCAGAGAGCATTAACTCAGTGGAGAGATCCAGCGTATGCAGCGAAGACAAGATCCAGCATGCAAGTAGAGCCTCTTTGGTGGCCTCTGTATCTCTTGATCGCTGGACTCGACGTCGGAGCGCTCTGCTTGATTGCAGTGGTGGTTGGATGGATCTTCAAGGCACTTATGTTGATATGAGATACGTTGTAAACTCATGTTATTTAACGCTCTACCGGTTATCTACTAGGACTATAATAAGCAGCGATATAAATTAGCAGGACCAGAGAAGACTCAGTAAAATCCAAGTTTAAACGTCTTATCATTATGGTGTTGTTTGTGAGGACGTGATTTGCACAGTGGTAGTAGTGGTAGTTTGCTTGTTCAAGTCTTCTTTGAAAACTACGGAGTCATCTTCTACTGTGATATGCATACCTCTCTGATCCAATACCTTCTGGATAGTTACCACAGTGCTTTTTAAGCGGGTAATCTCCTTAGTATCATGAGCTACCTGCTTCTCTAACGTCTCTATTTGTACCTTAAAAATCTCTATCAACTTCGCTTGCGTCTCTGTAGTAGCGTTACTATAACCAGAGCGAAAGGCAAAGAATCCACCAATTAGTATGCAGATCGCGAGTACAGGACTGAGTATGGACAGGAAGCTACTGAGGTCCGGCATCCTTTTTCTCCTGCTCCATCAGGGTGACTAGCCTCTCTACTGCGTTGGCACTTGTGGTGGCTGCATCTGCGCTCTGTTTTGCTATCTCGGATAGCGTATGCTGGAGGCCTCTGACATAAGTACCGCTGCGCTTAGCGTGGTAAGCAAGTAACCCAACTACGACGAATAGCCAAATGTAAAAGACGACAGTCAGGATAATTTGTACGGTACTCATGCACTACCTCCTACTAGGAGCCGATAATGAAGATGGTTCCTGATGTACCAGTGGTACAGGTCATACGTAATGTGTCGAATGCTGAACGGGCCATACCGGTGCTATACTGGTTGATATAAGTCTGTGGATTTTTGGTACCCCCACTCAGAGCTTGCGTAATCTGGATCGAGAATGTAATAGCTGTGCCGGATGAGAGTCCTTCGGCCTTACCGCCTTGCAACTCTGTGGTCCACCAGTGTGAAAGGCTCGTGAATGGAACTGGTAATGTCAGCGTTTGCGCTCCACCCGACTGGTAGTTGTTTGCAATAACGAAACATATCTTGACAGTACCTTGCAAAGGTTGCCACAGAGTACAAGTACCGGACACAGAGCCTGTGACTTGTACTGGTGCTGGGTTATCCTTCAGCCCTAACACAGTGAGAATGCCAGCCGTCGAACTTAGACTTGAGTCAGAGACTGCGTACTGTAAGTAGTTTTCAACGTTATTCAGGAATGACGCGCTAATACCTGGCGCTGAACCATCAGTAAATGGACCGGTCAGTGTATAGACCATATAGGCCTCCTAGATCGTGATATCGAGTGAAAATGTCAATGTTTCCGAGTTGGTATGCGTATGGTTGTACAGACCTCTTGCAATAAGCGTGCCGCTGTTTGCTATCAACGATGCGGCACCTCCAAAGAAACCGAACTCTTGTACATTGATGTTGATGGCATCCGCTTGCGACATAAACATGGTGATGATAGCTTCACCTACGTTCGCTCCAGCAGAGTACCCCGCAATCCGCTTGCGAAACACCTCATTAGCCAATGACGTATCTGTCACAGCTGGCGCTGTAGTCCCAGTTCCAATCGCTCCGTACGTGACAAGCGATGAGATAGTACCTTTGATCAGCGCATCCCGGATGAGATTGAGGCCTGCATTCGTAATGGTAACGTTAACTGTGGTACCCCCAGTACTTCCACCACCACCGCCTCCACCACTACCTGCACCACCAGGAAGTATAGTTGGCCACTTATTGGAACTGCCAATATAGAAGATCGCGATATTCGAGATACCGTTATCTAAACAGACCATGATCTTCTCATTGATGGTAACTTGGTCTGTATACACGTAGGTCTTACCACCTGTGGACCACATCATCTCGCCTGAGGTCTTCTCTCTGATAGCACCACTAAAGCCAGTCCAACCGGAGGCATCACTAAAACCGAAGGCACCAACATTCTCACTGACACTGCCAAAAGTCGTGTCATCGTTGTTGATGTAATACGCCTCGCTTGTTACGGCAACCACAAGTTGGTTGATGTTGGTAATCTGTGTCTTCATGAACGCAATAACTTGCGCCATCCACACAGATGGAGCCATAGCGTAGTCTGGGCCTGGACTTGTTGAGCTGCCAGTGAGAGTATCAAAGAAGTGGTCGTACGCTTGTACATTAAAGTAGTCCACCGGAAGGTTATTGAGGTCAGACCAGTTCCACTTAATACTACCCTGCGCTGTGAGAGTCGGGCCGTCAACCATGAGTTTGAGGCCAGCCGCGTGAAGTGAGTTACCCAACTGTGTAATGATCGTCTTGAGCTGTGTCCAGGTCGTCGCAGATGCTGTAGTTGACCACCCTCCGTGTAACTCCATATCGAGGTCAATGCCAGTAAACCCATTTTGCGTACAGAAAGTAGTCAGTGTATTACAGAAGTTTCCGAGTAGCGTTGAGTTATTGGCTAGCGATGAAATGGCGGTACGTGATCCATCAGGCCACTCAGCTCCTGACACTGTGATAAATTGCTGGTTCGAGTGTGTTTTCACAGTTGCAAAGTTCGTTGAACTTGCGCCTGCTGGACCCCAACTGCCACCGTTGAAGACTTCAAACGCTACAGTTTCTTCAATAAGGACACCAGCAGTCCCAAGATGGCCATTACCTACGTACCAATACTCTGGTCGGATGATATTTAGCGGAGTAAGCGTCGTGATGTTGGTCATCGCATCTGTAGACGCTGGGAAGATGTAACCTCCAAGTGTGGAGAGATTAGTCGTCGTGTTGTTAGTAGCCGTAAAACTGTCAGTGAGAATGCTAGTAGCAGCTGTACCTACACGTTCGATCAAGCCATATTGACCATACCACGCCGCTGGAGAGATGGAAACAGTATACCCCCACAGTGATGGCTCGGTTGTTCCGTCAAGCCAATAGCGGATCTGTACTTGAGTCCCTGTTACAGCTACTCTCACCCAAGCAGCAGTACCCGCCGTAACTGAAACAGTACCCCCACTTGAGTAGTCAAACTCTGTACCCCCAGAAAAAGCAGTTACATAGTAGTGACCTGTCTGGTTGATGCCAGCAGCAATATTGTCATTAGCAGTGACATATCGGAAGAAGAAACCGAACAGGTCGGAGTTTGAGCCTGGCGTAAAGCGAGCGAGAAAGTTGAAGTCTTGGGAAACGCCAGTACCTAGCAACAACTTGCCGTAAGTAAGGCTATCGTAAGCGTAGTGGAGTTGGTTGGTGCTGACACTGTAGTTCGCTGTAGTCCCAGCGTTCACAACCCACACCTGACCATCACTAGATGTTCCTGGACCGGACGCTACGATCCTACTAAAGTTATCTGTACCTAATTGCATATTGTACTCCTACGGATACAGTGTCTGACTTGGATATAACGTCGTATTTGGGTTAGGTGGAGTATTTGATACGATCTTACAGATCGCTGATAGCGTAAGGTTGGCGTAAGCATGAACTGCAAGGTTCAATGTTTGTCCTACTCCTACATTGAGAATGGACGGTTGTTGCGCAGCTTCAATCAGGTTTCCAAAGAACGAAACCCAGGTCGCATCGTACGGACCTAAGACAGCATTCACGTTGTACCACAGGTTGATTTGGTCTACGTTATCTGTGATCTGTACTGACTCGATTAGCATATTTTGGTTGATGATGTTGAACATCGGTAGGTTGACGAGAGAGTACTGGCCTGGTTGGAATCCTTGCTGCAACGTGAAGAAGTTGAGCTGCGTACCATTCATGCCATATCTTGCTACAAGGTTCGACGCAAGAGTATACCCTTGTTGCTGAGTTGTGAGAGACGTGTCATTCTCAACTGACTCGACGACACCGCTATTACCACCACCTTCCACAATCTGTTCAGTGGTCACAAGGTTCAAATCCTGCGAAATAATCACAGTTGGGTATTGGCCTATGTAGGTAATAGTCAGCGTATTACTCGATGTCAGTTTCGTACCACTACTATCCTGAGTAATGGTCTCACTACCCTGCTGCCAATAGAAATCCTTGCCAGTATTGATACCTTTCGCACCGAACGTCTTGTTCGACCCATCAAGCGTAATGCTCAATAGGCTGGAAAGTTGGAAGCCCATCGCCCAGGACGTAGAGACTCCATCACCGACACGCTTCTCAACTTGAGTAATCGTCTGAGCAGTTCCACCAAGCACGTACTGAGTATTGCGGTACAGAGGATTCTGGCGATCTACAACAGGGGGACTGTGGCCCATTTCGATCTGAGTACCGTCAATTACCAAATTGCTCGGGTAGTAGAAGTACGGTGCGAACCACAGTTGTTTATACTGATCGATTTGCCAGAAGAACGGGGTACCACTCGCTTGTGATTGAGACGCTAACTTATCTAATACATTGGCAACTGTAGCGTACACAAACGTCGCATTCGGTATCTGTTGGAGCTGCGGATCTGGATAGACATCTGGCCCAGGAAATAATGTAGGCGAGGGATACTGGCCGAGGTCTACGATACCCCCTGCAGTTACACCCTCTACAGCTAGATAGTTCGCTAGAATCTGTTTAACAATTCCACCCGTTGTGTTCTGCGTATATGATGCGGCTATGACACGTTTATCAGCTAACCAGTGCTGGTCAACACACTGGATATCGTGAATCAGGTAGGCATTGAACCCAACCTTCGTCTCTTTCGGGTTAGAGAGGTATCCGCTAAAGACCGTCACGCCATTATAGTAAATATAGACTGCTTGATACTGCTGGAAGTGGACCGTTGTGTCGGTAAAGACCTTGAAACTCGCTGTTGACCTACGACCAATCGCTAACTGAATCTGAAGCGTACCACGAATGATAAATACTGGGTTACCATCAATCTGTACCACAATGCCAGGACCACCAGCCACCATACGCGGAATGAACGTACTCTTACCTGCAAGAGTTGCATATAAGAATGCTGGCAAAGCACCGGATAGAGTACCAACACCCCTAAATGTCACAGATGCATGCCATGCAATCGACATCGTGGCCGTAAGAGTTCCAACCCCAGCTAGAGTATCTGTCCATGTCACATGCATCGTACCCGTAAGCGTACCAACTCCATGGATGGTTGCACCGAACGTAGTACTCATCGTACCTGTTAGGGTGCCTACTCCGTGGATGGTCTTGCTCAGAGAAGTTTTGAGGGTAATAGTGGAGAGAGTAAGCGTACCTACTCCATGAATCGTCTTGGAGAGAGCAGTTTTAGCAGAGAGTGTCGGAGAGAGAGTACCAACCCCATTGATGGTAGTGGACAAAGCTCTTGTAGTAGCTACATAGCCGGGAGTTACTTGTGCTCCTGTGGTATCGCCTTGCGTAGCAGAAGTAGTAACAGTGATGAAGACAACCGCTGAACCGGAACCGGAACTGTTCGATGTGATATTCAGCCAACAGTCCATATACAGTTTGTCGCCTGTATTGAACTCCATCGAGCTAAGCGATGCAGTAAATGTCTGTTGGGTGTAGCCGGTCGTCATTGCGACGCCAGTTGTCGAACATGTTCCTATAGATGTGTAAGTTCCACCACTACTGCGCTTATAGAAGCGAGTCGACACATTGACAGTACCAGTACCGTTCGAGAAGCGAATGCGGACAGTGCTTGACCATGTGCCTGCTGAAATCGTCTTGGCCTCAAGCGTAGTTACGTCCCACAACCACCCGTTACCACTTGGAGATCCTATACTTCCTGCGGCTGCCCAAGCTCCGCTATTTCCGAGTCCGTAAACTTCTCCCCAACCCGTACTAGTACCTATAAGTGAAGAGTCCCCAGCAATGGTTCCGCCAGTTGTGGATGCAAGGGAGGCAGCAGTTGAGAGGGTAGAAGTAGCAACGTTTGAGAGGTAGACAGTAAGTGCTGTCACAGTTTAGTCCTCGGTAATGACGAGAGCGCCAATGGCGAATGAGGCGACAACGCCTGTATTCACAGTTTGTGATGTAATCGTGTTCCACCACAGTAGGTTACCGGCTGAACTTGCATCAAAGATACCAATCGCTACAATGGTCCCCCAATTAGCAGTAGGAGTAGCAAACGTAACTGTTCCGCTATTACTAATCTGTGCAGGTGCGGATGGTGCTCCGCTAATCGATGACCAGCCGGAAGAAGATGTGATACCTACACGTGCATATGACCCACCACTAACTTCTGTTGAACCTGTGTTGTTGTCATCCGTGGGTGCTGTTGTGAAGAGTGCCACATAGGTTGTAGTAGGCGCTGCTGGGAACGTAGTCCCCTTCATCCAGTTTAGAATAGCGTTTTCGAAGTATTGTGACTGGCCAGCCATGTATGTTCTCCTTAGAGGTTGTGTGTTCCGACGTTATAGCGAATTTGGTTAGTAAAGTGAGGTAGAAGACCCTGGCTTAGCATGCGTCCGTCTAGGTAGATAGGTGCGGGTTGCACAATGATCTGCGGTTGACTTGTGGATTGACCTAATTGGTTATTAGGTACGATCTTAGCACCTTGAGGTACATACATCGCTTCTGGACCACGTTCCCCAACCATTGACCATCCACCAGAAGCCGAATCCGTTCCATTTGCATATCCCTGGTACGCTCCACCGTTCATCATGCTGACTATACCAGGTACGTTAAAGACGCTGCCGTACCGTGACTTGATGTAGTTGATAGCGGCAGCAGCATTATCGATTGGGTTGAGAATGTTACCGTGACCTGCTACCATATAGGCAGCGAAGGTTGGTCCAATAGTCTGCATGAGACCTTCTGAGGGATGGCCAGCCGCGGCATTACTGTCCCAGTTGTTGACGGCGTTTGGATTACCACCACTCTCGTGCATAGCAATGATAGCAAGGTCATTGGCCCAGTTAGCAGGAACTCCAGTTAGACCTATAGCAGCGTTGATCCAGTCCATAACGCTTCCTGGTACATTGACAGCTTGTCCCGGACCTGCTGAACCTCCTCCTCCACCACCCGCCCCTGGTTTAGGCAGTATGCCATTCAGGAACCCTACTGCCCAACCCTTGATAGAACTAAGTGCGCTAGAGGCGAGAGACTCTATACCACCGGGCATTTTCAAGTCAAGGTGGAGTGTCGAGATAATGTGGTCTACGATAAACTGTGCCCCCTGCGTAAGCCAACCTCCAATGTCACCTAATGCCTTCTGCACAGTGGAGAAGAGATCTCCTATACCTCCGGCATATCCTGGGATATTGGACATTGACAGTAGAGACTTCGTATCGTTGTGGTTGAGTACACTAGTTCCCTTGGGTAGTGTCACAAGTTCTGGACCTTCTTCACCAACAATAGCTAGTCCACCAGGATGACCATCTGTACCTTGTGCATAATGAGGAATTCGGCCAAGGTGTATCTCAGGTATAATGTTCGAGGCACCTAGCGCCTTTGCTATGTTGTTCAGACCTTGACCAAAGAAGTTGACGAAGTTCTCAACGGCGGTAATACCACTATTGAGTTTGTCCACGATACCGTTTATCATATCGTGGAACGTATTGGTAACGCTATCTTTAATAGAGTTGAACTTGTTAACGATAGTTTGGCCAAAGGCAGTTATACCGCTCACTACCTCATTCCAACGGTCTTGGAACCACTTTCCTATACCGCCGAGTAAGGACACAATACTGTTCCACATGGTTTGGAACCAGCGAATGACTCCATTGACCAAGTCAGGGATGATGCTGTGGCCGACGAGCATATCGTACAGATGCTGGAAGTATCCGATGATACCTTGCACAAAGCCTACTACAATGCCACTAATGAGACCCCAAGCTGCTGAGAATAGACCGACTATGACGTTCCATATACCTTTGAACATTGTTACGATGCCGTTCCAGATAATACCTAAGTCAGCACCTAGCTTGTTAAACTTACCTGTGAACAGATCGACAAAGAAGTCTATAAACCCACCAGCTATTTGTACAAAGCCACTGATGATCTGTATAACTCCACCAAACGCTTGTGTTATACCGACTATCATGCCTGCGAAGCCTTTTACAACTCCAGCAATAGTAGCGACGAGTATACCTAATGCTACTACTATAATGCCTAAGATGATACCTCCCAGAAGTTGGAAGAATGGAAGAGTAGGTTTCATCGCGGTCATCAGATCGTTCCATGCTGGTAAGATCTGAGTCTTGAAGGTCACTACTAACTGATCCCAAACTGGTTTGAAAGTTGCAACTAGAAATGCACCTATCTGCTGAAAGATCGGTAACACTGTTGTCTTCATAAAGTTACCGACGTTGGTAAGTGCTGGGAGGAAGTTAGCTTGAAGCATCGTCCACAATTGGCCGATGTCCTTCACAAGTCCATTGATGAAGTCCCTGAACGGAGCATTCGTCTGGTAGAAGTGAGTGAAGACGAGAGCTACACCGGCTACTGCTGCACCTATAGCAAGAAGAGGCCAAGTGGCTATAGCTACTTCAACGGCAAAGGTTGCCATAGCGGGTATAAGCACGGTTAGGAGCATAGCACCTAAGCCTGCTAGTACTGGGGTAATGATTTGTGCGTTGGTGTGGAAGAAGTTTATAGTGTCACTGAGAGCGTGAGTCGATGTTGCCCAATCCGTAAAGCCTTTAATGACTGGCATTACCCTGTCTAGTATTTGCCCTAGCACAGGTAGTAACATCGTACCTATCTTAATGCCTAGCACTTCGAGAGTTTCTTTTGCCTGGTCCATCTTGAAGTTGAAGTCGTTCTGGACATCGGACCAACCTTGTACTGCGGAGTCACCATTCTTCATCGCATCCGTAATTGACTTAATGTTCGCTTCGTACGTAGACATATTCTGTCCACCTACCATCAATGCGACATTAAGACCGGTAGCACCACCCATAATGGCCTTGAGTGCGTCTTGCCCCTGCTTAGAACTGAGAGGGAACTTCTTACCGATGTGGTCTTCAATCTCCTGAAGAGTAGCGGCGAATCCTTTATTCTGTAGGTCATTATGGACTTGCTCTGCGGTTAAGCCTATATCTTTAAGTGCAGTTGATCCACTGCTTGTTTCTGTGTTCAGTGCTCTAAACGCATTGGCAAGGTTCTGTGAAGCGTGTTGTGCATCCATACCGGCATTGGTCATCGTAGCCAATGCACCAGCGACTTGAGGGAAAGAGATATGCAAGGAAGAAGCTAGTGGTAATACAGCACCCATTGACTTCGACAGGTCTTCCATGTGAGTCTTACCGCTAGCAACCGTAGTCACAAGGGCATTCATAGCTGCTGTCGCGTCTGTAGACTTGAGGTGGTAGTCCGTAAGGATAGTCGTGAGAGCATCTGCCACTGTGCCTAGATCCGCATTACCAACCTTCGCGCCTTCAGCGGCTATCTTTAGTACATTAAGTCCATCAGCTCCGTGATAGCCAGCGGACTCAATCATATACATACCATCAGTAAGTTGCTTGGTTGAAGTACCAGTGTCGATAGCCATCTGTAGGATGCCGTCCCCTACCATCTTGATATTCTTCTGAGCCTCACCCGCACCTGTCACAAGGGTCGTCATACCACTTTGGAAGTCTCCAGCCATCTTAACGGACGCAACACCCATACCCACAATGGCCGTACCTGCAATAGCAAGTCCACCAAGTGCTAAATTCTTGAGGGTACCACTAGCACTATCAGCGGAGCTACCAACACCCTGCAACTCCGCCTTTGCTTGGGATGCTCCTTGCACAGAGACGTTTGCTACTAGGTTTGCTGCTACTACCATTACTACTTCCTTTGTTGAGTGGCTTGTTTGTCTCGTATCTCTTGTGCTTGACTCTCAGCAGCCATTGCAATCAATGCTTTATCTCTCCACCAAACGGATCGATCCAGCAGTTCCCACGGAGATACATTCAGGTACTTTGCTGCTTGAATAATGGGGTACCAATCGGGGCAGTACGCTGTTTCTGTCTCTTCGCCAAGCACTAAGTAACGCCGCAGTGCTACGAGTTCTGGGTCTGCGGCGTCATCTTTTCCGGGCGTATGTCTCCCATGATCGCGTCAATGACAGCTTTCCTTACGAAGATGGGGAGTTCTGGAAGACGTTCTGAGGTGATAGGGAACATGACGGTTTCGGCTTCGTCATCGTAAAGGTCCCATTCCTTAATAAGTTGCACTAACACATCGTTGAATGCCTTAAATCCGACCGCAATACTGTCTTCATCCGTCATTTTGTTAAGTGCATTCAGGTCAGCAATGGTCTTTTCTGTGAGACGTGAGGGATAGTACACTACGGTCAGTGTGTCTTCCCCAATGGAAAGTGCTACTGTCGCGGTGTTACTCGCGATTTTGCGTAAGGTAAGTGCCATGTATGTATGTCCTTAGAGGGAAGCGATCAGATTCGTCACTGTGACTTGCTGACTATGACCCCAAGTCGGATCTTCGACTACGGTCAGCTCCCACTCGATAGCGAATACTCCCTGGTCATCAGCAAACGTAGAAGGTTTACCTACTTTCACAGCCATGTCGTGTATGAACTCGTTGTAGATGTTGGTAGACCCAGTACCGTCAGTTGCAATGGCCGTGCTACCTTTTGCGTCAACTCTTAAGTAGTAGGTAACTCCAGTCTGAAGATACCCTAGTAACGCCATCCCGGCAGCGTCAGCCTCCACCTTCAGCTTGAAAGTTGTAGCGGGTGCTGTATCCACATGTGCAGTAAAACCAATGTTCGCCCTGTTCAGCACCCAAAGCGGACCATACACACTGTTCATAGCGTACGTACCCTGCAACACACGTGTCAGTTGAGTAGTACCTAGTGCTGCTTGAGTTGAGTCCAAGTAGACATTGATGTGTTTAGCCGGAGCTGGTGCAATCGCAACTGCTGTTGGAGAGGACGTCAATGTAATAGCGTCCGTAATGGGTTGGCCGATCAGCGTTCCAGTGACAGTAAAGGCTTTTCTAGTAAAGGTGTATCCAAACTGGTTGAAGATGCCATAGGCAAACCTATGAGCGCGTACGGCATCACCTTGCTCTAATGTGAATGTCTGAGGTACGATACTCCCTGTTGTTGGAGGAGAGAATACCCAGTCCTTAGCTGTTGCAGATGGACCAGCGTGTGCAGTAGCTGTAGTCGCTCCCATAACACTAGCGAGTGGGTAGATGATACCGTTGTAGTCCATATCTCCACCAAGTGTCCCATCCATCCACTCGGTATTCTCTTCTTGTGTGCTTGGATACTTGTGGCCTGTCGGAGTATAGAAAATGACGTCTCCGTTGATACCAAACGTCCAAGTAAAGCACTCCAGAAGTTTACTAGCAGCTACAACTGTGCCCAGAGCGGATGTGGACTCAGCACCTACTTGTACCTTCTGGTTAATAGTAGTTCGTTCTGCGGTCCAGGACATGCCGGAACCTCCTTACATGTATAGTTAGTTTTTACCGGATGCTATAATAGGTAGCAAATTTATATTGCTTCTTACTATAATCCGTGTAGATCAACGGTAGACGAATGTATAACAGTACTATCTAGTGTATGTACTTATGGACCTTGCTCTACAATCAAGCGATACATACCACCCATGTTCATCCACAGTTCACCATTCACCAGTTCGTCCAGTTGGAATGGAGACTGACGATTGCAAGACAGAATCGTCCCACCAGTTACGGCACCAGACGTTGGAGGACTTCCAATAAGGGCATCCACTCTAGAGGCAGCATTCACAATGGCAGCGGACTCATTACCTGGTCCGACAGCTTTGACTTGGAAGAGCAAGTCATCCATAATACGGAAGGCGTTAGCAGTAATGACGTCGACACCAGCTTGGAAGACTAGCACTACGTAAGGTGTCACAGTGCCAGGTGGTGCTAGTCCTCTCCATACTCCTCCAGGTGCATAGCCTGTCAGTGTGCTATCGTTGGAGAGAGTAGTGTATAGCCACTCGAATCCGAACCAAGTCTCATGCCCTGCCATTACGCTATGCCTACCTTACGAGCGACGAATAGCAGGTCCTCGTCCATGTCCGCTTGAGTATCCATTAGACCTGGCTCGAAGAACGGCCTTGCAGGTAAGAATCTCGTTCCGTAGTTCTGATACGCTCCATAGTCAGCACCTACGACAACGTCTACAGTACCGTCTTCTTGCTTCTCCGTATGCACACTATCTAGCATCTCACCAGTATCTACCTGCCCATTAGCAATAATATGCTGTTGAATGTTCTCTACCGCTAAGTTAGCCTCATCCTCTGCAAACACTTCGAGTTCAGCGGCTAAGGCTAAGGCGATAGAACCGAAGTGGTTAAACGCTTCCACTATTTCACCTCGCTTGCTAGCACAGTTAGGAGTGCTGGGTATGATCTAGGTGCTAGAATCACTTGTACCTCTAGCGTTTCACCACTTATGACTAAGTGATCCTGATGTTTGACATCTGTACCTACTGGCAATTTGACTTGCCACGCGGCTAAAGAACCTATAAGGTAATCGTAGTTCTGTAACTGACCCGCTGTAGGTTCAGACATACCAGCTAGCACAGTGGCAATAGTCGTATACGCAGACGAACTGCCTCCAGCACCATCTGATACAAAGGCACCTTTTCTCTGCACAAGGCACGTAAGACTGAGTGTTTGTGCAGCAGTTTCTGCCTGAATACGTGCAAGTTCTGCGGCGGTAACGCTCATATACTACCTCCTATGGTTGCTGTGTCTGAGTAGTAGCGTGATGATGATGCGCGTGGTGAGCACCCGGATGACTAGAGTGATGGGCATGATGTTCATGATGGCCATGATGGTGTGCAGCATGAGTTACTTTGTGATGATGGTGCATAACATGATGCTTGTGCGAACCGTGATGGTGACCACCTCCGTGATGATGATGTGTAGCAGCCATTGATTACTATGCTCCTTTCACTACGTCATCTTGATCTAGTAGTCTCATCCGTCTAGTACCAAGTGGTGCCATCACATCGTGTCTACGCATCTTTACTACTTTGATCTTAGACCGTTTGCGATAGTACTCAGACAATGCAAGTTTGGCAGTCATCAACTGTGAGCGTCGGAGATTTTGACCATCCACAGAGATGTCGTAGTCACCGGCTAGAGTTGCAGCCCAGAACTCAAGTAGGTCTGCTGCTGCAGCATTAGGATCATGCACTTTGCCTGTTGCGAACACAGGAGGTAGTTGTCCTGGTACCGTACCAGACGTAAAGACATTAGACTCGAACGTCCAGTGGCCAACGTTGAGTTCTGAAGACACTGGAGTGAGTACGATCCACGGAGCACCAGCATTATAACCTTGTAGCACTACGTCCGACTCCCACCACTGATACGCACTATAGTAGTCCGCAAAGATAGTAGAGGGCTGGTTAAGGGTACTTGCAGTATTCACAATGCTGGGTGCTATCGTCAGACCTTCGTAGCGGATATCCTCGCGACTCTCGTCAAACCTATCCTGTATCTGGTCATCCGTAAACTGTGGAGTACCGCTAGAGGGATCTCCGATCATCAGCCGAACCTGTGTTATTAGAGCAGCCATACTAGATCGTGCCATAACTGCCCTCCTTAGGTCTTCTTAGGTGGACGACCACCTTTGTTCTTCACTGGAGTCTCATTGACCTCTACCACGGTTGCTTCCACCTCTGTTGTTGGATGAAGTTCTGCTACTGCGGAAACCTCTACGTTAACTGAGTGGTGCTTCGCTGTCGGATCGGATATCTCTATTCCACCAGCCGCTAGCAACCTAGCAATGTGATCCGGGTTATGAACAAGGGTATCAACTCCGTTTGGGCATTTAATCCACATAAGTCACCGACTTACCAACTAGAATGCTCTTGGCAGTAGCAACGCTGCAATAAACCCAGTCGCACCAGAGAAGTCAATGCTAATGGTGCCATCCGGCTGTATGAACCTCGCTACCTCAAACGGGCCAAAGACTCCAATGCCAGTGGTAAGTGTCATAGCAGATGTAGTTAAGTCACCTTTGCCACTCTCGAAGGCTGGTGGTGAGATCGGACTAGATGTACCTGCACCCTGCTTAGTAAGTCCACCGTCTGAAGTACCTGCACGAATCGTCAGCGTACGACCGGTACCATTAGTATTCAGCACAAGTAGGATAAGACGGTCAGCATTACCACTTGCAGGTACACTAGTGGTCGGAATCGCAATCGACATACCGGCTGATGCATCAGTGGCAGTCATACCAGTACCGTCATTCAACATGCTCACAATCTGACCATTAGCGGTCAGAACCTTAGGAGCAAGAACTGTTCTATTTGCCACGGTTTTCTTCTCCTCTTAACTAGGGGTGCTGTAGGTAAGCAACAGCCAGAGCGTATGGACGTACAGTCTTCGCACCGTAGAGAGCAATGCCTTTCACAGCATCGGCAAAGCGAGCAGGTGGTCTGTACGCTTCCACTTCATTCAGACCTTCCGCTTTCGTCAGTGCCATTGAATGACCAGCGATCACCACGTCTTGGCTGCCAGCTATCCCCTTAGTACCACCAAGGTTAGGAGCATTTAGAGACTCATAGACGTCCATCCCAGCAATTTTGCCTAGGTACGCTTCTGCTTGTACCTTACCAGCGGACGCGTCAAGCTGATTAGTCATAATCGTGTAGCGAGCGTCTGGAGTATTGAAGCTAGTGAACCGGATATCCTGAATAAGCAGAGTCGTTACCCAGGGTGGAACCACACACCAACGACCGATCTTAGGTACAGCGTTCTGTGTCAGGTACTGGTTGAGTACGACAAGGTAGTCATAGACAGTAGTACCAGACCCTACACCTGTTGAGGTAGCAGTAGCAACAGTTGGTACGGTGAACGAACCGGACGAACCAATCAGGTTAGCAGCAATCGCATCTGTATAGAAACCAGCGTAGTACTGGTCCATAGTCAATGCAATCTTGTAACCCGCCCAACTCATAGCCTCAGTCATCACCTCTGGATGAGCCTGAGCCTTGTCGACGTCATCTACCTCGAAGTTGTAGTACTTCGCTTGAGAGATCGTCAGCATAGTCTGAGCATCAGTTAACGCTTGAGGTGCGTTAATGTCAGTATCTTTGGTGTAACTATAGATGTTGATGTCACCGATCGCATTGATGCGAACTGTGTCACCCATCTTCTGGATCTGGCCCTCATAGTCGCTATTGAACAGATTACCGAACACTAGGTTGACTTTCAGTGCGGCCAACAGTGTATCTGCCCATAGCTGAGGGATAAAATTGTTCAAAGACACGTGTTATGCCTCCATAGCGTACACTTGTACGCTGTAATCATTTCAGTTTTGTCCCATATCTTGGAGAATTCTGTTGTATCCATTGCTGTATCTCTTTACCTCTAGCGGCGTATTCTGCTTGAGTCATCTTTGAAATCAAATCCCAAGATAACTCCAAGTGGGCACTAGCAGAAGATCTTGATGGGTTGGTAGCACTAACGCTTGTCTGGTTGACCTTACTATTAACTAGATAGGGTTTCGCCTTCACTAGTTTCTTGAGTAGGTCGTCCGCATTCGTCGGCATACCGCCATCATCGAACTCCAATTCGCTGAGGTCTATCAGTTTCAAAGCGGCGTCAGCATCGATGATACCTAATTTAGAGGACTGCCTCTCGATCTCGTACCGGACAAGTCGAGTTTGCATATCTTGCACATATGTCGTGTGCTGTTGTTGGAGTTCTGCATACTGCTGTTGAAGACGTTCGGACTCAGACATCTGAGACTCTTTAGTCTTCTTCTCCCGATCCTCAAACTCCTTCAACCTCAACCTTAGGTTCTTTGCCTCTGATCGCAGCTTTTTGGCATCAGCAACGGATAGTGTAGTGTTCTCATCTCCCACCTGGGGATCTGAACTGTGTGTATCGCCTACCGGAGGCTGGTTAACAGCGTCACCTGCCTGAGGATTCGCTGTGGTATCGTCTTGCATGTCTCACCTTCTTGGAATAGTTACGATGTCGGCCATATCAGTAACCGCCATCCTTCGCTGTCTTCTGAGTAACCTGCATCGTCGCAGGTAGTTTCAGTTTCGGTTTACCTACCTTAGGATTGTTAGTCTTCAGACGCATATCCTTAGGCGTCGCTTTGCTGGGTTTGCCTCCCATTGGACACCTCCACAGTAGTTGGTGCAGTAGACGTAGTCGCAGTTTGAGGTTGTTTGTCAGTAGCCGGTTTAGCAGGAACTTTACTAGGTGCGGGTGCTACTTGAGCGACGAAAGCTTGTTGCGTACTCTTCTCCCCTTCAACCTCTGGATCGTACCCAAGCCTCTGAAGCACAGTCGACTGACTCACTCCTAGTTGTAGTAGCAATACTCCTGTCTGTGCTGCTTGCAGGTCGTCTATGGGTAGCAGGTCTTGCCAATGCAGTTCGATAGGGTAGTCTTCGTACTGTTCAAGTGGAATAAGACCCTCGCACACTAACGCAGCTTTGGATATCTCACGTATGAGACGACCGTACAAACGCCTCTTCTGCGTAGTCTTCTCAAGCAAAGGTTGGAAGAGTAATTGCAACGCCACACCACTAATCTGGCCTTTCGGTAGGTCAGTGAGTCTTCCTAAAGCAACGGCTGGTACTCTACTCTGCTCATCCATGTCCGACCTAATCACAGAGGCAAACTCGATCAGACCATTGAAGTTCTCCATCGCAGCTAGCTTCTCTAGTTTGCTTACAGTCTCGGGTAAGCAAACTAGGTCGTCTATACCGATTTGGATCTGAGATGCACCTAGTCCAATAGCGTACGTAATAGGGTGACCATGATACTTAATGATACGAGAAGTATTGGACTGCACAAAGTTGAGCACTTTGTTCATGTTGATCAGGTCCGATGTAAGATCAGGCATACCCCAAGCTTCATTAGGGTTAGGTAGGTTCTGGCAGCAGAAGATAGGCGCAAATGGATATAACCACTCCTCGACACTGCCGACAGAATGCCACATGCCTGCTTGACCTTTACGTTCGTAGTTAGCAATGATCCAACTGTCGTCCAGGTCGTACTCTCCAGCGATACTGGCCATATTGTCTGGATCTACCCTAGAAATGATCTGTCTGTGCTGTAACCCGTCTGAACTCGAGTACTCAATCACATAGGCAATAGTCAGCGAGCAGTCGTCAGGTGCCGTAACGATGCGTACAAGGCTGGGGTTCAGTACGACAATGCGAGGGTACCTCATCTTCCCTTGAGAGGGAATCAACTTCAGAAATACTTCTCCACACACTCCACCATTGATAGCCGCCTGTGAGAGTAAGGACATTTTGTCATCATCATCTCCCCAAATACCATCGAGAAAGTCTTGAACAGGTCCTACACCACCGGTATCCTCAATCTTTAGCACAGGTCCGAACAGAAAGCTAACACCCTTGTCAACGATAGGGCAACATCTATTAGACAGTACGCTATCGTCTGGTTGGTCAGCAGCTATCTTGAGCGGAGGTTTAAACTCTCCGTGATACGCCTCCCAAGCGTCTCTCATCCTCCTACGGCGTTCTTGGTCTTCTCTTGGAGTGGTAGCTTGAGCCAAGGACACACTCTGTGTTGAAGGTGAGCTATTTCGATATGGAACTGCTACCATTGTTTATCTCCAGAAGTTATGATAGTACGTAACTTCGCTCTGCCGGATGTCCAGATGTGCGACTATATATCTGTCGCAGTCTAGTGAGTGATCGAACTCTTTCACAGGTTGCTCCCCTCTTATGACTCCCCCACGTGTATCCCACACATATGAGTCGAACTCTTCTAAACCACTAGTAGGCCTCTTCGCCTTCACCAGCTCTTGGTCACGCTCGACTAGGATGTCTTTGAAGTACAGCAGTCTCGGTTTCCCATCTCCAGCAGGTCGAAGACGTGAAGCTACAGCCTGAATCCCATCACTGACAGTTTTCTTAGCAGGTGTTGTGTTCAGTTTGAGATGACGTTCTAGAGTGGCTCGGTCCTCAGCATCATGGTCGCAAATGATAGCTCTTGGGAGTGGATCTGCATACTCAGACACAGTTGCGTTGTACTGTTTGTGTGTAGTCGGCAGTTTGTGGAACCAACCTGATGCAAGTGCGATGGCTTGTGCGTGGTCTTCCACCAACGTCTTCGTCTTGTAGATCTCACGGTAACAATACAGCCGACCGTCAGGATCAGTGGCATACCACTTGCAAACAAACGGATTCGTATAACCAAAGTCAACAGAGAGGTATCTCGGCCAGTCTTTCGGGATCGGAAATCTGTCAATGACGTTACGTGCTCGATTCCAACTATCTTCATACACTGTTCCCTCAGACGCAGCCCAAATACCATAGCGATACCTGGCAAGTCTCACCCCAGTCAGGCCACCTAACACATCGAGGACATACCGTTTCCCCTCTTCAGTCCAGTCTTGTGTCTTGAGATCATAGTATCTTGGGTTGTCCTCATGTCTGGACACAAGACGAGCAGTGATCCCTGTCTGCATACGTTCATTGAGCCAATGCGTAGGAGAGTCAGGGTTGAAGTCCATAATCAGTTGCTGCCAGGGTATCTTGCCCTTACGCAACCTCATCCGGCAGAACTCAATATCGTCTACACTACACTCAGTAGCTTCATTAATATAGACAAGGTCAACTTCCAACGACTTCACCTTTGTCGGTTTATCCAAGCCTGACACTAACATGAGCGACCCGTTAGGATACTCGAACGCTGCCGGACGTATTCTATTTCCACCGAAGTAGTTGACACCCTCTCTCGGATCTAACACATCGTCTCTGAACGTGGCCATAGCTGATGCTGACAAGTCTGTGTTGTACTTACGTGCCACTAATGCCTTCGCACCTGGATACTTGAGCAGAAGTATGTGAATGTAGTAGAGAATGCCAAACGTCTTGCCCGTACCAGCAGGACCATCCAAACCAACCTCAATGTCATGACACTGACCCAGTTCTAAGGCTGCACCACGTAACTCAGGTGAGGGAATACGGACTTCAGTTGGTTCTAGTAGCATCATGCCTTAGGCTCTTCCCCTAAATACCCATTCGGTACTTCTCTGACGACTACCTGTGCTGAGAACACATTGGCATTCACAGGCACATCCATACCCATCAGTTTCCTGCGAGCGTCTGAGATAGCGAGGATGCGATCGACAGCGAATAGACGCCCTTTGTAAGTTGGGTCCATTGCTAAGGGCCACACTTCAGCGTGTAACCGATCTAGCATGTCGATTTCCTCTCGCCTCAGGTCGTCCACAGCAGTTACCACCGTACGTTCTAGTTCGCGTTGGATGGCGTTGTAGGCTGCTCCAGCACTCGCGTAACCAGACCTAGCAGCCACTTCCGTGTAGGACAGACGTTGTCTGCGCAACTGTATCGCGTGTTCAGCTCGACTAGTAGCGTTGGCGTCTCTGGAGTAGGGTTCTAGGGGCACAGTGTTGTGGTTGGTCTCTTCGACGTCATCCTCTACAGCAGTCTCGCCGCGTTTCAGTGCCTGTGCCTTGAGTTGAGCAATGCGAATCTTCTCAATCGATTCTGGGGTGTGTTTATGTGAGGACATAGGGTTACAGCCGTTTTACCTTTAATCTATTCGGAACTCCCTACTGCCATACAGCACAAACGGTAGCGTTCACCATATATCGGTTACTAACTACCGTTGCACCAAAGGAGCTCCCGTCAGTGATAAGTGAAGACACCGTCCTCTACAAATCACTTTTGTATGCATTCGGTCATCGGTACCACAGCGGCAAAAGGCTCCACTCACCAAGGTACTTTACTGACGATGACCTGCTGGATATATTCTATGATACTTGTCGGTGACAAATCAAGAGATAATCCCGGTAATATCATTTCGAGCAGTCAAACTGCTGTAAACTGCTAGCCAATCTGCTGGTTATGATGCTATAGCCCAGGGCTGCGAGCTTTAGCTCCTAGTATGTGGACAAGTTTGGAATAACTATATGGATAACCTGTGGATGCATAGCCGTTGAAGTGCCGTAGTACCTTCCATTGACAGTATCGCGTCTCTTGCAATATGCAAACGGATGTGCTATACTCTGTTATAGACAACAGTATGAGGGGTTTCCAACAACAGTATCGTGGAAGCAAGTGGATACTCGGGGCAACAATAAAGCCGCTCATAAGGCGGCTTTAAGAGAAATGCCAAGAGCCGGAATCGAACCGGCGACACCAGCATTTTCAGTGCTGTGCTCTACCGACTGAGCTATCGAAGGCAGGCCAGGAGCCACTTGACGAGACATTGTTGACAGTGAAATCCCTCTTCAGACAACAGCATCAGAAAGAGGGAACCAATGTCACAACTTACCGAAGCCATCGACACCTACATGTATGTGATCGCTGGCCTATCAGAGCACACTCAGATCTCCTACCGCGACAAATTAGCCGTGTTCTCAGAGTTTTGTAGCGCTCACACTCTCGACCTCACCGACATCACCCCAAAAGTCTTCAGAACCTTCATCACCTTTGTCTCTAGTCGAGCCAACCCACGCACAGGGGGGACTATCAGAGGTCATACTATCTCCAGCTATGGCCGTGTGATCAAAGTCTTCTTGCGTTGGGTGTCCACGTATGAGGAGTACGCTGGTTGTATCAAGCCAAGTACGTTACGGTCATTGGCGGTTCCTAAACTAGAGGAGCTGACAAAGCCCATCCTCACCCTTGACGAGATCCACAGATTGTATGAAGCGTGTCAGCAAGAGTGCACCAAACAACTCGCTACCAGGGACACCGCTATCCTCTCACTCCTGCTTGACACGGGTGTGAGGGCATCGGAACTATGCGGCTTAACGCTTGTCAATGTCCACCTAGACCAACGAGACTCCTACATCCTTGTGTACGGCAAAGGCAAAAAAGAGCGTGAGATAGGTCTGGGGACTAGAGCACGTCTCGATATACACAGGTATATCCGTCAGTACCGCAAATACGCCAAACCAGAGGAAGTGGTAGTGCTAGGTCGGTCTGGAGAGCCACTCACCCGCAATGGTTTAGACCAAATCCTCTACCGTCTCAAAGACTGGGCAAGTGTTACCACTGAAGGTGGGGCTCATTTGTTTAGGCACACCTACGCCACTTTGTACTTATCGAATGGAGGGGACGTCTACAAGCTCTCAAGGCTCATGGGCCACACACACATTACCACCACAGAAGGCTATGTCAAAAGCATGCGACAGCGGGACGCTCGTAAAGGACATTCTGTGCTCGATGACCTCTCCAGTGCACACTAGGGAGTGCAACCACTGTTGGTACACGCTAGTGGCTAGCATCCAGTTCTCAAGCTCTAGAGGGTCTGCTAGACTACTAGAGAGCGCATAGAGAAGGATCTGTATATGATACGACTGAGGGTAAAGGAAGCAGTCACAGAGCAAGGGGTGAGTCTTGCGAAGCTGGCACGGAAAGCTGACCTCGATTGGAAAACTGTCCACCGGCTGATCAAAAACCCCTATGCTGAAGTCTCTACCTTTACCCTCGGTCGGATTGCAGATGCTTTAGGGGTCTCCGTCCATGCACTCATTGAAGATGGCCCTGGACCTGTACCAAAACAGGAGAGCAACTATGAGTCAGCAGCAAATACATAAGATGAAATTCCTGTCACTGTGCAACCACCACCATGTAGATGTGCTCATGCTATACCGAAAGACTGGCATCCACCCAACCATTATTGGTGGCATGTTTTGGGGCTACGGTATGCAGAGAGCTACAGCACAACAGGTGTTAGACGCCCTGAACGAGTTCGCCGGAACAACGTACGCCTTAGACGACCTTGACGTAGTGCTTACCCCTGAGAGTGCCAACATGTCTCACTACGACCAGTAACGCATATGTAGGGCACCACGATTAATAATCTTGACAAGCTTACTCTATTATGATAGAGTATATATGAAGGAGCTATACAGATGATCACAAACACAGATATCCAACTCACGTTAGTCGCTCTCCAGCAGCTCCCAGATCTGACTGAGGAACTCCCTGAATTTCTGTATGGTCACTTGAGCCAGTGTGTCCTCTCAGCCATCTACTCGTTACAGATGGATGGTGACGTAGAGCGTGCAGTTGTTCAACGCTATACTGAGTGGGCCAGGCTTGAACCTGCGTATCGATCAGAGAGGCTCAACTTCTTGACTATAGGGACTCAACAACCGCTGGGAGCGTTCATCAGGGACGTCAATGATTGGGGTCCAGACCTGTTTGCCTCTGATGTACTACGGAATAGTCGACCCATTGGTGGTATCTCACGGGCATTGAGCTGCCTACTGTTTGCGCAGTTGTGTGCGAAGTGGGAAGTCAAATACTTCCAGGACTGCGATCGCATCCTTCACAACCCGGCGTTTGAACGTGAAGCGAAGAAGATTCGTGGTTGGGGTGGAGGCAGAGCCCTTGACTACTTTTATATGATGGTTGGGGATGAAGAGTCAGTGAAGGTTGACAGCCGTATGGAGGACTTTGTCCAACGGACCATCGGCAGGAAACCTCCTGAAGCTGATATCAAACAACTCATCACCACTGTAGCACCTCTACTCCAACGTACACCCAGACAAATAGACAACCGCATTTGGTACTGGGAACGCGTCCAAAACCGAGGGAGTACACACGATGACCCATGACCAACACCATCACGACCATGACCACGAAGACCCTCCTGTGTACGTGATCGTAGACCAGCACGGTCACTGCATCTACCTCACGTACCGGGAAGCCCTCATCACCATCGAATGGCTCCGAGACCGACTCCGACAAACCCTACAAGACCAGGAATTCTCCCCGGACTCCCCTCCTGACAACCCCCACTCCTCACTCTAAGCACAGGCATGTTGTGCATAAAGTGCTATTCGGTCAGCAGGTATGTGGTTTCAATAAATACAAGCAATACATTTTATCCATGCAAAATACGTTAAAATTTTTAATTTTTGTATGAAATCAAAAAATTGGTGTCATAGTTTATTAAATAGCATAGAAATATTCTGACGCATATGCTATACTTGCACTATCGTTAGCAGTATGCTCCGATCAAGAGGCACTGGAGCATATATGGTTTCTACTAGGGCATAAGGAGCTTTTACTATGGTACCAGATGATATGCTGCACGATTCAGCAGACGATCCTACTGAGGGGGCAAACTCGGATCGATTCGCCTTAATCGATGTACGCAGGTTTTATATTGCGCGGTACTGGTACAGCGAGGGGATCGATTTGGCTTTCGCCGATGTTCCAATTCCGGCAATTCAACAGCGAGCGTTGAGGTATGCACAGGGCAGTCTAGAGAACATGGGAATAGCCGACATAGAGCACATCAAATGGCTTCTTGAGAAGCGTCGAGAGTTCTTCATGACTATCCTGGACTGACTCCTTAGGCTAGTGGTGACTGTACTACTAGCCTTCCACTCTAATTCTGGGGGGTGTGTGTCCACGCCAGCAGATACTCTCCTACCCCTCGGAAATTCCTCAGCAGTAAATTTCAGTTTTCCTCTTTTCTGTGGGGTATCAGAGAATAGTAGTATAGAGTTGCGTGGTTAACATACGCTTGCTAAAAAAGATAAAAAATATAAACAATTTTAACATAAAGTGGACGTTTCCTAATACCATATATATATATCGCCTTTTGGGGGGGATCAGTTTATATTTTTTATCTTTTTTAGCAAGTGATCTTCACCCACTTAATTTATGTGGTCCCCTGTAACTGCATTAAAACTACCAGGGTAAACCATTGATTTTTGATGCAAAGTCAATTATAATTATAGTATAGAGTTAGTACAGTAGAAAACATTCAGGAGAAGGACGCAATGACTCAGAACGGTACGCATAAGGGGGGGCGTAAGTCTCTTCCAATCGACGAGAAAGCTACTACTGCGAACTGGACCATCACACCCAGCTTTAGAGACGCAGTCGCAGTCGCAGCTAAGAGGGATGGCTTCGTGAGCACCAGTGAGTGGGTAAGGCAGAAACTGCTCCCACATCTCAAGTAAGCCGAGCCATCGACTACAACAACAGATGTACAAAACTAACAAAAAAAATGACCTACCGTTTTTTGCTGAGGGTGTAGGTCATTTTCTAGTGACGTAACTTGTAGAGCGAAACACCTCCTTTTGAGTGGTCACTTATAATATATCTCATTTATATTATAAAGTGAACTTATACAAAAAATCAAGGAGGGCAGTGAATAATGGGGGACACCTATTATGGTGGACACTAACACCACAGATTTATTCGAGTACGAAGCCTCAGACAATGCCTCTACTACTAACCACACTGGCTCGGCACTTGGGCCAACGACTACATCGACTAAAAGCACGCTAGACCTAGCGAGGGAATACAAAACCAAATACGGAATGTCAGTGATTCCTGTTCCTCGTCAATCCAAGAACCCTGACCTTGGTGGATGGCAGAACCTACGCATTACAGAAGAGGAGCTGCCGAAGTACTTCGATGGATCACCTCAAAACATCAGTTGGTTGCCAGGAGAGCCAAGCAATGGCCTCGTAGACATAGACATCGATAGCTACGAAGCTTTGATGATCGCTGAGATATGTTGCCCGAAAACTCACCTCATCTACGGGCGTAAGGGAAAACCTCGCTCCCACAGAATTGTAAGAAGTGTACCACTCCCGGACTCTATCATAGGGAAGAGCGTTTTGAAACTCGAAGACCCCTCGATCAAGGGTAAGGTCGACGAACACGGGAGGAGCGCCTGCATCGTTGAGCTACGCACTACTAGGTGCCATACTGTGCTGCCAGGAAGCACTCACGAGGATACGGGCGAAAACATTGAGTGGGATGAAGAAGGAACGCCTACCTCATATGCACCGGACTATCTCATCCACAGCTTGAAAATATGGGCAGCAGCTGCTTTGCTTGGTCGGCACATGCCTGGAAAGGGATCTCGACAGGACGCTACCCTAGCTATCTGTGGAGGGCTCTTCCGTCTGTGGCAGGACAAGGACAAGGTGAAGGAGTTCCTTAGCCTGGTGTTGAAGGTTTCCGGCGATGAAGAGTACGATGCGCGGATGCAGTGCGTAAACACCACAGAAAGGCAGATCTTTGAGGGGAGGAACTATACTGGGTGGAAGACTCTCACAGAGTACATCGATAAGAGGGTTGTGCAGCGTGTCTGTAACTGGATAGGTGACTCTATCGAGATGGAAGAGACCAATCGCAATATGAATCGAGATGCCGACCCAGCTGAGGACACCAAGTGTTCAGATATTGGGAACGCAGCTCGTTTTGCTGACATGTGGTGTAATGAGCTGAAGTGGGTTCCTGCTTGGAAGTGTTGGATGTTCTATAACGGGATACGTTGGGAACACGTAGATGAAGCCTTCGTCATAGGAAAGTCCAGAGACGTAGTGTACAGCCTCTTCGACGATGCGCGAGACCTGAATATGCAAAAACAGGGGAGCGGTGGTCTCTTGTGGAAGTGGGCAGATAAGTCCTGTGCGGCTGAGCGATTGAGTGCAATGGTGCGTATTGCGAAGGCTGATATGTCCATCAGTAGTGAAGTGTTCGACGACGCTGAACGTACACGCTACAGATTGAACGTTCGTAATGGCACTATCAATCTGAAAACTGGCAAACTAGAGCCTCACAACCCACTGGACTATACTACGTTAGTAGCGCCCGTTACGTACGATGAAGATGCGCCCTATCCTCTACGGTGGACTAACCATCTAAAGTGGTGTTTCAAGTACGATAGAAATGACAAGTCTACCTGGGACGTCTACTGGTACATACACAAAATACTTGCGCTATCAATTACAGGAGACGTCTCCCACAGAGTGATACCTGTTCAGCACGGAGACGGCAGCAACGGTAAAAGCGTTATCATTGGTGTAATGTCCCGAGAACTCGGTCCTTACGCACACAAAATGAAAAAGGAAACTCTGCTGCAAAAGCAATACGCCGATGGTGGTGGTGATGCTTCGCCGGACATAATAAAGTTGAAAGGTAAACGCTTTGTGTATGCGAGTGAGACTAACGAGGGTGAGACTATGGACGTCTCAAAAGTAAAGGACTGGGCTTCCGGTAGCGAGAAACTCTCCGGCAGAGCGCTATATCAAGACTCTGAAGAGTTCTGGCCACAGTTCATTTTGTGGATTACCTCTAACCACAAGTTGAGAATACCAGAAACAAAACCGGCCATTTGGAATCGGTTAAGACTGATACATTACAGTAACACTATTGAAACAGACAGGATGAACACAAAACTTGCCGAGGAGATTTTCAACGAGGAGTCTAGTGGTATCCTTAACTGGCTCATCGAAGGGGTGCGGTGGTTGTTGGAAGAAGGTATCAAAGAACCGAGTTCAGTTATCGAGAGCACGCTAGAGTATCGGGATGAGCAAGACGTTTTCAAGCGAAGCTACCTATACATCTTCGATATAAGCGACAAATCCGCACACACGCCCCTTAAGGATCTGTATCGGCATTATGAAACACACTGGTCTGGCGTCTCTCGCGGCAAAGTTATGCTAAAGAAGGACTTTACGGCGAAACTAGTAGAGATGGGTTTCGTCCGAGACAAGCTCAAGGGTACAAGTCTCGATGGGCATAGAGGTATCAAGATAAAACTCCCAGAGGAGGAGAAGCCAGAAACTCTATACGACAAAGAAGCAAGCCCCAGACTAGTTTCACTCCTCAGAAGGTTGTACCACAACGCGGTAAGCACAGATGACGAACTACGAGTAGTGGACCTGGAGTACAAAGAGGACATTGCAACCCTGAACGTAACCGGTTGGACGATCATACGCACCGGTAGAGGATACGTGCTCGACACCGACAAACTGCCCGACATGTCTGAAGAGGATCGTAAACACATCACTGGGTAGGGCACCTAGCGTTAAGCAATTTCGAGCAAGATTGAGAAAGATCTGGGGAAATCCATTGATTTATAGTGTAAGGTATACTATAATTATAGTATAGAAGATAGAAAGGAGGTAGAGTAATGTCAATCGATTTCAATCAGGAAGAGACTCTACCGGAGTTGATTACTGCTGAAGCAGTTGCAGCACACTTAGGGTGGACTATTGATGCAGTTCACGCTAGATTACAGCGAATGGGGCGGAAAACTGCAAAGAACCCTACGGACGGTCGGAAACGTCTAGTCCGTAAGGAGGACTACATAGAGTTGAAGAAGCTCTATGAAACGTACGGAGTAGGTACCCCCCAACAGTTGGGAGAGAAGTAAACCGGAGAACGTTACTGAGTCGGGAGTTTGGGAACTTGTTCGCCAGTAACGTTCACCTACCAGTAGGCAAGAGTTTGTACCTCTCATTAATATTATAATAGGAAACTCTCATTATAATCAAGTGGGACTTACAAACTCTCCTTCAAAGGAGAGTTACTCACATGTTCACACGACACTACATGCACACAGTCGGTAAAGACTTCGCTATCTTCTCCCTTAAGAGAGATCGGCAAGTTGTAGACATACCCGGTCGCAAGATGGAAGAGGGTATGCTGTTCGAGTTCTGCCTCCTAAACGGAGATGAACTGAGTATTACTGGCTGCATCAATGTGTCAGACAACGGCATGTCGATGGACTTACGATACGGTCAGTTCACAGGAATGTGCCACACGCTGATGACGGAGCATACTAACATCGACTGCATGATACATCACAACTTACGAGACTTCACTACCACCTTCTGGTGGAATCTTTACGACTGCAAGCACCCAGTACAACAACTAGGTCCAAGACACTACTAACAGAAAGAGGTAATACGAGTGGCAAATAACACCTTTACGTACACAGACCACGAGTTCAATGAAGAGTTCCTGAACTTTATGCAAGAATGCATGGAAACGTACCGAGAAAGAGCCCTTGAGTACAACAACGCAGAGGCTAGTACATCGATGCTAGAGTACTTCCAGCCCGATGTGATAGTACCCAATCACTTCGTAACTTGCTATATGTACATCAAGCATAAGTTCCAACGGTTCTCGAACTGTTTGCAGAAGTACATTGCGAAGGTGGACTCTGGAGTAGGCAGCGATAAGAGCTATCGATACGCCGAGGACTCCATCAAGGACCTGGTCAACTACGCTGTGTTTGAAGCAGTCATCTTAAGACTGCACCACAGACACATGCAGTCGCAAGTAACCATCGAAGAAGGGGTGGAAGTATGCCAGTAGTCAATATGCAAGTGAGGTGTGCTCACTGCCACATAACGGAGTGGAAGTCCATACGAAGCTTACTAGACCCTACTTCCCTACGCATTGAGACTCACTTGACAGGATGTCCAGCCAATAGTACACAACTCACTTGGGAGTTGAAGCAAGCGGAGTATGTACTAGTGAAAGAGTCTGCGCTAGACCTGAGCGGTAATCAATGCTCTGTATACGAGTACAGAGTGCCAGTCGAACTACTAGTTGAAATAGGAGCATAACCATGAAGGGTATAACACACGTGCCAAACA
>Ga0070717_10000299_pt1 | contig 33143 bp, 33 predicted proteins | sample LARL113metaG_FD_71366 | JGI IMG/M metagenome (GOLD analysis project Ga0070717, IMG submission 71366) | Corn, switchgrass and miscanthus rhizosphere microbial communities from Kellogg Biological Station, Michigan, USA - LAR L11-3 metaG | ecosystem: Host-associated > Plants > Roots > Rhizosphere ...
ATATCAGTGAAGTTGCTAGTTCTATCGGCGGGCAAAGAGGAAAAGATCAGAGGCAGAGACGCCCGGAAGTCTCAAGACTGACACAAAGTGTCATTCCGGGACCAAGATGATGTGTTCGTTTTGAGACAGAAACTCGTCGGGGACGGACACTTAAACCAGAAATCAGACCGGAAGGTGGCGGACAAGCCTGTCCAAGCAAGTCGAGGGAGTGTCCGCCCGCGGTCACGACGGCTCAGTCACGGCTTCGTCCACCAGAAGTATCGGTATGTTGTCGCGCACCGGATACACACGGCGGCACTCACCGCACTTCAGGCTCTCACCGGTGTCTTTAAGCACCAGTGGCTTCTTGCAGACCGGGCAAACCAATATGTCGAGGAGGTCTTGGGGGATCATGGCGGACATTTTACGCCAAATTCAGAGTCGGCTAGTCTCGGAATTGGACGTGAAGTCTGAGCGGGCTGATGCGGATGTAACATTGAGCCGTGAACAAGCTGGCAAAATCGGTGCTCGCATACGTTGAGAAACATGATCTGTTGCGGCCGGGAGACCGTGTAGGCATCGCGGTTTCCGGCGGAGCGGATTCGGTTGCGCTGCTGCGGCTGCTGATTGAGCTTCGGGGTGAGCTGGGAATCGTCCTTTCGGTAGTTCATCTCAACCACAAATTAAGAGGCTCCGAATCGGACCTGGAAGAGCAGTTCGTCCGGGAGCTGACGGCGAGTCATGGGCTGGAGTTCGTTTGCGAAAGCTGCGATGTGAATGCGTATGCAGCCAAAAAGAAGATGAGCCTGGAGGCGGCGGCGCGGGAGATCAGACAGGTGTCGTTTGCGAATTCCATTCGAAGAGGGCTGGACAGAGTAGCGACGGCCCACACGCTTGATGATCAAGCCGAAACAGTTCTGATGCGCATTCTTCGCGGCACCGGATTTCGTGGCTTGCAGGGAATTCAGGGAAAAATCGAGATCGAAGATGAGGGCGAAGAGGTGTGCGGCGCAATCGTACGCCCTTTCCTAAGCGTGCGTCGTTCCTCAGCCAGAGGCTACCTGGAGGAAATCGGGCAAGTATGGCGAGAGGATTCCAGTAACCAAGACGAAAGGTTTACACGAAACCGAGTACGGCAGTTGCTCATGCCTCTACTAGAAAAAGAATTCAATCCCATCGTTGCGGAGAGGCTGGCCGAACTAGCCGAAATCGCACGCGGTGAAGAAGAATTCTGGACCCGAGAATGTGGCGTTCTGAAGAGCCAGATGAGCACGCTGCGGGCGCCCGAGCGGGGGAATTTTTACTACACTCCCCTCAACGTCTCTTCAGGGCATCCAGAACCACCACCGGGTCCGGTCGTGCTCGAGAGGGCACGCGAGCCTAGGCCTATGATGATGAACATCGGGCTAGATCTCCAGCGATTCAGAAGTTTATCGCTGGGAGCCAAGCGGCGGCTGATACAGTCACTCGATGATTTCGGCATGCCGCTGGAGTTCAAGCACATCGAAGGCATCATCGAACTGGCGTCCAACGAGAACGCCGAGGGCAAGGAAATTCAGCTACCCTGGGGCTGGAGAGCCGTATGCAGCGCACAAGAGCTACAATTCCTGACTGCGGATCTGCGAACGGAAGAACGTATCCCGGCCAGCTACCGGTACAACTTGGCCATCCCGGGTGCGGTGACAGTATGGGAGGCTGGCGTGGTCGTGGAAGTAGTGCTTCTGAACGCCGAGCAGGATCATCATTCTGTGGACTTAGCCGATCCGACCCTGCTACAAGCGGGCCTCATTGTGAGAAACTGGCGTGCTGGCGACCGGTTCTGGCCGGCACATACCAAGGAACCAAAAAAGATTAAAGAGCTGCTCCAGGACAGGCATGTGACCGGTGACGAAAAGAAACGCTGGCCGGTCGTAGCGAGCGGCGACGAGATTGTCTGGGTGCGGGGACTTGGAGTAAGCGGAGATTTTCAGGCGAAAAGCGGCGCTGGGGTGCTGATTCGGGAGTTGCCACTGAGCTGATGATTCTCCTAATAGAATTCCCTCGCATGCCCGGCTGTTTTCCGAACCCGCGGCACGACATTTTTCCTAAATGACTGAAGCACTAAAACCGAACACGTTGCAAATCATCATCTCCTCGGAGCAGATACAGAAGCGAGTGCGCGAGTTGGCGCGGCAAATTTCGCATGACTACAAAGGGAAAACCATCCACGCGCTGGCGGTGCTTGAGAACGGCTTCATCTTTCTGGCCGACCTCGTAAGGTCGATAGAGGTGCCGGTAATTTGCCAGTTCATTAAGCCTCGCTACCGTCCGCAGCTTACAGATGACCTGCCCGGAATGATGGAGATCTTCTTCAGCCATGAACTTGAGATCAAAGGGCAGCACCTGCTGCTGGTTGAGGGACTGGTGCATTCCGGTGTAACGACCGAATTCCTGATGAACGACTTGCGGGCGCGTGGTGCGGCCTCGGTGAAACTGATTACCTTGCTGGACAGGCAATCCGCCCGCCGCGTGCAATTGCAGCCGGACTACTTTGGCTTCCTGGTGGACAGCGCTTTCTTAATGGGATACGGCCTGGGCTCGCCCGACCAGACCAACCGCAACCTGCCATTCCTGGCAGTTTCATCCTGAAACTGTTGTGACCTAAGTTATTCGAACAACCCCCGGCTTTTTCCCGTAGAGCGGGGTAGAATAACGGGAGCGGCATTTTGTCGATCCAAATTCCGGCGAGAGCATCTAATCTGGTGGGAGAGGTGTACTTCCGGCGGTGTTCCGACAAGGCGGCCTTTCTTTAGGAGCTTTTCAGTGAATTCAACAGTTAAAACGATCATTTTCTGGGTGGTAATTCTGATTTCCGCAGTCGCGCTATGGCAAGTGGTCAAGACGGCGAACTCCGGTCAAAAAGAGAGGGAGATCAACTTCTCTCAGCTCATGGCAGAAGTGGAACAGGGCAACGTGAAAGAGGTGACCCTGACTGGCATGGAGGTACGGGGGAAGTCGGGCGATGGTTCGATTTTCCATAGCACTGCGCCGGCGAACTATCCGGAGATGATCAAAAAGCTCCAGGACAAAGGTGTCAGCATCACGGTACGCGATGTGAGCAACAGCAGCTGGGGCTGGCTGGTGAATCTGTTGGCGCCATTGGCGCTGCTCGCCGCGCTCTGGTACTTCATGATCCGGCAAATGCAAACCGGCGGAAACAAGGCGCTTTCATTTGGCAAGAGCCGGGCGCGGCTACTCTCCATGCAGCAGAAAAAGGTGACGTTCAAGGACGTTGCCGGAGTGGAAGAAGCCAAAGAAGAGCTGCGCGAAATTATTGAGTTTCTACGTGAGGCCCAGAAGTTCCAGAAGCTGGGTGGACGGATTCCCAAGGGAGTGCTGCTGGTAGGTTCTCCGGGCACGGGCAAGACTCTACTGGCGAGGGCCGTCGCGGGTGAAGCCAACGTTCCGTTCTTCTCGATTTCCGGTTCAGACTTTGTTGAGATGTTTGTCGGCGTGGGCGCCAGCCGGGTGCGTGACCTGTTCGAGCAGGGCAAGAAGAACGCTCCCTGCATCATTTTTATTGACGAGATTGACGCGGTCGGTCGTCATCGCGGTGCTGGACTCGGTGGCGGACACGATGAACGTGAGCAAACTCTGAACCAGTTGCTGGTAGAGATGGACGGCTTCGAATCGAACGAAGGCGTCATCCTGATGGCGGCGACGAACCGTCCGGACGTGCTTGATCCGGCGCTGCTTCGGCCGGGTCGCTTTGATCGGCGGGTGGTAGTGAACCGTCCCGATGTGCGCGGGCGCGAAGAGATTTTGCGGGTACACACGCGCAAGATTCCGCTCTCGGACGACGTGGATCTTTCTGTCCTCGCGCGCGGTACTCCGGGATTCTCAGGGGCCGACCTGGCAAATATGGTCAACGAAGCTGCGTTGAGCGCGGCGCGGCAGAACCGCAAAGCTGTGCTCATGTACGACTTCGAGCTGGCCAAGGACAAAGTGCTGATGGGGGTGGAGCGCAAGTCACTAATCCTCACCGAAGACGAGAAAAAAGTGACGGCGTATCACGAAGCAGGCCATGCGCTGGTGGCTGCAAAGCTACCGAACTCTGATCCGCTGCACAAAGTGACGATCATTCCGCGCGGCATGGCGCTGGGTGTGACCATGCAGTTGCCGATCGATGACAAGCACAACTACACCAAGGACTATCTGGAGACCGAGATTGCGATCATGATGGGTGGGCGCCTGGCGGAGGAAATGTTCCTGAGCCAGATGAGCACAGGAGCTGGCAATGACATTGAACGCGCCACTGAGCTGGCCCGCAAGATGGTTTGCGAATTTGGCATGAGCGAGTTGGGGCCGCTGACTTTCGGCAAGAAGGAAGAACAGATTTTCCTTGGCCGCGAGATTGCGCAGCACCGTGACTACAGCGAAGCCACGGCGATTAAAATTGACGACGAAGTGCGCCGGCTGGTAAAGGCAGGTTACGAAACTGCAAAAACTGTTCTCGCTAGCGATAAGGACACATTGGTCAGAATTGCTCTCGCCTTGCTGGAACGTGAAGTTCTGGATGCGAATGAAATCAAGATGCTCATCGATGGCAAAGAGCTGCCGAAGATCATCCCGCCTTCGAAACCCGACGATGGCGTGCAGCAAGTCCTGAAGCCGGAACCCGGACGGCCGGGCTTGGCGAAGGGCGAACGTCCAGCGCCAGCGTAAACAGCTCTCACCGATCAGTTGTTCCACTATCCGGAAAGAGGGCGGCCCACGGCCGCCCTTCTTAATTTCTTCATTTGACGACTAGGGACTGCAAGCGGTCCTACTTGAAAAGAGAGAGGTCGATTGCGTCGGCCATGGCCTGATAGCCAACATCGTTAGGATGGAGATGGTCTGGCGATGCGAAGCGCGGCAATAGTCTGCTGGGATGATCTGGATCGCGCAAAACCGTGTCGAAATCGATCACGCCGTCAAACGAGCCGCTGGTCCTGATCCATTTGTTTACCGCTTGCCGAACTGCTTCCTTGGGTTCCGAGTAGTAGCCAAGAATGTCTACATCTTCAAAAGGAGTGATCGTGGCACCAATCATCTTGACGCCGCGAGCGTGCGCGCGGGAAATCAATTGCCGGTACGCGTCGATCAAATCTTCAGGAGTGCGAACATCAGCTGGATCGGCTAGGTAGCCCTCGCCCAGCTTTGCACCGGGGAAACAGATGTCATTGACACCTTCGAGCAGCACAACGTGAGTTACGCCAGGCATCGCCAGAGCGTCCCGGTCGAAGCGAGCTGAGGCGCTGACGCCGAAGCAGCCGGCGCTGGCAATGAAGCAGTCGCTCAGCAGCCGGTTACCAACTATGCCCTCATTGACAACCGCCACCTTGGAACCTTCGGACGTCTTTTCCAGACGACGGATGAGATCGCTCGGCCAATTGTGGTCAGCATCCACCGTGGACTGATCGCCATCAACGACCGAGTCGCCAAACGCCACTATTAGCCGCTGGGATGGCTGAACAGGAACGAGAACCGCAGTGACCAAGATGGAAGACTTAGACAGAGCACCAGCTTCCATCTTTTGCGCACGAGTCTGGTCGCCATGTTGCGAGACCACCGCACGCTTGAGAGCGAGATGATGCAGCGTCGGGGTAGCGACGCGCTTAGGGAAATAGAGACTGATGCTGATCTCAGCTCCGGAAGCGACAGGAAAGGCCACCGGGTCACTAAGCACCGGCGCCCCTGCAGGGATCGTGACCGAATTGTGGCCGCCAAAAGTGACCGTCTGAATCGAGCCGGGTCTGACGCTCGCCGAGTCGTTCGGCGCCGCAACAGTAGCCGAGCCAACAAGAAGCGGCGCGGAACCGAATTCGTTAGATAGGCGAATGCATATCTGTGCTCCTCCGATGGATACCCGCACGCGCTCTCGCACGGTCTGGTCCTCGATATTGAGCAGCGGTTGCTTCGGATTGGGGGCCGCTGACTGGGGGCTGGCCGCCCAAGTGGCGATCCATGCATTTCGTGCAGCCCCAGCCAGTTGGGGAACAAACAGAAGAAACCAAACGACGGCACAATTCCCCAGTTCTCTCATGTGATGGCGTTCTCCGGTCGTTGAACTTGACTTTGTGAAGATCGAACCCCGGTCAAACCCAGACCCTACTTCATCGCCGAATAATCCGATGGATGCATGTACACTTCGTCCACCCTATACTCTTCGTCGACCTTTTCTATGAGCGGGGTGGCCTGCTTCCGATATTCTGGAAAGGCCGGATCGGCGTGAAGCGCGTGCCAATTCTTTTTCGCTGTTTCCTGGCTGGGATGAGCCACGAGGTAGACGAATGTGTCGGCCCAAGCGGGTTTATTGTCGTCGGGTACCCAGTAGCCGACAACGTTGAGATCGTACTTGGCCTGTAGCTTTGAAACGTCACGAAAGATCGACTCGAGGGCGGGCACTTGGCCCGGCAGAGTGTGATAAACGAGAAGCTCGAAGACTCGATTGCTATCGGCCCTCACTTGGTTCAAGTGCGTTAGGTGGGCAGTAAGGAGCGATCCAGCGGCAAAGGAAACCAAGGCGGTGCCGCAAATCATCCATCCTTTGAATTTCCAACGGGTGAGCACTGCCAGGGCTGATTTATGGTTTGTCTTCATGGGTTCATTCTCCTATGTGCGTTTTGGGGAAGCGCTAGCGGTATCGGCCAGTCGCAGTCGGCGACAGTAGCGAACGCGCCGCCTATTCTCAAAAATTTCCCACCTCTTCGTCCTCTTGCCACAGACTGTGGCCGACTCAAATCGTTAGCAACTTCCCCTAAATACCCCAGTGGCTATGAGTCAGCGAAAGCGATTCTGGCCAGCAATAACGACACGCTGGTTCCGATCGCGAGGGCAGCCGGATAAAATCGGCCCGTGCGAGCTTCCAAGAAAGCACAATATTCGGCCGCTCATGCTTGGTTTTCTAGTTGGTTTGATCTAGCCGGAGCGTTTAGTGGATTGCCGATCCGCAAGCTATGAATCAGGCTTGCGGACGAAAAGTAGACTAACGCGATGAATCCGAAACTGAAGGTCAGCGAGTGAGTGCGATCATTGAGAAGACCGATTGTGTAATTTCCTGCAAATCCGCCGAGCTGGCCGATCGAGTTGATTAATCCGAATGTAGCGGCCGCCGCCGATTCGCTCAACATCATGGTCGGTATTGCCCAGAACGTGGGGTAGTAGGCATACAAGAACCCGCTGCCCAGGAGCAAACACGAAATCGCTAACGGGACTTCGTGGCGCACGAGGATCAAAAACCCAAACATCAATCCCGCCGCGGCCAGCGGAATAGCGGTGTGCCAGTGCCGTTCGCCCGTCTTGTCAGAGTGCCAACCATTGACGAGCATTCCGGCAACTCCAATCAGCGCTGGAACCAGCAGCAGTGAAGTGATCGTCCGGTTAGAGAACCCTGAAAGTCGTTTTACGAAAGTGGGTATCCAATAGATGGTGCCGAGAGCTCCTGTGAGAGCCAGGAACCAAGCGGCAATCAGCCTTAGAATCCGCCGGTCGCAGAACGCTTCCTTGATTGTGTAGTTTCGAATCTTCCTTTTCGCCTGCAGCTCCGCGTGCAATTCGTTGACCAGCCAGTCGCGTTTGTCGAGAGGAAACCAGCGCGCCTGCGCAGGCCAGTCCGTCAGATAAAAGAAGGTAATGATCCCAAGGACAATGGCAGGAATTCCTTCCAGAATAAAGAGCCACCGCCATCCGGCCACGGACCACCAATGGACTCCGAGCAGCCACCCTGCCACGGGCGAGCCGATCAAAGAGGCGGCGGGAACAGCTGCGTATAAGCAAGCGATGGCCCGGCTACGCTCGCGCATGCCGAACCAGTGTGTCAGATAAACGATCATTCCCGGGAAGAAGCTGGATTCGGCAATCCCCAGAACGAAGCGGGCAGCATAGAACTGTCCGGCGCTGTGTACAAAGCCGGTCAGAATCGTAATCGCCCCCCACGAGATCATGATTCGTGCAATCCATTTCCTTGCGCTCCAGCGTTCTACGATGATTGCTCCGGGGATCTCAAACAGGACATAAGTCACATAAAACATGCCTACCCCTAAACCATAAACGTGGTCACTGAAGCCCAGATCGGCGCTCATTCTGAGGTTGGCAAAGGAAACGTTGACACGGTCGATGTAGTTCACGATGTAGATGAGAAAGACAAAGGGCAGCAGGCGGTAAGCGACTCGCCGTCTTGCTCGCTGGCCGACCTCACTCGGCTCGGTCTTCGTCACCACTGTAGTTCCATGCGAGTTCATGGGAAAAGCTCCGGCTTCTGCAGCACCGTCTTATACTCAGCTCAACTTCTTCGAGACGTAGACGAAGCGAGAAAGACGGCCCTCTCTAGCGAGACGAGCAGCGACAGCAAGGAACTCCTGCTCGCCGTCAAACGTCTGATTGCCTTCGATCTCACGCAGGGGAGTGCTCCTCGATGCGCGGGCCACTAGCCTTGCCTCGGCAACCTTGGCCATGTTCGCCGTCACATCCTCACACACCAGCAACCGCAATCCGCACTGCGCAATGACGCGTTCGTCATAGCCTTGCGGAACCAACAAATAGAAACCCGCAGAACTGCGTACCGCGATTTCCTCATTGGTAAGCTCTCCGGTCACGGTGATGGGATCGGTGAACAGCAGTCGTCCGCCGAGCTTCAGCAACCTGGCCCACTCCGCTATCACCTGTGGCCGGTCGGGAAAATGGTTGATGGCGTCAATACACGTGATGGCGTCGAAGCTGGAGTCGGAAAATGGTAATGGCCCGGTCGCATCTGTGGCCCGAAACTGGGCTCGCTCGGCCAAATCTCGCTGGGCTGCAAGTGAGTTCGCAGCCCTGACCGCCTGTTCATAGACATCAATGCCGACAACAGAACAGCCGGTGGCAGCCGCGATCCGCAGTGCCGGGCCTCCGGCTCCACACGCGACATCCAGCAGCCGCTTCCCGGGAGAAAGATCGAGCCACTGCAGAAACCTGTCCTGCTCGTCTGAGGTGTGCCAACTGTTTTGCCCAATATCCTCGCCAAAAGCTTCACGACGGATCTGTGCGTACAAGTCTGTTTGAAAATTACCGTAAGTGGCGTTGTAGTGACTTGCGGAAAAAAGCGAGTTGGATTTGTGCATCGGGACCTTCGCCAGTCCGATTTAGAAGTTTTGGCTTTTCTGGAGTCTGCAAGCGAGGAGAAATTGTACGCCTTCCGCGTGGACAGTATTCCCAGTCATGACGCTGAGCGTGGCAGGTGCTCCCATTCCGGGCGGTTTGTCGGCCAACCAGAAGTTTAGGTACTCCGCCGGAACCGTGCTCGAAATGCGCGAAGCCTGACGATAGCCTGTGCTAGGTCAGGAAGCTTAAGCCGCGTCGATTAACTTCATCATCTGCTCGGAGTAGCGCTGGCCGGCTGCAGCCCCGTAAGGAAATATCTCATTAATGAGCAGCAAGTCATCCACTGTGAGCTTCACATCCACGGCGCCGGCATTCTCTTCCAGGTACTTTCGCCGTTTGGTTCCCGGGATTGGAACGATGTCTTCGCCTTGCGCTAGTACCCAGGCCAGCGCCAGTTGGGATGGTGTGCAATTTTTTTCTTTTGCAAGCTCCTCAACTTTGGCGGCCAGATCGACGTTCTTCTGAAAGTTCTCGCCTTGAAACCGTGAGATGCCGCGGCGGAAATCGTCTGGAGCAAAATCCTCGAAGCGTTTGATCTGGCCGGTCAGAAATCCACGGCCCAGCGGACTGTACGCCACAAAGCCAATGCCAAGCTCCCGGCAGGTCGCAAGAATTCCGCCTTCCGGGTCACGGCTCCATAGGGAGTATTCAGTTTGCAAGGCCGTGATGGGATGAACTTTCGCTGCCCGGCGCAGAGTTCTCTCGCTGGCTTCGGAGAGCCCGATGTGTCGGATTTTCCCTTCCCGCACTAACTCGGCCATCGCGCCCACGGTCTCCTCAATCGGCGTGTCGGGATCGACGCGGTGCTGATAATAGAGATCAATGACATCAATGCCCAAACGCTTGAGGCTTGCGTCGCAGGATTTGCGGACGTACTCGGGTCGCCCACTCACTCCGCGTGCTTTTGGATTGTTGAGATCGCGAACGATGCCGAATTTCGTGGCGATCACGAGTCTGTCGCGCTTGCCGCGAATGGCGCGACCGACTAGGTCTTCATTCTTGTAGGGGCCATAAACATCCGCAGTATCGAGGAAGTTTACGCCGAGTTCAATGGCGCGATGAATGGTAGCAATAGATTCATTTTCATCGCCCGGTCCGTAGAATTCCGACATACCCATACAGCCGAGTCCGAGAGCTGAAACCGTGAGGCCACTCCGGCCGAGTTGGCGAGAATACATAGCTGTGCTCCTAAGAAGAATTGCATTTTTTAGATGTTCCCATGGTAATCCCGGGCGCAACCTTCTTGCACGTCCCCGCAGTTAAGGAAGCTGCAGATCGAGTGCATAGATTTCCTGGGCGCTGATGTCGCGGACGAATACCGGGGTGTCGCCGGGCGCGAGGCCAGTCCAGGAGCCCGGACCAAATTGACTGGGAAACATGCGAATTGTTTTCAGGTCCACGATAGTTTCGAGCTTTCCATCAGGAACATGCAATCGCCGATAAGCAGGGTTTGGCTCAAGCGCGGTATCGAAGTACAGGTAATGAGTATCTGCTGACCACGCAAGATAGGCAAGAAAATTACTGTGTGTCAGCGGCCGCCACTGTTGCGCTTTTACGTCCAAGAGCAACAGCTTGCTGCCGTCAGCTGACAATCCCGCTATATAGTGTCCGTCCGGCGACCAACGCGGCCCGAACACCGCTTGGGAACCGGGCAGCCGCGACATGTTGCGGGTTTGCAGGTCGGATAACTCAATGAACGCGATCCGGACGTGTCACCGCGGAAGGGCAGCGTGCCAGTGGTCATCTCGTACAGGACGGCCCCAAAGGAGAACAAGTCGGTGCGGGCGTCGAGCTCCTTGCCCCTGATCTGTTCGGGCGACATGTACGCGACGGTACCTAACGCGACGCCGGGGCTGGTGAGATGCTCCTGCGCAATCGTGGTTGCGGCGGTGGCACCGATCGCTTCGGCTACGGAATGCACCTGCAACGACTTGGCCAAACCAAAGTCGAGAATTTTGGCCTGCCCACGCGCGGTCACGAAGATGTTCGCGGGCTTGATGTCGCGATGAACGATGCCTTTGTTGTGAGCGGCGTCTAAGGCATCAGCAATCTGAATCCCGAAATCGAACACAGATTCCATGTCCAAAGGTTTGCCCACAATTCGATGGGCGAGGGTGTGTCCTTCGAGGAACTGCATGGCAATGAAGGGTTGGCCCTCGTACTGCCCGAAGTCATAGACCGTGCATATGTTGGGGTGGTCTAGAGAGGAAGCAGCTCGCGCCTCGCGCTCGAAGCGTTCCAGAGCCTGGGGATCTTTGGCCAGGCCTTCAGAAAGCAACTTCAACGCGTGGCGTCCCAGGCGTGTGTCCTCAGCCTCGTAAACTACCCCCATGCCTCCACCGCCCAGTCGGCTGACGATACGGTAGTGTGAGATAACCTTGCCGATCATTCGAGGGACTCGAACCAGAATGGCAATGCATGGTAGGCGGATATCGCCAAGCAAGTCGAGAAATTGCGCTTCACGGGTTCATCCACTTACGGTGATGAGGCGCTGGCTTCGAGGCCGTATCTCCCCGATTTCCGCAATGGGGACGCCCGCTGAGACGAGCGCCCGAGTGAGTGGCGCGGAGTATCGCTCCGGGATAGCAATCAACATGCCGCCTGCAGTTTGAGGATCGAAGAGGATGGTCTTGAGCTCTTCTGCGATCCCATCTTCGTATCGGACAACGCATTCGGTGAATTCGCGGTTGGCTGTGAGACCGCCGGGGATGTGGCCTGCGCGGATGCATTCCAGGGCACCTGGGAGAAGGGGGATGCGGCTGGAATAGAGCTGCATCGACACATTGTCAGATGCTAAGGCCATTTCACGGGCATGTCCGATCAGGCCGAAGCCGGTGATGTCGGTCATGGCATGGACGGGAAAGGCGTCGTCGGTGGTTGGTCGTTGGTCGGTCGCTGCGGACCTTCGCTCCTCCTGGACGGGCGAGGCGCCCGTCCCCACATGGCCACCCGGCGCCACATGGCCAGTGGTGATTATTTCCGCCGCGGTTTTGTTCAATGCGGTCATGGACGCCACCGCGGCATCAATCCACGATTGATTCGCAACGCCTTTTTTAATTGCAGTAGAGATAACACCTGTTCCTAGAGATTTGGTGAGCAGCAGCCGATCGCCTGGTTGCGCGCCACCATTTCTCAGAACTTTACCCGGATCAATCAATCCGGTAACCGCGTAGCCAAACTTGGTCTCGTCGTCGCGAATGCTGTGTCCGCCAATGATTGTGCATCCGGCTTCAATCATCTTCGATAAGCCGCCGGCAAGAATCCGCTCCAGGATTTCCAGGTCGCCTTTTTCCGGAAAGCAGACGAGAGCCAGCGCTGTCAGTGGTTTTCCACCCATTGCATAAACATCGCTGAGCGAGTTGGTGGCGGCGATCTGACCGAAAGTGTACGGATCATCAACCACAGGGGTGAAGAAATCTACGGTCTGGACAAGCGCGGAACCGGGGCCGAGTTGATACACTCCCGCATCGTCGGCGTGGTCGAAGCCGACAAGAACATTCGGATCATGCTGCCGGGCTAATTTCCCAAGCACCTTGTCCAGCGCCGCCGGACTCAGCTTGGACGCTCAACCCGCAGCTTTGACCGTCTGAGTAAGGCGCACGGTTTTCTTCTCGGACATGAAGGGAATTGTAGAGGAATTTTCGGATTGACGGATTTGCGAATTGCCGAATTTGAATTCGTAAATTTGCAAATCCAACAATTTGTAAATGTACCGATTCGGAAAGTTATTTCACTGTGAGATCTGTGATCTGGAGGTCGGGATAGGCCTGGTTCCACTGCTGACTTACATGCTCAAAAATCAAACGGAACGGCTTGCTCTGACCGGCGCTGAGCGATGAATTGGATAGGTCAACAGTGTCGAGATACGGACCGCTTGTCTGCAACACCTTAATCGGGACTTCCTCAATTTGCGCAACCTGGCCGTACAGGTCCTTGAAGGTAACACGCACAACCGCGTGGGTGAGCGTCTTGTCTCCGGCATTGCTCAGCGTGCCATCGACGTAAGTAACGTTCGCTCCTACAAAGTTCTGTGCTTGACTCATCTTAAGATCAGAAAACTTAAGCTTAGCGGCGTAGGGAGGCGGGCCTGACGCCGTCTTGCGCGGCTCGCGAAGCAGCAGGGCGGCAACAACGGCCAGGGCCACTACAGCCGCGACAGCTATGATAATCGTGCGCCGGCTGGTATCACGCTCTTCGGTCGCCGGCGATGACTGGATCAGGCTGCCCATGCAACCCGATTATATTCTTGACCCGGAAACCGGGGCCGATTAGTACTATTCTCCGCCGACGGTGAGCCCATCAATGCGGATCGTGGGTGAGGCGACCGCCCCGCGAAATTCGAGGTCGTTAGCGATTTCTGAAATATTCAGGAACATGTCTTTCAAATTGCCCGCCACGGTGATCTCTTCAACCGGATAAGTGAGCTCTCCGCCCGAAATCCACAGTCCTGACGCGCCACGCGAGTAGTCCCCAGTAACCAGATTCACGCCCATGCCGAGAAATTCCGTGACATATAGGCCTTCCTTCACATCGCCGATAAGTTGCTGCGGCGTTCTTGGCCCTGGCTGCAGAAAATAATTTCCTGGGCCGATTCCGGGAGTTCCGGCGAGTCCGCGGGATGCATTTCCGGTGGTCTGCAGCCCGAGTTTTTTGGCCGTATAAGTGTTGAGCAAGTACGAACTGAGCACTCCGTTTTCGATGACCACGGTCCGCCGGCTGGGCACGCCTTCGCCGTCGAATGGGCTGGTTCCGAAGCCCCCGACTACGGTTCCATCGTCGATCACGGTCACATGCGAGGCAGCGATCTTCTGGCCGAGTTTTCCCGCCAGGAAGGAAGCGCCCCGATAAACCGAATCTCCATTCACGCCTTCAAAAATGTGTTCGAGGATCGAAGTGGCGACCAGTGGATCAAAGACTATTGGAACTTGCGCAGTTTTTGCCTTGCGTGCACCCAGCCGCCGGAGGGCACGCTGGGCGGCGACTTTGCCAACATGCTCGGGGGATTCGAGCCGGCCAAGGTTGCGAGCGACGGAGTACCAGTAGTCGCGCTGCATTGCGCCGTTCTCATCCTGGGCGATCGGGACAGCCGCCACCGAACAATAAGAACGGCGGTATTCGCCGAGGAAGCCGTGAGAGTTCGCCAGAATCTTGTGCCCGGTGGCGGCATCGAACGATCCGCCTTCAGAGTTCTTTATGCGCGGATCGGAATCGAGCGCGGCCTTTTCGGCACGGCGGGCGTAGCTAATGCGCTCTTCACCTGGCAGCGAGTAAACATCGGCGGAATAGAGATCAAGATCGGCGGACAGCGAACCGAGCTGCGATGGATCAGGGATTCCGCCGAACGGATCTTCGGAGGTGATCTTCGCCAGTTCAAGCGCAGACTTCAACATGCGATCGAGACCTGGGCGGGAGAAGTCGCTGGAATACGTGCTGGCGGCGCGCTGCCCGTAAAACACTCGTACGCCGATGGACCTCGATCCAGCTTCTTTCAAGGTTTCGACTTGTCCCAGGCGGACCAGCGTGGAGAATTCGTCCCCTTCGCGGATGACGCATTCGGCGGCTGTTGCGCCGCCAGACATAGCGCGACCGACGATATCTTGGGCGAGTTCTTTCAGGCCAGTTTCGATTTGCGGTTCGAGAGCCGTCTCAGGCATAAGCAAAAGTAGGCAAGTGAGGGCACCTGCCCCTACAGATTCGTGCAGACCCAGACGCCCTCGTCTGGGCGGGCGTCCTGCTCGCCGTTACTGCATGAAGCCGCCGGTTTCACGCTTGGCGGTTCCGCCTACGGTCAAACGATCTAACTTAGTAGTCGGCATACCCACGCCAACCGGAACTGCTTGGCCGTCTTTACCACAAGTGCCGATGCCTTCGTCCAGCTTCAGGTCGTTTCCCACCAGCGAGACTCGCGTCAGCGCATCCGGGCCATTGCCAATCAGCGTTGCACCGCGGATCGGTGCCGTCACGTGTCCATCTTCGATCAAGTAAGCCTCTGACGCCGAGAAGACGAACTTGCCATTAGTGATATCAACTTGCCCGCCGCCGAAGTTCACTGCGTACACGCCACGTTTCACCGAGCGAATAATATCCTCGGGATCGTCCTCGCCTGCGAGCATGTAGGTGTTGGTCATGCGCGGCATGGGAATGTGTTCGTAGCTTTCGCGGCGGCCGTTGCCGGTATCGGCCATACCCATCAGGCGCGCGGAGAGTTTGTCGCTGAGGTATCCCTTCAAGATTCCCTTTTCGATCAGAACAGTTTCCTGGGTAGCGTGGCCTTCGTCGTCAACATTGAGCGATCCTCGGCGCCAGGGCATAACTCCGTTGTCCACGACGGTGCATTTTTCGCTGGCGACTTTCTTGCCGATTAGACCAGCAAAGGCGGACGTCTGCTTGCGATTAAAATCGGCTTCAAGTCCGTGGCCGACTGCTTCATGAATCAGAACTCCCGGCCAGCCCGGGCCGAGCACAACTTCCATCTCTCCGGCTGGAGCTTCACGAGCGTCAAGTTGAAGAATCGCCTGCCGCGCGGCCTCGCGGGCGAAGTATTCGGGAGTCTTCTCACCGAAGAAAAAGTCGAGAGCCACGCGGCCTCCGCCACCGGAGCTGCCACGGGCGGAATTGGTTTCGTTTTTCGCGATGCAGGAGACATTCAGGCGGGCCAGCGGCTGGGAGTCTTCAGCGAAAGTCCCGTCGGAGCCAACGACCAAAATAGTCCGAAGTTCATCGGCATAGTTGGCACGAACTTCTTTGATACGCATATCGTGCGCGCGTGCCGCAGTATCAGCCCGCATTACGAGCTCGACCTTGGCGGTAATTTCTGCATCGACCGAAGGAAGAGTTACTGGATAAAGACTGCGTGCCGCTTTCTGCTGAAACCCTGCGCTCGGCGTTTTGGCCGGACCGCTGGCGATCAGGGCAGCGGTGCGCGCCGCATGCAGAATGCGCGCGGGCGAAAGATCGTCTGTGTACGCGTAACCAGTGCGCTCGCCGGAAATGACGCGAATGCCGCATCCGGCAGAGATCCCCTGGGACGCAGATTTCACCATGGATTCATCCACCGTGAGCGCAGTCGAAGACAAGTACTCGAAATAAAGATCGGAGTAGTCGCCGCCCGCTGAGAGCGCTGCCGCCAGATAGCGTTCCAGATCGCGCTCAGTAAGTCCGTAATGCTGAAAGAAGAAAGCGTTTCTGTCCACAGTGATTTGATGTCTCCAGGTCGGGAAGGACTCGGGGATGACCCATTATCCCATATGGCCGTGTGGCTCGGACATTCCTGTCCGAGGCTGTTGTTTTTGAATTTGATTTCTGGCCGACTACCTTAATGCACTGCGAGGGCTCAGAAAGTCAAAGGCGTCGGACAGGAGTGTCCGACCCACACGTAATGTTCATTGCCTAGCGAACCCGCATTCTAGTCGGGAAGTCGAATGCTTCCATCTTCCGCGATCTGAAAGGACGGGTTCCAGGCTACCTCCCACAAAAAGCCGTCCGGATCGGAAAAATATCCCGAATAACCTCCCCAGAAGGCTTCCTGAGGAGGTTTGAGCAGCTTTGCGCCCGCCGCCTGAGCCTGTGCAAGAACCGAGTCCACCTCTTCACGATGACGGGTGTTGTATGCTAACGCCATCCCGCTAAAACCACGGCCGTCGGAGGCAATATTCGCATCCTTCGCTAACTCGTCCCGCGGATACAAGGCGAGAGCCATCCCTCCGGCCTGGAAGAACACGACGCCCTCAGCCTGGATCATAGAGCGCCGCCATCCCAGATGTTCATAGAATTCCCTGCTGCGCTGCAAGTCCGCTACACCAAGCGTGATTAAGCTGACGCGCTGTTGCATGTTGCCCCTCCTTCATTTCCGCCGAGATGGCTGAAACCCCTTCTTTATATAGTCCAAAAATGTTCATCCGTCACAGACATGGCAGCGGCTTTCTGGGAAACTAGCGTCCCATGACAACGGAAACTCTGGCCAGCACGCTTGAAGGATTTCTCTCCGGCAGCAGTAGCGCGGTGGTGATTGAAGATGGCGCGGTAGTGTTCGACTTGGGGCAAGCGAAATATTCAGTCTCGGGTGAAAGCAACAAGTGCCTGCTGCATCTCTGGTCGCAAGAACGGAAGGTTGTCCGGCGGGTGCTGGATGTAGAAACCAAGGGCGAGACCTTGCGCGTGACAGTGCAGCGGATGGGGCAGGCGCGTCCGACGAAGCTCGATATCTGCCGGGAGCGCGATCCGCGGACGGCTTCAGCCAAGCGCGCAACACGTGCGGCATACCAGAGCGTTTTGGAGCGGGTGCTAAGAGGAAAATTTCCCGAACTGACGCTCGTCCAGATGAGTACTTTGGATGGATTTGGAGCGATCATTTGGGCCAATCTATGCCCGAGGCCTTCTGAAGCGCGACAGTCAGGGTTTGCGGTGCTTGGGGTGAACCAGCAGGAACTGCAGTCTTCGACTGATGCGGCGCTGACATTTGGAATCTTATGGCTGGATGTCTGCCGGCGAGCGCAGGCTGGGAAGCTGGTGATCGAAGGCCTCAAGCTGTTGGTTCCCGCCGGATGCGCGGGTGGAAATTCTGGATCGCGGCAATATTTCGACTCGCCTGGTGCATTGTTCCGATGAGACCGAAGTCCACGCGCGGTTCGCCGAATCGATTGCGCTGGTTCGGACTCTGAATGCCCGAAGCCGAGATGGGAATGCTGTCTCCGGCGGAAATTGCGTTCCGTTGCCACGGTCTGGAGTTTGCGCAAGCGCGTCTTTCGGCAAAGCCTGGGAATTTCCGCAGAGTTCCTGAAATTGTCTTCGGTACTGGCTGCGCAGAACGAGTTCTCGACGGCGGAAACTTCCCCCAATTTGAGCGGCTGATTCGTAGCATTGGAGAGGTGCGCCATGCGGACTGGCCCAGGGAGAGCCGGGGGTGGAGGCTACATCCTGAGCGCTGGATGGAGTCGCTGGTCGTAAAGAATATTTGCACGCTGGATGATCAGCTTGACCCGAGGTGGCGCTATTCGCAAGTGCCCGCGTTTTTCCGCTTCGGACCGCGCCATGATCGACGTGCTGACGCTGACTCGCGAGGGGAGGCTGGCCGTGCTCGAATTGAAAGCTGACGAGGACATTCATTTGCCTCTCGAGGGAATTGACTACTGGTCGCGAGTGTCTTTGCACCATTCGCGAGGCGAGTTCCAGAAATTCGGATACTTCTTCCAGCGCGAACTTTCGGCTCAAGCGCCGCTGCTGATAATGGTGGCGCCCGCCTTGCACGTACATCCCGCAACCGACACGGTGCTGCGATACATTGCGCCCGAGATTGAATGGACGCTGCTGGGAATTGACGAGAGGTGGAGGAAGGAATTGAAGGTGGTGTTCAGAAAAAGACCAGAAAAGTCACAGCTCAGAACCGCAGTGTAGTTCTTCGTTTACCTTCGTGTTCTTCGTGGTTGATGACTTTGGATCCTTAACCAGGAAGGACACGAAGGAGGCCCGAAAGCATCAGCTACTTCCAGATTCCAAGCAGTCTGCGCACGTCGATTAGCTGTCCGAGATGATGCGAATTGTGGTCCGCGACCAGCATTGCCTCGCGCAAGATCGTCTGGCCTTCTCCCCAGGGAATTTTCGCAAACAAGTCGGTTTTCGCGTCGTTGACCAGCTTCTTCATCGCGTCAAGATCGTGGTGAAACGATTTCACACTTTTGTCCCAGGCTGCCGCGTTCGGAGGCGAAGGGCTCTTTGGCCAGTGCTCCTCCGGCCATTTCAGAGTCTTGTACTTCGGGTTACGGCTGAAGTCCAGTATGTCCCATTGGGCGATGCGCATATGCTCCAGCAGCATCCAGGCGGAATGGAGTAGGCCAGCTGGTTTCTCGCCGCGAAGTTTGGGCGGGAAGTCTGCGATTACGTCATCAAAGCTGGCATGAGCATGGCCGCCATCGAGAAGTTCGATGAGATGTTTGCGAAGGGATTTGTGGTTGGTCATAACGACGCGTCCGGAATCAAGGTGAGCGAGACTCAAGCGTGTAGGGGCAGGTGCCCTCACCTGCCCGTCCGAGTGTAGCTCGGGACAGAAATGGCGAGCAAGGCTCGCCCGCCCAGACGCGCCCAGACGAGGGCGTCTGGGCCTACATGGCCTCGGGTGCAGCAGAAAAAGTTGCGAGCCCTTGCTCCTTTTCGCCGTGATACACCCGCCCGATTCCGCGGACGATGCGGCGCAACGGCCACATACCTTTTTCGTCGGCGAAGAAAATCTCTCCGATGCGGCTCGAGCGGTAGTACCAGCGCTTGAGAATCGCGAGATGCTCCATTCGTTCGAGGGAAGACTTAATGTCGGGGATCAAGGAGCTGTGAATGGTTTCTTCGATCCGCGACTCCATTGAGCCGGATCCAGGAGGAGGCTCTGTGCTGAAAGGAACTGGGCCGCTCAGGCTCCCTCTTGAAAAACGAAACACCGACACTGAGCCTGGCTGCGAACTTGGCTGTATTACGATCGCGGCCAGGCGGTCGATTCTTTTGACGATTTCTGGCAACTGGGCGAGAAGTGGTTTGAGCTTCTCGATTTTCGCGTGAATGGCGGCGGCGTCTTCGAAGGCCAGTTCGGTCGAGGCGTGATCGCGCGCCTGTGCAAGTTCTCGTGTCAGTGACTCGCCTCCACTGTCGAAGAACGCCTGTACGCGGGCTACTTCGGCGTGATAGTCGGACTCGGTGCATCCTTTAAAGCAGGGGGCCAGACACATCTTCATCTCGGAATAGACGCAGCCGGGGAACGCTGGGTCGGGATGCAGGTCGTCCACGCAGCGGCGCATCTTGAAGAAATCGAGCGCATCACTGGCGAACTTCTCAGCGGCGGCGCGCGAGGGGAACGGACCGTAGTAGAGATTTCGAATGGAGCGACGGGCGTCTCGCCCGTCCAGCCGGGCGGGGACGCCCGGCGCTCCACTGGCGATCTGATAAATCGTTTCGCGGGAGGGCACGACTTCAGTCGTGCCGTTCGGGTTGATCAAGGACTGGGCTTTAGCCCCCGAAGGTTCATCCGGCTTGACAAACCTCACTTTCCCCAGCCGCGTCGTCACCGAGGCCCGTGGATACTCATTCTCCAAATGCAGCTTAACCAAGGCCGCGGGACGAAGCCTCAGGCGCGCAGCACAAGTCTTCGGGAAAGTTTCACGCAGGAGCCGATAGAGCAGGAATTGCGATTCGAAGTCGGAGCCAGTGACCGTGAATTCGACTTCATGCACGCGGTCGCGCAAGTTCAGCCGCTTGCTTTGCTCACGCGGCGGCCCGAGAAGACGCTGCAGCCGGCGTCGGAGATTCGCAGACTTGCTGACGTACGGCTCGCCTTCGCCTCGGAGCAAGAAAATCGCTGCAGCAGCCGGGAGTTCCTCAAAGAAGCTCTCGTCTTGATCCGGCGAGAATGTGAGTGCGCGGGCGAGCACAAGGACATTGTAGTAGCTGTGCGCCGTAGCACCCGCGAATCCCCCGATTGCACGATTTGATATTCCCTTTCGTTACTTGTGACTCTCCATTGACCACTGCACAATGCCCGAAACCGGAGGCCCTATGAGTAAAGCAATCAGAACCATTCTGAGCGTTATGGTCAGCCTAGCTCTGCTGAGTACGCTGACGATGGCCCAGGCTGGCGTGAACGCCGACAAAGATAAAAATGAGAAGGGACATCACAGCCACCTCGCAAAAGCGGCGTTCTGGCGGCATCACAAAGAAAGCGGCAAGAATACGAAGCCACCCCAGGCCCCACAGGTCTCTAATCACGCTCCTGCCAAAACTGCGCAACTAAAGCCAGCGTCGGCCAAGCTGTCTGCCGGCAAGACCGACCAGAAGCCGGCGCCGCATGCCACCAAGACGAGCAAGCCGTCCCTTAAGAAGGCACCCGCTGCGAGCAAGGCGCAGCCGCCACAGAAAACACAAACTCCTCAAACCGTTTCGTTAAAGCAATAACTTCCATATCAGAATGATGTCATCCCGAGCCCGTTCGCCGCAGGCGGACGGGAGAGGGATCTAACGTCAGCTTGTACTCAACGGTATCGTCCGGCAAAGCCTTAACTGGTGTGGGCACAGGCGGCATCGGTAATCCTGCACACGCCGCTAGCGATTCACTCGCCATCGCAAGGTCCCTCTCCTGGCTTTTAGCCAGGTTCGGGATGACATCAGTCACCTTTTTATCTTCACGAGTCGGCGCGAACGCGGCGCCGAATTACAGCCTGCACAAGACTCATTCTTGACGTAACGATAGAACCGTGGACGTCCTCGGCTCTTCCAATACGGTGCTTGGTAATCATCGATCCCGGGTCCAGAACGCATGAAGCTGAAGAAAATATGTTGTGACGGTTTGATCACGATCCCCGCGTGCCCTCGCCAGACTACCAAGTCCCCAGGCTCAGGCAGCTTGACTCTCTGGAACCCTTTGACGCCGGCGTAGAGGTCCGAAGAAGGCACATAGGCATAAGGGAACCCAGCTCGCTCGTAGATGGCATGAACAAGATGAGAGCAGTCGTGTTGAGAATTTCGCTGAACTCTGGCGTCGAGCGCAGCAGCAATTAGCGACAGCCGGTCGTCTTGATTCAGCGCCCGATCGTCATCTCCCTCGTCATTCGCACTCACACGTTGCAGGACGGCATTTGAAGCGCCCGGTTGCCGAGCCCCATCTTGTGCCCATAAGCAGCACAGGCAAAATCCGCAAAGCATGGCTAAGATCGTGGATTTCGCTCGCAGCGGCATTGCACCCATTCTGATGCCAAATTTGCGGTCTGAGCAGATTACGGCAGGGCTAGAGCGCTCCGAGTCGCCAGTAATGAGGCTAAGTTGGCCCGGAGGCGGTATCGCTTCGATAGGATTACCAAATCAGCATAGGAGCATCAGATCAAGACCCAATCCTGTGAAGGAATTCAGAAATGCCGTTAGGAAGCAGGAGAAGATGACGGGGCTCTGAGCGACGACGAGCGAATTTTGCTAGCGTGGAAGAGCGGCCATTTATGGCCGTGTACCCCCGCATTTTCAATAAAGCGGGCTTCAGCCCGAAGGCCTTAAAGGGCGATTCATGCAAGACAGGAGGACATATGGCAGCGCAGAAGGGCGATCTGAAGGACCGCCTCTCGCGGTATAGCGAGATTGACCTCAGCGTGACCGGCAGAAAGTCAGGACGGACTATCTCACAGCCGGTCTGGTTCGTATTCGAAGACGACAAGGTTTACCTCCTGCCGGTGCGGGGCTCGGACACACAGTGGTATAAGAATGTGCTCAAGAACCCGGCTATCCGGATCGACGCGCGCGGCACTGAAGCTGAATTCAATGCCGTTCCGATTCCTGACGCCAAACAGGTTGCATCCGTGGTCGAGAAATTCCGCGCCAAGTATGGGGCCAGCGATGTCAAGAAGTACTATTCAAAGTTCGACGTGGCCGTTGTCGCTCGGATGCAGTGATCCGCAGGGTGGGGAAATAGCTCTGGGGTGCCCCATCCTTCCCTGGTTTTGGGAATGGTGGGTATTCCGAGAACGAACCGCTCTGGGCGGTGGCATCGTCCAAACCCGCCCATCCGGCATTCTCCGGTGAGATAGTGTTTGTGTCAGAGCACGTCTTCAGACGTGCCGAACATATCTACAACTGATGTCATCCCGAACCCGTACGACGGAGGCGGACGAGAGAGGGACCTAACGTCAGCTTGTACCTACGGTGTCATCTGGCAACGCCGAAACTGCTAAATGAACCGGCTTCATTTCTGATCCCGATGGCATCGTAAGGTCCCTCTCCCGCGAAAGGATGGGGCACCCGGCTTTTGATTTTTGTCTCGCTCTCATCGGCCGCTCTTACGCACGTTGGGGGCGATTGGCATTCATCGTTTCCCGCCGGATGATCTTAGCCTTTGCCTCTTTTCCGACAGGCCATCGGACAAACAGGTCATCACCCTCGACTCTTGCGGCAATACCATGGTCGCCCTGCCGTAAGGTTGGAAACCGATCGTCTGGTTTTAGGGGTGGATCAAACACGGCGGTGTAGAAGGTTTGCTTCAATATGATCGTAACTCCGCGAATCGCGTCGTAGTCGCCGCCGACGATACTGGCGACTCCCTCCGGAGCCGGCGGGTCAACCTTGTAAAGGATCGCGCAAATAAAACCCGGTGGCACAGCCTCCTTCTGGCAGGTGACTTTGCAGGGGCCACCACGGTTGTCCTCGACGACGTAAGACGGATCAACTTGCCAAGCCAAAACCACTATTAGCGCAATGTGCTTCAGCATGATGGTTCTTCCTGACGCTATCTTCCCGCTCGTTGAACACAGGTCAAGCCTTTCCGAAAAACCGGGGGTGCCCCAGTCCTTTCCCGGTTTGTATCAGGGCACGTCTTCAGACGTGCCGCTTCCGTCCATCTCCACTACTGTCATCCTGAGCGAAGTTGACGTTCGCGAAGCGGACGACAAACGCAGTCGAGTTGAGGCGCTTAGCGGGCGTCTGAGCCCGCTGCCGAAATCCCGAGCGAAGTCGAGGGAGCTCACTCAGCAATGGCGCTTCAGGGAATTTCTCACCGTGCAGGCGGCATCGTGAAAATCCCTTTCGACGTTCATCTTGGCGCGGACTAACAGCAGGTCCAACCGGCCGTCGGGCTTACAAATTTAGCATCCGGGCATGCTGCGAATGGGCTACTATTATTGCCGACGCCGCAGGTGCCCGAAAAATGAGACTCTTTTGGAAAAAGCTGAGAAAGCAGGACGAGAAAGTCTTGGCTGAAGCTAGTGATCTGGCCGTGCGTAAACTGGAGCAGTACTTCGCTGACCGGCGAAATTTGCCTCCGGTAACGAGAGATGCGCCAAAAAAGTCGGTGCTTACTCGACTGCGCTGGTGGTGAATCGAAGTTCAATCCCCAGGGCGGCCTTTCTGTTCATGTTTCCACCCTTTGGAAAACCGCGAAGCGTGGGCCAGCCTCCCGTGTTGCACTCACCCAGGTCCCACCATGACGAAGCTGATCTACACAGTGCTCGTGTCGCTTGACGGCTACATTGCGGATGCAAATGGTAAGTTCGACTGGGCCGAGCCGGACGAAGAAGTGCACTCCTTCATCAATGAACTCGAACGCCCGGTCGGCACCTATCTCTATGGCCGCCGCATGTATGAGGTGATGGCTGCTTGGCAGACCATGCCCGACGCATGATCAGCCGTCCTTCATTGCGGATTTCGCGAATATATGGCGGGGGGCGGACAAGGTGGTCTACTCCAAGACTCTCAAGGCTGCCTCCACTCCCCGAACGCGGCTTTCAGCCAGGTTCGGGATGACATGGCATTAAGTATTGAGGCCGGGGTGCCCCATCCTTCCCCGGTTTTTGGGAAGGTGGGTATTCCGAGAACAAGCCTGCTCCCCCCACCCGGATGAAAGCCTCGGCGGCACGAGACCTGGCCATCGGCGGCCCTACCCTCGCCGCCCATGCGTTCAAGGCTGCCTGGTAGACGTCTGTCACCTGTTCGTCGCACCGGTCATTGTGGGGGATGGTACGAGTGCCTTCCCGAGCGGCGTCCGCCTTGAGCTGGCGCTCCAGGATGAACGTCGCTTTCGCAACGGCATGGTTTACCTACACTACCGATCAACAACAAGCCAACCATAGATCCCCTTTCGCAGAGAACGCGCCAAGGACGGCACCATTACCACCATAGATCCCTAGTATCCCAGCCGCGGTTTGACGCGGTCCCGCGGTTTGACCCTCCTTTCCTCGCTCCCATAAACTGAACTTTCCATGTCAGACAACATTCACATCAAGCTCCCCGATGGGAGCGACAATGAAATGCCTAAGGGCGCGACTGCGCTCGACGTTGCGAAGTCCATTAGTCCGCGGCTGGCGGATGCGGCATTGGCCGCCAAGACCAATGGCGACCTCATCGATCTCACCCGGCCATTAGATAAAGACACCGAGCTGCGCATCCTTACGGAAAAAGATCCCGAGGCGCTGGGAGTTTATCGGCATTCGTCGGCGCATTTGCTGGCGGCGGCGGTGCTCGAGCTTTTTCCGGAGACCAAGCTCGGCCACGGGCCTGCCACTGAGAGCGGATTCTTTTACGACTTTTATCGTCCGACGCCGTTTACGCCCGAGGACCTGGAAAAAATCGAAAAGAAGATGCAGGAACTGGTGCAGCAGAACCTGCCGTATGCGCGCGAGTTTCTGCCGCGGGATGAAGGCTTGCAGCGCTTCAAGAGTGAAGGCGACTTCATGAAGTGCCACTTCATTGAGCAGTTCACGCGTCCCGATGAGAAAATTTCGATTTACAAGACCGGCAAGTTTCTCGATTTCTGCCGCGGGCCGCATATTCCTTCAACCGGAAAGATCAAGGCGTTCAAGCTGCTGAATATTGCCGGGGCGTACTGGCTCGGCGACGAGAAGAATCCGCAGCTACAGCGTATTTACGGCACGTCGTTTTTCTCGAAGAAAGACCTCGACAATTATCTGCATCAGATTGAAGAAGCCAAGAAGCGCGACCATCGCGTAATTGGCCAGCAGCTGGATTTGTTTTCCATTCAGGAGCTGGCCGGGCCGGGGCTGATTTTCTGGCATCCCAAGGGCGGCATCATCCGCAAAGAGATGGAAGACTGGATGCGCGACCAGTACCTCAAACGCGGATATTCGCTGGTGTACACGCCGCACGTCATGCGCAAGCAGCTGTGGCAGACCTCGGGGCACGAGGGCTATTACGCGCAGAACATGTTTGACACCATGGAGCTCGACGACGCCGAGTATCGCCTGAAGCCGATGAATTGCCCCGGCCACATTCTTATATATAAAGACTCGCTGAAATCGTATCGCGATTTGCCGGTGCGCCTGGGCGAGCTAGGCACGGTATATCGGTATGAACGCTCGGGAGTGATGCATGGACTGCTGCGGGTGAGGGGATTTACGCAAGACGACGCGCACATTTTTTGTACTCCGGAGCAGATCGAAAAAGAGATTGCCGACTGTCTCGAATTCGCGCGCGACACGCTAAAAGATTTTGGATTCGATAAGTTCATTACTGAGCTTTCGACTTGGGACCCAGCACAACGTGCGAGCTTTGTTGGGTCAGAAGATCAGTGGAACCTGGCGACGTCGTCTTTGGAGAAAGTGCTGAAGCGGCTCAACATTGAGTACAAGACGATTCCTGGCGAAGCGGCGTTCTACGGACCGAAGATCGACATCAAGCTGGTGGATGCCATCGGCAGACTCTGGCAACTTTCCACCGTGCAATTCGACTTCAACCTCCCTGCTCGATTCAACTTGGAATACGTCGCCGAAGACGGGACGCGCAAACAGCCGCTCATGGTGCATCGGGCGCTGTATGGATCGATTGAACGGTTTTTCGGAGTGCTGATCGAGCACTATGCGGGGGCGTTCCCGGTATGGCTCTCGCCGGTGCAGGTTGCGGTCATCCCGATCGCCGAGCGGCATGTGGAGTACGCGAACAAAGTGGCTTCGCAACTTCGCGAGTCTGGCGTCCGCGTCGAAGTCGATGCCCGCAACGAAAAGATGAATGCGAAAATCCGCGAGCATGCGATGCAGAAAGTGCCGTTCATGCTGGTTGTGGGAGACAAAGAAGCCGAAGCGGGCAAGGTGAATGTGCGGACGCGCGGAAAAGAGAAGACCGACGATATGACCGTCACAGACTTCGGGGAGAATATAAGGACCCTGATAGCCGAGAAGTCCCCAACCCTCTAATTAACACACAAGAACAGGTGAGGACCTTTCTTGCCATCATGCTCGTCACGTTGGAGTATCCTCGTGAGTCTCCTCCGCGGATCACATGATTGTCGCCCATGATGACCAGGGCTTTGCGCTTTTTCGCCAGAGGCTTGGGGACATAGGGGAATCTTAGATCCGTTTCTCGCGCGTTTCGGCTTTCTCTGTGTCTCCGTGTCTCCGTGGTGAATCGTGTTTTCGCCCTCTCCTTTACAATCGCAGCCAATGCAAACTGGGTTCGAGATTGCCGCAACCCGAGGCCAAGCAAGGCGGGCGCGGTTGATTGCGCCTCACGGAAAGGTTGAAACCCCAGTGTTTATGCCGGTGGGAACGGCGGCCACGGTCAAAGGCGTGCCCCAGGAGGTGCTGGAGGAACTGGGCGTTGAGATCCTGCTGGGAAATACCTATCACCTTTATCTGCGACCTGGAATTGAGCAGATTCGCAAACTCGGCGGATTGCACCGGTTCATGTCGTGGCCGCGTGCGATTTTGACCGATTCCGGCGGATTTCAGGTCTTCAGTTTGAACGAGCTGAGGAAAGTCACGGAAGAGGGCGTGAAGTTTCGCTCTCACCTGAACGGATTGTCTCATTTCCTAAGCCCGGAGAGTGCAATCGCCGCTCAGATTGGCCTCGGCGCGGACATTATTATGGCGTTTGATGAGTGTACGGAGTATCCCGCCGAGCCGGAGAGGGCGCGGGCGTCCATGCAGATGACATTGAGGTGGGCAGAGCGCAGCAAGAAGCATTTTGAGGAGCATAAGCGGGAAGTGCCGTGGAACCTTGATCGTGTAGGGGCGGGTGCCCTCACTTGCCCGCCCAGCGCAGCTCGGGACAAGATTGGCGATCTGGGCTCGCCCGCCCAGACGAGGGCGTCTGGGCCTACGTGGACGCAGGCTCTCTTCGGCATCGTGCAGGGGGGAATGGACTTCGCACTTCGAAAAGAATCCGCCGAACGAACCATTCAGATCGGGTTTGATGGCTATGCCATTGGCGGGCTGAGCGTGGGCGAGCCGCGCGCCAAAACCCGTGAAGTCGTCGAAGCGACTCTGCAGCACCTCCCGGCAGATAAGCCGCGGTATCTGATGGGGGTTGGCACGCCCGAGGAAATCGTGGAATATGCGAATCTTGGCGTAGACATGATGGATTGTGTGCTGCCAACCAGGGCAGCGCGGCATGGCTTGCTATTCACTTCGGAGGGAAGAATCTCAATTAAGCAGGCGCGGTACGCTGGAGACGAGGGCCCGCTTGACCCCAAATGTTCGTGCCGTGTGTGTCGCCGCTATTCGCGCGCCTATTTGCGGCATCTTTATGCGGCCAACGAAGTACTGGCGCAAGTCCTAAACACCATCCACAACCTGAGCTTCTACCTTGACATCATGCGTGGCGTCCGGCATGCTATTTGACTTGGGAAAGCGCTCGTTTTCTTTCTGGTGGGAGTTAGAAGGGTCAGCCTTAGCTTGCCATCCCGGTTTGTACCTGGTTGTGAGAAACGTCCGGTTCTGAATACGCAATAGCTCCCGCGATAAAATCGCAACGGGCCAACGTGCCGGGAGCCCTGAAAAGGGACCCCCGCGGGCAGGCGCGGCTCCGAGCAATGAGAGCGCGAGCAATTAGCATCTAATGAACATCTACGGCTTATTGGCATGGCAATTCGGTGGCGGCTCGGGCTTGCTGGGGATCGCGCCTCTTATCTTTATTTTTGCCATTTTTTATTTTGTCCTGATCATGCCACAGCAACGCCGCCAGAAAAAATGGCAGGCCATGCTAGGAGAACTCAAGACCGGCGACAAAGTAGTGACCAGCGGCGGACTCCGGGGGACGATCGTTGCGCTCAAGGATGACTACATTCACCTGCGGGTACCGCCTGATAATCTGCGTGTCGAGATCAGCCGGGCGTCTATTACTTCTGTTGTGACCGCAGATGAACCGGGCAAATAGCAGATACGGGAAGTTGTGTCGATCATGAATAAGAATCTGGGTTGGAAACTCGTCCTCATCGTCGGCACCCTGCTAGTGTTTGTTTACGGCATCTTTGGAGTGCCCAGCGGGGCTTCGGGGAGCGCGCTGGTGGCTTCGCTGCAGAACCGCATTCACTTGGGGCTAGATCTCAAAGGCGGGACACACCTGATTCTGCAGGTGCAGGTGAACGATGCGGTCAACGTCGATTCCGACAATGCCGTTGAGATGCTGAAGGCGGGGATGAAGTCGGCTAAGATCACCTACGCCGAAGTCACTAAGCCTGACCCCGCCAATCATCCCGAGCAGATTGTGATCAAGGGTGTCCCCCCCGAGGCGACTTCCGACCTGCGAAACCTGATCCAGGAAAAATTGCCTGAATATGACGCCTCGTCCGGCCCCAACAATACCTGGACAGTGACGATGAAGCCGTCCGCGTTAACCGACACTAAGAACCGGGCGGTTACGCAGGCGATTGAAACGATCCGCAGCCGCATTGACTCGCTGGGCGTGACTGAGCCCACAATCGAGGAGCACGGCTTGGGGCAGTATCAGATTCTGGTGCAACTGCCAGACATCGACGATCCTGCCCGTGTAAAGGACGTGATGCAATCAACCGCCATGCTGGAGATCAAGCAGATGCTTGGCGGGCCGTATCCCAGCGAGCAGGCAGCGCTTCAGGACAAGGGCGGAATCGCTCCGCCTGACTCGCTCTTGTTGAGCGGCCAATGCGCCGACGGGCCGGAAACGACCTGGTGTTTTGTTTCGCGCGTTTCTGCGGTCCGAGGCCAAGACTTGCGGGATGCGCAGCCGAGTCGTGATCAGAACGGACAGCCGAGCGTGAGCTTCACACTCAGCAACGAAGGCGGCCAGAGGTTCTACAGCTTCACTTCTCAGCACGTGGGCGACAGCCTGGCTGTAGTACTGGACAACAAGGTTCGTGAGGTCGCGAACATCAAAGAGCCAATTCGTGACCGTGGTGAAATTAGCGGGCATATGACAGAACAGCAGACTAAGGATCTGTCGCTGGTTCTGCGTTCGGGAGCGCTGCCGGCTGGGATCAAGTATTTAGAAGAGCGGACAGTTGGGCCATCGCTCGGTAGCGACTCGATTCGTTCTGGCGTTCGGGCTGCGGTCATCGGCATGTCCGCCGTGCTGGTTTTCATGCTCATTTACTATCGCGCAGCGGGGATTAATGCCGATGTCGCGCTGATCTTCAATCTGATTATCTTGCTGGGACTAATGGGTTTCGTGGGCGCGACTCTGACCTTGCCGGGGATTGCCGGAGTGATTCTTACGGTTGGCATGGGCGTGGATTCGAATGTGCTGATCTTTGAACGTATTCGCGAAGAACTGCGGAATGGGAAGACTCCACCTTCTGCTGTGGAGCAAGGCTTTGCTCATGCCTGGATCACCATTGTAGATACGCACGTGACCACGATTGTTTCGGCGGCGATTCTGTTCCTCTTCGGCACGGGACCGGTGAAAGGATTTGCAACCACACTGGTTTTCGGTTTAGGCGCGAACTTGTTTACAGCGGTTTTTGTTTCACGAGTGATTTTTGATTGGATTTTGAGCCGAAAGGCAGTCGGCGAGGCATTGAGTATTTAGGTGATGTCATCCAGAACTCGCCCGCTGAAGTGGGCGAGAGAGGGATCTTACGATGCGATTGGAATTACCTGTGGCGTGAACAAGATTGGCACTTGGATGTGCGTACGACATCCTGGTGCTCGACGACAGCATTCAAGATTGCGAACTGACGTAAGATTCCTCACCCGCCCGCTTCAGCGGGCGTGTTCGGAATGACAGAAGGGTTGAAGGGGTTAAAGCAGCGTGGAATTTTTTCGCAATGCGAACATAGATTTCCTCGGCAAGAAGTGGTATTTCCTGGCCTTTTCGCTGGTCTTCAGCGTGGCGGGAATTTGCTCGATGCTTTTCTGGCATGGGATTCCGCTGGGCATCGATTTCCGGGCCGGTACCCTGGTTTATGTGAAGTATTCCCATGCGCCCGATAGCAATGCGATCCGCGCGGCGATGGATCGAGCCGGCCTGACCAATGTCCGAATTCAAAGCTACGGTGCGGCCGGTAGCAATGAGGAATTGATCGATATCCCGCAGGCGAGCGATCAGGCGCTTGAGAGTCCGAAGGAGAAAATTGCTGCTGTGCTGCAAGGAAACGTGCCCGCAGGCAAACACGACCTGAATAACACCAGTTCCCTGGCCCTGAGTGCTGAGCTGCTGAAGAGAGATCCACTACATCTCGCCACTGACGCGCAGCAGCGCTACACCGCAATTGCCCAAACGATCGCCAATTTTCGCGAGAAGACAAAGGGCGGAGTGCTGGCGAGCTTTGACGAATTGAGAGGAGTGGTTGATCCGGCTGTGTTGGCTTCGCTCCAAGAGGGGTTCTTCCTCTCCGATTTTAATGTCTATCAGGTAGAGAGTGTAGGTCCGCAAGTGGGAGCGCAGTTGAGAAAACAGGCTGTACTGGCAACGCTGTATTCCCTCGTAGGCATGCTGGTTTACCTGGCATTCCGCTTTGAATGGATTTATGGGGTTGCGGCTGTGATCACGGTTTTCCACGACACGCTGATCACGATTGGCGCGTTCTCGCTTACCAATAAACCCATATCCCTCACAGTGATAGCGGCGATCTTGACCCTGATCGGATACTCCAACAACGATACTATCGTGGTATTTGACCGCATTCGAGAGAACCTGAAGCTCATGCGGAGAGAGAAGCTGTCCGACGTCGTAAATCGCAGCATAAACCAGACTTTGAGCCGGACCATCTTGACGGCGGGTTTAACATTCCTGACTGTGCTTGCTTTGTACCTTTTTGGTGGCGAAGTGTTGCACGGGTTTTCCTTTGCCCTGGTTATTGGCATCTTAATCGGGACATATTCTTCGATCGCCATTGCGGCTCCGATTCTGGTGGCTTATCAGGATTGGCGGTCGGGCCGGAACAGACCGTCAATGGTGGTGCCGGGTGGCGGCGCTGGCCGGAGAGAAAAGGTAAAAGCTAAGGCATAGGTTTCGAAGCGGGTGTTTCGCGCTGGATGCTGTACAGTGCTGTTTGCCCGATTTTGCTTCTTTGCTGCTTGCAAAATAAGCAGGAACTGGGAGCAAACCGGGGATGACCGGTGTCTAAAGCATCGTAGGTCTGTGCAGGGAGAAAACTTATGTTTGAAGATAGCTTAATCGAATCGGGTGGAAGACTGAAAACAAGTAGGCCGGCAACCGCCGCGTTTTCTTTCGGCCTTCAGGCCGTGATTGTCGGCATTATGGTCCTGATCCCGCTGCTGTTTACTGAGGCATTGCCGAAGGCGCAGCTCATGATGGCTTTGGTGGCGCCCCCGCCTCCGCCCCCGCCTCCGCCCCCGCCTGTCGCAGTGAAGGTTGTGAAGCAGGTGCAGACGGACATTATCAACAATCAGCTCCGGACCCCCACCAAGATACCTAAAAAAGTAGAGATGATTAAGGAAGAAGAAGCGCCGCCGCCGTCCATGGGCGTTGTCGGTGGAATCCCCGGAGGAGTGCCGGGAGGATCGATGGGCGGAGTGATGGGATCGATTATTGGTGGGACTCCGACGGCAGTGCCGAAAGTTGCGGTGCAGCGCATTCGTGTGTCTCAGGGCGTTGTCGCCGGGTTAGTCATCCACAAAGTGCAACCCAACTATCCACAGTTGGCGAAAACTGCTCGTGTTCAGGGAAATGTGCAGTTGGCAGCCTTAATCGGCAAAGATGGGACCATCCAGAACTTGCATGTGCTTAGCGGACATCCGCTGCTGACTCAGGCGGCGCTGGATGCAGTCAAGCAGTGGCGTTACAAACCGTACATTTTGAACGGTGAGCCAGTGGAGGTGGATACGCAAATCACAGTGATTTTCTCGCTTTCAGGATCGTAGTCGCGCGACATCGCGATTGCGAGTTGTCCCGGGCCAAATTTACCGGCCCTGTTAGGCTTTCAAAATTGGCAGCAGATAAAGTTCTGAGGAGGATAAGCAACTCATGTTTGCAGCTCATGCAGCAACACACCTGGTAGCTCATATTTCGACGACCGCCACCTGGCTTTTGCAGGACACCGGCGCTCCGCAGTGGGACGCGATTTCCCTGTGGAAAGCAATGGGATGGGTAGCCCGCGGAGTGGTCGTTATTCTGTTCATCATGTCCGGCTGGTCTTTCGGCGTGATGATTGACCGCTGGATGGCGTTCAACGCAGCCCGCAAGCAATCTAGGGCTTTTGCTCCAGCAGTGGCGGGCGCACTGCGGGATGGAAAGATTGACGAGGCCATCAAGGTGGCCGAGCGCAATAAGAAAAGCCATCTGGCCAAGGTAGTCACGGCCGGCTTGATGGAATTCCGGGCCCACCA
>Ga0070717_10000300_pt1 | contig 32563 bp, 32 predicted proteins | sample LARL113metaG_FD_71366 | JGI IMG/M metagenome (GOLD analysis project Ga0070717, IMG submission 71366) | Corn, switchgrass and miscanthus rhizosphere microbial communities from Kellogg Biological Station, Michigan, USA - LAR L11-3 metaG | ecosystem: Host-associated > Plants > Roots > Rhizosphere ...
CGCCGTCTCGGCGGCTGGCGGCGCGGCGTCCTCGCCGCGCCTCATCGGACGCGGGACGCGTCCGAGCCAGCCGGCGGGGACGCCGGCGCTCCGATCTCGGCCTCTTCGTGCCGGCGCTGCTCCTCCATCACCATCGCCTCGTGCGCACGGATGCGCCGGACGTGCTGAGGGAGCGGCGCGGCGTCCTCGCCGTGCCTCATCGGACGCGGGACGCGTCCGGGCCAGCCGGCGGGGACGCCGGCGCTCCGATCTCATCCTCTTCGTGCCGGCGCTGCTCCTCCATCACCATCGCCGACAGCGTCCGCTTCAGCTCGTTGAATTCCGGCGAGGCGCTGTCGCGCGGGCGGGGGAAGGTCACGGGGACGATCGCCTTGATGCGGCCGGGGCGGTACGTCATCACCACGATGCGGTCCGCAAGGTAGATCGACTCGTCGATGCTGTGCGTGACGAAGAGGATCGTCTTGCCGAGCTCCGTCCAGATGCGCAGCAGCTCGTCCTGCAGGTTGCGGCGCGTGAGCGCGTCGAGCGCGCCGAACGGCTCGTCCATCAGCAGGATCGGGCTGTCGAGCGCGAGGATCCGCGCGATGGCCACGCGCTGGCGCATGCCGCCGGAGAGGTCTTTCGGAAAGCGATCGGCGAACTCCCGCAATCGTAGCTTCTCCAGCAGCGCGTCGACCTTGGCGTCGATGCCCGATTCGCCGCGCATCTGCAGGCCGAACGCGACGTTCGCGCGCACCGTCATCCACGGGAAGAGCGCGTACTCCTGAAAGACCATGCCGCGGTCGGGGGCAGGATCGGTGACGCGTTTGCCTTCGGCGATGATCTCGCCGGACGTCGGCGTCACGAACCCGGCGACGGCGTTGAGCAGCGTCGACTTGCCGCAGCCCGACGGGCCGAGGAGGCAGACGAACTCGCCGTTCGCCACGTCCAGATCGATGCCGTCGAGTGCGCGAATGTCGCCAAACGCCTTCGTCACGCCGCGGATCTCGATCACTTCGACGGCTCCAGGCCGCGGTGCCAGCGCAGGAGATAGTCGGAGAGGCGGGCCAGGAGGGCGTCGATGCCGAGGCCGAGGAGGCCGATGGTGATCATGCCGGCGATGATCTTGTCGGACCAGAAATACTCGCGGGCCTCGAGGATGCGGTAGCCGAGGCCGTTGTTCACGGCGATCATCTCCGCGACGATGACGACGATGAAGGCCACGCCGAAGCCGACGCGGATGCCGGTCATGATGTGCGGCATGGCCGCGGGGACGACGACGCGGAAGAAGAGCGCGCGGCCGTTCGCGCCGAGGTTGCGCGCGGCGCGGATGTAGATCGCGTCGACGCTGCGCACGCCGGCGATCGTGTTCATCAGCACGGGAAAAAACGCGCCGAGGCTGATGAGGAAGAACGCCGGCGGATTGCCGAGGCCGAACCAGAGGATCGCCAGCGGCACGTAGGCGATCGGCGGGATCGGCCGCAGCACCTGCAGCACCGGGTTGAAGAGCGCGTACGCGCGCTGGCTCGCTCCCATCGCCAGGCCGAGCGGCAGCGCCAGCACCGTGCCGATCAGAAACCCCATCATGACGCGGTAGAGCGACGAGACCGCGTCGCGCGGCATCTCACCAGAGCGCGTGTAGTCGATCCATTTCACGAGCACGCGCGACGGCGCGGGAAGGATGATCGGATTGAAGACGCCGGCGCGCGAGAGGCCTTCCCACAGGAGCAGGAGGGTGATGGGGACGGCAATGGCGCGGATTAGACGCATCAGGAGCTCGCGTTCGGCCACGGAAACTTAGAACGCAGAATGCGAATGCAGAATGACGAAAGGGAGCACGCTGGCCGGCCGGCTCCCGTTTTCTTCATTCTTCATTCTGCATTCGCATTCTGCGTTCCGATTTTCCGTGGCCCGACCTCCTATTTCGCCTTCACCGCTTTCTTCGCCGCCGCCAGCAGGTCCGTGCGCACCCACTCGCCGGCCTTCGGCGGCTTCTCCATCTTCCCGACGCCGTACTTCACCATCATGTCCGTCGTCACCTGCACGTGCTGCGGCGTGATGTCGTACGTGAACGCGGCGTTCGCCATCGCGTCCTTGTACTCCTCGGCCGTCAGCTGTCCCTTGAACACGTTCTCGCGGACGTACCTCTCGGCCAGCGCGGGATTCTCCAGGAACGTCTTCGTCGCCTCCACGAAGCACTTGAGCACCCGCGCGGCCACGTCGCGCTTCTTGTTGTACATCTCCTCGGTCATCACCAGCGCGCGGACCGGCTCGCCCATCGGCGTGTCGTACGGCCGCACGATCTCCTTGCCGAAGCCCTTGGCGATCGCCTGCGTCGACTGCGGCTCCGACTGGCACATCGCGTCGATCGACTTGTTCAGCAGCGCGCCGTTGAGGTCCGCGTAGGCGAGGTAGACGAGGTGCACGTCCTTGTCGCCGCGGTCCGACCACGTCAGGTGCGCCTTCGCCAGCTCCGCCAGCAGGCAGAGCTCCTGCGCGCCGCCGCGCGCCACGCCGACCTTCTTTCCTTTCAGCTCGGCGATGCGTTTGATGTTGAGGTCGGGCCGGCCGACGATGCGCACGCCGCCCTTGGCGAAGCCGGCCACGACGTAGACCGGCGCGCCCGCGGCGCGGCCGGCGATGGCTGCGTCGAGCGCGCTCGCGGCGACGTCGATCTCGCCGGCGAGGATGCCGGGAATGATGTCGAGGCCCTTGGCGAAGATCTTCTCCTCGATCTTCAGGCCGTACTTCGGCGCGATCTCTTTCATGTACCAGACGGCGCCGTAGTGCGCGAATTTGAGGTTGCCGAGGCGCACGACGTCCTCGGCGTACGACGCGGTGGCGCAGCTCGCGATGAGAAGGGCGAGGACGAGTTTCTTCACGATCTTCCTCCTGACGGGCAGGACTATACTGCGCCGCAAAGGAGCTTTCCATGCGCGCTTTCCGCACGTTCGGCCTGGTCGTGTTCGCCGCGAGCTCGCTCTGGGCGCAGGACGTCATCCGCATCGGCGCCGTCATGCCCCTCACCGGAAAAGAATCGAAGATCGGCGGCGCGTACAAGGCCGCCACCGAGTTCGCCGTCAAGGAAATCAACGACGCCGGCGGCCTGCAGGTCGGCAAGAAGAAGATGAAGATCGACCTGCGGCTGCTCGACGACACCACCGATCCGTCGAAGAGCGCGCAGCTCGTCGAGCAGCTCATCGTCCAGCAGAAAGTGCACGCCATCATCGGCGGCTACGCCTCGCACCTCGTGCAGGCGCAGAGCGTCGTGCCGGAGCGCTACGGCGTCCCGTACGTCACCGGCGGCGCCGGCGCGAGCAGCATCTACGGCCGCAGCAAGTGGGTCTTCGGCGTCCTCTCGCCGGTCGAGGAGCTGGCCAGGACGCAGATGGAGTTCCTCAGCGACCTGCAGAAGTCGAAGAAGCTGAAGACGCCGCTGAAGATCGCGCTGCTGCTGGAGAACACCGAGCACGGGCGCGACTTCGAGAAGGGCGTGAAGGACTTCGCCAACGCCCATCCGAAGGAGTTCTCCGTCATCCTCGACGAGAAGTTCGAGCTCAACGCCGCCGATTTCCGTCCGCTGCTCGGCCGCGTGCAGAGCGCCAAGGGCGACGTCTTCATGTGCGACGCGCACCTCGAGGACTACATCGCCATGCAGCGCACCTACACGCAGATGGGCCTCTACCACGAGATGGTGACGTACGGCGCGCGCGGCGCCGACGAGGCCGCGCGCAAAGCCCTCGGCCCGGCCACCGACTACATCTTCGCCAGCGGCTGGTGGTCGGCGCTGCTGCCGTACCCGCAGGTGAAGGCGTTCAACGCGAAGTGGGAGAAGGCCATGGGCAGCGCGCCGCAGTGGTACCACGCCGCGGCGTACGAGACGGCGCGCGCGCTCTTCACGGCCATCCAGCGCGCCGGGTCGCTCAACCCCGAAGCGATCCGCGCGAATCTGGCGAAGCTCGAGCTGCGCGACTCGATCCTGCCGGGCGGCGTGCTCCGGTTCAGCAAGACCGGCGAGGCGGTGCTGCCGTTCGTCGTCACGCAGAACAAGCCGGGCGGGAAGCTCGATCTCGTGTGGCCGAAGGCGGCGAAGACCGGCGATGCGGTTGCGCCAATTCCGCATTGATCGCGGCGAAGTCCTGAGTCTTGGGTCCTGAGTCCTGGGTAGCTCCGCACTCAGAGGCTGTGAACAAATCCACGGAAACTTAGAAAATTAGAATGCGAATGCAGAATGTAGAAAGGGAGAGGTTCCTTAGGTTTGAAGCCTTGCTCATGGCAACCGGCTCCCGCTTTCTTCATTCTGCATTCGCGTTCTGATTTTCTAAGTTTCCGTGGGCAGAAACGGCCAACATCACCCGGCGCCGCTCCGACGGTTTTTTTCACATTCTCTCAGCACTCAGGACGCAGGACTCAGGACTCGGGACATGCTTACGTCGGTCATCCTGAATACGCTATTGGCCGCCGGCCTCTACGCCGCGATGGCGTACGGCCTGGCCATCATCTACGGCGTCATGCGCATCATCAACCTCGCCCACGCGGGACTGATGATGCTCGGCGCGTACGTCGCCTTCGCCCTCTTCTCGCGCTTCGCCCTCGATCCGTTCGTCGGACTCGTCGTCGTGGCGCCGCTGTTCTTCCTCATCGGCGTCGTCCTGTACGTCGCCATCGGCAAGCGCATCGCCGGCGTCGGGTCGACGCCATCGATCGAGTCGCTGCTCGTCCTCTTCGGCGTCTGGCTGGTCATGCAGAACCTCGCCTACGTCATCTGGACGGGCGACACGCAGTCGATCCTCACCGGCTACACGATGAAGTCGATCGAAGTCTTCGGCGTGCGCCTCGGCATCCCCTCGGTCCTCGTCTTCGCGGCGAGCGCGCTGTCGCTCGTCGTGCTGAACGTCATCCTCAAGCGGACGTACCTCGGCAAGGCCATCCGCGCGGTGACGCAGAACCGCGACGCCGCGCTCCTCTCCGGCGTCAACGCGGACCGCATCTCCGCGATCGCCTTCGGCCTCGGCAGCGCCTTCGCCGGGATCGCCGGGGCGATGCTGGCCACGCTCATGGCCTTCACTCCCGACTTCGGCCGCAGCTTCCTCCTGAAAGCGTTCTGCATCATCGTCCTCGGCGGGATGGAGAGCGTCACCGGCGTCGCCGTCGGCGCGCTCGTTCTCGCGGCGCTGGAGAACGGCCTGGCCGCGTACACCTCGGTGTCGACGTCGCTGCAGGACGCGGTCAGCTTCGCGCTCCTCTTCATCGCGCTCGTCGCCTTTCCGCAGGGACTGCCGGGCCTCTTCGCGCGCTTCGAGCGGAGGACGGCGGCGCGGTGAACGCGACTCCGTGTCATTCCGAGCCGCGAAGACGGCGAGGAATCTCCCGCCGCAGGGGATTCCTCGCTCCGCTCGGAATGACACTGCTGGCGCTCTTCGCCCTGACCGCGCCGCTGTTCCTCGAGCGCGGTGCGCTCAACGACCTCTGGAACCTCGCCTTCGCCGTGATCCTCGCCTCGGCGTGGAATCTCCTCGGCGGCTTCGCCGGACAGGTTTCGCTCGGCTACTCCGCGTTCCTCGGCATCGGCGCGTACACGACCGTGCTCCTGTCGCTGCAGAACGTCGATCCCTTCCTCACCCTGCCGCTCGGTGCGCTGCTCGCGGCGATCTTCTCCGTCGTCATCGGCCTGCCGGCCTTCCGCCTGCGCGGCCCGTACTTCACCATCGCCACCATCGGCGTCGGCGAGGCCGTGCGCGTCTGGGCATCGACCGTCGAGTTCACCGGCGGCTCGAGCGGCCTGCGCATGCCCGCCGAGTCGTTCCACTTCAACGCGAACTACTTCGCCATGATCGGCCTGGCCGTCGTCACCGTCGCCATCGCCGCGTGGGTGAAGCGGAGCGCCTTCGGCATCGCCCTCGACGCCATCAAGCAGGACATCGACGCGGCGGAGGCGGTCGGCATCAACTCCACGCGCTTCAAGCTCGGCGCGCACGCGCTGTCGGCGGCGCTCGTCGCGATCGCGGGAGGGCTCTACGCGATCAACTTCCAGTACATCTCGCCCGCGTCGGTGTTCGACTTCCGCCTGAGCCTGAGCATCGTATTGATGCCGATCATCGGCGGCCTCGGCACCATCGCCGGGCCGATCTTCGGCGCGCTCATCGTCAGCACGCTGCAGATCAAGCTCCTGGCCATCCCGGCGCTGCGCGACTCCTTCCTCTTCGTCTACGGCGGCCTGCTGATCGTGGTCATGCTCTTCGAGCCGCAGGGATTCGTCGGCGTCGGACGGCGGCTTGGGAGGCTGGCGCATGTCCGATGACGGGAGGTCGCTGCTCTCCGTGCGCAAGCTCTCCAAGCGCTTCGGCGGCCTGCTGGCGCTCTCCTCCGTCGACTTCGACGTCAACGAGGGCGACGTCTTCGGCATCATCGGCCCGAACGGCGCGGGGAAGACGACGCTCTTCTCCTGCCTCGTCGGCGCGCAGCGGCCGAGCTCCGGCGAGGTGCGCTTTCGCGGCGAGCGCATCGACCGCCTGCCGAATCCGGCCGTCGTCAAGCGCGGCCTCGTGCGCACGCACCAGATCGTCCGCCCGTTCCGCGCCATGTCGGTCGCGGAGAACGTCGCCGTCGCCGCGTACTTCGGCGCTGGGCGGCGGCGCGGCGCGGAAGCGGAGCGCCGCGTGCGCGACATCCTCGAGCGGACAGGTCTGGCGGGCGAGGCGGGCGCATCGGCGGCGACGCTGAGCATCGGACAGTTGAAGCGGCTCGAGATCGCGCGCGCCCTCGCCACCGAGCCGCGGGTGATCTGCCTCGACGAGGTGATGGGAGGCCTCAACCCGGCGGAGATCGTCGGCGCGATGGCGCTGATCCGCGCTATCCGCGACGCCGGCGTGACGGTGCTGATGATCGAGCACCACGTGCACGCCGTCGTCGGCGTCTCGAATCGCATCCTCGTGTTGAACTTCGGCGAGCGGATCGCCGAGGGGACGCCGCAGGAGGTGCTGAGGAATCCGGCGGTGATTGCTGCGTACTTGGGCGGCGAAGAGCAAGTGGTGGAGGATTGATGCGAGTGGCGCCCCTCACCCCCGCTTCGCGGTCCCTCTCCCCGCGCGCGGGGAGAGGGTGGCCGAAGGCCGGGTGAGGGGCGCCACTCGCGGAAATGTGATGCTAATCGTCGACCACATCGACGTCTTCTACGGCAACGTCCAGGCGTTGTGGGACGTCTCGCTGCGCGTCGAGAGCGGCGAGATCGTCACGATCATCGGCGCGAACGGCGCGGGAAAGACGACGACGCTGCGCACCATCGCCGGGCTTCTGAAGCCGCGCAGCGGCCGCATCGCCGTCGACGGCGACGACGTCACCGGCATCGCCGCCAACGACATGGTGCGGCGCGGCGTCGTCCTCATCCCCGAGGCGCGGCAGCTTTGGCCGGCCATGACCGTCGTCGAGAACCTCGAGATGGGCGCCTACGCGCGCGCCGCGCGGAAGCAGCGCCGCGACACGCTGCGCCGCGTCTTCGCCATGTTTCCGATTCTGGAAAAACGCGCGAAGCAGAAGGCCGGCACGCTTTCCGGCGGCGAGCAGCAGATGTGCGCGATCGGCCGCGGACTCATGGCCTTGCCGCGGATGTTGCTCCTCGACGAGCCGTCGCTCGGCCTCGCGCCGCTGCTCGTCCGCGAGGTCTTCGCATCATTGAAAATGATCCGCGAGCAGGGGGTGACGGTCGTCCTCGTCGAGCAAAACGTGGCGCACGCTCTGGCGCTTGCCGACCGCGCGTTCGTGCTGGAGACCGGCCGCGTCACCCTGGCCGGGCCGGCCTCCGAGCTGGCCCGCGACGAGCGAATTCGCGATGCCTATCTCGCTGTGTCGGCGGTCTGAGGCATAATCTCCCTACCACTTCGTCCTGTCCCAATGTGTCGGTTGTCACTCGCGCGTGGTTTTGGTGTCACCGGGCTACGCTGAAACATGTTGTTCCATCGTCGCCATCATTTAGGAGGATCGATGAGAATAGCTCCGAAGGGACTCCTGCTGTTTGCGGTCATCGCCGCGCTCGCGTTCCCGGTTCTCGCTGATCAGCCCGGATCGAGCTCGCCTTCGCCCGATGCGACGGCGACCGCCGCGGCCGATCAGACTCCACCGCCCGCTCCCGCCCCGAAACCGGCGGCGCCCTCCGGTGCGCAGATCCGGGTCAACGACAACGTCAACATCAAGTTCGGCGTCCTGCTCCAGCCGCAGGCAGACTTCGCGGAGAACACCACCGGCGGCACGATCGAGAACTTCTGGGTCCGCCGCACGCGCTTCATCGCCGCCGGCCAGGTGGCGAAGAACGTCTTCTTCTTTTTCCAGACCGAGAACAACCGCCTCGGCGGCGCGGTCAACGGCGCGACGAAGAGCACGGCCGGCTTCCAGACCACCGACGCGGTCGCGGAGTTCCGCTATTCGAAGGCCCTCAACCTCTGGGCCGGCCTGATCTACCTGCCGACCTCGCGCGAAGCTCTCAAGAGCAGCTCGACCGAGTTCATGATCGACGTCAACTCCTACGCCTACACCGCCACGACGGCGCTGGCGGGGACGGGCGGCCGCGACACCGGCTTCATGCTCCGCGGCTACGCCATGAACGATCACCTCGAATACCGCGGCGGCTTCTTCCAGGGCTTGCGCACGAACACGAAGGCGCCGTTCCGGCAGATCGCCCGCGTGCAGTACGACTTCTTCGACACCGAGGTCTACAACCTGCCGTCGTACGCGGGGTCGTTCTTCGGCACGAAGAAGATCGTCGCCCTCGGCGCGGCGTGGGACCGGCAGGGGACATACAAAGGGCCGACCGCGGACCTCTTCGTCGACTGGCCGCTCAGCTTCGGCTCGATCAACAACAACAACACCGTCATGCGGCTCGACGGCGGCGCCGACGTGCCTGCGCTCAGCGGCAGGAGCAACATCTTCGTCAGCGACGTCGGCCTCTACTTCAAGGCCGTGAAGCTCGGCCCGTGGGCGCGCTGGGAACAGCGCAACTTCGCCGATCCGAACTCCTCGAAGAACGAGAAGCGCTACGTCGTCGGCCTGAACTGGTATCCGTACTTGAGCAACTTCAACATCAAGGTCGGCTACGGCAAGCTCAAGCCCGCCGTGGGCCGCGAGCAGAACCAGACCACCGTCCAGATGCAGTTCTTCTACTTCTAGGGGAAGGGAAAAGAACGCGATGAAACGCACCGCAGTTTTTCTGCTCGCACTCTTGCTGCTCGTTCCGGCGTTCGCGCACGGCGCGACGAAGGTGAAGATCGGCTTCGTCAACTCCATCACCGGCCCTGAAGCGCCGATCGGTGAGAACCTCTCGAACGGCGTCACGCTCGCGCTCGAGGACCTCAAGAAGCAAGGCATCGACGTCGACCTGGTCAAGGAAGACGACACCGGCAAGCCGGAGAAGTCGATGGCCGCGTTCGAGAAGCTGGCCACGCGCGACGACGTCGCCGGCGTGGTCGGGCCGTACACGTCGCAGACGGCGGCCGCGGTCTCGAAGCTCGCCGAGAAGTACAAGACGCCGCTGCTGATCCCGGTGTCGTCGAAAGAAGAGATCACCAAGCAGCCCGGGCTGAAGTGGACGTTCCGTCTCAGCGCGACGACCGAGGATTACGCGACGATCCTGCTGAGCATGGCCCAGACCCTCGGCAAGCCGAAGACCGTGGCGATCATCAACGAGAACACCGACTTCGGCAACTCCGGCGCGAAGTCGGCGAAGGAGTACGCGGCCAAGCACGGCCTCACCGTCGTGGCCGAGGAGGCGTACGCGAAGGGATCGCCCGACTACCGCTCGACGCTGGCCAGCATCAAGTCGAAGAAGCCCGACCTCGTCTTCATGGTCTCCTACGTCGCCGACGCCATCCTCCTCATGCGCCAGTCGCGCGAGATCGGCATCACCCCGCAGGCGTTCCTCGGCGCGGGCGCCGGCTTCGCCACCGTGGCCTTCGCGAAAGAGCAGGACATCTCGAACAACGTCCTCTCCAGCACGCAGTGGACGAAGGACGTGAACTGGCCGGGAACGAAGGAGTTCTTCGACCGCTACGTGAAGGCCTTCGGCAAGGAGCCGACGTACCACGCATCGACCGCGTACGAGTCGATGATCATCATGGCCCAGACCGCGGCGAAGGCCGGCGGCAACCGCGACAAGACCCGCGAGCTCCTCAGGAAGGGGAAGTGGAACGGCCTGATGGGCGACGTGGCCTTCATCGACTACAACGGCTACACGAACCAGAACCACCACCAGATGCTCGTCGAGCAGATCCAGCACGGCCATCACGAGACCGTGTGGCCGCCGAAGTTCGCGGCGAAGAAGCCCGTATATCCATTCCCCGGCTGGGGCAAGTAAATCGGTGGAGGGCAGGCACTCTTGCCTGCCCTGACGCGCGCAAGGGGGACAGGCAAGAGTGCCTGTCCTCCACCGAACTGAATTTATGAGCATCTTCATGCAGGCGCTGATCAGCGGCATCCTGATCGGCGGCGTCTACGCGCTGATCGGCGTCGGCCTGACGATCATCTTCGGCGTCATGCGCGTGATCAACTTCGCGCACGGCGAGCTGCTGATGCTCGGCATGTACGCGACGTACTACCTCTTCACGCTGGCCCACGTCGATCCGTTCCTGTCGATCGTCGTGACGATGCCGCTGATGTTCCTTTTCGGCGCGCTCCTGCAGAAGACCGTCATCAACCGCGTGCTCAACGCGCTGCCCCAAAATCAGATCCTGCTGACCATCGGCCTCGGCCTGATCATGAGCAACACGATCATGCTGGCCTTCACCTCGGACTACAAAATCCTGTCGACGACGTACTCGTCGAGCAGCGTCACCGTCGGCGGCATCTCCATCTCGTTGCCGCTCGTCATCTCCTTCGCCATCACCGCCGCCATCACCATGGCGCTCTACTGGTTCCTGCTCAAGACCGACACCGGCCAGGCCATCCGGGCCACGGCGCAGGACCGCGAGGCCGCGCGCCTCATGGGCATCAACGTCAAGTGGATGTCGATCCTCGCCTTCGGCCTCGGCTCCGCGCTCGCCGCGACGGCCGGCGCGCTGATCTCGCCGACGTACTACATCTTCCCGCAGGTCGGCAGCGTCTTCACGCTCAAGGCCTTCGTCATCACCGTCCTCGGCGGGATGGGCAGCGTCATCGGCGCGACCCTCGGCGGCGTCTTGATCGGCGTCGCAGAGTCGGTCGGCGGCGTCTACTTCGGCGCCGGCTGGAAAGAGGTCGTCGTCTTCGTCCTCTTCCTGCTCGTGCTCCTCTTCAAGCCGTCCGGCCTTCTCGGGAAATCGCGCACGTGAAACGCTCTCTCCCGGTCGCGCTGCTCGTGCTCGCCGCGGCGGCGCTCGCCGTCCTGCCGAAGTTCGTCGAGAGCACGTACGTGCTGCACATGATGATCCTGATTTTCATCAACGTCATCGTCGGCTCGAGCTGGAACATCCTCGGCGGCTACACCGGGCAGTACTCCGTCGGGCACGCCGCCTACTTCGGCGTCGGCGCGTACACGACCATGATCCTGATGCAGTTCAAGCACGTGGCGCCGTGGTGGGGCGTGTGGGCGGGGACGGGCGTGGCGGTGATCACCGCGCTCGTCATCGGCTCGATCTGCTTCCGCCTGCGCGGGCCGTACTTCGTCCTGGCCTCGATCGCCGTCGCGGAGATCTTCCGCGTCTGCGCGCTGAACCTGAAGGACCTCACCAACGGCGCCGAGGGGATTCTCGTCACCGACATCCCGCCGCTGATGATCGGCAAGACGCAGATCACCGACTGGGTGTCGAAGGTGCCGTTCTACTACACCGGCTTGAGCTTCATGGTGCTGATCATCGCCGTCAGCGCGCTCGTCCGGCGCTCGAAGCTCGGCTACTACTTCCAGGCCATCCGCGAGGACCAGGACGCCGCGCACTCGCTCGGTATCAACCCGACGATCTACAAGAACACCGCGCTGGTGATCTCCGCGGTCTTCACCTCGCTGGCCGGGAGCCTCTACGGCGTCTACGTCGGCTTCATCGATCCGAGCACCGTCCTCGCCCTCGACCTCAGCGTGCAGATCGTGATGATCTGCATCATCGGCGGCATCGGCACGATCAGCGGGCCGGTCGTCGGCGCGGCGCTGCTCGTGCCGCTCTCCGAGGCGCTGCGCAGCAACGCCATCACCGACGCGCTGATCAAGGCCGGCCTGGTCAACGCCGAGTCGAAGGTCGGCGGGTTCCTGAAGGAGAACCTGGCCCACGCGCACGTGCTGATCTACGGAATCCTCGTCGTCGTCGTGATCCTCTTCATGCCCGAGGGCGTGCTCGGATTTTTCCGGAAATTCAGTGCCCTCGCCCCGCGCCAGCGGGGAGAGGGTGGCCGAAGGCCGGGTGAGGGGCGATGACTGCCGAGAGTCGCCCCTCATCCGGCGCTTCGCGCCACCTTCTCCCCGCAAGCGGGGCGAAGGCTCTTCTGCAAATCCGCCACGTCAGCAAATTCTTCGGCGGCCTCGCGGCGAACTCCGACGTCTCCTTCGACGTGAACGAGGCCGAGATCGTCGGCCTCATCGGCCCGAACGGCGCCGGCAAGACGACGCTCTTCAACTGCATCGTCGGCTACTACCCGCCGTCGAAGGGCGAGGTGATCTTCGACGGGCGGCGGATGAACGGCCTGCAGCCGGACAAGATCTGCAAGCTCGGCATGGCCCGCACGTGGCAGAAGGTGCGGCCGCTGACGAACCTCTCCGTGCTCGACAACGTCGTCGTCGGCGCGCTGCGCCGCACGAACTCGGTGCAGGAGGCCCGCGCGCACGCGCACGAGCAGCTGCGCGTCGTCGGCCTCGACGCGAAGGCGTCGCTGCTGGCCGGCGCGCTGCCGATCGGCGAGCGGAAGAAGCTCGAGGTCGCGCGCGTGCTGGCCACGCGGCCGAAGATGCTGCTGCTCGACGAGGTCATGGGCGGCCTCAACCCGGCCGAGAGCGAGGAGATCATCCAGCTCATCCTCGACATCCGCAAAAAAGGGATCACGCAGATGGTGATCGAGCACGACATGAAGGCGATCATGCGTATGTCCGACCGCATCGTCGTGCTGAGCTCCGGCGAGAAGCTGGCCGAGGGAGCGCCGAAAGAGATCGTCGAGAACCCGCAGGTCGTCGAGGCCTACCTCGGAGCGGAAGAATGACCGCGCTGCTGGCCATCGACAAGCTGGAGTTCGCGTACGGCGACCTGCAGGTGCTGTGGGGGATCGACATCACCGTCAACGAGGGGGAGATCGTCACGCTGGTCGGCGCGAACGGCGCCGGCAAGTCGACGACGCTCAAGAACGTCTCGCGCCTGGTGCAGTGGAGCAAGGGCTCGATCATGTTCCGCGGCGAAGACCTCTCGCGCCTGGAGCCGCACGAGGTGGTCGGCCGCGGCGTCGTTCAGGTGCCCGAGGGGCGGAGGATCTTCCCGGAGATGACGGTGATGGAGAACCTGCGCATGGGCTCGTTCCCGAAGAGCACGCGCGGCGACCGCGAGAAGAACATCGAGCGCGCGTTCTCGCTCTTCCCGCGTCTGAAAGAACGCGAGAAGCAGCTCGGCGGGACGCTCTCCGGCGGCGAGCAGCAGATGCTGGCCATCGCCCGCGGGCTGATGGCGAACCCGCGGCTGCTGCTGCTCGACGAGCCGTCGCTCGGCCTCTCGCCGCTGCTGGTGAAGAACATCTTCGCGATCATCGCGGAGATCAACAAGCAGGGGGTGACGATCCTCCTGGTCGAGCAGAACGTCTATCAGTCGCTGCGCATCGCCCACCGGGCATACGTGCTGGAGACCGGGCGCGTGGTGTTGTCCGGCACAGGCGAGGCGCTGCTGAACGACGACCATGTGAAGAAGGCGTTTCTGGGGATGTGACATGAAGAACAAAGTCAGCGACTGGATGACGCAGCAGCCGGTCACGATCGACGACCACGCCTCGATCATCGAGGCCGTGCACTTGATGAAGGAAAAGAACGTGCGCCGCCTCCCGGTGATGCACCACGGCCGCCTGGCCGGCATCGTCACGGACCGGATGCTGAAGGACTACTCGCCCGGCAAGGCCACGTCGCTCGACACGTGGGAAGTGCACTACCTGCTGTCGAAGACGCCGGTGAAAGAGGCGATGAACCCCGAGCCGCACACGACGACCCCCGACGCGCCGCTGGTCGAGGCCGCAAAGACGATCCGCGACCACAAGCTGTACGGGCTGTGCGTGGTGAACGAGAGCGGCGACCTGGTGGGGATCCTCACGATCAAGGATCTGATCGAGGCGCTGTTTTATCTAAGCGAAAAAGCCGCGGAATGAGCGCGTTTGTCCCCGATCTATTTGCGTCATCGATCGGTAGGATGTATCGTCGTACCATGGCCCGCGCAAAAATTGCGATCACCGTCGATCAGCAAGCAGTCGCCGAGATCGATCGGCTCGTTCGAGAAGGCGTATACCCGAATCGCAGCCAAGCTATCGAAGCGGCAGTGAAGGACCGAATCGAGCGACTGCGACAAACCAGGCTGGCTCGTGAATCCGCGAAACTCGATCGTGCCGAAGAACAGGCGCTCGCCGACGAAGGCTATGCCGGAGAGGGCGAGTGGCCCGAATACTGAGAGGCGACGTACTCTGGGCCGAGTTGAACCCTGCGGTCGGCAGCGAACAAGCAGGATTGCGACCCGTCGTGGTGTTGAGCCACGATGTCTTCAACGAACATTCTGGAACGGTAATCGCCGTGGCGGTAACGAGCCAACCACCTCGTGCGGGATTCCCGCTCACTCTTGAAATTTCGAGTGCAAAACTGCCCAAACGCTCCTGGATCAAGATCAGCCAAATTCGCACGCTGTCGGTGCATCGGCTCGGAAAGCGCATCGCACGTCTTTCCTCCGAAGAGCTGGCCCGCATTGTCGAGGGCTTACACGAGATCGTGGGCGGCTAACGAACTGCTCCTTCGATTCCTCACTCCACCGCCGCCACCATGTACTGCTCCAGCTTCCCGTCCGGCATCGTGAACGTCCACGCACGCAAGGTCTTGTTCGGGAACTTCACCCGGTAGCTGCGCAGCGTCATGCCGCCGCGCAGCGACTGCCGCGTCTGCGCGAACTCCTGCGGCGTCCCGAGCGGGGCGAGGCTCGAGGCGAAGTCCTTCAGCGCCTGCTCGGAGAAGTAGGCGTTCGCGTTCGGCGTGAAGAGCGCGCGGTCGAGCTGTCCCTTTTGCAGTCCTTCGAAGATCTTTCGCGCCTGCGCCGTCGCGGCCTCCGTGCCGGGATCGGTCGTGGCGAAGAGGAGCTGCGCGATCTTCGACGTGATCTGCTCCGAGGCGCTGGTGGCGTCGAGGTTCGTCAGCACCACCACGGCGGCGCGCTGGTCGGGGTAGACGGCGTTCTGCGCGGTGAAGCCGGAGACCTCGCCGCCGTGCGAGATCACGCGCCGGTTGTCGGTCATGTTGACCGACACGCCGAGGCCGTAGTGCGTGCCGGCGCCGCTGGCGAGCAGCACCTCGCGCTCCATCTCGCGGTACGACGCCGGCTTCAGCACGCTCTCGTCGATCATCGAGATGTCCCACTTCGCCAGGTCCTGCGCCGTCATCGCCAGCTCGCCGGCGGCGAACATCCATCCTTTCCCTTCTTTCGGCGCGGGGCGCAGCGGCCCGAGGGCGTAGCGCAGATAGCGCGCCGGATCTTCGGCCGGCAGCGCGCCGGCGTCGGTGTCGAAGACGCTCGTCATCTGCAGCGGCGTGAAGACGCGTTGGCGGAGGAAGTCGAGGAGCGGCATGCCCGCGGCGCGCTCCGCGATCATCCCGGCGATCGCGTAGTTCGTGTTGCTGTACTGCCAGCGCGTCCCCGGCTCGAAGTCGAGCGGCTTCTTCGCCCACGTATCGGCGATCTGCTGCGCCGTGGCCGGCTCGAGCATGCCCGGCATCACGTAGTCCTGCGGCCAGAAATCCTGGTATCCCGAGGTCATCGAAAGGAGCTGGCGGATCGAGACGTCCTTCGCGCGCGTCAGCTCCGGCAGCCAGCGCACGACCTTGTCGTCGAGCGAGAGCTTCCCCTCCTCGGCGAGCATCAGGATCGCCGCGGCGGTGAACTGCTTGCTGATCGAGCCGATGCTGTAGCGCATTTGCGGCGTGGCGGGCGTCTTCGGCTCGAGCCTGGCGAGGCCGTACGCGTGGACGTAGGCGATCTTGCCGTCGCGCACGACCGCGACCGAGGCGCTCGGCGCGCCGGTTTTCGCGAGGATGCCGGCGACGGCTTTGTCGACGTCCGCGGGGAGCGTGTCGTCGGCGAAGAGCGGGGTGGCGAGGAGTGCGAGAACGAGGAGGAGCTTGCGCATGGCGCGATATCGTATCCGCGCATGCCCGCTCCCGTGCTCCTGTCGTGCGAGGCGCTGACGAAGTCGTACACGTCGCGGGCGCTCTTCGAGAACCTCACCTTCGCGATTGCCGAGGGGGATCACGTCGGCTACGTGCCGCAGGACCCGGTGTTCGCGCCGGGGCGCACGGTCGAGGAGGTCGTGATCGATTGATCGCTGCAGACCGGCAAATCCCACGTGCACCCCGACGAATCCCACGTGCGCCCCGACGAATCCCACGTGCAGACCGGCAAATCCCGCGTGTGCCCCCGGCAGTTCACGCGTGTAATCCGGCAGTTCACGCGTGTAATCCGGCAGTTCACGCGTGTAATCCGGCAGTTCCCGCGTGTAATCCGGCAGTTCCCGCGTGTAATCCGGCAGTTCCCACGTGCACTCCGGCGAATCCCACGTGTGCGCCCTGCAGTTCACGCGTGTAATCCGGGAGTTCACGCGTGTAATCCGGGAGTTCACGCGTGTAATCCGGCAGGTCACGCGTGTAATCCGGCAGGTCACGCGTGTGCGCCCGGCAGTTCACACGTGTAATCCGGCAGTTCGCGCGTGTAATCCGGCAGTTCGCGCGTGTAATCCGGCAGTTCACGCGTGCACTCCGGCAGTTCACGCGTGCACTCCGGCAGGTCACGCGTGTAATCCGGCAGGTCACGCGTGTAATCCGGCAGTTCCCGCGTGCGCGCCGGCAGTCCGCGTCGTCCATTTCACAGGCACCGCCTCGCACACCTTGCGCTCGCAGATGACGCCGGCGCTCCGAGCCTGAGCGGCGAGGAGCTCGCGCATGGCGCGATATCGTATCCGCGCAAATGCCCGCTCCCGTGCTCCTGTCGTGCGAGGCGCTGACGAAGTCGTACACGTCGCGGCCGCTCTTCGAGAACCTCACCTTCGCCATCGCCGAGGGGGATCACGTCGGCCTCGTCGGCCCGAACGGATCGGGGAAGACGACGCTGCTGAAGATCCTGGCCGGCGTCGAGGCGCCCGACTCCGGCACGCGCGCGCTGCGCAAGGGCGTGCGCGTCGGCTACGTGCCGCAGGATCCCGTGTTCGCGCCGGGACGCACGGTCGAAGACGTCGTGATCGAGAACGCGCTCGCCGAGGAGGAGTACGAGCGCCACGCCCGCGCCGCGCAGGCCCTCGGCAAGGCCGGGTTCACCGACCGCGCCCAGCTCACCGACGCCCTCTCCGGCGGCTGGCGCAAGCGCCTGGCCATCGCGCGCGAGCTCGCCGCGGAGCCCGACGTCCTCCTCCTCGACGAGCCGACGAACCACCTCGACGTCGACGCCATCGTCTGGCTCGAAGGACTCCTGCGCAGCGAGCCGAAGGCGTTCGTCGCCGTCAGCCACGACCGCTACTTCCTCGAGAACGTCGCCCGGCGGATGCTGGAGCTCGACCGCGTCTATCCCGGCGGCCTGCTGCAGCACGACGGCACGTACAGCGGCCTCCTGGAGAAGCGCGACGAGGTGCTGAAGAACGAGGCGGCGTACCAGGAGACGCTGGCGAACCTGGTGCGCCGCGAGGTGGAGTGGCTGCGCCGCGGGCCGAAGGCGCGCACGACGAAGGCGAAGGCGCGCATTGACAACGCGGAGGCGCTGATCGAGGAGCTGAAGGAGTCGCAGGACCGCGTGCGCACGGCCACCGCCGGCATCGACTTCACGTCGTCACAACGCAAGACGAAGCGGCTGTGGGTCGGAAAGGCACTGCACAAGTCCTTGGGCGGTCGGACGATCATCGACAACCTCGATCTCCTCCTCACGCCCGGCAAGCGCCTCGGCGTCGCCGGTCCGAACGGCTCGGGCAAGACGACGCTGCTGCGGATGATCGCCGGCGAGCTCGCGCCCGACGCCGGCACGATTCAGACCGCGGACCGCCTGCGCACCGTGTACTTCGAGCAGAACCGCGAGAGCCTCGATCAGACGCTGACGCTCAAGCGCGCGCTCGCGCCCGAGGGCGATCAGGTGATCTATCGCGACCGCCCGCTGCACGTGGCGTCGTGGGCGAAGCGGTTTCTCTTTCGCCCCGAGCAGCTCGAGACCTCGGTGTCGAAGCTGTCGGGCGGGGAGAAGGCGAGGATCGTATTAGCGCGGTTGATGCTGCGGCCGGCGGATCTGCTGGTGCTCGACGAGCCGACGAATGATCTCGACATTTCGACGCTCGAGGTTTTGGAGGAATCACTGCTCGAGTTTCCGGGGGCGCTGGTGCTCGTGACGCACGATCGGTATTTGATGGATCGCGTGGCGAACGAGCGGTTGGAGCTCGCGGCACTTGAGGGAAGCGTGCGCCCCTCATCCGGCGCTGCGCGCCACCTTCTCCCCGCGGGCGGGGAGAAGGGACTGCAGCAGCAGCGGCGGCGGCTGAGCTACCTCGAGCAGCGCGAATATGAGCAGATGGAGCAGCTCGTCGAAGCGGCGGAGGAGCGCCTGGCCGAGGCGCGCCGCCGCGCCGACGACCCGACGATCGCGACCGACGCGGCGGCGCTGCAGCAGCGCTTCGCCGAGCTCGCCGCCGCGCAGGCCGAGGTCGATCGGCTCTATGCGCGGTGGGGCGAGCTCGAAGCGAAGGTCAGCGCGCCCGGAAGTTGACCGCGATCGTGTTCTCTCCGGTCTTCACGTTCACCACGATCGGCGCGAGGAGACTCCCCGCGGTGTCGACGATCGCGTCCGCCTCGGCCTGGCTCGAGTACGGCCAGAATTCGTAGGCGCCCGGCGGCAGCCTGCGCAGCACGGCCTCGCCGCGGTCATCGGTCTGCAGCGTCAGGTCCTGCAGCGCCTGCATCGCCTCGGCGACCGCGGGCGGAATGAGCTCGCCGTCGACGCGCATGAGGAGGCTGACGTTGGGCAGCGCCTTTCCTGCCGTCGTCCGCGTCACGATGCGCAGCGTCGACGACGGACGCGGCAGCGTGATTCTTCGCTGCGCGTGCGCGGCGTCGGCCACGCGAATGGCGGCGAACGACCCCTCGTGCGGAACGACGTACATCGTGGCGCTCGCGTTCGCCGGCAGCGTGACGCGCGCGACGCCGTCGCCGCCGGTGACGGCGCGTCCGCGCAGACTGCCGCCGGTCGCGGTCAGCACATCGGCGCCCGCCAACGGCTGGCCAGCGGCGTCGCGGATTGCCACCGGAACGACGACGCCCGGCTCCATGTCGATGGCGATCTCGTGCAGGCGATCGGCCTCCGCGATCGTGAACGGCGCCGGCAACGCGTCGAGGTAGCGATCGGCGCTCGCCACGATCGCCACGACGCCGGGCGTCATCGCCGTCACGTCGAAGCGGCCGTTCGCATCGGCGTGCGCGACGGCATTGCGCTCGTGCGCGGCCGACTTCGTCTGCAGGTGCAGTGACGCTCCCGCGATCGGGGCGCCGGTGACGCGATCGCGGACGACGCCGACGAGGCGCCGGTCGGGAAGGCGCAGCTCCCAGCGGAAGGGCGACGGGCCGTCGACGTTCACTTCGTCGCCGTACGTCGTGGCGAGTGCCGGCGAGCGCACATAGCAGTTGAAGGCGCCGTGCTGCCAGAGCCGCGCGTGAAAGAGCCCGTTCTCGTCCGCCTCCAGCGCGGCCTGCCATTGGAACTGGCGCTGCTTGAGCAGGATCGCGGCGTGGCCGAGGGGAATGTCGCCGAGCGTCGCGCGGCCGAAGAGCTCGACCGGATCGACGTCGATCACGGCGCTCCGCGCCTCGCCTGCGCCGACGGCCACCTTGGCCGCGGTCTGTTCGAACGGCGCCGCGCCGCGAACGCGGACTTGATAGATGCCCGCGGCGAGATCGCGGAAGCGCGCATGCCGCTCGGAGGCAGGAAGATGGCGGGTGGCCTGCTCGTGCCAGGCGCCCGCGTCGTCGCGCCGGAGAAGGGCGACGTCGACAGGCTCGTTCGTTCCGCGCACGGTGGCGTCGATCGAGCCGGTGGCCGCGAGTTTTGCGGCGAATAGCAGCGAGAACAGCGTCAGCATGAAACCTCCCTTGGGCGCGGGGAGCGAGGCGGGTTGAGATGCGGTTTATCGGGCGGCTGCGGGCTTCGGCGCGACGCGCGCGACCTTCATGGTTGCCGGAGCCGTGCGCGGCCCGTCGAGCCGTTCGACCGAGGCAACGGTCCACTGCGTCGCGAGAACCGTGTCGTTCGCGGGTGCGGCGGCGCCGCAGTCTCCGCCGGCGTCGCAAAAGCCCTGCGAATCATCGCAGAAGGAAAACGTTCCGGCGTTGATGATGCAAGTATCGTCGATGAACCGACAGCGCCAACAGGTTGCCGACGCGTCGATGCTGCCCGCCAACATGGCGACGGCGGCCAGCAGCAGAATCGTTCGTTTCATATGTCCTCCTCACACTCGATGGGCGAGAACGCCTCGCCCCCCGCGCGCCAGCAATGTCGGGCCGGGAGGATGGGAAGACTAGTATCATTATTTTCAGGATGAGTGGACGGAGAGAAGTCACCGGACTCATCGAAGGCGCGGAGCGGTATCTCCGGGACTGCTTCCGTTCCGAGTCGGCGCCGCGCGCCGGCGAGCTCGCCGCGCTCCTCGGCATGTCGGCAGTCCAGCTCTCCCGCGCCTTTGCCGAGAGCGTCGGCATGCGGCCGTCCCGCTACCTCAAGGCACGCCAGATCGAGTTCGCGCAGCGGCTGCTGACGCACACCCGCCTGACCACGAACGCGATCGCCTATCGGGCCGGCTTCGGAACGCGAGCCACGTTCTTCCGCCTATTCCGCGAGCTCGCGCGGGCGACGCCGCGCCGTTTTGCGGCGCGCCCGCGCGCGTGAACGCGACTCGAGGCGATCACCCGTTCGTCTTCGAGTTGTCCGACGGCGGCTCCTTCAATCCCCGCTCGATCAGCAGCGGCTCGACGCTCGGCTCGTGGCCGGAGAAGGCCTTGTACATCTCCGCCGCCGGCATCGTGCCGCCGCGCGAGAGCACCATGTCGCGGAAGCGCTGGCCGTTCTCGCGCGTCATCCCGCCGTGGGCCTTGAACCAGTAGAACGCGTCGTCGTCGATCACTTCGCTCCACAGGTACGCGTAGTAGCCGGCCGAGTAGCCGCCGTTCCAGATGTGCGAGAAATACGTCGTGTGGTAGCGCGGCGGCACCTGGGGCATGTCGATGTGGTACTTCGTCAGCGCCGCCTTCTCGAACGCCACCGCGTCCTGCAGCGGCGCCGACGGCGGCAGCGTGTGCCAGGCCATGTCCAGCAGCGCCGCGGCCAGGTACTCGGTCAGCGCGTAGCCCTGGTCGAACTTGCGCGAGCGTTTGATCTTGTCGACCAGCTCCTGCGGCATCGGCGCGCCGGTCTGGTAGTGCTTCGCGTAGTTCGCGAACACCTTCGGCTCCAGCGCCCAGTGCTCGTTGAACTGCGACGGCATCTCCACGAAGTCGCGCGGCGTGGCCGTGCCGGCCAGCGTCGGGTACTTCACGTTCGAGAACATCGCGTGCAGGGCGTGGCCGAACTCGTGGAACGTCGTCGTCACGTCGTCGAAGCTCAACAGCGCCGGCTGCCCGGGCGCGGGCTTCTGCAGGTTGGCGACGTTGAAGACGACCGGGTGCGTGCCGAGGAGTCCGGACTGGTCGACGAACGTGTCCTCCCACGCGCCGCCGCTCTTCGACGGGCGCGCGTAGTAGTCGGCGTACCAGATCGCCAGCGGCTTGCCGTCGGCGTCGATGACGTCGTAGACCTTCACGTCGGGGTGATAGACGGGGAGGTCGTGGCGCTCCTTGAACGTGATCCCGTAGAGCTGATTGGCGGCGTAGAAGACGCCGTCCTGCAGCACGCGGTCGAGCGAGAAGTACGGCTTCACCTGCGCGTCGTCGATCGCGTACTCGGCCTTGCGCACCTTCTCCGCGTAGTACTCCCAATCGGCGGCGGCGATCGGATGCGGGGCCTGTTTCTGCATCCGCGCCGCGTCCTGCCGGGCCTTCTTCGTCGAGCCGGCCACGAGGTCGGTCATCAGCTTGAACGCGTTCTGCGGCGTCTTGGCCATCTGGTCGTCGAGGACGTACGCGGCCCAGTTCGGGTATCCGAGGAGCTTCGCCTTTTCCGCGCGGACCTTGGCCATGCGCACGACGATGCCGCGCGTGTCGTTCGGGCCGCCGTGGCGGCCGCGCATCTCCGACGCGGCGAGCAGGCGCTTGCGCAGCTCGCGGTCCTGCAGCGAGGCGAGCTGCGGCTGCTGCGTGGTGTTGCGGACGACGAGGACCCACTTGCCGGTGAGCCCGCGCTCCTTCGCCGCCTCGGCCGCCGCGGCGACGTCGGCGTCGCTCATGCCGGCCAGCTGGGCCTTGTCGTCGATCGCGATCGCCGCGGCGTTCGTGTCGGCGAGCACGTGGTCGTGGAACTCCGTGCCGAGCTTCGACTCCTCCTGATTCAGCGCCCGCAGCCGCGTCTTGTCGGCGTCGCTCAGCAGCGCGCCGGCGCGCACGAAGTTGCGGTAGTAGCGCTCCAGCAGGAACTTCGACTCGGCGTCGAGGCCGGCGGCGTCGCGCGCGTCGTACAGCGCCTTCACCCGCGCGAAGAGCTTCGGGTTGAGGTAGATGGCGTCGTAGTGCGCGGCGAGCTTCGGCGACTCCTCCGCCTCGACCTTCTGCAGCGTGTCGTTCGTGTTCGCCTGGGTGAGGGCGAAGAAGACCTTGGCGGTGCGGCTGAGCAGCGCGCCGCTGCGCTCCATCGCCTCGATCGTGTTCGCGAACGCCGGCCCCTCGGCGCTGTTCGCGATCGCGTCGATCTCCGCGAGCTGCTGCTTCATCCCCTCCTCGAGGGCGGGCTGGTAGTCGGTGTCCTTGATCTTGTCGAAGGGCGGGGCCTGGAACGGCAGAGAGCTCGGCGTGAAGAACGGATTCGTCTGCGCTACCGCCGTGCCTGCCACGGCCAGAGTCAGCAGAACCGAAAAGAGTCGGTGCATAAAAACCTTTCGTTGCGATGTGATCGGCGCGCGTGAGATCGTGAATAATCGCGTGTCGCGCGTCCGTGCGCCGTGCACGATATCAACTGTTTGGGGGTCTATCGATGTTCCTGCGCCGTCTGGCGGCCTGCCTGCTGCTGTTGTTGCCGATCTGTGCCAATGCGGCCGACTTCCAGGAACTGCGCTGGCGGCTCATCGGCCCGTTCCGCGGCGGCCGCGTCGTGGCCGTGACCGGAGTGCCGGGCGAGCCGGAGCATTTCTACTTCGGCAGCGTGAACGGCGGGGTGTGGGAGACGGTCGACGCCGGACGGACGTGGCAGCCGATCTTCGACGCGCAGCCGGTGCAGTCGATCGGCGCGATCGCCGTGGCGCCGTCGGACTCCAACATCATCTATGTAGGCAGCGGCGAGGCGGACATGCGCTCCGACATCGCGCAGGGCGACGGGATGTACAAGTCGACGGACCGCGGCAGGACGTGGACGCACATCGGGCTCGCCGACTCGCAGCAGATCGGCCGCGTGGTCGTGCACCCGTCCGACGCGAACGTCGTCTACGCCGCGGCGCTCGGCCATCCGTACGCGGCGAACGCGGAGCGCGGCGTGTTCCGCTCGCGCGACGGCGGCAAGACGTGGACGAAAGCCCTGCCTCGTGTCATCCCGAGCGGAGCGAGGGATCCCCTCGCAACCGGCGGGGGATCCTTCGCCGCCTTTGCGGCTCAGGATGACACGGCGCTCGGCGCCATCGACCTCGCGCTCGAGCCCGGAAATCCGAACGTCGTCTACGCCGCGCTGTGGGCGACGCGGCGCACCCCGTGGAGCGTCTATCCGCCGTCGACCGGCCCCGGCGGCGGCATCTTCAAGTCGACCGACGGCGGCGATCACTGGACGGCGCTGACGAACGGCCTGCCGAAGAAGCCGGGGCGCATCGGCCTCGCGGTCGCGCCGTCGCAGCCGCGGCGCGTCTATGCGATCGTCGACGCCGAGGATGGGGGAGGGATGTACCGCTCGGACGACGCGGGGGCGACGTGGACGCTGGCGTCGAAGGACGCGCGGATCTGGTCGCGCGGCTGGTACTTCGGCGGCGTCACGGTCGAGCCGAAGAACGCCGACGTCGTCTACTCGATCAACGTCAACGTCTACCGCTCCGACGACGGCGGCAAGAACTTCAACATCGTCAAAGGCGCGCCCGGCGGCGACGACTACCACCAGCTCTGGATCGATCCGCAGTCCCCGCAGCGCCGGATCCTCGGCGTCGACCAGGGCTGCATCGTGTCGGTCGACGGCGGGAAGACGTGGAGCTCCTGGTACAACCAGCCGACCGGGCAGTTCTACCACGTCGTCACCGACACTCAGTTCCCGTACTGGGTCTACGGCGCGCAGCAGGACTCCGGCGCCGCCGGCATCCCGAGCCGCACCGGCACGATCGACGGAATCACGCTGATGAACTTCCGCGAGATCACGGCCGGCGGCGAGAGCGACAACGTCGCGCCCGATCCGAAAGACCCGGCCGTGCTGTACGGCGGGCGCGTGGAGCGCCTCGACACGCGCACGATGCAGACGCAGTCGGTCGATCCGACGCTCGCGTACCCGGCGGTCGACCGCCGCACCTGGACGCTGCCGCTCACGTTCTCGCCGCGCGATCCGCATCTCCTCTACTTCGCGAACCAGCGCCTCTTCCGCACCGCCGACGGCGGCAAGCACTGGAGCGTGCTCAGCCCCGACCTGACGCGCGATCCGTCGCCGATGACGCCGAACCTCGATCCGGCGACGGCGGCGTTGGCGACGGCGCCGCGCATGGGCGTGATCTACGCGATCGCGCCGTCGCGGATGGCCGACGGCGACATCTGGGTCGGGACGGACGACGGCTTGCTCTGGCGGACGCGCGACGACGGCGCGCACTGGACGAACGTGACGCCGCCGCAGCTGACGCCGTGGTCGAAGATCGGGATCATCGAGGCGTCGCACTTCGACGCGGAGACGGCGTACGTCGCCGTCGACCGGCATCGCCTCGACGACGCCGCGCCGTACGTCTACCGCACGCACGACGGCGGGAAGACGTGGCAGCTCGTGTCGTCGGGGCTCACGGCGTTCGTCAACGCGGTGCGCGAAGATCCGGTGCGCCGCGGCCTGCTGTACGCCGGCACGGAGCGCGGCGTGGCGGTGTCGTTCGACGACGGGGAGCACTGGCAGTCGCTGCAGCAGAACCTTCCGGCGACGTCGGTGCGCGACATCGACGTGCACGGCGACGACGTCGTGATCGCCACGCACGGCCGGGCGTTCTGGATCCTCGACGACGTGACGCCGCTGCGCTTCACGCCTCCCGCCGCGACCGGCCCGTACCTCGTGCCGCCTGCCCCCGCGGTGCGCGTCCGCGCCGCCGGCTTCACCGGCACGCCGATGCCGAAGGACGAGCCGATGGCGCCGAACCCGCCCAACGGCGCGATCATCGACTACGTGCTGCGCGAGCCGGCGCAGAGCATCGTGCTCGACGTCGTCGACGCGGAGGGGACGATCATCCGCCGCTACACGAGCGCGGCGGCGGCGACGCCGCCCGACCCGGCGAAGCTGACGATCGCGCCGGAGTGGGTGGCGCCGCCGCCGGCGCTCGGCACGACGCCGGGCCATCATCGCTTCGTCTGGTCGATCCGCTATCCCGCCGCCGCCGGGCTCACGAGCCGACGCGGCGGCGACGAGGGGGTGTGGGCACCGCCCGGCAAGTACCGCGTGTCGCTGACGGTCGACGGCGCGCACACGATCCTGCCGCTAGAAATCCTGCCCGACCCGCGCGTGCCGCTGCCGCCCGGCGCCTACGCCGAGCAGTTCACGCTGGCGCGCGAGATCGAGGCGGAGCGCGCGAAGCTCGCCCCGGCGCTCAAGGACGCCGAGACGCTGATCCCGAAGCTGGAAGGGGAGCGCCGCCGGCGCGCGATCGAGATCTCCGGCGTGAACCCGGCGACGGCGAACGCGTGGTGGCTCTTCCCGACGTCGACGGCGACGCTGCGCTACGCCGCCGACAAGCTCGCCGCGCTCGAGCAGGCGGTCGACGGCGCCGACGCCGCGCCAACGCCCGACGCGCGCGAAGGCTTCGCGAAGGCAAAGGCGATCGCGGAGGAGGCGCTGGCGAAGTGGGCGGGGTTCACGAAGCCATGAACGCCGACGTGAGGAATGCATTCGGCCACAGAAACTCGGAACGCAGAATGCGAATGCAGAATCGAGAAAACAGGCGAGCTTTCTTCATTCTCCATTCGCATTCTGCGTTCCGAGTTTCTGTGGCCTACTTCTGCGCCCCGCTCGCGCGCACCGCCTCCACAAACCCATCCACATCCTCCTCCGTCGTCGCGTACCCGCACACCAGCCGGTACGCGTCGTCGCCGAAGATGCCCCACTCGAAGCGTGGAGGAGGCGCTGGCGAAGTGGGCGGGGTTCGGGAAGGAGGGCGGCGGACGGTAACCGTGTCACAATCGCACCGCACCGCGTGAAAACGACGTCTCTTCGCGACTTCAGCACCCGCATCGCCGAACTGGTCGACGACGGCGAGCCGGTGCTCGTCACGCGCGACGGAAAGGCGGCCGCGGTTCTCTATCCGCTTCGTGACCCGAAGAAACTGCCGCTGGAGATTCGGCGCCAGCTCTTTCTGGAACTGACGACCGACATCGCGAAGCAGTTGGACGCGCAGGGCGTCACGGAAGAGGATATCGAGCGTGAGTTCACGGCGTCCCGACGTCGTCGCGGCGGACGCTAACGTTCTGCTGGCTGCGCTGGCCCGAAAAGCCGCCGCGCGGATTCTGACGATGCCGGAGTTGCTCGTCATCACCACGGAACGAAACAGGATCGAGGTTGAGGCTCACCTTCCGGAATTCGCAACGCGATACGGCCTGGCTCTTCCGGCTTTGTACGAAGCGATGGCAGCGCTGCCCGTCGAGGTATATGCCGAGACCGAGTACGCGACGCATCTGCCCGAAGCGAAACGGCTGCTCGACCAGGAAGACTCGGGCGATGTCCATCTCCTCGCGCTCGCGCTGGCGCTCGACGTACCGATCTGGTCGAACGACAACGACTTCACTCATGCCTTGCCCATCGAGGTTTTCCGAACGGCTGCGCTGATCCGGCTACTCGGCGTGTAACCGCACCGCCAACCCGTCCAGCGCGACGCGAAAACCGGCGCGCGTAAGCGCATCGACGCAGTCACGGCCGGATACACGCGGCAGCCTGGTCACACCGCGACCACGATTGCTTCGAAGCGTTCCTCGGGGACCGGCAGCCGGTCCTGTTCGAGCGCGGCGACGTACTCGTGGATCGCGTCGCGCGCGTTCGCGATCGCCTCTTCGCGGGTCTTGCCTTGCGTGATGCAGCCGGGAAGACTCGGGCATTCGGCGATCCAATATCCGTCTTCGCCGGGATAGAGCACGATCTGTCTCATCGCGCGTTCATCTTATCGCGCACCGCCGCGGTGAGCCCATCCACGTCCTCCTCCGTCGTCGCGTACCCGCACACCAGCCGGTACGCGTCGTCGCCGAAGATGCCCCACTCGAAGAATTGAAAGCCCTCGCCGCGCAGCGCGGCGGCGAGCGGCTTCGGCATCCGCACGAACACGATGTTCGCGTCGACGCGGTGCACGAGCTCCACGTGCGGCGCGAGGCCGGCGGCCAGCCGCGCGCCCATCGCGTTCGCGTGGCGGGCGTGGCGGAGCCAGAGCTCGTCTGTCAAATAGGCTTGGAGCTGCGCCGACAGGAAGCGCATCTTCGACGGGCGGTGGCCGGCGCGGTGGATGCGAATGGCCAGCTCCGGCGCGAGCTCCTTGCGGAACAGCACGATCATGTCCGCCGTCATCGCGCCGTTCTTCGTCGCGCCGAACGTCAGCGCGTCGACGCCGGCGCGCCACGACAGCGCCGCGGGCGTCGGGCCGGTCGCCGCCACCGCGTTCGCGAAGCGCGCGCCGTCGAGGTGCACGCGCAGCCCGAGCTCCCGCGCCGCGTCGCCGAGCGCGCGGAGCTCGGCCGCGGAGTAGACCGTCCCCGCCTCCGTCGCGTTCGTGACGCTGAGGCACGCCGGCACCGCCACGTCCGTCTTGCGCGCGGACGCCACCGCGGCGCGCACCGCCTCCGGCTGCAGCTTCCCCTCGGCGCCGTCGACCGGCACCAGCTTCGCGCCGCTGTAAAACGACGCCGCGCCGAGCTCCTCGCGCTCGATGTGCGCCTGCGCGTGGCAGAACACCGCGCCCCACGGCGGCGTCAGCGGCGCGATGGCCAGCGCATTGCCGGCGATCCCGCTGAGGATCGGGAAGACCTCGACGTCCGTCTCGAAGATCTCGCAGCACTGCCGGCGCACGCGCGCCGTGATCTCGTCGCCGCCGTACGACGTCATCGGCCCGGCGTTCGCGCGCACGACCGCGTCGACGATCTCCGGCGCCGCGGGGAGAACGTTGTCCGAACGGAAGTCTCTCGTCACGCCGCGTTCATATCACTACAATGCCGCCGCTTTCGATATGTGCGGAGTCATCGGCTTCATCAGCGAAGCGCATCGCGACGACCTCGGCGTCGTCGCCGCGGAGCTCCTCAAGACCCTCGAGTACCGCGGCTACGACTCCACCGGCGCCGCCGTGCAGGGCGAGGGGGAGACGATCGACCTGCGCAAGGGCGTCGGCGCGCCGTCGGTCATGGTCGACGAGCTCGGCATCGTCGGCCTGGCCGGCTCCATCCTCTGCGGCCAGGTGCGCTGGGCGACGTTCGGCTCCGTCGACGACCTCAACGCCCAGCCGCACGAGGTCCGCTGCAAGGTCCACATCTACGGCGCGCACAACGGCAACGTCACGAACTGCGACGACCTCAAGGCGTGGCTGACGTCGGAAGGACACGACGTCGTCTCCGACAACGACGGCGAGATGCTCGTGCACACCGTCGAGCACGAATTCGCCGCGGCGTTGCGCGACGACGGCGGCGACCGCCGCGCCGCGATGCGCGCCGCGATCGTGAACGCCGGCAAGCGGCTCAAGGGCTCGTACGCCGCCGTCGTCGTCGACCCGGTCTCCCGCACGCTCTGGGCGATCAAGCAGGGCTCGAGCCTCTACTTCGGCCTCGGCGACGGCCTGGCCATCGCCTCGTCCGACCTCTCGTCCGTGCTGAAGCTGACGCGCCTCCTCGTGCCGGTCTTCGAAGGCGAATTCGTCGAGTACACCGCCGAGTCGCACGCCCTCTACCGCGTCCGCGACGGCGAGCGCATCGAGCGCGCGCCGGCGCGCAGCCGGCTGCAGGCGAAGGACGTGGCGCTCTCGCCGCGGTTCCGCACGTACATGGAGCAGGAGATCGACGCGCAGGAGGAGACGTGCCGGCGCGTGGCGGCGCTGTTCGAAGGCGTGGAAGATGACGACGATGTCCGCGAATTCGCCGCTGCCTCGGCCGCCTTTCTCGCCGCCGTGCGCGACGCCCATGCGCGCAACGGCCGCGTCTTCTTCGTCTGCTGCGGCAGCTCGTATCACGCCGCGCTCGCCGGCGCGGTGTTCTTCAACGAGCTGGCGCACGCGGAGATCGTTCCGGTGCTGCCCGGCGACTTCCGCGGCCGCTTCGCCGCGTCGCTGCGGCCGGCCGACGTCGTCGTCGCGGTGAGCCAGAGCGGGGAGACGAAGGACCTCATCGACGTGATGAACCACGTCATCGCCACGCGGCTGCCGATCCGCCGCATCGGCATCGTCAACAACGTGTCGTCGACGCTCGGCCAGGAGAAGTGCGAGATCGTGCTGCCGCTGCGCTGCGGCCCGGAGATCGCGGTGCCGGCGACGAAGAGCTACATCAACCAGCTGTCCATGATGCTCGGCCTCGCCGCGCGCCTCGGCGGGGTCGACGGCGCGCTGTCGTCGCTGCCGGCGCTGATCCGCGAGACGCTGACGTCGACCGAGGCGGCCGTCGACGACGCCGCGCGCCTGCTGTATCTGAAGCCGAGCATGCACATCCTCGCCACGCGGCTCCTCGCCGTGGCGAAGGAGGGGGCGCTGAAGATCCGCGAGGTGGTGCTGAACCATACCGAGGGGTACGAGGCGTCGGAGTTCAAGCACGGCCCGAACACCATCCTCGGCGTGAACACGGTCTTCGGCATCGAGGCGGTGCTGCGCTACGCCGAGTCGGGCGACCTCGCCAGCCTCTACGACGACTATCCGCTGATCTTCGTCAGCGGGCCGGACGCCACCGATGTCGACCTGACGATCTCGCAGATCAACACGCACAAGATCCGCGGCGCGACGTGCGTGATGATCGCGGAGGAGAACGCGGCGCTCCGCCAAGCCATCGGCAAGCCGCCCGCGGACAACCCATCGTATCGGTCCGCGTACATCGCCCTGCCGGCGACCGGCAGCAACCTGATGACGGTGTTCACGGCGACGGTGGTGCTGCAGCGCCTGGCACTGCGGATGTCGGAGATGAAGGCGGAGTTCCTGGACGGCCTCGGCTTCCGCGATCACGGGGTCCATCCCGACGTGCCGAAGAACGTGAGCAAGTCGATCACGGTCGACTGATCGGCACCTCCGTTGCACAAACAAGTGTGCGAAAGGAGCGCCGAAATGGCAGGCAAACGAGAGCTCATCGAGCCGCACAAGGGAGACAAACGCTACGTGCGCCGCGACGCGCAGGGACGCTTCAGCGAGGTCGAGGACGTCGGCCGCTCGCTGGCGCAGGACCGCCGGCGCCAGGCGAAGTCGACGTCGAAGCCGGGCTACGGCGACCGCGGCGACCGCAAGCGTTAGTTTTCTTTTCGACGCCGCGGTGTCTCATCCAGCCAAGGAGGCTGCGATGAGAACAGCAATGATGATGGTTGCGCTCGCGCTCGTCAGCGCGAGCGCGTTTTCCGCCGGGACGTCCGGCTATTCGATGACGGTGCTGGTCGGCGACGCGCCGGCGCGCGAGTACAGCCACGACGGCACGATCTACGTCGAGGCGCTGCGCGGGAGCGACTTCGCGATCCGCATCACGAACCCGACGCCCTACCGCGTGGCGGTGGCGCTCTCGGTCGACGGCTTGAACACGATCGACGCGCGCCACACCGACGCCTGGAGCGCGCGCAAGTGGGTGCTCGATCCGTGGGAGTCGACGGTGATCTCCGGCTGGCAGGTGGACGAGGGCAACGCGCGCCGCTTCTTCTTCACCGGCGAGAAGCGCTCGTACGGCGCCGCCCTCGGCAAGACCGAGAACCTCGGCGTGATCGAGGCGGTCTTCTATCGCGAGCGCACGTGGCGCCGCCGCGAGACGAACGCCGCGCCGCGCCCGATGCCGGCGCCGCCGCCGGCGGCGGCAGGCGAAGGCGCGCCGGAGTCGAGCAAGAGCGGCGCGCTGTCGGACGACTACGCCGCGACGGGGATGGGGGAGCGCGACCGCCACGAAGTCGAGAGCGTCGACATCGACCTCGACCCGCACCCGGTCGCCTCCGCGCGCATCCGCTACGAGTTCCGCCCGCAGCTCGTCAAGCTCGGCGTGCTCCTCGACCACTCGCCGCTCGAGCGGCGCGAGAGCGCACGCGGGTTCGAAGGGTTCTGCCCGCAGCCGTAGGCGTGTAGCATCAGCGATTCCGTGGACCTCGTCCGGGAAGTTCTCCTGACGCTCAGGCAGCGATTCGGCGACGTCGATGTCGAAACGACGGCGCAGGGCGAAACCTCCTTGCGCTTTCCAGCAAAGCACGCCGTCGTCGGAGATGCCGTAGCCGTCATCGAGCCGGACGAGGTCACGATTCACATCGGCTCGATCACCCATGGCCATTTCAACCGGTTCGATCTGAAGGAGTCCGAACGAGCTCCGGCCATCGCCGGCGACGTCGCAGAGTTTCTGGCGCTCTTGTTCAGCGATCAGGTGCTCCTTTGGTCACGAGGTCTGTCGGCCGGGTGGCGAGTGCTGGCGGACGGCGAGTCCCCGAATCCCAAGGCAAATGCGAAGAACTTCGTGTGGTCCGGTCCCCTCGGTTGACGTAGCTTCATGCACGAATCCCTCACTGCTTCGGCCCCACCACGGGACCATCGCCGACGACGGTGAAGAAGCGGCGGGCATTGCCCTCCGGCGAGACGCGCTCGTACGGCGCCGCCCTCGGCAAGACCGGGAACCTCGGCGTGATCAAGGCGGTGTTCTACCGCGAGCGCACCTGGCGCCGCCGCGCTGGAGTCAAGCAAGAGCGGCGCGCTGTCGGACGACTACGCCGCGACGGGGATGGCGATCGCGACCGCCACGAAGTCGAGAGCGTCGACATCGACATCGACCCGCACCCCGTCGCCTTCGCGCTGACACTTCCCCACAATGGCCTTAAGTTTGACGTCGCTGTCACGCTAGGCTCGGAGCGCCGGCGTCCCGCCGGCTGGCGCGCCGGCGTCCCGCCGGCGTTCATGAGAGGCGGCGAGGACGCCGCCTCGCCGGCCG
>Ga0070717_10000302_pt1 | contig 32496 bp, 48 predicted proteins | sample LARL113metaG_FD_71366 | JGI IMG/M metagenome (GOLD analysis project Ga0070717, IMG submission 71366) | Corn, switchgrass and miscanthus rhizosphere microbial communities from Kellogg Biological Station, Michigan, USA - LAR L11-3 metaG | ecosystem: Host-associated > Plants > Roots > Rhizosphere ...
CTTGGCTCTTGCACCGACCGGGAGGTGTGTATCGAAGGCAGCGCAGGCACAGGTAAGACGGTTGGCGCACTCTTCAAGATACATGTCCTGCTCTCACAATATCCCGGTGCTCGTGCGCTCGTGGCGAGGAAGACCAACACGGCGCTATCTGGCTCTGCTATGGTGACGTACCGGGATAACATCTTACGTGACCGTCGTGACATCAGGTGGTTTGGTGGCAACAAAGTTGAGCCTGCTGCATATCGCTATCCCAATGGCTCTGAGATGATTGTGAACGGCTTGGATAAGCCTGAGAAGGTCATGTCATCCGAATTTGAGTGGGCATACATCAACGAGGCTATCGAGTGCGAGCTAGATGACATCGAGTTTGTACGCATCAGACTCAGACCTCGCACGAACGGGCCGAACGTGCCTTATCGCCAACTCATTATGGATGTCAATCCTGATGCTCCGGAGCACTGGTTGAACCAGCGTATGAATGAAGGCATTACGACGCGCCTCACTTCACGCCATCAGGATAACCCACGCTACTGGGATGTGAAAACGCAAGACTGGACAGAGGAAGGTAGAGAATACATCTTCGGTATCCTCGAAGGCTTGACGGGTGTACGCCGTGCGCGCTTCCTCTATGGCTTGTGGGTAGCTGCTGAAGGCAGTGTCTATGAAGACTCGTGGGATAGACGGCGCAACGTCATAGACTCATTCCCTATCCCGAAGGAGTGGCCGCGTTACATGGTGGTGGACTTCGGCTTTACGAATCCGTTTTGTTGCAAGTGGTATGCGATGGATGGTGACGGCAGAGGCTACGTCTACCGGGAACTCTACCATACGAAGCGGCTGGTGGAAGATCACGCGAAACAAATCAAGCATCATTCCCGTTGGGGGCAAGAACATGGCGACCCGCTGCCACGAGCAGTTATTTGCGATCATGACGCTGAAGATAGAGCAACGCTTGAAAGACATTTGGGACTCTACACCTTACCCGCACAAAAGAATGTATCGGCTGGTATCCAGGTTACGGCGTCTCGCTACCGTGCAGCAGGTGACGGCAAGCCTCGCCTCATGTACTTCCGTGATTGCCTGATTGAGCGTGACCGTGATCTTGTCTCACGTAAGAAGCCAACATGCAGCATTGAAGAGGTGGATGGCTACATTTGGGATACGCGGCAGGGTGTGAAGAAGGGCGAAGCGCCACTCAAAGAGGACGATCATGGTATGGATTGTGATCGCTATTTCTGTGCTCATTTCGACTTGAAGCCAAGCGATATCCGCTATAGTGCAAGGATTTATTGATGGTCACACAAGCGCCCACTCGCTTGGCACCGCAGCCAACGCCGCCACAAGCAGCGCAACCTGTCTATGAAATTTCGGAAGAGGACAAGAAGCGACAGCAGCGCATAGCAATGGCTTGGAAAGCCTACAATGGCGAACTCGATAAGCCACTCAAGACCATGCCCGATTCACCTGACGATAACGTGCTGTCGAACCGCTGCCAGCCCATCGTCGATGCCGGTGTCAATTTCCTGTTCGGTAAAGAGGTTGGGATATCCGTCGAGGACACCGCGCCAAAGGAAGCACAGGACTTGCTTGATACGACATGGGGGCGCAAAGAGCGACGGCTGCCACTGCTTCAAGATTTAGCGATGAATGGCGCGATGGCGGGTAACGCCTTCTTGCGGATTGTGCCAGGCATGAGCAAGAAGAAGCCCACCTTTCGCCTCGTGGTGATAGACCCTGCCATCGTGGTTGGTGTGAAGACAGCGCCGCAAGATGTTGAGACGGTCCTCTTGTACTGTATCGAATTCTGCACCGATGAGAAGATCGATGGCAGACCGGCACGCGTCTACTATCGTGAAGAGATATCACGCATTGACCCGGATGCAGACGACACGCAGCAATACGAAGACCTCGATGATGGGACTGACGACGACGTGACGTGGCAGATACAGCACTGGACACAGCGAACATCGACCATGATGGCTCCAAAGATGGGCAACTGGGTACCGGCAGGCGCGCCGTTCACATGGCCGTATCCCTTCCCGCCTCTGTTCTCATGTAAGAACTTGCCGATGCCCAACTCGTTTTGGGGCAAGCCTGACATCACGCCTGATCTCATCGACATGAATGAGTCGCTCAACCTCGTGCTGTCCTGTATCGCACGGATTGAGAAGATATATGGCGGCCCGATCATCTACTCGAAAGGTACTGGCGAAGGAACGCTTGACTATGTACCGGGCAAGATCATTCAGTTGCCCTTGTGGGAGCAGAGCATTGAAGCCGTCACCATTCATAGCGATGTGACTAACGCGCTGACCTTTGCTGAAGACCTGCGCAGCGATATGGACGAGCAAAGCCATGTGCCAGGGATAGCCACCGGGCGCATGAAAGACGCGCCCAAAGGCCGTATGTCAGGCATTGCCATAGAACTCCTGTTCATGCCGCTTCTCAAGAAGAATGACAAGAAACAATGTCTCTATGGCGAACTGATGATCGAGGTATCCAAGGCGCTCTTTGTGCTTGCTCGCCTCTCAGGTGACATCGACATTGAACTGGCGTGGCAAAGCCCGATGCCCGGTACCGATCTTGAGAGCGTACAGGCCGTGGTTGCCAAGAAAGCCATAGGGATTTCGGATACCACGTTACAGAGAGAATTGGGATATGACCCTGACGAGGAACTCGAACTCTCGCAGACGGAGAACGCACGGAAGGCAGCAGACTTTGCAGCGCAACAAATGCCCATGCTTGCGCAACCTGGCCAACCGGGGCAAGCGCCGCCTGGACAACAACCACAACCAGTAGGGAGGACACCATAATGGCAGTACTCAATGCAAAGCAGCGCAAGCGCAGCGCCACTATCGTCGTCAATGGGCAAGCCAAGTATCCCATGCCTGACAAGGCACATGCACGTAACGCCCTGGCTAGGCTCAATCAGGCCAAGCCACCGTTAACGGCTTCTCAGAAAGCCAAGGTGCGGGCGCGTGCGAATAGAATGCTCGGCAAGAAGTCATCATAACATATTGCTATTCTAGTTAAAGGGTGTTACACTTATGCCAGAACCTAATTCCTCACCGTCAGAGACCCAGCGGGCCGCTGATGTGACGCCTCCGCGAGGCACCCCACATGAGGATGCTGCTTCCCAGCGGGAAACAGGGGATGAAATACGCGACCCTGAAAAGAAACGCTTATCCGAAGAAGCGGCATCACACCGTAAACGCGCCAAAGAACTTGAAGCCCTGCTTCAAGTTTACCAGGACGCAGAACAAGCCAAGAAAGACGCTGAACTCTCCGCATCTGAACTTGCCAAAAAGCAGAATGCTGACTTGCAAGAACAGATGGAGACCCTTGCCGATGAACTTGGCAAGGCGCGTGTCCGGCAAGAAGTGACGGACTTGGCAGGCAAGTTCAATTTCGTCGTTTCAGCCAAAACACTAGCCAACCTCCTGCTCTTGGACTTTGATGCCATTGAATTTGAAGATGGCATGCCTACCAACATCGAGAAGTTGCTAGACAAATTGGCAAAAGCGGAGCCTGATCTCACGAAAAAAGAGCCCACACCAGGCACGCCGCAAGCCAGGCTGGCACCGGCAACGCCCGCGATGAATCCAGGTCGCTCAAGCATCGCATCACCCGGCAGTAGCATACCGGGCCGCATTCCACGCCTAGAAGACCTTGATATGTGGAATAGGCGTTAACAACAACTGAACATGATCTTTTGTATCTCGTGCCAAGTCGCCTTTTGAGAGACATTTGGCAGGGGATGATAGGAGTGTCCTATGACCGTTGCAGCCGGGACATTTACGCTTGCCGACTACGCGTTGTACTCAAACAATCCGGCAGTGCAAGCGATCTCCATGTCCCTGATCGATTATGGCAACATCCTGCAGGATGTGCAGTTGGTGACCAAGCAAAGTCTTGTCGCCAACGGGGTGCGTTTTGAAGGTAACCTGCCAACCATCACCTGGCGTGCGATCAACGCAGAAGGCGTCAGCGTGCATGCACAGCCCACGCCGTACCAGGAACAACTCTACCTCATGACCAACTACGTTGACGTGGACAAATACATCGTCAACGATCAAAACCAGATCGGCAATGCCCGCGCCAATCAAGCAAAAATGGTCTTGAAGGCGCTCACCTACGATCTGAACTTCAAATTCTTCAAGAACGACCATACCGCAGGTGATGTCAATGCGCCCGTAGGACTGCGTGCCCGCATTGATGACGCGGCCTCTGCCAACAAGTTCGGGGTGAGACCGGAAAACAAGATTGACGCAGGCGGCGCGAGTGCTGACATCTCATCGGCGGGCATGACTGCCAAGACAGGGGCGGCATTCTTTGAAATGCTCGACCTCCTGTTGTGGAGCGTTGATAGTCCCGATGGCACCGGTGTCGTCCTCTACATGAACGATTACGTCAAACGCCGTCTTGCTGCCCTCGTCAAGTTCATGGGTACCAGCGGCGGTTTTGACATCACGCAAGACCAGTTCGGGCGTTCCATTCAGACCTACAAGAATGCGGTTATTCGTGACCCTGGCGTGAAAGCCGACCAGACCACGCGTATCATCGCAGGCAACGCCATTGCCGCCGGTTCCGGCTCCGTTGGTGAGACCTCGGCGGGTGTGGATAGCACTGGCTCATCTGCGAACTTCACCAGCATTTACGCCGTCCAACACGGCACCGATCACTTTTTCGGCTGGCAGTTCCAGGATGGGCCAAATGTGCAAGACCTCGGCCTGATCAATAACGGCGTGATATTCCGCACGCTGATTGACTGGGGTGTTGGCTTCATGTCAACGTCAACGCGCTCCATTGGCCGTTTGTACGATATCAAGATTGGATAAAGGAGACACCCATGCCAGATGAAGAGACCCCACAGGTTGACATGGCGATGTCACCTGATGAGTTCGCAGAGTTGCGTGCTGGTGTTGCTGCCATCTCGCAACAGGATTTCCACCTGGGCCGCGTGCTTGAGCTGTTGGTGCTGCACCTGGGACACGCTCACTGCCTTGACCCCGCACAGGAAGATGCTCGCCTGAAAGCGGAAGCTGAGACGAAAGCCGCTGAGGAAGCGAAAGCCGCAGAAGCCGCGCCGGTAGAAGAGGCTCCGGCGGAAGGAGAAGTCAATGCCAACTGATGCCTTAATTGCGCTGCAAGCCAGCGTCACCAAAACGGCCACATTCAACGGCGCGGCGCTCATCCTGGCAGGTGGCACACCTCGCCGTGGGTTGTGGGCACGCATCGTCTATAGCGCGGCTAACACCTCATCGGGTGCTGGAACGCTTTCATGGTCCATCGATGCTTGTTACGATGGGGTGCCCACCACGTGGTTCAGTGACTTTATATCGCCCACGCTCACGCTTTCAGCCACGGCACAAGCAGGCGAAATCTATATCCCATTCAATGTGCAGCCTACCGTTGTCAGTGGTGCGATTACCGCGCCACAAATTCGCCTCTCGGTGTTTGCTATTACCGGCACAGGTGCCACCGTGACCTATCAGGGCGATATCGTGCTGACAAAGCCGTAAGTGGAGGCGCATAAATGCCAGACATTGTACAAGAAATCGTCGGCATGCACGACATTGCAGCCAGCGAGACAACCAATTCCTATGTCATCCTGCCGGGTGCGGTGAAGGGTGATCTGCTGACGGTGCGTATCCAGTATGTGAACGCGAAACAGGCCAGTGGTTCAGGCGTCTGGACGTTTACTGCACAGGTGTCCTACGACAAAGGAGGCACCTGGACAACAGTGGGGACTGGAGCCGCGATCACGCTGACGGCAGCAGCACAGGATGGAGAGCAATCGCTCTCCTTTGTGCCTGGGACCATACCCGTGAGTGGGCAAACCTGGGTGCAGGTGCTTGCAACCCTGACCGGCTCGCCAGTGACGCCTGCGCTCGCGTACCGTGCAGATTTACTCTTGGCAAATCCATTGTTGTAGAGGAAGCGTGACCGATGGCAGTACGTAACACGATGCTCCCGCTGATCTCGCGGGTCAGAGTGATGATCAATGATCCTGCGGGCGCCTCGCAAATCTTTACTGACCAGGACATCCAAAATACGATGGATGAGAGCCGCTTTGACCTGAATAACGAGCCATTGGACTATGCGCCTACGTATGTCAGTGGCTCCATTCAATACCTGGACTACTGGCACAAACTGACCAATTGGGAAGACGGCATGGTGTTCAAGCAAAACCTGTACAACGTCGTCACGCCTGCCACCATCGACCCGATTGCGCCATTCTTCGTGTTTGCCGCCTCGACATTCCCGCCGGTCTATATAACTGGCTCTGTGCATGACATCTGGCGTGCATCTGCTGATCTCTTAGACCGGATGGCGTCTCGCTGGATGCTCTTGTACAACGTCACGCTGGATGGGCAACACCTGCGCCGTTCGGATGTGGTGACGATGATACAAACGCTTGCCAAATCCTACCGCATGAAGCAGCGAGCAGGCAGTATCAGTCTGCACCGCTCTGATCTCGGCGGTGAGGCAGTCGAGCAGGGTGATTTACTCGCTGCCAAACCTATCGATTACATGGCGAAAGGGTAAATCATGCCAGCAGTCAGCGCAACCGAACTACAAACGCTCTCCGATTGGATGACGACCAATGTCCTCACCGACAGGTGTGCCATTCAACGCGAGGTCAATAGTGTGTATACAACCGTCACGTCGCCTGATTTGTCTGCTGTGCCCTGCGCCGTGGTGGGTGCTGCCTACACCGGCGCAATGCCCGATGAGGTGATTGGCGCTGATCTCAAGACGGTGCTCTTGCCGCGTAACACCGATGTGCGTCAGCCTGACAGGTTGCTGATCAACACCATTAAGTATCGTGTCTTCGATGTCAAAGAGCCTTCCACCTATGAAGTGCTACGGCGCGTCACAGTGGTGCGCTTCCCGGCGCGTGGAGGTGCCTGATGGCTGACTCGCTACTTACGATTGGCTTTGACCCGGCGAGCATGGCAGAGATCGCGCGCCTGTTCGAGTTCGAGGCTATCTTAACCGTAGAGATGGCTGTTGCGCTCGATGAAGCTGGGCAAATAGTCACAGAGGCAGCGCGTGCGAACACATGGTCAGCGTTTCAAAATCCAACTGGGCAACTGGCATCATCGCTTGCGGCGGTGCCCATCTCACCGTGGGAAGTGGGCGTACAGGCAGGTGTCCCGTATGCCTTCAGGCGTGAGTTCGGCTTTAGTGGCATGACCGATAGCTTAGGCCGCTTCTATCCAGATGACCCGGCAGAGCCATATGCGCAGCCTGCACTTGATGATAACGCCGATAAGGTGATGGCACTGATGGAAGAGGCTGTAGCGCGTACCTGGGTACGCATAGGAGGCGCATAGATGCCGATTGCTACCGCGCCGAACACCAAAGCCATCGGCAATGCCATTGTGTCCTACCTGGCAGCACTTGTCATACCGAATACATCAACGCCGGTGTACAAGGTGGCGCAGCTTGAAGTCATCTTTGACGTGATAGGTCAGGTCAGCGATGGCGGCGCAGTGGTCGAGGTGTACGGCAATGCCGATGATAGCGAGCGGCGCGGCTTCGGTGGACGTGTGTGGGATGAGCAGGAATGGTACATCCTCTCCTTATGCTCACGTGAGACGGGAGGGTTGGCATCCTACATTTATGACGTGCGCGATTATCTGGTACAGCCGTTCCAGGTACACGCGCAGTTAGGCAATATCGTCTCTAATCTCTTCCATGCTCAACTGAAAGCCAAGTCGGGGCGCTTTATGACGGCTACTCGTGACGGCCAAATCTTACGCGCCCATCTGATCACCCTTGTCACGAGACAGGAGTGGGCGGTGCCGATACCGCCGGGAGTTGTGTCATGATCACGTACTTTTTCCCTGAACCGGGCAGCATTCCCGGCATACCCGGCCTGTTCGCAGGCGTGCGGGTGGATGTAGCAGACGATGGCACATTTGAGGTGTCACCACTTGCCATCCATCCACACTTTCAGCCTGCGCCACCCGAAGAGGAAGTGCCTGCAAAGGGCAAGAAGAAGACCAAAGCAACTGAACAGGTGGCAACGCCTGAAACGATAGAAGAGGAAGGTGTCTAAATGCCTTTAACACCTACATCCGCAAAGGGCCTATGCGGTATCATGATCGAAGGCACATCCGGCGAGGTGTCACTGCTGCCTGCCACCAATATCATTGCCACCATCACCGGCTTTACCGCGCCTAGTGGCTCGACTGGCATGCGCCTTCACATCATCATAACCAACTGGACAACGAGCGGCACCTTCACCATCACCGGGACCGGCACACCGGGCAACTCTGAAGGCGCAATCAACGTACCAGCGCCCACCGCACAGCAACTGCAAAGCCCGCAGATCGCCAATTTCGAGTATGTATCAGTCAACTCCTACACTGCCATCACGAACATTACGACCACTGGTCTGACTTCCGGTGTGATGGTGGTTAAGGGCGTGCAGGGTGCCAAGTTCAATATCCCGGTAACGGCTTTTAAGTCCAATCACAAGATCGCGCTCTACAGCCCGAATGAGTTTAGCGGCTTCATGGCACGCGATAAGAAGTTGATCCAGGCGCATAACGAGGCAAGCTTAGATGCCTTCGATAGTGACTGGTATGGCGATTTGTCGCTCTACTGGCCGTACATGCTGCTTGGCAACCCCGTTGGTGGGACATGGACGACGCTGCCTGCCGCGCCTGTATCAGTGGTGGCATCGGCCACCATTGTGGCTTCCCTGACCATTGCCAATCAACCGACGGCACCGGGCATGAAGTTAATCATTGTGGCCTCCACCTTTGCATCGGGTGCCAGCCTCACCATCGTTGGCACATCCTATGGCATTGCTACCACTGAAGTCGTCACCATCACCGGCAATGGCACATTCTACAGCGCCAACACCTATAGCGCCATCACCAGCATCGGCGGTACAACCAACGCCACTACAGTCGTCATAACGGGCGTCTTTGGATGGAAGGGCACCTTTAACTCTGAAGGCACGCGGCAGACGGCAGCGGTGGAGCACTATGACGGCTCCGGTTCATGGACACATCCATTTTCTTTCGCTACCGATGGGGATTTTGAAGTCAGCACTAAAGGCGAGGCGAAATTGACGATCAAGGGGGGCGCGCAGGACAAGTTACCGATAGGTGATCGCACAACCAACCCGTTACAGGTGTCACGAGTAGCGAGCATAGGCGCACCACTGGCCGATTTACCGGCGGCAGGCTGGCAGACGCAAATCTATATCGATGCTATCACTGGCACGGCAGGCACCACCGTCTTTACCGACCCTGATGAAACGTTCAAGCTGATGCTCAAGACGCCGGTTGAGCCGCATTGGACATTCAATAATCAGCAGGAGTTTACCCGCGCCTATGCCATCAAGCCGGAATGCACCGTCGATGTGACCTATGACATTCTCAACCTACTTCAATTCGAGCAGATGCGGCAAAATCTCAAGCAATACTTGAACGTCGCGCTCATCGGTGAATACATGGGCACCACCGGCGGCGCAGCGGTCTATAAAGGCTGGACATGGACATTGCCGGTGCGCTACGAGGACTATGCGCAAGAAGGCGATCCAGGCAAGGGTAACACCTTCGCCAAGCCGAAGCTGAGATGTGAGTATGACGCGGGCATTGGCGGCGCCTATCAGTTAGTGGTCGTCACGAGGCAGCCACCGACCTACACAGTCTAGAAAGCGAGCACACCATGGGCGCATTCGATGTCGCCAAGCCGATTACCATCCCTGATGACAGCAAGCCGGAAGAGGCTGCCGCCTTCCGCAAGAAATGGGGATGGGAAGCGCACGAGCAAGTCACCATCAAGGGTGCCTACACCGGCGTGGAACAAGAAGCGGTAGACAACGCAAGCAATGCCATCAAGGGCAAGGGCAAGAACCGGGACTTTGACATCCGTGTGGGCACGGCGCGCAATAAGTTGCTTGAAGTCATGATTGTGGGCTGGACGTTTGTGCAGAATGGGCGGTCGGTGGAGGTCACCGACCGCGCCATCTTGCGACTCCCGGCCAATTACCGCAAGCCGATACTCGAAAAGTGCGATGAGATTGCACAGACGATGGATGAGGAGGAAGAAGAGGATTTTTTAGCACCTGCGAACGGGCATTCTCAGGCAAGCTTGGACGAGATGAAGAGTTCCCTGATGCCATCTTGAGAGCAGACCTCTATCCCTTGTTTGGTGGCTATTGGGGATACATGGCGGCACCGGTGCAAGAGATACGCATGCAGACATTGGTGTTAGTTGCCCGCAAAGCGGTCGAGGCGAGGCAGAACGCCGAGGCAGAGGCAGAGATGCAAGCAAGTAAGCGAGAAGCGGAAAGGATGAGACGCTAATGCCGGGAGACCAAGCGCTTCGCTTACTCATCGATATCACGGCGCGTGATAGTGCAAGTTCTATCATCAGGTCACTTGCAGGGGTATTTACAGGTCTTCAGGGTGGCATCAAAGGTGTCATGATCGCAGGGATGGAACTGCTTGGCTTATTCACACTCATCGCTGCCGCTGTCGCCATTGCGCTTGGCGTGGCAGCGACTAGAGCCGCCGCAAACTTCCAACAAGGGTTGAATCGACTTGTGACGGGCGCCGGTGATGTGACCGACAATATGCAAAAAATGGGTCAGGCCATTCTTGGTGTCTCAGTCAAGACGGGTGTGGCAGCAAATGACCTCCTTACTGCCATGTACCATATTCTCTCTGTTGGTCAGCGTGGTGCGCAGGCATTGGATACGCTGGCGGCTGCGTCCGAGGGCGCACAAATTGAGATGGCGAAGGTAGCAGATGTTGCCAATATTCTCGTTATCCTTCAGACCAACTTTGGAATACATACCTACACTGCAACTCAATATATGAATGGTCTCATTGTGGCGGTTGCACATGGGAATATCACCCTTGAAGCCCTCAGTACAGCAATGGCGCCTATTTTACCCCTGGCCCATCAACTTGGTATTTCATTTATGGATGTTGCCGCCGCGATGAGCGTGCAGACCAATGCAGGGCTTGATGCGCGCAAATCTGCGACAGGACTTCAGGCGATCTTTGTCGCATTGGAGAACCCGACGAAAAAAGCTGAACTGGCAATGAGAGCGCTTGGAGTGAGCAGCGTCGCGGTCGCCAATGAGATGAAAACATCGCTGCCGGGAGCATTTCAGATGCTCATTGATGCTGCCCTAAAAGTGGGTCCAATAGGCAGCGTCGCATTCAATCGGGCGATGATGGACATGGTAGGTGGTGGGACGAGAACCGCCAAATCCATCACGGCTCTCAGTCAGAATATGAAAGCCTGGACAGCAGATATTAAAGCGATGTCTATTGCTATGCACCTCTCGACGCAGGATGTCATGGGGTGGGATGTCGCATCAAGCGGATTCAACATCCAGATGGATAGGAGCAAAGCCGCTGTGCAGGCGCTGCTTATCGTGATTGGCACGAGACTACTCCCCATTCTCACGAAACTCCTTACCCAGATAACGCCGCTGATCGTGGCCTTTGCGCAATGGTTCCTCAAGACTGACCCACTCGGCAAGGCAATGGCATGGCTGGCTACCGCCTTCGATAAAGTGAGGACTGCGGCCATTACTCTGTGGAACTTCCTGGTACCCATCGGAGAGTTTATCGGGAATGCTCTCGCGCCGCTCTTCAAGGCCATAGGGGTGATGATTCAGACGGTGCTTGTGCCTGCCTGGAATAACTTTGTCGCCGCTGTCAAGCCACTCTTACCACAGCTTATCCCACTGGCAGAGTTTTTAGGAGGCGTACTTGTGGCCGCCATTATCCTTGTAGGCGGTATCATCCTTGGGGTTATTGTCATCATCGGTCTACTCATTGCAGCCTTCCTGTGGATTATTGCCGCCATCGTCAATGTTGCCAACTGGGTCAATACCGCCTGTCAGAATATCATCAAGTTCTTTCAAAACCTCTTCCATGCACTTGTGGGCGGGAGCATCATTCCAGAACTCATTGCCGCTATCGTGTCCAACTTTGCGAGCATGCCCGGTAAAATCATGGCCGCTATCGCCTCGCTACCCGGCAAACTGGCCGCCCTATTCCTGAGTATCGCATCTGCCGCCGTCGGTTGGGGGCGCTCGATCATCAACAATTTTCTGGCAGGCTTGCAAGCCGCCTGGAATGCCGTCGTGTCCTGGGTGAATAGCGCACTTTCCTGGCTCAAATCGCACTTCCCAGGCTCGCCCGTCAAGATGGGACCGCTCATGGGCTACGAGAATTGGGGCTACACCTTCGGCATGGGCATTGCAGACGGCATCAGACGCTCCATCCCTGCCGTGCAATCCGCATCCTCACTCCTCGCCTCGGCGGTAGGAGGTGGCTATAGCGGTTCGTACTCCATGTCCTTCGGTGGCTCTCGCTACCCCACCGGCGGCAGCGTGGTCGTCAACCACATCACCATCATGCCGCCATCCATCAAACTCGATGGTGCCGAAGTGGTGGACAAGATCAGTAGGCGGCAGGCCAAAGAAATACGGGTGCAAGGGTGGATAAAAAATAAATGACTGCACCTGTCATCCTCACCATCGGCGGCACACCTTATCCCTTCATCGAGGACACGCTAGACATCAAACGTAAGATCAGCGAGGCAAGGCGCTTGCAGGTGACGGTCCTCGACTACGCTGGTACTGCTACCTTCCAATATCGTGAACAGATCACCGTCACCGACTCAGTACTTGGTATCCGCTACGCAGGATTCATCATTGACGACAAGCTGGATAAGAGCAATGTTTACCCTGATCCCACCGTCGAGCATCAACTTGACTGCACCGATAATATGGCTATCCCTGCCAAGCGCACATCAAATCGGCTCTATACCACACCGACCAGCGCGGGCAAGATCGTCACCGACATGATCAACGACGTGCTGCAATTTGAAGGTGTGGCGACCGGCTACGCAGTGCAGAGTCCTACCACCACCGCAGATTGGAACACAGGGCAAACATCAAGTGTGATTGGTGGCACCACTACAGGCGACGGTGATTTAGAACTCCTGTCCTCATCCTCTCTTGGCACATCCTACAACAGTACCGCGCAGTGGAACACCGGCACCTATAGCAACACGGCTGCCGGCTCCAACATGGACATCTCGCTGATCGGGCAAACGCGCAATTGGGATGATGGCAATAAGAGCAGCCAAACGCTCTTTGGGAATGGGAGTCCATCGGATAAAGTGCAGGGCGGCGCCTATGTGCTCAACTGCTCCTCCGGTAGTGAGACGAGAAGTCGCCTGGACTTTGCCGGGACGTGGCAGAACGGCACCATTGAAGTCGATATCACGATCTCCAATGATACGGTATTGCCCGGCGTCACGTGGCGCACCACGAACTTCGGCGGCGCTGACGGTGGCTTTGCCTATGCTGCCGAACTCTCCACCAGCAAACTTGACATCAGAAAAGGCACGAACTCATCAGGCGGCGGCTCGACCTCATCCCTCGGCAGTTTCACCTTCTCTCCGAAGTTATCCACAGGCACGTACCGGCTGCGCATCGTGATGAATGGCTCATCTTTCACCGGCTATGTCAATGGCACGCAGTATGTGAGCGTCTCAGATGGCAGTTATAGCGCAGCAGCCATGATCGCGCTGCGCAACCGCAATCCGAGCGGCGCAGGCTCCAATAACCAGCAATTTGACAACTTCGGCGTGATGCAGGCCATATCAGGCACATGGATAGCGCCGGGACAGGCATTAGATGCTGTGACGACCATTGCAGGCTCGGTCGTCAGTTGGGACACCTCACTCTCGGCAGGTGGCACCATCAAGGTTGAGACGAGCACCAACAATGGCAGTACCTATCAAGTCGTGGGCAATGGCGGCTCTATCTCAACGCTTGCCATTGGTGGCAGTGGCGCAGGACTCACACTCAAGATACGGGTCACGCTGTCCACTACAACGACGGCAACACTCCCCGATATCAGGAATTTGCAGTGGAGCGTCTTCGGCGGCTATGTCGCATCAGGCATCCGCACGACGGCGCCGCTTGGCATAGATCGTTACGCTCGTGGCAATCAGAGCGGGCTTGGCACCGCCGATGATGGACAGGTCTACACGCAAATAGGCACCGGGACTGCCTCCATCGTCAGCAATCGCGCCAAGATCGAGAGTTTGACCACCGATGTGTATGAAATACTGGGCAATAATTCATGGACGGATTGCGATGCTACCGTGCGCTTTCAGTTGTCCAGTGGCACCATAGCCGCAGGCATTGCGTTGCGTTTCGTGGATGTATCCAACTGGTTTCGCCTGGTGGCCTCTGCCACGCAACTCATAGCAACCAAGAATATTGCAGGCACACCGACCACGATTGCAACGGTGAGTAAGACACAAACGGTCAATTCATTTTATTGGATGAGGTTCAGGCTCTTTGGGACAGGACCAGCCACCATACAGGGTCGAGTATGGTTGGATTCGACGTTAGAACCGACAAGTTGGGATATCAACACGACGAGTTAGGATAGCATGGTAACGCCGTATACAACCTATGGCACCAATACCGTACACGGCACCGTTGCAACCTGCAATACGCTGGTGACGAGTACCGGCGCAGGCGCTGTCACTAAGACGACGCTCATCGGCACTGCCACCGGCTACGGTGAGATATGGAGTCAGGGCAATGCTGGCGCGTGGCCTGCTGCCGGGTCGCTTGGCGGCGTGGGACCGCATGGGTGGCTATCCGGTACAGAACTCGAAGGCAATACGCTGGTCGGTGGCAACTTCACGCCGTCCTATACCCTCAACGTCTCTGCCGGTTCGATTACGGCTGACCTGTACGAACGGATATATATACGCACATCGGGCGGCGTCTTTACGCAAATCGGCACCAACATGGTGAAGAGCGGCGTCACCATCACGACGATCTTCACGGTGTATACCTGGCCTGCCACCAGCATCCCATTGCAAGGATTCGGCGTTGGGGACAAGTTGTACCGCCAACTCGACATGCACATCCTGACCAATAGCACAGGCTCTGGCGCGGCGACGCTCGGTGTGCTGGAGGGCAGTTCTACCAGTCTTGGCCGTGCCAACGATGTGCAACTCATCACGCAAGGTTACACAGCGGGCGGCGGCGGCGGTGGTGGTGGCGTGGTCGGTGGCTTTGCGCTGGCAACGACCGGCTCAGGAGTCTCGAATGCGCACTATGATACCTTCCGCGTCGTTGCCCATCCTGACGCCTCGCTCTCCCTTGGCAATATGGGGCGTATCGGCTCATCCTTCTTTGGCTACAATGCAACGCTGCCGAGTGCCGCCACCACGCTTGGACTTGATCTTTCGACCGATGGATTCACTTTTACGGATATGACGCTGCAAAATGGCGGCAGCATTCCCGGTATCAACGCGCAACTCGACCCGGTGGTTGATCTGTTCAATGTCAACACGAGCGCCAACTATACCTCGACCGTGGGCTTTGGTGGCTCTGTGGCGACCTGGACGTATGACACCGCCAACTCGCGCATCACAGCCAACAATGGAGCGCGTGGCGTCTACCTCTACAGCGCACAGTCTGCCGCCAATGTCGATTTGCTCTGTGATATGGACGAGAGCGACGCCGGCGGGCTGTGCTGGTGTTATAGCGACTCTGCGGATTATTACTCACTTGCAGTCTGCGATACTGCCGCCGTGGTGGGTACGAAAAACACGCTGACACTCTATAAGACGGTGGCAGGCGTGCAGAGCCAAATATCACAGGTGGCAATCTCCTTCCTGCGCGGCACCTTCCACCGGGTACGCGCACTCAAGCTAGACAGCGCCATCACCATCACCTTCGATGGTGCTACTGCTATCTCTTTTACCGATAGTACGCCGTTGCCTGCCGGTCAAGCTGGACTCATCAACAATGCAGGCATTGCCGCACGCTACGCAAACCGTGCCATATCCGCTGTCCTTGATCTTGGGTTGGCTGGTATCTCTTCCACCGTCGCGCGTTTCTATCAATTCTGGTGTCAGCAACAAGGGGATTATGTGGGTGGCACACCTCAAGGCGATACGGTGAGTGGAACGTTTGTCTACTCGCTGCAAAGACTTGCGACCACAGATAGCACCGTCTCGCCGCAAGTCCTGGATATGACGGTAGCAGCATACCCACCCAACATCGGAGCAGGCATCGTCATTCCGACGGCAGATTATCGCTACACCTTCATCGACAAGAACCTAGTAGACCTGGCGAAGCAGAGCAACTATGAGTGGACGATAGACGAGACCAAGACGCTGAACTTTAACAAGCGGCAAGTGAAGCCTGCGCCGTGGATACTTCAGTCAAGCACCATCGCACCTATCAGCGATCTTGAGGTGGACACACAGTTGATAGTCGAGGTGGCAAATGACCAGTATCGCAATAGGCAAGTGCTTATCGGCGTGCTAGCCACCATCCCATTTACCATGACCATCACCGGCAACGGGCAGGCATCTTCGTTTCCACTGCCTTATCCTCTCTGTCCAACCTGTCCACAGCCGGTGTTTACGCTGAATGGCAGGCCACTTGCAGGAGCGCAAAAAGGCCATACAGGAGCGGATTGGTACTATGACGTGCAGTTGAAAGGCGACCCATCCATTGCACAGGACTCAAACGGGACGGTACTCACGAATACTGACGTGATGACGGTATCAGGCACCGGCGTCTACATCACCAATCTCGTGATTGATAATCTGGCGTCACAGGCAGCTTTGGCAGCCATCGAAGGCGGGACCGGGATAGTTGAAGCGGTGGAGGATGTGACGGCGCGTGCAATGGATGTGCCGACGGCTACTACCTACGGCAACCAACTGCTCGCCCGCTTCGGCGTCATCGGGCGCACATTCACCTTTACCACGTATCGGAACGGCCTTGATGTAGGGCAACTCTTGCCTATTTTCCTGCCTGAAATGGGGGTATGGAACGGGCAATTTCTGCTCTCAGAGGTAGACATTTCCTTGCAGACGCAACCCAACAACACCGTCCTGTACAAGTATCTCTGTACTGCGTCCGAGATAGCTTATGCCGGGAGTTGGCAGAAGCTTTTTGCATCAGGCTTATTGCAATAAGGAGGAATCATTCATGGGTTACGGATTACTCAACTGGGCACTACGGGTAGTGCTCGCCACCTTCATCCTGCTCTTATTGGCAATTTTATTGTGGTTTGTGTGGAATGCGCTTATGGGCGTCTTTCACGGCCCATCGCTCAGTTTCTCTGAAGTGGCCGTGATCGCAGCCATTGTCAGCGTCGGCAATTGGGGCTTTTCGCTCTTGCGCGGGCATGCTGCCACCCCATAAGGAGAAAGGCATGGATATTATTCTGCTCATCCGGCTCGTTATCTTCGTCACGTTTCTTCTGCTGCTGGCAGAGGGCATTGCTGCATTTATCGTAGGGACTCGGTTTTATAGACTCTATGTCCGCAAGCACTTAGAACTTGAAGACCGTGTGAAGGTACTAGAACAGCATGAGAAACATCCGGAGTGACCGACTATGCTGAACTGGACTGCCATCATTGCCATTATCAACCTCATGGTTGTGATCGTGGGTGCTATTGCCGCCGTCGCCGGTATCCGGCAGAGCGTGAACCGTGCGGCCTCTGATATTCAGGAGCGCGTCAGGCAAGCACTGACCGTTGAAAATAAGCTCTTGCAAGATCGCATCATCCATCTGGAAACGGATAATAAGCGGCTCAAACGCGCGATGAAACTGGTGGTTGAGACGCTCAAGAAAACGCACAAGATCGACCTGGAAATTGACGATGACATGATCACGCTGCGCAATCATACCGGCAAATCAATATCACAGAGCACACAAGAAGAGGAAACAACATAGAAAGGACTACCCATGTGGCTGTACAAGAACTAATCAACATCCCTGAATATTGGCAAACAAGCGTCAGGCCGCGAGGCTTTGGCGAGTTGTGCGATATGGTAGAGACGCAGGGCAAACCTGTAGGTATCTGGTGCCTGGAGGAATGGAATCCCAAGACAGGCGAAGTCACGAGACGCCAGATCAACAAGAACGTGGTCACTGACAATGGCGCGGTGAATATCCTTGCCTCGGCCATTGCCAATGCCAGTAACGCCAATCCCTGGAATAACCTGTATATCAACAACAACGCAGGAAGTACCACACTCACGACGGCACTGACCAATGGGCAAACGGGCGTCGTATCCCTGGCAGTGGCGGCCATCCCTGCGGCTATCCCGCTCAACAACATCTCACCGGCTACTGGTGTCACGCAAATACTAGTCGGCTATGGCACCGGACAGACACAGACGGTGAGCATGAATGGCGCGGCGGCGCTCAATGCTACCTCACTCACAACCGTCTCTTACACATCGAATGCGGTCTATGCCATTGGTACGGCCGTCGTGCCGCTGCCGAACGTGGGAGAGAATCCGACCAATGCCAACCTGAAGGTCAATCAGACGGGCACCGTGGTAGAGCAATATAGCGGCGTGATTGCATCGGGCGGCTTCACCTATAGCGCGACAACTGGAGCAGGCAACCGGAGTGTTACCGTCGTGTTTGTGTTCAAGAACGCGACCAATGGCGGCTCAACGGCCAATGGCAACTATACCGATTGTTGGCTGGTGAATGTGACCTCGGCGGCTGCGAACACGACCACCGGCCTGTTTGTCGGTAACTATATCGCGCACGAGATCAATACCCCGATGCGCGTGGACAATAGCAATAATGTGACGGCCACTGTCGTCATCAAGATTTAGGAGGACTTCTATGGCCTTCGGTATCACACCTGTAGATCAGAACGGTATCCCGCTTGGAACTGCCATCGTTCCAGGCACAACGACGCCAAGAGCGCTCAAGGGCGGCACTGCGTATACTGACGCGAATAGCAATATCCTCACGCCTGTCTCTGTGCAACTGGAAGATGGGGCAAAGTTGACGTATGCGGCGGCTGGGGTAGGACTCGCTCTTGCTGCCACCCCAACCAATATCGCTACGCTGACAGGCAGTGCAACAAAGATCGTCAAACTGGTCAGGATAGGGTTGTCGTTGAAATGTACTGCACTTGGCACAACGCTGCTTGATGTCCTGCTGCAAAAGTTTTCGACTGCGCTGACCGGCGGCACACCCGTTGCGCTGACGATGACGCCAACGGATGCTGGACCCGGCATCGCAGCGACCGCCCTGGCGCAAAACTGGACGGCCAACAGTACGGGCGGCGGCGCGCTCGTCGGCAATATCGCGACAACGCAGATCATGCCGCAGTTCGCGGGCGCGCTCACTGCAACCGACTTCCCACAGCAGACATTACCGCAAATCCTGTGGGATTTTTCAGGGTCTATGCAGCAGCCAACGCTGCGCAGTGCTGCACAGGTGCTCTCCATCAACCTGAACGGCGGTACACTGATCGCTACTACCACCTTTAGCGTCTTCATGGTCTTTACTGAGGAATAGCATGGTACTCTCTGCTGCAATGGCAGAACTAGGAGAGGCACTGCAGGCTATCAGTGTGCAAGAAAGAGGCACTGATGCTGATTGGTTGCTCTATCTCCTCGCTGTCATGCTAGCATCGCATTTAGAGCCAACCGCACAAGCGCAAGTAGTGCGGTATCTATCGCATTATCGGAAACTCAAGGGCATGGGGGCTGCAATCATGCCTCAAACCCCACTCATAAAGGAGGAATAATGGCATATATTGATATTACCATCGTCTCAAATGCGACCTTAACGGTTGGAACGACCAACTCGGCAACGGTTGCATCCAATGGCGAGCGTACCTGGGTGCTCCTTGTGCGGCAAGGCGGCGGCGGTGCGCTCACGGTACAGCCGAGAGTGAGCACGGATGGCTCGAATTGGGCATTAGTAGGGACGGCCCATGCAGTGACCATAGGGACAATCGCACGGTTTGTGTACGGTCTAGGTTCTACTGATGGCCCGATCATTGAGCCGAATATTCAGATACAGGCAGTCGTCACTGGCTCTAGTGCTACAGGCGTCTTTGGGGAGCTTGTGGGGGTATAGCCGGCAATAAGGGGTAACTCGTGGCGATCATTGCCTCTGACACCTTTATACGCGCCGATCAATCCGGGTGGGGAACCGCCTCCGGTGGCGGGACGTACACGCAACTTGCCGGGGCGGAAGTCCTCTCGATTGTCAGCAACCAGGGGAATGCATCCGGCAATGCCGGGGGCAATAACATCATTGCGCTCGGCTCCGGCACACAGGCAGATACTGATGTAGTGGTGCGCTTTACCGTCAATGATGGTGTTGCCTGCTTCGGAGGTGTCTTTTTCCGCTCAGATGCGACCGCGCAAAACCTGTATCGTGTCCGTGCTGGCAATGGCTTCATCGGCATTCGCATGCACCTGGCAGGGGTCATCACGACGATTGGGGTTGATGTCGCGTTCACTGTCACAGCCAACACGGAATACTGGATACGCGGGCGCATCGTTGGAAGCACCATCACCGGGACGATTTGGGCAGATGGGAGTAGTGAGCCAGGGACGCCAACGATCACGGCAACCGATAGCAGCATCACCGCAGCGGGTCGCTATGGTATCTTCTCAGTCGAGAATGGGGGCGCAGGCGTCCTCAAATTCGATAGCCTGACCGTGACGGATACCATCGCCACAACCAGCACCGTCTATTCCCCCCATGCCAGCACATACGTCCCACGCGCCATAGAGAGTACGATTGTCACCACCTATGCCCTGCGTTACATCCCACGCGGCATGCTCTCAACATTGGTGGCACGCTACATTCCGCGTGGCCTATCCAGTACGCTCGTCAGCCCGCCTATCACCAACAACGCAATGGCACCCAGTACCTATTATGTCCCGCGTGCCATAGAATCGACGCTCATCCTCTCGACGAACGATAACATCTTATCGGCCGTCGATGCCTCCTCCTTCCAGGTGACAGCGAGCGCCACCGACGCGCTTTCTGTGACGGAGAGCTTACTTGCAGCAGATGGTGCAAGCGCCACCGACGGCCTCACCACGAGCGATGCGCCGTCTTATGCCGATAGTGCAAGTGCGACCGATGGCCTCTCTGCCTCAGATAGCATCGCAAATCAAGACGGGGCGAACCTCAGCGAGTTGAACACAGCGTCAGACCTGGGCAGTGGGCAACAGTGGAACGTTGACGCGCTCACGGCCTCGGATAGTCCGTTGTTTGCAGATACCACCATCCCGCTTGATGCCTTGTCGGCTGGTGATAGCCTGCTTGGAATGGATGGCTATGGGGCGACCGATGCCTTATCTGCCGATGATAGCGCCTCCTCAATGGTGCAATCCTCACCGGGCGTCACCAATAACAACATGTCGAGTGAGGATGATCTTGTTGTCTCAGACATGGGCAATATCGAACGATGGCCGCTCGATGCACTGATCATCTCAGATATAGGCAATCTCGGACGTTTCCCCACAGATGGACTCTCTGCCACGGATAGTATGAGCGTAGCCGAACTCTACAGTATCACAGAGCCATTTGTGGTGAGTGATTCTGAGATCATCACAGATACCTATAGAGCGGTTGACTCACTCTCCATAGTCGATGTTGCAAGCATGGTGAGTGTCTCTGCCGCAATCCTGGTCTATCTCACCGCTACCTGGGTGACGCGCGATCTGGCTGCAACCTGGACAACACGCGATCTGAAAGCAACCTGGACGACGCGCGATGAGAAGGCGGGATGGGCGACGAGAGATGAACAAGATAGTTGGATAACACGCGATGAAAAGATAACCTGGGAAACGAGGAGTTAACGATGCTATTCATCTTTGGGCAATGTAGTCATGTCAGAAACGCGATCCTCTATGGCAATTTTGACCCATTCGGCATTGGCGCTGTCATACTCCATGATGGAATGCTCCACCAGATCATAGGCGCAGCGGGCGATGATGGCTTGTATCGCTTGCTCAAACGCTTCCATCTCTGCCTCATGTGGAGCATCAGGGTCATCATGGCTAAAGCGCTCGGCAATGATTTCACCCAGTTCTCCATCGCACATTTCACCCCACTGCAACTTTGCAAAGCCCGCAAAGTGCGTATCACGTTCGCTCATTATTCACCTCTCATTGTGAACAGTATAGCATGGAGGCAATGATATGTCCTGGAGTCCTATATCTGCTGGAGATGGCAGACCATCCCATCATTCCTTTGCAACGGATAGCAGTTTCTTCCCCCTGACAGGGGTAGCCAATGGCTCCATTGCCATGCATTTAGAGGATGTCAACAACAATAACCTCCTCTACATCTGTACCGGCGCATGGAACGTCACCAATGTTGGCTCACTCGGCCCGCCCCTTGTGCTGGCAACGGCAGACTTCACACCGTCGGCACAAGATTTGCTCTCTACGAATCCACTTGGTAAGCCTGGACTCTACAAGGCGTATCCTGTGGTCACGCTTTCCACCGGGCCGGTGCCGATGGATTTTCAGATGCTCACCGTCGTATCATTGCCATAGAATTCTCATTCGTTGTAGTGATATATGAGCGATGAGAGATAACAAGGAGGCATGAATGACAGGACTAGAATGGTTTTCTGGTATCATTCGGCTTGCCCTGGATGAATTGGCACAATGGAATAGAGACGATGAATCTGACTACTGGCAGCCCCTACGGCCGGAAGATGTGACAGAGATCATCATTGACCCGGCGCGCCACTATCGGAATAATGCCTGGCTTATTTACTGTAATTGGGAAAGCAAAACACCCAAGTATATGTGCATCCGCTATGTGTATGATGCTCTTTACGTTGATGATCTATGAACAAAGTGCATAAAACGCAACAATGCCTGGATGGTCTATGTGAGGCACCTCTTATGAGGCTTCGACAGGATTGCTCCTGTAGGCTTCCTCCAAGCCAGTCGTTTGTTGCACTCACATCAGCGGCCTTTCGGCTCTAGACTGATGTATCGAGTGGTACCGTGGGAACACACTAGTGCTTTTACCCAAGGGAGCTTACCTTGGAACCTGGCGAAACACTATTCACTTCTTAAGGTACTGCAAACGCCTACACTATAGCATTCTTTTTGAGGTATGAAAAAACGGAAACCAAAGGAGGAGGCATGAATGGCATTCGGACTCGATTATGTGAGCGGTCCTCCTATTGCCGATATGAAGGCGGCGCGTGTGTCCTTCGTGTGCCGCTACACCGGCTACTTCAGTGGCTATAAAGACACGAAGCCAGAAGTTCCACAGGGCAAAGTCCTCACACCGGGGGAAGCGGCTGCGCTCTCTAAAGCCGGAATAGCCTTGGTAAGCAACTGGGAATGGTATGCTAATCGGGCGCTAGCAGGACACGATGCCGGAGCATGGGATGCACAGGAGGCACACAAAATACATACCGCCTGTGGTGGGCCTGCCGACCGACCTATCTACTTCTCAGTGGATGTCGATGTAGCTGAGCCAGCCGTGCTTGCCTATTTCCAGGGCGTCGCATCGGTGATAGGGTTACATCGCACAGGCGCATACGGCTCATACCGGGTGATCAAGGCATTGTTTGATGCGAACGCGATCACATGGGGATGGCAAACCTACGCGTGGTCATATGGCGCGCGGGAAGGACGATCACACATCTATCAATATGAGAATAGTGTGTCAATGGCCAGGCATGGAGTCGATTATAACCACTCCATGACGAGCGACTTCGGACAATGGGTATCAGGAGGTGAGACGATAATGGCAATTGATATCAATACGCCCGGTGTGGCGCAAGAGTTCAAGGAAGTTGACGCTCAGCACTGGCAAAGCCTGCGTACCGGCAAGGTGATACAGCACGGTTTGCTTGCTGCCTACAAGAAGTATGGGAATAGCGGCAAGTGTGGACTCGACTTCTTAGGTCATCCTGAAAGCAACGAGCAGGTGATCGGCACCAACAAGGTGCGCCAATTCTTCGATAAAGGTGTCCTGTGTTGGGATAATGGGACTGTCTTCCCGCTGAACCTGTATGATAATGGACCTGGCACCGACACCCGGATAGCGGTGATGCTGGCTCAGATCGCCGCGCTCAACCAGCAGTTACAGGCAGAGCAGCAAAAGACAGCGCCACCGGACCCGGTGTTACAAGAAAAGATAGATCGCTACGATGCAATCTTGAAGATAGTTGCCGCATAGGAGGATATGTGAAAGGAAGTAAGGGACTTTATGTCTTTACTGTCACGGACTTTGAAGATACGGATTGTGTGCATGTCCAGATTGGCAGTGAGGAGGCATACATTCCAATGAGAGATATCTATGATGCAGCATCCAATCATAAACAATACTTAGAGGCGAAAGCTAGGATTGATGCCATGCCAGAAGAGGAGCGCATAGCCAAAGCTGATAAGGAAGAAGAATTATCTGATGTGCTTGCCTCTATCCTACGCAGACTCGACGCATTAGAAGCACATTTCACCCCTGCGGGGCTTACCATCCTATCAGAGCATCTATCGCGTTATCTGCGTGACAAGCTCAGACAGCAGACAGGAGTAAGAAATGTCAGCTAATCAACCATCACAACCGACACCGGCCACCCGGTTCCTGATACATACCCTGTATTCCCTTGCCATTGGCATCCTGTTGGCAGTCCTCACGGCTATCGGGCAATATATCTCTACCTCCGGTGATAGCATCGATTTCAAGATCGTAGCGTCCGTGGGAGGCGCGGCATTCCTGGCTTACCTGCTCTCACACTTCAACAAGGATATCCTGTCCAATCAAGTGCAGTTACTTCAAGGCATCGATGACGCTGTGACACAGGCCACACAGAACGCACACGCGCCGCTCTACAATGCGGTAGGACAACTGCAACAACAGGTGGCACAGGTGGCACAAGTCGTGCAGGCTCCTGCTCCATCATCATTGCCGCCAATAGCAGGCACTGGCACTACCACGGTGGTACCACATTTGCCCATCTCACAACTACCCACGCAGGACATGCCGGTGGTGATCGCATCGCAGCCGTGGCAGGCACCCGCGCCGGGGATTTCGTTTGGGGATAGTGCGGTCATGCCGACAGTTCAACCATGAGGAGGAAGAGGATGCTGCTTGCTCTATTCGTTGGCTTCGGTGGCACGCTCACGCTTGGCGTACTCATCATTGTACCGCTATGGTGGCGCAATCGCCGTATGCCAAACTTCACTCCTGACCAATCCCTGATATCGAAGGCGATGGATCAGCAATTTGGACCGAACAATTGGCGGCATGAGCATTATGCGAGGAAGACGTGATCATTACCGTGAAAGAAGATTCATTGTGGCTGGATATACCTGATCTGCCACCCGAATATGACGATGGCCTGATCACCATTCGTGACTGCTCAGGTGGGGATGCGCTTGTGTATAGAGATGAGATACCGGCATTGATAGAGGCACTCAAGTCGCTCATGGAGCAGGCTAAGTCATGATGCGTTGTGCGAACAAGTGGCCGCACAAGGTCAAGTTTCATCGCATTGAAACCCTGCTGCTCAAGACGGTGAATGGCGATTCCGTGGTCACCTGGAATACAGAGAAGCGCGCCATCGCCGCCAAGATCACGAGGCCACTGCCACGTGTCGGGCAACCGGATGAGTGGTCACGCATGCGACGGGCAAGCATTGCAGCGGATAGTTGGCTCGTGGGAGAGAAGGCGTCGGAGTCAGAATGGTGGGACTGGTGGGAATGAGGCAAAAAGAAAGCCTGCCCCAACGACGAGACAGGCGCGGGATGTGGGAGGGCTAAGTTGGAAGATGCTCCATATCCCATTGTGCCGAGAGAAATCCAGGCAGACGGGGATAGAAATCCCCTAGTAATGGCTCTACTGGCTCTGATGACTCGATGCGAATAGTCTGATGGTTGAAATCTCCATCCGGCCAAAAGATGGAGTAAGGATACCCGAAATCGCGTCCCGCTGCGACCGAGTGCGCGGCAGATTGCGCTTCGCCTGTTGATGCAAACCGAATAAGCGAATGCATTGCTTGTTCCTCCCGGCGTTTCCGCCATGCCGCGCGGGGCGGCTACTGACGCCAACCAACTTCAAAGTACTGCTGCTTGAGGGAAGGAAACCACTCTTTGAGCGGCCTTCCGTCCTTTGGCTTACCGACCTCAAAGGACCATTCGCCTTTGATCTTGACTGGCTGGACATACTCAAACAACGCTTCCAATTCACCCTTGACTTCATCATACTTGCCCGGCTCCGGGGCGACTGCGATCATCATTTGGTACCTTTCTATCCAGGCTTTGCATGCCTGGATGACTTCTTTGTGCAGAGAGCGCCCATGCTCGTCTGCGAGACGTTTCATGCCTGCTAGCACGTCAGCAGGCCACCGGATGGATGTTGCCATCGGACACCTCTTACTTCACCAACCGGACCAAAGAAAGCTTCGCATCGGCATCAAGGTAGCGGTAGTCATAATCCGCGAAGTAATCTACGTCCAGGCGATCATCGTGAAGACGAATGCTGATCCACTGTGCTTCGCCGTAGCGGTTGGTCTTGTGGCACTCAACCGTGCCATAATCCCACTTGCCAGGGAAAGCTTCGTTCTCACAGCGAACCTTGCTGCCTGCTGGAAAAATCTCTGCGAACTCTTGATGCTTTGTCATTTCCTTGCTCCTTCGTTTTGTTTCATCTTACATTCTTAGTGTAGCACCAAAGTAGATACATGTCAAGTCTTTTTGATACCAATATGGATACTTTTTGAAGGAGCAAGGAAAACTCGTTTCACACCCGCACAAAGGGCTTGGTTGGACTAGTGAGCCGTGCTACCTCTGCTACTAGCAACTGGTGTACTGCCAGGTGTTCATCGAAGGCGCGGCGTGCATCATCAATCTCCATGTGTGCATCTTCGAGTGATGCCAGTTTCGCCACGTCGATTTCCAGGCGCACATCGATGGCAACCAGTTGGCTGTGGGCGTCGTGAATAGTCATCTCTATTTCCTTTGGTTGATCTAAACTGCTTACAGGAGCACCACTTACATCCTGTAATAGCATCATGACTTATGCTGCTATGACCACAGACACACATAGGTGTCTCCTTTCATACGTTCTCCTCCCGCGCCTCATGCGGGCGTGGTGCATACAGCCGTTCGGCATAGCGTACCGCTTCCCGCTTCATTTCCGCGTATTCGGCCTGTGTTTCTAGCCACTGCTCCAGGTAGGCAAAACCAACGATGCCGACAAAGAAGAGCACCCACAGGCAAGCACCGTAGAAGGCATATGGCAGAATATAGGCAAAGAGGATAACCAGTACATCTCTCATCCTGCAATCCTCGACTTTGGGATATAGGGCAGTTGATCGGTATCAATCCTGCGTCCACCCTTGTAGCATGGTTTGCCATCTCTCAACTCAAGCTCGCCTGTCGCAAACTTCCTGCCAATCTCTCCAGGCTCAAAGCGTACTGTCAGGCGCTTTGCCGTGATGATGTGCGGCGTATGTGGTGGCTGTATGGCTATCTGTTCGGGTAAGGTGATGAGCGAACGCACAACCACTGGCTCTACTGCTCGCACCACAGGGCGTTTCTCCGTGACAGAGAGCGCCGGGTAGCGTGATGTACCACAATGCGGGCATGTCCATTGCTCAACAAACGCATCCCACATCATCCACTGCCAGGTACAATATGGGCAATGATGCGCTGATGCCGGTTTCCAGTCCTCCACCTCTGGCGGGTCTTTGAAATGCTGCATGGGCTTGGGGTCATGCCGTTCCAGCCACATTCTAAAGTGCTCATAACATTTGACATAGAATGCATGCAGGCGCTTCATCATTGGAACGTCCTTTCTTATCATTCGCTTAACATCTTGTTATCACTTGCGTTGTCATACTGCTTGAGCAGCGCCGACGCCGATGCCACCAACTTTGCGCCGCCTTGATGATCAGTGCGGATATTGGAGCCGGTGGCACACTTGCGCACGAAGGCGAGCAGATCGCTATTCTCCGAGGCGAGAAACAGGCATTCCCCTTGCAGTTGCGCGATATCCTTGACATAGCGCGCACTGGCCACGGCGTGCTCTGCTGCCTCGGCTTCGAGTCGAAAGATATCCCGCTGCAAGTCTTTGATTTGCAGAACAAAACCATCACTTGCCACGTCGTACTCTGCTACATCATGCTCAAGCTCACGGATACGCTCTTGCGCTGCGCTCACATCCCTTTGCAGATCGGTGATGGTCTGCTTTTGTGTTAAGATAACACTGGCCTGGCTCGCCTCGACCTCGTGCGCCATGCCCAGGCGTTGCCGTAGGTCGGTGATAGTCTCGAAGCGCTCTGTTGCCTCTTGCGAAAGCTTCTTATTCTGCTCGAGCAACCCTTCCACTTGCTTTTCCAGTTGCGCGATCTGCTCATCTTTTTTCGATGTACGAAAGATTTGCCTAAAATCCATATTCCCTACTTTCTCTACCGTATGATCTTATTGCCTGCCTTCCTGAGCAGGATACGGCGCTCAGGAAGGCGCTTGTGTGTGCGGTAACTCCATTGTTGCCGCTTCGATGCGTCTACTGGCATGTCACCAGTGAGCAGATAATGATCAAGTATCGCGCTTATCTGCTCTTCGGTATGCCGTCTTCCACCGCTCCCGCGTGTGCGTATGTCGGAAGAATGAACTTCCAAATCTTCCTTGCCTATTGCTCGACTTTCCCCTGTGGTTTCGCGCCATTCCATTCTCGCGCTAAAGGGTCGGCGGGTGCGCCTCCTTGTGCGAGTTGTGGAAAGGACACCTGTTCTACATGCTGCGTTGGCTGCTGGATTGGTCGCACACTTGTTTGTGGCACCCGCACCGGTAGGGGAGTGGGTGACATGGCAGTAAGTTTTGCAATGTGATCAGGATCGGTCAATGAAATGCCGATGAAGGCAAGGACATTGAGTCCGATTTGCCCGATGAGTGCGAACAATGTTGCTTGCTGTGTCCAGGTTGGCAGCGTCTCTAAGCCTTTGCTATTCAGCAGCAAGGTAAGCTCCAACATGGTAGCTGCACAGATCGCCAGGCCGGATACAACCGTCATGGCAAGGCTAATCACATGCTGCCATACGCCACGCGCGTTATGCTTGTGGAAGTGCAGCCAGTTCAGCACACCATACTCAAATGCACCAAGCGCCGCAAAGGGTAGCCAGGGAGCATCAGGCGGGCTAAAGCGCCGGAATAGGAGCACCGTACAAGTGGCAGTCACCAGGAATACCAGTACCCACCCAAAGTAAAACATGAATCCACTAAATCCCTTTTTCATCGTTTCCCCTTTCAAGGTCTCAATTCGTTTGAACTTATTGATAGCCCTGAAAACCCCAGAGCAGGGTTGTTTGGCCCGGCAAGTATCCCACCAGCCGGGCTATTTCACGCTACGAAACAATTTCATGGCTCGCGCTTCCGGCCCGCGCCGCTTCTCTTCCCACTCGAACATGGAGTCTACGAACTCGCGCACTTCACGCCCCGTCTCCGGAAACGTCAGCACGTCCAGCAGTTCCATACGGACATCCACCGGGTAACGCTGTAAGTAGGCGATCTTCTGCGCCTTGCTCATTGCGTTCCATTGCTGCCTCTCGTCCATCATAAAAACTCCACCTCGCGCTTTGCCGCCGCCTCCGGCCTTCTGTACCAGCGCAAGAACTGCCACAGCGAGAGCTTGTCTTGCCCGGTGGCCACAAAGCTTGCCCACAGGCGAAACGCATTCCACAGCCTGCGCGGTGAGAAGAGCGGCGCGTCTACCATTCTCCTTCTTCGCCTTTCTTGACATGGCAGAAACAGCCACAAGCGCCAGGGCGATATCCATGCTTTTTGAACCAACACTCCTCCGGGTCTTTTGCCTTACAGTTGCACCGCAGATACGACGGCGTTGGCTGCAAGCTCTCAACCAGCTTATCTTGTGCCTGTGGTGGCTGTGTCCAGTAGTCTTTTAGGTTCATCCCGCTTCCTCGCTTTCTCTATCGAATGTCTGCTCAATCCGCTTAGGGATTGACTTTACACTACTTTTGTCGTATACTTGTTCTAGAGATTTGCTCGCTTCAACTAAGGCACACTGAGTACTCAGTGAAACGGCTCTAACGTTCTTGCGAACGGTGCGACGCTCTAAATGTACTGGCGTCACTGCCAGTGGGCGGGACCATGAAGTTGTCTGCGGGCCAAACATGGTTAGAGATGTCACCCCGCCCTGAAGCCCTGTCCCTGTGCCATTGTATCGAAAGGATGAGGGCAAGCCCCTGGGTTTACCCATGTGGGTCAGGTGACTGGACCTCCAAGAGTCGGTGTGTCCAGAAGCAGAGCAGCCGGAACAACCGTTCGACTTCCGCGCATCCTTGCCGCTGTTGGCAGTAGGAGCATGTGCGCGTGTGCAGGAAGTGCTGATGGACAATCCAGGCGCGCATGCGGTGAATGTGCGGGATGGTGATATCGTTGGTCATGCCTCGTCCTCCACAGTGAGATCGAGTGTCTCATCTTCTAGCCATGCAAGTATCTGCTCTGCTTGCTTACCATGAAATTCATGCAGGGAGTCATCCGTTCCTATTTCAAAGATACTCACTCCACGGCCAGCATCATCTTGCCAGGTCTTGAACATGATTCCGCTTATCGGATAGTAGAAATCATCGATCTTGATAAAAGGCTTGCCTTCGTTCATATCACCTCCACTGGTTCACTCGTGCTGGTAAACTTCGTCAGTTTCGCATCGAAGCGTAAGTACACATCCCCCACCGGCCCATTACGATGCTTGGCAATATTCACCAGCGACCCGGTATCTTTCATGATCGAAATGAACATCACTACATCGGCGTCACTCTCAATGCTGCCGCTCTCGCGTAGGTCAGACAAGCGCGGCCTGGCATCACCGCGCCCTTCCACCGCGCGGTTGAGCGATGCGAGCGCGAGCACCGGCACATCTAACTCTTTTGCCAACTGCTTGAGTCCACGGCTAATCTTGCCGATTTCCTGCACGCGATTATTCTCTCGCTTTTCCTCCATGTCGGCATGCATGAGTTGCAGATAATCGACAATGATCAGATCAAGACCATGCTTCGTCTTGTGCCGCCGCGCCTTACTGCGTATGAAGGCGATAGAGAGATCACCACTTTCATCAATGTAGCAATGGTCATCGGAGAGCAGGCCCGCGGCAGTCGCTACCAATTCCCAATCCTCACTTTGGAGCCTGCGCGTGCGCAACTGCTGGCTATCTATCCCTGTCTGCATAGAGACGAGACGCCGCGCCAGTTCATCATGACTCATCTCTAAGCTGAAGATAGCAATGTTACACTGCTGTCTGAAGATGGCATGGTAGGCAATGTTGAGTGCTAGCGACGTTTTTCCTGTCCCTGGTCTGCCCCCTACGATGATCAGTTCGGATGGTTGCATGCGGCCAAGCAGGAAGTCGAGATCATCAAAGCCGGTGGAGATACCGGCAAGCCTCCCATACTGACGTTGACCTATATCTAGTCTGTCGATGTAACGCCCGATGACAGTAGAGAGCGAGACAAGATCACTAGACACAGTGCCCTCGCTTACCTCATAGATCAACTGCTCTGCTAGTTCTAGTGCGTTATCTGCTTCCTCATAGGCAGTCGCCGCAATCTTGCCTGCAGCATGAACAAGACGACGGCAGGTGGCTTTCTTCTGTACGATCTGTGCATAGTGCGCAATGTTACCAGAAGTCGGTACGCAGTTGACGAGTGAGGTCACATAGCTTGCTCCACCTACTTGCTCTAACTTGGCGCGACTGGCCAACTCATCGCAGAGCGTGATGAAGTCGGCAGGCTGCCGGTTGTTGTAGAGGCGACGTATGGCGCGGTAGATATCCCGGTGTGCATCCCGGTAGAAGTCTTCAGGCGAGAGCATATCTATGATCTCTGCAATGGCTTCCGGGTCCAGGATGAGCGAGCCAAGTACGCCCTGCTCTGCTTCGATACTAAGCGGTAAAAGTTTGTCCACGCCTGGCCTCCTGCTGATGCAATAGTCTCCCCATGCCGGTGTAATCCTTGATACCGGGAGGTGGAGCAGGCCGTCCATTCGGCTGTGTCTTCGCCGCCTTCTGCTCCACGATATCCCGGTAGCGTTCGTACTTCCTGAACACGAAGTCAAGATCACGCGCGATACTCTTCTCATTCAAAAATTGGTTATCCCGTATCTCAGTCAGCACAGCCGTAAATTCTTCATCGGATGCTACTAAGCCAACTAAGCCATTGGCCGCTTCAATGGTGGCCTTGCCCGGTGTGGATTTGCGCCCTTTGAACTTCTGGTACTCGTCTAGGATGTGCTGTCCTTGTAAAGTGAGTTCACCGGGCTTTGCCTTGCCTGCCTTCTTTCGTGTAGCCTTCGGAGAGGCTATATGAGAATGATTATCATTCTCACTTATGCACACCATTTCCACAGGCGGTGTGTATAACTTCGCTTCCTGGGCTGCTGTGAGTGGTAACGATGGGGGGATATCTGGAAAGCGCTTATTCGTCTCTCGTTCGAGAAATTCTAAGAGCGAGAGTGTTTGATCTTCATAGCCATCGATGTAAGGACGAAGTTCATCAGCATTCACGATAGTGATGCTGATATCTTCATTCTTAGTGTTATCTTCTTCAGATTCTATCTTCTTAGATATATCTTCTTTAGTAACAAAATTTGAACACCCTTGTTCATTTTCTGAACACCCT
>Ga0070717_10000303_pt1 | contig 32465 bp, 30 predicted proteins | sample LARL113metaG_FD_71366 | JGI IMG/M metagenome (GOLD analysis project Ga0070717, IMG submission 71366) | Corn, switchgrass and miscanthus rhizosphere microbial communities from Kellogg Biological Station, Michigan, USA - LAR L11-3 metaG | ecosystem: Host-associated > Plants > Roots > Rhizosphere ...
CCCGACCGCGCCGAGCGGCTGGAGGTCGGAGAGCGCACCAAAGCCGAGATAGACGCTGCGGCCCCCGCGGGTGGCAAAATCGTTGGTGCTGAAATAAGTCCCGGCCGGATCGATTTCGGTGCGGCGGAATTCCAACAGCCAAAAGGCTTCGAGCGTGACGTTGTTCGCCACGCCGAGAGAGGCCTTGAGCATGTTCACCGGCAAGAGCGCCTCGCGCAGTTCGGAGCCGGGCACGCGGAGGCGAGCGACGTCGACCGCGTTGATCACGTTGATGCCATTTGGAATAAACGTGCTTTCCCCGAGACTCAGCACCTGTCGCCCGAAACGTACGTCGAGCGGGTGTCCGTTGAGGTCGAAGGAGCCGCGAACATAGGAATCGAGAAACTCCGCGCGGGAACCGACGCGGTCCATCGCTTCATCCGAGAGCGGCGTGCGGGCGCGGTCGTGATCTTTATTTTCGGTGTCGTAGAAATAGGTGCCGCGTACGAAGGCGCCGAAATTGTGATACTTGATTTCCAGATCGTGCGTGCCCTTGAACGCGAGGGAGGCAAGGCCGCGGCGGTAGTTGAGATTTCCGTCGTCGGTGTTCACCGACGTTTGGTTACCACCGTTGGCCAAGCCGTAGAAATCCGGGTCCGGGTTCTCCAGGCGATACAATCCACCCACCGAGAAGGTTGTGTCGAAGGTGACGTGGGCGTCACCGTAGTTGAAAACCAATGCGTGCGAAACCGTCGCGCCGCCCAAAGCGAGCAGAGCGACGACGCCAGAACGCAAACCGCGAGACCAAGGTTGAGACCGGTTCATAGAAAAGGGTGAACGTAACCGTGTAGACCAAAGTGGGGTCGAAGATGCAGGGGCTTACACCGAGCACTCGGGCGAGGTAAGGCAGCCTGTAGGGACGATTCAAGGACGAAAAACCGGGAGGAAGGCCGAGCAGACGCAGACGTTGGGCGCTGAATTTTGAAGTTTGAGACGGGCATCCTGGGATTTAGGTCAGGGATCGAAAGTCGATTTGTGATGGAAAAACAAGCGAAGTGGATCTCGGATTATCCCCGTTTGGCGCCGGATGTTTCAGATTTCGAGCAAAGTTTTTTTCAGCTCCTGTTTTCAAATCCAGGATCGCAAACTTCCGTCGTGGCTCGCCGGGCGCCGCCGCGCTCGTTGACGCCACTGGGCTTTTGAGGATGTTGCGTGTTCGTACTATGCAGGCTGCGACCCATCTACACATCAAAGGAGCCCGGGAGCATAATCTCAAAAACCTCGAGCTCCGCATCCCGCGGGGAAAGCTGGTGGTTTTGACCGGCCCCAGCGGCTCAGGCAAGTCGTCGCTCGCTTTCGACACGATCTACGCCGAGGGCTACCGGAAATACATGGAGTCGCTCAGCACGCAGGCGCGACAGGTCCTCGAGCAGTTGAAGCGCCCGGATGTCGACTTCATTCACGGCCTTTCCCCCGTCTTGGCGATCGAGCAGCGGACCGGCGGTAGTTCTCCGCGCACTACGATCGCGACCGTGACGGAGATCGCGGATTACGCTCGACTGCTCTGGGCATTGCGCGGCGAGCAGCGGTGCCCGAAGGACGGCGGACGGGTGGTGCAACGCTCGCTCGACGACAACATCGCCCGCCTCTTTGCCGAGGTCCCGGGCGAACGCGTCATGCTGCTCGCGCCTTTCATGCAGGCCAAGCCCAGCGTATTGCGCGAGGAACTACCGAGGCTCCGGCAGCGCGGTTTCCAACGCGTCCGGATCGACGGCGAAGTCAAAAATCTCGACGACGCCAAGATCGCTCCCAGCGGCGCGGCGATCTCCACCGTCGAGCTGGTGGTCGATCGCCTGGTGGTCGTGCCGGATCAACGCAGCCGTTTGGCCGACTCCCTGGAGCTCGCCTTTCGCGAGGGGCACGATCGAGCGATCGCGCTGGCCCAAAAGAGCGCCGATCAACCCTGGCGCGAGATCCAGCTCAGTCAGTCCTTGGCCTGCGAGATCTGCGGCGACGTATTCGAAAAGCTGACACCGCGGCACTTCTCCTTCAACCACACCGAAGGAGCCTGTCCGACCTGCGGAGGCCTGGGGCGCAAGCTGCGTTTCGTGCCGGAGCTGGTCATCGCCGATCCGTCCAAATCGGTGCGCGAAGGCGCGATCAAACCCTGGCGCATCGGAGGAAAAAATCTCATCATCAAAAATAACGCCACGCTCAAGCAGCTGGCGGAGCAGCTGCCCTTCGACGCGGAAAAACCCTGGCGCGACCTGCCCGAAGCGACCCGCAATGTGCTGCTGCACGGCGCGGGAGAGCGACTGTTCGCCTTCAAGCACCGCCGGATGCGCGAAGCCAAGGCCATGACTTTTCCCGGCATCCTCGCGGCTCTCGAGCAGAGCTGGCGCGAAACCGACAGCGACGGTTTCCGCGCGCGGCTGACCACGTTCATGGTGAGTGGCGAGTGTCCGGAGTGCCACGGCTCCCGCCTCAACGCGCGCAGTTCGGCGGTGAAAGTGGCGGCCCACACCCTTCCGCAATTTTTCGCCCGCGACGTGGGCGATGCGCACCAGTTGGCCACCGAGCTGGTCAACGTCCTCGGGCAGGACGACGCGGTGCGCGAAGTGGTCACGGGCATCGAGCAGCGCCTCCATTTCCTACTCGAAACCGGGCTCACTTACCTGACCCTCGACCGCGATTACAGCACGCTTTCCGGCGGAGAAGCGCAACGCGTTCGCCTCGCCACCCAGCTCGGCATGGGTTTGATGGGCGTGATTTACGTGCTGGACGAACCGAGCATCGGATTGCACCCCCACGACAATCAGAAGCTCTTGCAAACCCTGCGCGAGCTGCGCGACCGAGGGAACAGCGTGCTGGTGGTGGAACACGACGAGGAGACCATGCGCATCGCGGACGAGTTGATCGAACTCGGCCCGGAGGCAGGAGTGGAGGGGGGCCGTATCCTCTTTCAGGGTACACCCCAGGCCTGTGCCGCCCAGCCCTTCAGCCAATCCCGCACCGGTCCCTACCTCTCGCGGAAGATGTCGGTCACGAAGGACGCGAAAACCAAGGCGCCGGACGGCGCGTGGCTCACCGTGCGCGAGGCACGCGAGCACAACCTGAAGGGCATCGATGTTCGTTTTCCGGTCGGGCTATTGACCTGTGTCACCGGTGTCTCCGGCTCGGGCAAGAGCACGCTGGTCAACGATATTCTGGCCGTGGCCGCAGCGCGGAAGCTGAACGGCGCCAAGTCGTTTCCGGGAAAACATCGCAGTATCGAGAATCTGGATTTTTTTGAGAAACTCGTCCAGGTCGACCAGGAGCCGATCGGCCGCAGTCCGCGGTCGAATCCGGCGACCTACACCAAGCTGCTCGATCTCCTCCGCGATCTTTTCGCTCAAGTGCCCTTGGCCAAGGTGCGCGGTTACAAGGCGAATCGGTTTTCCTTCAACGTGCGCGGTGGTCGTTGTGAACGCTGCCAAGGCGACGGAGCGATCAAGCTCGACATGCAATTCATGGCCGACGCGTACGCGCCCTGCCCGAGTTGCGGAGGCCGGCGTTTCAATCGCGAGACCCTGGAAATTCTTTTTCACGGAAAGAGCATCGCCGACGTCCTCGACATGACGGTGCGCGAAGCGATGCAGCTATTCCGAAACATCCCGCGCATCACGGAAAAACTCGAAACCCTCCATGCGGTGGGTCTCGGTTACCTCACCCTTGGCCAGTCCGCTACGACCCTCTCGGGCGGGGAAGCGCAGCGGTTAAAGCTCTCCTTGGAGTTGAGCAAACGTCAGCAGGGCCAGACGCTGTATATTCTGGATGAACCGACCACCGGTCTGCATTGGACCGACATTCAGAACCTGATGGACCTGCTCTTTAAACTGCGCGACGCGGGCAACACCATCATCGTGATCGAGCACAATCTCGACGTGATCAACATTGCCGATTGGATCATCGACCTCGGCCCGGGCGGAGGCACGGCCGGCGGTGAACAGGTCTACGCGGGGGATCGCAAGCAGATCGTGAACGTGGAGCGCTCACTCACCGGCCAAGCGTTGAAACGCTGGGCGGCGTTTGGCACCGCGGCGGCGGTGCAGGCGGGTTAAGTCCAGAGGAAGACTCGTTCTTCAATCTCTCGAGAGACCAAGACCGCGAACGGGTGGGCCGAAACGCGCGTCGGGCGCAGCCTTGCAGGGAAGAAACTCGTTCCAGGTAGTCTGAGAAAATGGAACGTCCAAACTCATTTGATCCATTTTACCGAAGCGAACGAAGAGAACAAAGCTCGGCTTAAGAGAAAAAAATTTCCCTGCATTGAGGGGAGGTGGAGCTTGGATTTTCGAATGACGGACGCCTCTTCGTGTCCTTTTTTTCTCTTCTGTGAAATTCACTCACACAAAATTGCCGGCCGTGCGGTAATCAGAAGGTGAAGTTTCTTATTGGAGAGAATAAGAACGATTTCAGACGGACTCAGATGGCGGCGTAACCTCGACCCTCTTGTGATCGCCAGCTTTCTCCAGCGGCTTGCCGGTCAAGACGGCTTTGGCGAAACCGTAGAGCTGGACCATTTTGCTGGAGGGGGAATCCCAATACTCGATTGTCTGCACGCGAACGCGCAGCAGTCCGAGGTGCGGGTCGTCGACGCCCGCGGGAAACCAGGCCTTCGCGGCGGGAGTCCAGAGCTCTTTGGCGCGTTCTCGATCGTGCACCACGCTGGCCAGACCGGAGACGCTGACGTATTTCTGGCTGCTGGGATTGGCGTAAGCGAGACCCACGTGGTGTTCTTCAATGATCTCTTCCACTTTGGGCGAGTCGTCCGCGGTAAAGAACCAAAGGTCGCCGTCAAAATCGGTTTTCAGTGTAGCCATCGGACGACTACGGAGCGAGCCGTCCGGCCCCACGGTGGTTAGCATGGCGAAGCGGATGTCGCCGATTAAATCGGTGAATTTCTCGATCGTTTTTTGATCCCAAGAGAGAGTGGTCTGGTGGCTCATCCTTCGAGCGTACCTGCTCGGTAAAACGAGCGGCATCAGGCGTTTTGCTCGGGTCCTCATGGGATGCGGGCCCTGAGGGCGTCTCAAGCCGTGTTCGACTCGTGCGCCTAGCCGTATGCTTCTCCTAGCCGAGGTGGAGAACTCGGGTAAGGTGGGGCATCCCCAATCGAACCCTATGCTCGCCTCTGAACTCAAAAATCTAGATAGGAAAAGTGTCTTGGTCCGCTCCACCTCCGATGAACACAACCCACCGGTGGGAGTGCGCGGCTGGATCCACGTGGTGGATACGGGCGAAAACGGGGGAGAACCGAAAGTGGAAATCATTCTGGAGTTTCCCGATATGTTCAACGAGCCCGCTCACGAAAGCATCATTGTCCTGCGCGAGGACGGCGTGGATCGATTGCTGGCCTCGGAAGTGAACGGCGCGTTTCAACTCACCATTCCCGGTCCGATTCGTTGAAAGGTGGGAAGGCGAGGGTAATTCCAATTCGCCTTCAAGATAAGTCGCTCGGTTGTAGCCGGGGGCGCCGACCCCGGTGCATTGTATTCCCAATACCCAATACGTCGATTCCCCCGGGGTCGGCGCCCCCGGCTACAACCGAGCCGAGTGTTCCAAAGGGTTCACGCCAACGGCGCTTTGCCGAGTTGCCAGCGGCGGTTGATCGAAGGCCAGATGGTGCGAGCCACCTCCGAAATCGTGGCCGCATCCGGGGCGGCGGCGGGCGCGGGACCGATGCCGAGCTTGTGGGCGAGCGACATGGCGTCGTAGGGCGCGCGAACTTTGACGTCGTTATCGAAGTAAACAAACACGTCGCGTCCCTGAGTAGATTTGGCCGCCGGTTTCGCGAGCGTACGCGTGTCGGTGGGATTTTTTCCCGCGCTCCAGACCTTGATTTTGCGCGCCCATTCCTCGAGCTGGTCATCGGGATAACCGCTGACGTAAAGCTCTTCGCCCCCGTGGAGCCGCACGTAAACGAAGTCCGCCGTGACATCTTCGAGGAAGGGCCACTTGCCCGCTGTATCCGCCACGACCAGACCGATCCGATACTCGCGGAGAAGTTGGATAAACTCCGGACACTCGAAGGAGGGGTGCCGCACCTCGAGCGCGTGACGGAGCGGACGGACCTGGTCGATCTTGGTCCAGGCGCGATCGCGCAGGCGGGCGTCATGCGTGCGCGCGAGTGCGGCGGCCTGGCCGGTATCCCGCGGCAGGATACGAAAGAAGGCCTCCAGTTTTTCCGGACGGAAAATCAACATGGGCGGCAGCTGCCAGAGAATCGGCCCGAGCTTCTGGTTCAGCCGCAATACACCGGAAGCGAAAAAATTGGCGAGCGGCGCCTCCACGTTTTGCAGCCGCTTCATGTGAGTGATGAAGCGACCGCCTTTGACCGAGAAAAGAAAATCGTCCGGAGTTTGGTCGTGCCAGGTTTTATAACTCGAGGGCAGCTGGAGGGAGTAGAAAGAGCCGTTGATCTCGACCGAATTCACCTGTCGAGAGGCGTATTCAAGTTCTCGCTTCTGGACCCACTTCGGTGGGTAGAACGTTCCGCGCCAAGGACGATAGGTCCACCCGGAAATGCCGATCCTGAGTTGGGCCATGAAAAAGAGAGGAAGAGTGAACGTTCTGGTTCTCTTAATCGTACTCGTCTTCGGATCGTTGAAGTCGACAGTGGGGACGAAGGCCGGAAGAACGAGTGCGATTAAGAGGACAAGAACGTCAGGATCTGCGGCTCTAGATTTTTGAAAGGGAAGGAAAACGACGCCCCCCGCAGCCCAATCTCACGTGTTCTATGGGGGGGCGCCGTCTGCGTTCCTTCCATCGACCCGCCACCTGCGGGTCGGAAGATGATTTATTTGGGTGCTGCGAGTTCGACTGAAGCCGCGGCCGAAACCCAAAACGCGTAGTTGCTGGCCAGACTGGAGCGGGTGCGCTCCCAGGTATTCGACTCCGCACTACGAGCGGCATCGATGCTCTGCTGGAGCTTGGCCTTCGTGTTGTTGTATTCAGTGACCGCCATCTCCATCGCTCGCTTTCCCGTTTCGTCGAGACTCCCGCTCGATTGCTGGAGCTCAGCGATCCGACGCTCGCCGATCTGAAGGCGGTCGGAGATTTCGCTCAAGAGCTGGTCGCGCGTGGCGAACTCCTGGCGCTGGATGGCCGAAACGGCGGTGGAGTTTCCGGAGAGAATGCCGGCCAAGGTCGTTCCTACCGGAGTATTGGGATCAGCGGCCGGGAGGATTCGATCTGCGCCGGGCGCGGGAGCCGCGGGGGCGGGACTTGCTGCGGCCGGGGAGGACGTGGCGGCGCCCAGCGTGGAACCGGCGGCAGGTGCAGGTGCATCCTGGCCCCAGGCGAGAGAGGCGACGCTCAGCGCAGCCAAAGAAAGGAGACGTCGAGTCGCGGGGGGGAAGGTATTCATGGTGGTCATAAACTGAACCGTCCCTTTGCTCACGGCGTGCCAACGCGCAGCCGTATCCATAAGTCACTACAGATCATGAATCGCCGTCCGCCGGGGGATTTTTTCGCCCGGTTTTTCAAGTGCGTTTTGCACGGGAAACCCGGAAGAAAAACGGCAGGATGCAAGGGCTAGCGCTGGGAGGACGGTCAGGAACTATTCAGCCCTCTCGGGTTCAGAACCTGGATACATTCCTCCCATGAGCAAAAAACAAACTCCCCATGTCACCCCGAATCCCGAGAAAGATCCAAAAGAGTGGACCACGGGTGATGAGCCGATGACCGGTGCGCAGCACTCTTATCTTAAGACCCTCTGCACGGAAGCGAAAGAAGCGTTCGATGAAAACCTAACCAAGGCTCAGGCCTCGCTGCGGATTGACGAACTGCAGCAGAAGACGGGGCGTGGAGTCGAAACGAAGAATTAACCGTGTGGCTTGGTCGCAATTTGAGACAACAGCGGTCGGCCGTCCTTGCAGAATCCCTCAATAAATTTGCCTGGCCGCTGAGCTCCTTGCCCGTTCGTTTTGAAGGTAACTCCTTTGAACCGAAGAGCACAGGAGCGGGGGGAAAGTGCGCTGGCACTGGTCGTGCGAGAAGAGGGCGGGCGGCAGCTGATGCTGCGGCTCGTTTTAACCTCATCAAATCCCATGAAAACAATCCTCTGTGCCTCAGCTCTCGCCGTTTCTCTCTGTCTTGCCACGGGCTGTAGTTCCAGCCGCAGGACAGAACGGTCGGCCGCGGTCGGCGCTGCCACGGGCGCGGTGATCGGCGGTGTGATTGGCAACCAATCCGGCAATCCTCGCACCGGCGCGGCGATCGGGGCCGCGGTTGGTGGTGTGGCGGGTGGCGCGTATGGCAATTCTCAAGACCGCCGCATTTCCGCCAACGACTCCTCCGACTATTATTTGTCGCTCATGACCCCGGACGAAGTGGAGGTCTTGCGGGCCCGTGCTCGGTCCTCCGGTTCCTCGCAGTATGATCTCACCGACTACTTAACCGCTCAGGAAAAAGCCAATCTCCGCCGCCGCGATGCCGCTCATCGGGAAATCGGACGGTAGAACGCGAGAAATTCTCCATTCATTTTACCGAAGCGAACGGAGTGAACGAAAAGCGGGTTAAAAGAAGCGAGTTCGCGTCACGAAAAACGCGACGTGAAAACGGGCACTTCGAAATGACTCGCCGTCTTCGTGTCCTCGGTGCGCTTCGGTAAAAGAAGTCACTGCGCGGCGAAGAGAGGCTCGACGTGAACAGCGCGCCGGGGCGCCGCGCCTCACCGAGAACCGCCCGGGCTCACTCGTCGTACTCGCTTGAGCCTTGGACCCAGAGAAAAGACTGCACGTCGATCATGTCGCGCGGTTCGAGATCGTAGAGATCGCAGCGGACCCTCTCGGCAAATCCAAGCAGGCTCTCGTAAGTCTCGATCGAGGGACGCGACTGATAATGAAAGTCATAGCCATAGGCCCGGGCCGCGGCGCGCGTCACGTTGGGTTTGAGAAAAAGGTGACGTTCCGGTTGGGCCAGAAAACCGAAGATGGTGACCAGCGGCCAAGTCACCACGCGGGTCTGCTTTCGTGGCAGTGCGGCCAGCGTCTCACACCAGCGTTCGAATTTTGCTTTGAGAGCGCCGGGGCCGTGCAGGAAATCGAACAGGCCTTCGGCAAAAAGCCGCGCACCCACCGGGGTTTTGACCGCGTCGCGCAGGGCCATTTTTTCGAAGGAAAACAAAAGGTTCGTTCTCGCTTCGATCCGCACCGCCCGCGCGGCGATCTCCTCGAAGGCGTGGCTCTTGAGTAGACCTCGATAGGCGGAGGGCGCGAGTGCTTCGTTCCACCGAAGATGGGCCTCCCATTTGTATCCACGTTCGCATGCCAGGTATTTTTCGTCGTGGAATCCTTCGTGGAAAAAACGGAGAAATTTTTTCCGGCAGCGGCTCGCTTCGGTCGAAACCTTTTCTCTCTGGCTGGGACGTGACCGAGGGCTTTCGAGAGGTGCTTTGCTGGTCAACAGGGCCATAAGATGCGGAGACGAGAACGGCTCGTTCCGCCCAATGACCGACCCCGGCTCTGGCCCGCGGTGTCCCTCGTCGGGCCGCCGGGTGCTTTGATCGGCCACCTATGAGATCTCTCCGGATGCTCGCATAGTCCGCCGCCCGGACGCTCGGCGGCGGGCAAGCGTACTTTGAAGCGAACCGTCGCGAGTCAGGTAAATCGACCGAGGTGCGGTCAGGCGCTGGGCTTTGTGGCGACGTAGATCGTGTAGGTCGAGCGTTTGGCCGTGGCGTAAAGTTTCGCCGGCACGACCTGCACGGTGAAGCCGCCTTTGGCCAAGCGGGTCGCGAAGGCGGGGTCTTCGCGCGCGGACCAGACCGCGGCTTTGCCCCCTGGCTTCAGTGCCGTATGGAGACGTTGAATACCGATGCGATCGTAGAGGCGGCCATTGCCTTTTTCCACCATCGCGGTCGGGCCGTTGTCGATATCGAGGAGAATTGCGTCGTAGTGGCTGGGCTTGGCCTGCGCGAGGACCGCAACGACGTTTTCCACTCGGACCTGCACGCGCGGTTCGGACAACAAGCCGCCGTTCAAGGAGGTCATGAACTCGCGATTCCAGGCCACCACCTCCGGCATCAGTTCCGCGACCTCGATTGCGACCTTGGGACCGGCTTTGGAGAGGACCGCTTTCAAGGTGAAGCCGAGACCCAGACCGCTGATCAAAACCGCTGCCGGAGCCGAGCCGGAAAAACGATCGGCCGCGATCTCGCCGAGGAGGACCTCGGACGCGGCGGTAAAGGAATGCATCAGGTCGTGGCCATCGAGCCGAATGCAGAAGTGGCCGTCATGCTCGTGGAGCGTGAGACGCCCTCCATTGGGCGTGATGGTTTCAGCGAGCTTATGATGAGGCTTCATCTCCAGAGCCTATCACTCGCTTTTCCCAAAACGCTACCGTTCCCTTTGGCATTTTGCGGGCGGGCTAGGGTGGCATGGATCCGGCTCGGATTCTGGCACCTCCCTCCCGGCACAACGCCGGTGGGGGAGTAACGCCAAAATGTTTTCATCTCGCTGTTTTCTCGCCGCCGTTTGCGTCGCAAGCGGTCTGGCTCCCGCGGTTCTCACCGCTGCTTCGGGCAAGGAGTACTTCGTCCCGTTTACCCCCGAGACGGTTTCGATCGGTTATTTTCCGCGCGACAAAGCGCCTGTCCTCACCGTGCCTTCGGGCGCGACGGTGCGGATCGACGGTGGCGGCGGTGCGCGTTGGGGCACGGGTGATCCCGACGCTTGGCTGAAGGAAAACGGCGTCACCACCACGGTGGCGGAATCGCCGGGCTTGGCCGAAACAGTCCGCGTGCTCAAAGAAGTGAAACGCATCGACGGTGTATCCACCGGACATCTACTGGTCGGCCCGATCGCGGTGGAAGGAGCTGAGCCGGGCGACTCGTTGGAGGTTCGCATCCTCTCGGTCGTGCCTCGGATTCCCTTTGGCACCGTTTCCACCCTGCCCGGCAAGGGCGGTATCCCCGACCTCGTGCCTCGACCTTGGACGCGCGTGGTGATGATCGATTTGAAACGCAATGTCGGGATTTTTGAACCTGGAGTCGAAGTTCCGCTCGCCCCTTTTATGGGCGTGATGGGCACGCTCCCGCCGGAATCGGACGGACCGATCCGGCGTTCCAGCGCTCCAGGCGTTTTCGGCGGCAACCTCGATTGCAAGGAACTCGTCGCCGGGACCACGCTTTTTCTTCCCGTATTCAGTAAAGGAGGACTGTTTTTCACCGGTGATTCCCATGGAGCGCAGGGCGATGGTGAGGTGACGGTCAGCGCCCTAGAAACGGCGAACACCTGCACCCTTCAATTCATCGTCCACAAAGGAAAAACCCTGAAGGCACCGCGGGCGGAAACGCCGACTCATTTTATCACCTTCGGACTCGATCCTGATCTGAACAAGGCGATGCGAATGGCGATCACCGAGACGAACGATTTTCTCGGTGAGCTGAAGGGCTACGATTTCTTCCGCGCCTTCACCTTGTCCAGCCTGGCGGTGGATTTCCGGGTCACCCAAGTGGTCGACGGCACGGTTGGAATCCACGGCATGATTCCCAAAAAGCTCTTCGTGCAGGACAAGTTCTCCTACTGGGCGGAACCGTCGGTCCCCGTCGTTGCGAGCGCGCCGTGAGGTCCTGACGCCGGTCGCGGCCGACGATCCGTCCTTGCTCCTCCCCACGCTCGCAGCACGAACGTCGTGCCGCGGCGTAGGGGCCGCGCGTCTGGTCGGAGCGGGGAATGGAGGTCGAAGTCCAAAATTCGAGTCCACCCCGCAATTGCCTCGAAAATCTCGTTGGCTCGTTTTGCGGTTTATTCGCGGCGCGTTAATCTGCGCGATGGCAATTCACATCGGCTGCGGCAGTTGGGCGGATCCCGAATACACCGGCGTGCTTTATCCGCCGGGCTTGCCGGCCAAGGATCGGCTCCGTGGATACGCCCAGTGTTTCGGCCATGTCGAGGTCAACTCGACTTACTACGCCATCCCTCGGGAAAACGTGGTGAAGGGCTGGATACAGCAGACGCCGCCCGGTTTTATTTTCGACCTGAAACTTCACCGCGCGTTTTCGCTCAGCCCGGAAAAAACCGCGGCAGCGGGCGAACTTTTGCAACGCACGCTCGGCGCGGTGGAGCCGCTGATCGAGGCGGGAAAACTGGGAGCTTTTCTCCTCGTTCTTCCTCCCAGCTTTGGGCCCGATCGGCATCGCCTGGACGAACTCGATCGCCTGATCGAGAAGCTCGCTCCTCACGTTCTCGCGGTGGAGTTGCGCCACAGCGACTGGGTTGCGGGCAAGCGCAAGGCGGAGACGCTGGCTTATTTTCGCGAACGCAAAGCGACGTGGGTGGCGGTGGACATGCCGCAGATTGAAGGGTCCACGATTATGCCGCCGATCGACGAAGTGACGAACCCTCAGCTCGGTTACCTTCGGCTTCACGGCCGCAATCCCCATTACCTCGAAGCCAAAACAGCGGAGGAGGGCCATACGTACGCCTACACCTCGCGCGAACTCGCGAGCCTCGCCACGCGGATCAAGCGGCTGGCGGAGAAAGCGGCCGAACTCCGGGTGGTGGCGAACAATCACGCGCAGGACTACGCGCCCAAAACCGCCTTGGCCTTGAAACGATTGCTCGGGCAAACCGCTCCTGCCGCGGCTTCGGCGGTGAAGTAGTTCCCCCGACACTACGAAAGCTGAAGGAGCGCGGTTCTCCGCGGGCAGCGGAGCGTCGGTGCGAGAGTCGGCAAAGCCCGCGATCTCTGATGTCTAAGGGCGACCGTGCGCTCCGGGCGGTTAGTTTTGAAAAGCAAACTCGCGCGCTCCGGCTTTCATTTCGTCCGAGAGGGTGCGGAAGACCTCCATCCAGGCGGCGTAGGTGGCCGGAGTGAAGTCGTCGCCTAGAATTTGCTCGAGCATCCAGAACAACGCCGCGCCGATCGCGTGATGATGTTCGTCGCTGTCGTTGATTTGGGGGCGACGGTGCGAGAGCTCGATCAAGTGATCTCGGACCAGAGAGAGGCAATCGAGCCGATGGACCACAGTGCCGAGCAGACGAATAAATTCGCGCTTCTGTTCCATCCGGTCGGAGGTGATCAGCGACTGCAAAGCCGGGTCGAAGTCAAAGAGGCGTGAGTAGAAAAGCGCGGCAGCCCGATCGGCGTTCCGGCTGATTTTCCGGAAGGAAGTTTGGACGAGAAATAATTGAGACGGGCTGAAGGAATTCACGGCAGTAGGTTCTGCCGTCTACATCCGATTCACCCCACGATTGTTTCAGTGATTATGGACGCCAACAAAAAGGCACCTGGCTTTTGCGATGAACTAGGGAAAAATCACCAGACGGCCGTGGCGTATCCAAACGCTCTGGACGGTCTTTTCCAAAGAGCTGGCCCTCGAGCGACGCCACGCTGCTCCCAGGGACCGGGAGCGGCGCGCCTGCATGTCACGGACAAACCCCCGAGAGCGAGGACCTCACTTATTGAGGCAGCACTGCTTGTATTTTTTCCCGCTCCCGCAAGGACACGGATCATTTCGACCAACCTTGGGCCCGGCGGATTTGCGGGGGGCTGGACCACTGCGAACGACACGGGTATAAAACCACTGGCCCTCGACCCGGCGGAATTCCGATTTTTCCAATAAGACCTGTTCGGACTGATCGTCGGCTAAATAGAAGGCGGAAAACTCGACGAAGCTGATATCGGGCGTCGGGCCCGGTTCGTGAGCATGGACGGTGAGACGCGTCCAAGGCACGCGAGGCGAATCGTCCTCGGCCACAAAGGGAGTCTTGGAGGTCGGCAGGTAGGTGCGGTGCAAGTACGCGTCGTCGTGTGCGACATGCGCGCTGAAGCGCGAGCGCATCAACTGCTCGGCGGTTGCGGCGGAACGTTGTCCAGCGAGAAGCGGACCGCAGCAGGCGTCAAAAAGGGCTCCGCTGCCACACGGACAGCTTTGACCAGCTTGGGGTTTGGAGAGGGCGACGGGAGTAGACACGACGCCAGTTTTTCAGGTCTGCGGAGGAGAACGCGAGACTGAATCGAGGGCGACGGCGGGCGACTTCCGCTCGCCGCCGAGGTATCCGTTCACCGGATTCGACCGGGAGGCGTCCTACTTCTTTCCGCTGAAGCGAGGAACGAGCAGAAGGATGCCGGCGATGAGGGCAAGTCCGCCCGTGACCCACACGGGCAACGAGAGATTGATGAAGGCGCTGAGGCCGATGATGATGAGGTAAATTGCCAGAACGATGTGGGCCATAATGAACGAGGGTTGAGGGAACAAGGCAGGGTCAGCGTCTCTGGTCGGCCCATGAACGCAATGGTCATTCCTGCACTACACCGCGCGAGAGGCCGCGGTGTCGGCGAGAACCAAGAGTTTTTTCAAGTCATCGATTTCGTGGGCGGACGTCTTCGCCACAAATCCACGAGCGTGGGCGAAGTGTACTTTTGGCGCGCCGGCGATGCGGGTAAAATCCAGGCGCGGGTGGTCGCGATAACGCGAGAGACCGTAGCCCGCGCTGCGACGATCTGGATACACCAGTCCCACCACGCGATCGCCCAAACCGCGGCTCTCGACAAAACGTTCCATGCCCATCGAAGGGTCGTCCGGCAGCGGTTCGGTGCGGGGGAGAAAAATCACCTGCGCGAGACGGCCGCCGAGCAACGGAAGATCCCAAATTTGCGCGGCGCGGGCGATGAAATCGAGGCGAGCGCGGAGCGATCGCACATACTCCAAAAGATCGTCGCCGATCATGCGCATCACTTCCCAAAGCGGACTGCCGGGTTCGAGCCTTGAGGCGAGCGCGAACCGGCGGAGGAGCGTGATGTCGATGGGCGAGTTGAGTCGGGTGAGCGTTTCGCGAGAGACTCCGAGCCATTGACTCGTAGTTTCCGGGCCACGACAATCAAACCACTCGGCCGGCTCCAGCCATTCGCAAAATTGCCGCGCGTCGTCGTAGAGACCGAGGTGTTGAAGGACGAGGGAAAGCGAGCACGTGGGCGGATGATCCTTGGGCAATTGATGATGATCGAAATTGTTCAACTCCGGTTGGTGAGCGTGTCCGACGTCGACCACACAGATCGAAGCAGAAGCCAAATCTTCCGGCGTGGGCTCGCGACGCGCGATCGGCGCGGGGTGCAAGGCGAGCAGCACGCTGCACGCGAGGAATTCATCCTTATGCGCGCTGCCGGGGTGAGTGAGAATCAAGTCGATCGTCATGGAGAAAAGAACAACCACGCTGGCGCGCGCACTCGAGATCTTACATCTCAAAATTTTGTCGCACGATTTAAGGACTCGGCGAATCGGTCGATTTGGATCCCGAACTTTGTGATCAGAATGGTTTCACGTATCAGAATTAATTGGACGCGTCGCATCGACTGCGTCACATTCGTCACAATTCGAAAACGGAATGCCTGACCTTCGCCTCGCTATCGGGGGAGTCCAGAATCCATTTTCGCCCCGTAAACCATCAGCAAAGATACCATATGGCTAAGTCCCAAAACGCGAAGAAATCGACTAAGAAAGTCGCTGCCAAGACCCCGAAACAAAAGAAGGCAGCCAAAAGCGCCAAGAAGAAGGCCTGAGGCCTTTTTTCCGGCCGAATCTTCGGCCCTTTCTCCTCGCAGCACAGCCTTTTTGGCTGTGCTGCTTTTTTTGATACACAAAGGAAAATCCACTCCTAAAACAGGCGTGATTGGACCGGGAAATTTTCCCGCGGCGCGGGCTTCGGCAAGGCCTGGTACAATGGGCAGCGGGCGAGGTCGATCGTCTGTCCCTGGCGATAGCGGTTGAGCAGCTGCTGGGAATGTTGGGCGAGCATACGACGGACTTCGCGGCGGCGTCCTTTTTCGCGCGGAATGTGCATGTGATCGTATGCCGTGGTCTGATGCCGCAGCCACGCAATGGTGGCGGCTTCGGCTCGAGCTTCGATCGGGATGCGTTGGGTCCGCGCGACCGTTCCGCTCCCGACGGGCACGGCGTGCGCCGCGATCAGCCCGGCGAGAATCTCGGCTTGTTCGGTGTAGCGGGAGTGAAAAGCGAGGAACTGAAAAACCGCGCCGCGAAAATCCTCCGCGTAGACTTCCTGAGCGGCCGCGCGACGCTGGCGACTCGCGTCCAGCTTTTTTCGATACGCAGGATCCTGGCGCTCGATCATCAACTCCGTACGCAAGGCTTCGATACGCGCTGCCGGAGCCCAGATGCCGCGAGAAAAGCGTTTTCGGCCCTTCATCTCCACCACAGTCCAGGTCGGGCCATCCTCCTTGATCCGGCGGCTCAGCGCCGCATCGCCCGGCGGAAGCAGAGCCCAGCCCGCCGGCACGGCGAGGACGGCGCCGTCGGCCACGACATGACCGGGTTTTGCGCAAGGACGGACCTCTCGAGTTTCAAAAGCCACGGGCCAAAGGACCCAAGCGGCACGGTGAGCTCAAGCCTGATGTGAGCCCACTTTATCGAACGCTGGTTGGAACGCGCGGAACGAGCGTCGCGGGGCCGTCGCCGATCAGGGCCAGACCCGAATGGCACTAAGTTAACGCGACTCGTGCTGGTGGCTTAGTTGTAGGCGGGGTTGACCTCACCCCCGTGACGGCAAAGCCGCCCTAGGAGGAGCGACGTCTCTGCGGGGTGAGGGCACCCCGCCTACATCCGATCTCGAGGCGGCAATGGGCGAAAGTTCGCCTTAACTTAGCGCTATTCAGGCCAGATTCCTTGACGCCTCGAGCGAGCCGCGCTTCGGACACGATCATGAGTGTGCGGATAGGGTGAATACGTTGCGAAAATCTGGCGCCGGGACTTCACCCAGGGCGGTTCATCCCTGTCCTGGAACCCTCGATACAGCGCGCTCGAACGACAAATGCGCTAAATCGCGCGGAAACCGAGTGCTTCCAATTCGCTCATGTGAAAAGGCGCGGATTCCAGGACTTCTTCCATCTTGGCGACCGCTTCGCTCAAGGTGGCCGCTTCGAACAAAGCGCCGCCGTCTTCGCGATCGTGGAGGTGAATCGCCCAAGCGGTGCCGGTCGGCTTCGCGCTCGCCTCCGCGATGAAGCCGTAAAGGTAGTTTCCCGGAAGACCAGGGTTGGGCCCGGCGCCCGGCACCAGAAAGAGGGTGTGCATGGGATCGTGCACCACCGCTCCGCCGTGTTTCGCGCGGTGGTGCGCGGGGCGGCCCGCGACGGTTGCGCGGTGGCTCTCGGCCTTGGCCCGAAGGGTGGAAGGGAGGGATTGCACGTAGCGGTCGAAGATGGCGGCGTTCGGTTCCACTGCTTCGGGGTGAAAGTCGGTGAGGTGAAGTGTATCCAAATTGCTCGCGTGAAAAGAAGGTAACTTGGAGAGAGACCGCGCGGTCACGTGGCCATCCTTGTGGTCGGCGCTGGGGTAGGCCTGGTGTCCATGGTAAAGCCGACGCAACGCATCTTGATACGCGGGCGTGTGCGGCACGGCTCCCACCGGACTGTGCTCTATCATCTCCAAGACCGTTTGATCAAATTGCTCATTGGGATCTTGCGACATAAAGAAGGAGATAAATACGCGGAGGACCAAACACGAGGTCGTTTTGACTCGGAATGGAAGGGGCGGCGAAGCAGCTGAGTCGTCGTGTCGACGTCGCTCACGGAGGCCGGCGGAAGGATTAAAGCCTTCCCCCTCGTTCGGCGTTTCTTATCAATAGCGGAATGACCCCCTCTATTCGTCAGTGTGTCGGTGCCGGCTTGTTCGTCATCACGTTGGGTGCAGGCGTTGCACAGGCAGAGCTCATCCATCGGTTCAGTTTTGCCGCTGAAGAGGTAAAAGATTCAGTCGGCTCGGTGACGGGAAAACTGAAGGGCGATGGCGCCAAAATCGCCGGCGGCAAGCTTCAGCTGAAAAACGAAGATGCGGTCCAGACGGAGAAAATTTCGTATTTGGAATTCAACGACAGCATCCTTCCTAAGACCGGGACGACGGTGAGCTTGGCGGTTTGGTTCACGGTGAAAGATGTCGGAGCCTTTGCCCGGATTTTGGATCTGGGCGACGGTGATTCGGGCGAAGGGAAACAGTTCATTTATTTTTCCCCTCACACCGTGGATGGTTCGTCGCGGGTCGCCATCACCGCGACCGACGTGGTCTCCAAGACCAATCTCGATTTCGCTCCGCTCGACGACGGCAATCCCCATATGGTGGTGATCGTGATCGATGGTGCGGCGAAAAAGCTGCGGGTCTGGGTGGACGGGGTAGAACCCAAGTCGGCCGAAGATCTCGGGGACAACACGCTGGATAAAGTGAAACCGGTCCAGAACTGGCTGGGAAAATCTTTGTTTTCAGCCGACCCTGGTCTTTCCGGAGCAATCGACGAACTGCGAATTTATGATCACGCGCTGACCGCGGCAGAGATCACGGCCGCTTATCAAGCCGGACCCGACACGTTGCCGGAAACGGCGAAAGCCAAACCGGTGAAGTGAGCGCCCGCGGAAAACGCCAAAGTCCAAATCCCAAAGCGAAAAGAAACGGCGCAATGCGCGCGGCTTCCTGAAGCGGGAATTTTTGGAGTTCGGCGATTCCAGGGGAAGGTTGCGCTGACCCAACCGCTGGCCACGTTTTCGTCATGTTTCGCGTTCCGCGCCTTTTCGTTCTCGGCCGATCTTTTTGTCTCTTGGGCTTTGGATTTTTTCTCTGTGGCTGCGGCCAAGACGGCGCGCCCAGCGCAACGACCACGCCGCGCAAAACGCAGGATCGTGCGACAACGCTCGCGCCGGCGGAGCATCCGGCGCAAGTCACTCCGCCGTTTCCGGTCATGCTGGGGATCGACGTGTTGGAGGCGGACGGTTTTGCGGCCGTGAAAGGGAAACGGATTGGACTGCTCACTCATCCCGCGGGAGTGAACCGACGCGGTGAATTGACCATCGATGTGTTGCGCCGGGCTCCCCAGACCCAGATCGTCGCGCTCTTTGCGCCGGAGCACGGACTCTACGGGACGGAGATGGCGAACGTGAATTTTCGCGATACGACCGATCAGCGGACGGGGCTGCCGGTGTATTCGCTTCATGGTGATAATCGGAAGCCCACCGCGGCTCAGCTCAAGGGCCTCGATGCCTTGGTGGTCGATCTCCAGGACATCGGGGTGCGAGCCTACACCTTCAGTGTGGTGATGCGCTACGCGATGGATTCCTGTTTTCTTTACGGGGTGGAAGTGATCGTGCTCGATCGACCGAATCCCCTCGGCGGTTTGAAGGTCGACGGCCCCGGCCTCGATCCGGAATGGAACAGCGGGGTGGGCGCGTATCCAGTTCCTTATGTACATGGATTGACCATGGGAGAGCTGGCGCGTTTCGCCGCGGGGCAGCCCGGAGTGATGCCTGTATCCGACGCAATCCGGGCGCAGGGACGATTGATCGTCGTCCCGATGCGCGGCTGGAAACGCACCATGCTCTGGCCGCAAACCGGACTGACTTTCGTGCCCACCTCTCAATACATTCGCGATTTCGACGCGGTGATGGGTTTTGCCATGACCGGCTTGGGTTGTGAATACAGCGGTTTCGAGCACGGACTCGGAACGCCGAACCCCTTTCGCCTTTTGTCTTTCAAGGGACAAAAAAACGCCGATCAGCTCGAAGCAGATCTCACCGGCCTTCATCTCCCAGGTCTCGTTTTCCGCAAACGCACCGTGACCGATGCGCGAGGGCGAAGCGTCAACGGCGTGTTTGTCGACATCGTCGATTGGGAAAAATGGAATCCGACCGAGCTCAGCTTCCAGATGATGCGGCTGGCCTGTCGCTACAACCCGCCAAACCCGTTCGCGAAGATCAAGTCATCCGAAGTGGATCTCTTCAATAAACACGTCGGCTCGACCGCGTGGTGGAGCGCGCTGCGCCAGAACGGAAGCGCGGTCGACGTGGGGTTCTGGCTGCAGGAGTGGCGGGCCAAAGCAAGGGTGTATCAAGGCCAAGCGCGGAAGTATTGGCTCTACGATTGAGGGCTTGCCTGGGGGCGAGCGTAGGGGTTTCGCTCAACATTTTGGATACACCCGCTCGTTCCGCCCTTTGCCAAATTTTTTATTCACCGGTCTCCTGGTCGATCGCTTTTTCCGCCTCATTTTTCGAGGTAAAAGCCATAAGGTGTTGAGCGCGAGTAGCCAAACTGGCTGGTATTTAAAAATCGGATACGGTAGATTTGGCGATGAAAACTCATCTTCTTTTTTCACCTGCATTTTGTGCGCAACTTTTTACTTAAATTTGCGTCGAAAATCCTTGAGCGAGCCCCGCCGATGAGGTTTCTGCGGGGTGGTTTCCACTCTTTCCGAGGGAAAACTACGTATGAACGAATCACACTATATTTCGGATGAATCCAACGAGGGTGATGTCGGTACGGAGCCTCAGTCGCCCATTGAAGTGCAGCCGGCCGTTGACGAAGATGAAAATTCTGATGCTCATCTGGTCACGCGGTTCAACGAGGGCGACGAATCGGCTTTCAACCAAATCGTCGAGCGTTACCAGGGGAAAATCTTCGGACTCGCTTATCGCGTGATCCGAAACGCCGCAGATGCTGAAGAAATCGTCCAGGATACGTTTATCCGGGCGCATCGTGCGTTGATCAATTTTCGAGGAGAATCGGCCCTCACCGGCTGGCTCTGCCGAATTGCGCTGAATGTTTCGCGCAGCCGTTACACCTATTTCGCGCGCCGTCGCCGCCAGGACTCTATCTCCCTGGAGCGGCCCTTGAGCGATGCGTCGCAGGTGACCCTGGCCGATTACATCACCGCGGACGTGCAGGACCCGGTGCAGGAAACGGTCACGATCGAGTTCACCCAATTGGTCGAGGCCTGTATGGAAAAACTGGATGCGCCACATCGCGAGATCCTGGCCATGCGCAGCATCCTCGATCTGCCCTACGAGGAAATCGCCGAGGCTTTGGGATTGAACATCGGCACGGTGAAAAGCCGGGTCGGGCGCGCGCGGCAAAATCTCCGCAAGCTCCTCGCCGAAGCCGCTCCGGATTTCGGCACGGAAGCGAATCCGAGCGATTTCTTCGTGACTTCCCGTACGGCGTACGGTTGCGAGTCCGCGATCTAGTCAGGCCGCCGCCGCCTCTACGAGCCCGCCGCTTCGGTGCGAGCAGGGTAGCGGTCGGCACAGTCGCTGGCCCGGGCCTTGGCTTGTCCCCTGGGCGGGTTGCGGTCGTTTCCACTGGACGCTCCGCGCCGGTATCCACTGCGGCCGTACCAATCAGCCCGGCGGACGGGTCGGCCGGATGCGCCGGAACTCCGCGGCACGCGACTGAGCCTGCCGCGAGTTGGAGCTCACCGGGGGGTTAAGGACAAAACGCCCTGCGAGCTAGGACGAGCGCTCACTCCCGACGAGCTATCGCATCGGACGTAGACGGCCCAGGCGATCAGCGCGAGCAACGTGCCGCCGAAGACATCGAGGAAGACGTGCTGTCGAGTGGCCAAGGTGGAGTAAATGATGCCCAGGCACCAGACGCCGTTCACCACTCGGAGGAGCAACGGAGCGCCCAACGCGCGCAGCGACTGGGAGAGAGAAAAAGCGGTGAAGAGCGCGAACGCGACATGGAGGGAAGGGCAGGCATTCCCCGAGGCATCGACCGCTTTGAGAGTCTGGAAGGCGGCGTGCTGGGTCCAGTCGATGCTCGAAGGCGCCAACGTGGTGGGATAAAAAAAGAAAAGGATGAACCCCGCGCCGCTCAAACCGATCAGCGCTTTTCCATAAGACACCACCTCCGCGCGGTGGAGGAGCAAGGCCGGAGCGAGTTGAACGTACAACCAGAGCGAGACGTAAATCCAAAGCGCGCCCGGCTGAAACGGTATCCACCGATCCATGGCGAGCACCGGCATCGCGGTCGCTTGGAAGGCCGGATATTTTAAAAGGAGAAAATACCCGGTGAAGAACGCGCCCATGAACACCACCGAAGCGGTGAATTTGAGCAACCATTGCGCGGCGATCCGTTTTCCAGCTAGGCGATACCAAGGAGGGGGCACGGTGATCTCAGACAGCAGTCCTGGCTCCTGGAGCGCGAGATTGTTTGCGAAGTCCGAGTCACACCCCCTACAGCGCGTTTTGCGCCGATTATCACCGCCGACCGCTGCGCCAGTGCGCCCCCGGCTTGCCCTTCGGATAATAAGGAGCGGGAGCGCGTGGACCCTTGGATGAGCCACTTTCGCTTCGCTCGCTTTTTCCTTTTCCCTTGCCCTCACCGTGGAGCGGAGCAGGGGCGGCGGCGTGGTAATCGAAGCCCTCGAGCTTGAGTTGGGGGATCGGGGCGTTGATGAATTTTTCGATCGCCTGGAGATCGCTTTGATCTTGCGGCGTGACCAACGTGAAGGCGTCGCCCACGGCGGACGCGCGACCGGTGCGGCCGATGCGGTGGACGTAATCATCGGGCGTCATGGGGACGTCGTAGTTGATCACATGTGACACCGCTTCGATATCCAGCCCCCGCGCGGCGATGTCGGTGGCCACCAGCACCTCGTAGCGTCCTTCTTTGAACCCGGCCAACGCGTCTTTTCGTTGGGCTTGGCTGCGATCGCCGTGGATCACGCCGACCGAGTGTTTGGCTTCGACGAGCTGTCGAGCGATGCGGTCCGCGCCTTGTTTGGTCCGAACAAAAACGATCACGCTCTTCCATTCGATTTTGTTGAGCAGCGCGACGAGGAACGGAAACTTGATCGCATGACGAACTGGATACGCCGCATGGGTGACCGATTGAGCGGCGGTGCGCTCCGGGTTGATCGCAATGCGGAGGGGATCCTGGAGCGCGAAACGCGCGATCTCTTCGAGCTCGGGCGGAATGGTGGCGGAGAAGAGGAGAGTTTGCCGTTTCTTCGGACAGAGGCTGACGATCTTTTTGACGTCGGCGATGAAACCCATGTCGAGCATCCGATCGACCTCGTCGAGCACGAGGACCTGAAGGTGCTCGAGGCGAAGGGTCTTGGCCTCGAGAAAATCGAGCAAGCGGCCGACGGTGGCCACCACCACGTCGCTGCTCTCGCGCAGGGACGTGCGTTGTTTGCCGTAGCCCACGCCGCCGTGGAGCAGCGCGACGCGCACATCGGTGAATTGGCCAAACTCCCGAAACGACTCCTCGACCTGAGCCGCAAGTTCGCGGGTCGGCTCGAGCACGAGAATCCGAGGTGCGGCGTCTTGGTGAGGGCCGAGGCGATTGAGGAGAGGCAAAGCAAAAGCGGCGGTTTTGCCGGTGCCGGTCTGAGCGGACGCGATGAGGTCGCGTCCGGTCATGATCGCAGGGATCGCTTGCTGCTGAATCGGCGTGGGGGTGGTGAAGCCCTTCTTGGCGACGGCGCGTACGATGCTGGAATATAGCCCGAGAGTCTTGAACGGCATGACGCTAAATGCCGGACCTGGAATCGACTAAATGCGAGGGGAAAAAAACACCGGAGTGGAAGCGACGGGCTTTGATTTCCGGGGAGCGAGAGGCGAAAGATCATTTTCGCCCGCCGGTTCGCGCCAGGTAGGAACGCCGAGCGAGACTCCCGAGCGGAAATCGCGGCAGCCCGCAAAGCACTCAAATTCCGCCGCGGCCGAACTTTGCCAGTCGGAAGAAAAGATCGGCCAGAAAGGGCGCCCGTCGCTGGCCAGAGGGACTGTCAGGGCGGTTTGGATACTGCTCGAGCGGGGAGGAGTTTCGGGAGAAACCGGGGCGCTGATCGTCACGCCCGTCACCCGGCGGAGCATGCCATCGCTTTTGCTCGTGATATAAATTTCTCCGTCGGAGGTTTGGATCAGACGCACATCGGCGCGTCCGTCTTCACCATAAGCACCACTGCCCGGCAGATTTTTATGCGGTCCGCCACGCAGTTCGTAGCCCGCCTCGACCACCTCGTAGAGGCGCTGGTAGGCTTGATGGCCGAAAGCGGCGTTGAGCGGGTTCTCCCAATCGATCATGAATTTTGAATACGGACAACGGGTGGTGGGACTGCTTTCGCCTGCTGCCAGCATCAGGCCAAGTTCGGCATAATAAATTTCACCCGTGGCGATGTCCGCGAAAATATATTTGCCGAAGAGGGCGGGATACTTGAGCCCGCGATAAACGAAGCCGTTCGAGATGGCGTTGCCGAAAGTCGGATAACCTGGAGTGGGAATGTGGGGATATTCAATGACTGGATACTGATAACCCAGGATCGAATCGTTGGGCGAGAGCGTGCGAGTCGTGCCAGTGGCGGGATCGAAGATATGCGAGCCCTCGCGGCTGGCCCAGCCGTAGTTTTGGCCCTTCTTGACGAAGTTCACTTCTTCCCACGAGTGATAGCCAATATCATTTACGATCAGCCGATTGCTATAAGTGTCCCAGGAGAAACCGTGAGGATTGCGAAAACCATAGGCCCAGATTTCTCCGCGCGCGCCGGAGATGGAAACGAAAGGATTATCGACCGGAATGCTATAAGTGAGCGGACCTGCGCCGTCGGGATCGTCCGGGTTGATCCGCAGAATTTTTCCCAGCAGGGTGGCGAGAGACTGGGGATTGTGATGCCGGGTGGGCTGGTCGGTCTCGCCATCTCCACCGTCGCCCACGCTTATATATAAATTTCCGTAGTCAGGGTGACTCGAGGCCGTGGCGAGCGGATTGAAGAGCAAGTCGCCCATCGGATTGAGGTCGCTGTTCACCTCGACCCGCAGCAGTTCGCGCGCGGTTCCGGTGAACACTTCGTCTTTCGGATCGGTGTCCCGCCACTCGATCAAGACGCTCTGACGCAGCGCGTGATCCGAGCCAGGCGAGGGGACGGCTGGAGTGATTTGATAATTGGATACATCGAGACCGGGAACGTGAGTGTTATCAGGCAAAGCAGAACCCGCTTTAGCCGGATCCTCCAAATGCAGGGTGTAGAAAACGCCATAATGCGCGCTCCCCGGCGTGGCATATTCCGGATGGAATTGAAAAGCGACCAACCCACCACCGTAGCCCGTTGAGTACGCGAGCTTCTTGAACAATCCGGTGTGGCCCTCGGTGCCATTGAAATCGAGATAGACCTTAAACCCCTGGGTCGACTTGTTATAAAAATAAAGCGGACCGTTGAGGTCATTGACCCAATAGCCGTTGCGCCGCCCCGGCTCTTCGCGAATGGAGTCGATCCGAGCGACATGGGAATTATTTCCCTCGTTGCCGACCAGCGCGGTGCCGGTTTGAGGGGCCGCTGCGACGTCGGCCAGTTGCAGAGTCAAAAGATTTTCGGCCGGCGCGGCGATCGCTAGCGCCGAGCCCAATCCCACGCTGAGGGAAAACGCGATAACGCGCGGGGCTAAGAAGCGGAAGCAGTTCGCCTGGAAGGACAAGTGATGCTTGACGGCCGAGGGGGCATAAAGGTTGGGTCGCATAAGAGAATCCCAGGGACGGGTGATTTCACGCCCCTAGGATGGCGCAAACCGTATGCGAATTTATTACAAATGAATAACAAAAATAGGCGTTGACGGAAAATATGCGGGATTCCCTTACCCGAATCAGAAGGGTTTCCGGAGAAACCCCGGCCTTCTATAGGCGCGGCGAGCCACCCGTGGGGCTTAACGTGTGCCGCTAGGTGCAGCGACGCGCGGCGCCGCCTTGGCTTCCGTCTCAATTCCGGAGGGGCTTTTTTTGCCGGCAGAAATCGCCCTGGAACCGAGACTGCGCTGGGCGCCTTTGATCCAAGCGAAAACCAGGCTGGCCCAGGTTTGTATCCGCCAGGGATCTACACGCAGGGAGCGCAGGAGAAGGGCTCGAGCCGCGCGCGTATCGGTGGGCAAAGTAGCCCGGCCCGCGTAGCGATAAAGGTTTCCGGTGCGACGACGCGCAATGGAGCGAGGGATCGAAGGCCAGTCACCGTAGCGTTCGCAAATTTGCGCGGTGTTGGTGAGAATGCGGGAGGCGCGCAGAGACATCGCGCTCGCATGTTTCCGATAAAGGCAAGTGGCGCTTCCGGTGTAGCCCGCGCGACCGCCGCCCCGCAGGATGCGCAGCCAGTATTCCGTGTCGTTGGCGTGCGGAAAATCGGTGGAAATCATTCCGTAGCGGTCGAAGGCGCGACGCCGAACCATGGCGGAAGAGGGGAGAACGGAGAGGCGCCCGGTATAAAGTGCGACGGGCAGATCTTGCAGATCCTCGGTCGTGGGCAGGCAGGGCTGTAGTTGCTTTCCGGTGACGTCGTCGAAAGGAAGGGTGCCGGCAAAAACCAGGTCGTAGTCTCCCCCGCGCGCGGTGGCGACAAGGCTCTGCAAATGTTCCGGTTTCCAGAGGTCGTCGGAATCGATAAACGCGATCCATTCCCCAGTCGTCGCTGCGATTCCCGTGTTCCGAGCGATGGGCAGACCGCGGTTGGTCTCATGGCGATTGTAGATCACGCGCTGCGCGACGGTGGCGGCAAACCGTTGCACAATTTCCCGCGTGCGATCGCTCGATCCGTCTTCCGTCACGATCAGTTCCCAGTCAGAAAAAGTTTGCGCCGCGACACTCGCGAGGGTGTCGGCCAAAAAGCGTTCCGCTTTGTAGGCGGGGATGCAGATACTGATGTGGGGTTGGCCCATGGACGAGGAGCTGCACCACTTCGGGCTCACCGAAATAGCCGCGGCCATCAAATTGCAATAAACAAGCGTCCAGCCGTGGTGCAAGATTAATTAAGGAGATTACCCCAGAACGGCCGGCTGCCCTGTCTAGCAGCTAACGTACCGCCCGACCTTCCTTTGAACACTGATCGCCTGACCCGCGAAAAAAACGCGGCAGGCGACCGCGGTGCGACCCGTGGGATTAAACTGATTTGGCCCGATCTGTTTAAGAGGACCCGTACGCTGGTGTATTCACTTTTCCCCTTCACCCGCGGGGAGCATTCGACGTAGTTGCGCAGAGCCCAGCGAGGGAGCTTCACAAATCCCCCATACCCATCGGTTGGGCACCCCGTGCGGAGGTGAGGTGGCGCCCCGCTGGAGTCGGTGGAAGCAGGCAGAGGGTGGTTCGGGTGGATCCCCGATTTCGGATTCGCCGTTGCAGGGTATGGTGGGACGAAACTCGAGAAAAAGGAGAAACTTATGAATGAACAGACGTTAGCGAATGGACTGGGTTGGTTTAGCATCGGGCTCGGTTTGGCGGAGCTCTTGGCTCCTGAAAAAGTGGGGCAGGCGATCGGAGTGAAAAATCACCACAGTCTCTTGCGCACCTTGGGCGCGCGGGAGCTGGCAAGCGGCGTTGCGATCCTCGCTCAGGAAAAACCCAGGGAAGCGCTTTGGTCGAGGGTGGCGGGCGACGCAATCGACTTGGGCCTCCTCGGATCCGCTCTGAGATCGGAAGGCGCGGACCAACAGCGGGTGATCGGCGCGATTGCGGCTGTCGCGGGCGTCACCGCGCTCGATGTCTACTGCAGCCTACAACTTTCCTCGGATCGAAAACAGCTCGCTCAAAATGGACAGAGCACCGCGCAACCGAAGCGCAATCAGATCCGGAAAACCATCACGATCAATCGCTCGGCCGAGGAGATTTATGCTTTTTGGCGCGATCTGGAAAATCTGCCGCGTTTCATGAATCACCTGAAAGCGGTTTCCATCATCGATGACAAACGCTCTCACTGGGTGGCCAAAGGTCCGGCCGGCACGGAGGTCGAGTGGGATGCGGAGATCATCGAGGAGAAACCGGGTGAACTGATCGCCTGGAGATCGCTTCCCGGTGCCACCGTGCCAAATGCTGGCGTGGTCCGTTTCGAGAAAGCCACCGGCGGCCGCGGCACGGTGGTAAAAGTCAACCTGCGTTACCATCCTCCGGGTGGGGCCGCGGGGGCGACGGTGGCCAAGCTCTTTGGCGAGGCGCCGGAAAAACAAATTCCGGTGGATCTGCTGCGGGTGAAGCAGCTTTTGGAGACTGGAGAAATCTCCCGCACGGAAGGACAGCCGGCGGGTCGGGCGGAGAGCACGTCGGCGAAGTTCGATAACTGGCTTCGGAAGTGACTCCTGTAATTAAATTATAACTACACAAATTACGCAGAAATATATTTTATGAAGGCAAATTGTTGGTTCGGAAAAAGAGACATGCGGGTAGTCAATGTACCCGATCCCAAAATCCTCAATCCGCGGGACGCGATCGTGCGCATCACCTCAACCGCGATCTGCGGTTCGGACCTCCACCTCTACAATGGCTTCATGCCCACGATGGAAAAAGGCGATATCGTCGGGCACGAATTCATGGGCGAAGTGGTGGAAGTCGGACCCGGCGTAAAGAATCTCTCGGTCGGCGACCGGATCGTGGTGCCGTTTCCCATTTCCTGTGGCAACTGTCACTTTTGTCAGCAGACGCTTTTCTCCCTTTGCGAAAATTCCAATCCCAACGCCCCCATGGCGGAGCAGGTTTTTGGGCATTCTCCCGCCGGACTTTATGGTTACTCTCACCTGACTGGCGGCTACGCGGGAGGCCAGGCGGAGTACGCCCGCGTGCCTTATGCCGACGTCGATCACGTGAAAATTCCGGAGGAGTTGACCGACGAACAGGTCCTTTTCCTTTCCGACATTTTTCCGACCGGATACATGGCGGCGGAGAACTGCGATATCCGTCCAGGGGATACCATTGCGATCTGGGGCTGCGGTCCGGTAGGCCAGTTTGCGATCAAGAGCGCGTATATGCTCGGGGCCGAACGAGTCATTGCGATCGACCGGATTCCCGAACGACTTCGGATGGCGCGGGAAGAAGCCGGAGCTGAAACGATTAATTATGAGGAAGTGAATACCTACGACGCGTTGATGGAAATGACCGGGGGCCGGGGCCCGGACGCCTGTATCGACGCGGTGGGATTGGAGGCGCACGGCGCGCCGCTGGAATACGCCTACGACCGGGCCAAGCAGGCGATGATGCTGGAGACCGAAAGACCCATTGCGCTGCGAGAGGCGATCAAGGCCTGTCGAAACGGAGGAACGGTGTCGGTGCCGGGAGTGTATGGAGGATTTGGAGACAAAATCCCCTTGGGCGCGTTCATGAACAAAGGACTTACGCTGAAAACCGGGCAGACCCACGTGCAGCGTTATATGAAGCCGTTATTGGAACGCGTTCAGGCCGGCGACATTGATCCGAGCTTTGTCATCACTCATACCCTGAGCCTGGAAGAGGCGCCAAAAGGGTATCAAATTTTCTGTGACAAGCAGGACGAGTGCATCAAAGTCGTGCTTAAGCCCTAACTTTGTCGGGGTGTTGGGAGGCCTGCCGCGATCGGGCGCGCAGGCCTCTGTTGTTAGGTGGAGAAGGAGAGCAAAATACCATGGCGGGAAAGGGATGAAGTGCAGAGCTGACGCCGAAGCCCAGCGCGTTAGGGTAGGGGACGATGTCCTCTGCTCCTCGCCCGACCTTTCTGGTTTTAAACGCCTCGCTCGGTGGTGAAACGGGCAACACCGCGGTTTTGCTTGGCCGAGCCGTGGCCAAGTTGAGCGAGAACGCCACGGTTCTCCGGGCGACCTTGACCAAGGATTATGGATACACCGAACTCCGGCCCCGGCTGCTCGAGGCCCAGGCGATTTTGATCGGTACAGGAACCCATTGGGACTCGTGGAGCCACTTGCTGCAAAAATTCTTGGAAGATGCGACGCAAGACGAGGCCACGGATCTTTGGTTGGGCAAGCCGGCGGGAGTGGTGGTCACGATGCACTCGATGGGCGGCAAGGCGGTGCTCTCCCGCCTGCAGGGCGTTTTGAATACGTTGGGTTGCCTGCTCCCGCCGCTTTCCGGAATGGTTTATTCGTTGGTCAACCAAACCGCGATTGAAACGGGCGGGCCGGGGAGCGAAGACATTTGGGCGCCCCAGGACGTTGACGTGATCTGCCACAACCTCCTGGCCGCACTGTCCGCTCAGCCCCGCTATCGAACTTGGCCCGTCGATCGGAGCGACTATGCGAAGCGGTGGATTCGGGAATAATAGCACTGACGACTTTTGCTATCAGAAAGGTGATGTGTCACCAGTGAGTGGTTACACCCTGAAATGATAAAAACCCATTCGGCTGCCCCTTTCCTTAAGCGACCGCGAAGCTCGTCCAGATTAAGCTCCTGGGTGATAGGACTGTTTTTTTCCATGATGGCGACAGCGTGCAGCCAGCTCAGGCCGACTCCGGCTCCGTTGGTTACGCGAAGCTGGCCGGCTCACCCGGGCCAGCGCGCGCCGACGCTCCTCGTTTTGCTTCCCGGACGAGGTGATCGCCCGGGCGATTTCGAGCGACACGGATTCATCACCACGCTTCAAAACGCCGGAATCGAAGCCGACGTGATCACGGTGGATGCGCACCTCGGTTATTATTATAAACGAACCGTGATCGACCGTCTGCAAGCCGACGTCTTTGCGCCGGCCCGCGCGCGAGGCTATGGTCGGATTGTCGTCGGGGGTATTTCGCTGGGCGGTCTGGGCGCGCTGCTTTCGGCCCGCGATCAACCTGGGTCGGTCGACGCCGTCATTTTGCTCAGTCCGTACGTCGGGGACAATAAGTCGCTTTTCAAAGAAATCTCTACCTCGGGCGGGCCCGTTCTTTGGGCTGCGAAAGGCACGCCGACTCAGGGTAAAGTCGATCGAGAGATCTGGAGTTTTCTTGGTCAGCGCGCCTCGACGTTGCCTCCCACCTGGCTCCTCTCCGGCTCGGAGGATTACCTTCGCGCGGGTCAGAAGATGCTTGCGGAATTGTTGCCGGCTAAGCGGGTCACGATTATCCCGGGCGCGCACGACTGGGGTACCTGGGAAAAACTTTGGAGCCAGGTCTGCACCTCGTCCGAGATCTTTGCGGAGGAGAAACGGCAGCGGCATTGAGGAAGGGCGCTCGTAGTTGCGTCGTAGATACGACCGATCCCGCCGGGGAAATCCTAAAGAGAAAAAAGAGGGGCGGTCGCTTTTTGAAGCGCCGCCCCATGATCTCAAACGGACTCGCCTCCAACGGGGAGGCGAGGTGGTGCTGTGCAGTTTTTTACGCCGTCGGAGACGTTTTGGAAAAACGACGACGGAGGGCGAGAAGGAGAACCAAGGCGCCGCCGACCATGCCGTAGGTGGAGGGTTCGGGCACCGGTACTCCTGCAGCGGGCGCGAGACCGAGCTCGAACCCGTAGGTGAAGCTGCCGGGATTAAAATCTTGAATCCAGAAGCTGTAGCTTCCTGCGCCCAGCGGAGCGGTGAATCCGCTCGAACCGTTGGAGGCGACTTCCATCAGAGGGAAGAGATCGCTGCCGACGTTTGTCGGGCCGTAGTGATACCAGCCGAGCAAACCGGCGGCGGAGGTGGCGTTGGTCGGAAGCGTCACCTGATTGCCCGCTTGGAGACCGATAAAAGAAACGCCGCCCGATGTGGTGCCGGGGAGCTCAATCAATGAATTGAGCGTGAAGCCTGAGGGGACCGTAACGGTGAGGTAATCACGATCCACGGCTGTGGCCCGACCGGTGGTTCCCCAGATCTGATTCGCCCCCGAGTGCAAGGTGATGGTGGTGGGAGCCAGGCCCGAGTTCGAGAGGTCGCCCATGGCGGTCTCATCGTAAACAACGTCAGCACGAGCGCTCGAGCAGACCGCGCCGGCGAGGGCGAGTGCGCCGAGGCAAGAAACGAGAAAACGAGGAGAAAAGCGAGCGACAGGCCCGCGACGAACGATGGAGGGAGTGTTCATTATATTTGGGTACAGGGCTGGTCATTCCTGGAAGCGATATGATGCAGGCTTCCGGCTCCCTACCAGACGCCACCTCTGGGACGCCGGAAAACTTTATTTAGTAACAGTTCAGTTACCGACCCCTTGGAGCCTACTTTATATTATAATCTACTGCCTGTGTCTATATAATTATGCGCTTAATGCGGGGTTGAATATAGTGGAGCAGGGAGCTGGCGCAGAGACGGGGATCTCCTCTCGCTGCCGCCACGTCGGCCTAACTTAAAGTGCGAAGGGGCTGGCTTTTCGTCCGCCGAGACAAAATCGCAAATTCTTAAGTGTAAATGGAGTAATATTTTAATCAGGCAGGCGAGGGAGTTCTAAAGTCGCGGCGCAACTGTGGCGAAATAGAGGCATGAAGCGCAGGCCCAAACCGCCTCTACGGAGCGCCAAACCCAAATCGCGTTTGGCTTCTGTACCCATCAACGAATTGATCGAAGACGTGTTGGCCAAATTGCCCCGGCCTTTGAAAGTTTCAGGTCGCAAGCGCGGGGAGAAGGCGTACCTGATGCTTGCGGCCTACGAAGGATTGTTGGCCCTATCGGAGTACTTCGATCAAATCGAAGAGAAACGAAACGTCTGGCGCAGTGATCTGGTTTTTCGTTTTGAGGTGGTCCCAGGGGTGAAAGGGCGAGCGGCCGAAGCCGAGGAAGAATCGCGCGCGATCGAAAACGTGCTCAAGGCCGCGGTTAAATCGGCTGGGCTGTAGTCGGTATTCGGTTACACGATCTCCCCATAGCTCGGGGCTGGCCAACAATGAGCTTTTTTCGAGGATGAGCCGTGATTACCATATGAATGGTATAAGTGATTTTAGCGCCGAATAGGATCGTCTGAGGTCAGAGAACCTACCTGATTTCCAATCATAGATTCATCGTCACGAGGCCGATTGATGAGGAATAAATTGCTCTTGATGGGGA
>Ga0070717_10000304_pt1 | contig 32329 bp, 27 predicted proteins | sample LARL113metaG_FD_71366 | JGI IMG/M metagenome (GOLD analysis project Ga0070717, IMG submission 71366) | Corn, switchgrass and miscanthus rhizosphere microbial communities from Kellogg Biological Station, Michigan, USA - LAR L11-3 metaG | ecosystem: Host-associated > Plants > Roots > Rhizosphere ...
CTCAAGATGCTTCCGATAACCAACTACTCCTCAACGGCTTGTGACCGGACAGCATTGGTCGGCGCCCCCGGCTACAACTGAATCTGCCCGACTACCTCGCAGCTTGCCGCGAGGATTTTATTCGAAACGCTTTTTCGCTGCCTCGTAGACGGGGATGTACTGCGGAACCAAACGCTGCAGGTTTTGAATACGCGCCTCGTCAGAGGGATGATCCGAGAGCAACACCATCGGTTTACCCTGCTTGGACGTCGCCTCGGACATCCGCTTCCAGAACGTCACAGCTGCGCGAGGATCGTATCCCGCTTGAGCCGCAAAGCGCAGACCGACCGAATCGGCCTCGCTCTCGTGCAAACGCGAGTACGGCAACATCACGCCCACCGTCGCGCCGGTGCCCAAGGCGCCCAGGACGAGGTTTTTCTTCGCCGGATCGATGTCCTTCGTTTCTAAATACGCGGCCGTCAGGCCGGTCAATCCGGCAGCTATTTCCTGCTGGGACACGCGTTCCGCGCTATGGCGAGAGGTGACGTGGGCAATTTCGTGACCGAGCACGATCGCGAGTTCATCGTCGCTCTGCACAATCTTCAAAAGGCCGGTGTAAACGGAGACCTTTCCGCCCGGCAACGCGAAGGCGTTCACCTGCTCCGAGTCGAACACGACAAATTCCCACTGCGCCTCCGGCAGTTCGCGACCGACCGAACTGGCGATCCGTTTCCCCACCCGTTGCACCTGCGCGTTCCACTTTGGATCGTTGGAGATTTTCTCCTTCGCTTTCACGTCGGTGAAGGCGGCCAGGCCCATTTTCGTTTCATCCCCCTGGGAAACCAACATGACTTGCCGCCGACCGGTCTCCGGAACGACGGAGCAACCGACGAAACCGGCAAAGACAATAACCAAGAGAGAAGAGGTGAGGGATTTAAGCATAGGAAGTAGTGGGCCTTCGACTACAGGAACCACAAAAGGTTCATAAGCGAGGCGGACGCTCGTTTTCCTCGGGCAGGACGCGCAAAGCCAGATCGTAGCCCACCGCGGGAGCGGCGGGCCCCTTCCATCGCTAGAGGACGGCGGCAAAAGGCGCCAGCAGTCGCCCTCCACGGAAGCCGTGCAGCTACGCCGTGGCCGAAGCCCTTCGTGAGACCATGTTGTAGTTGGATGAGTATTACCAACTACTAACTGCTACTTCGAGCTTCCCGCCGCAGGGATATTGCTCACGGAACACGCGAACCCACGCGAAATAGGTTCGAGGTGGGGCTCGACCTCCCGGCGAGCCAGGATCGCTCCGGCAGACCCACAGAAGAACCGCCCCTACTCGCTACCCACTCCCCGCCACTCGCTCGCCCCCCAAAAAAAGAGAACCGCTCATTCCCGTTAATAATCCTACCCGTAGCCCGCTGCGGGAGCAGCGGACGTCTGAAGGTTCAGCTCGACGCGTTGCCCTGACCCGTAGCTCGACCCCGGGAGGGCCAAGACAAAAGCCACGCTGTTGATTGCGACAGCTATTCAACACCTTTCGACAATTCACCAGTCGTTACAAATATGTATTCAACTCCTGATACGTGTGCGTCCACGGATTCGCTCTCCTTCGCCTCCTCGATTCCAATTATTCTAAGGACTTCGCCCTATTCGCCTGCTTGCTCGTTGCACTCAGAGAACAAACGGCACACACCCTGGTGCATGAACCGCGGGTGGAATAAGGCAATTCAGCAGCCCTACAAACGAACTGATCTGAGAAGTCCGGGGCAGTGTGGTTTCTCCAAACTGAGACCACCCTTTCTGGATTTTAGTCCGGCTATACAACGTTAGGCAAAACGATGATCTCCTTAGATAGTCCACTTTGGTCTCAGCTTGAGCACGCGTATGGTAGCGCCGACGATACTCCTGTTCTCTTAGGCGAGCTCGAATCGCACTTGGAGGATGAAAGTCCCGAAGAAGAACCGTGGTTCTCATTATGGAGTTCTCTGTGTCACCAAGGAGATGTTTACGATGCATCCTTCGCTGCGGTGCCCCACATTCTAAGAATTGCGGAAGCTCACCCGACTAGGTTTTCGTCCTCTTTTCTCCAGCTTCCCGCATGCGTCGAATTTTATCGTGCGAAAGCCGGCGTGAAGATTCCTGCCGAATTGGCGGAGTCTTACTTCACAGCGTTGAAGCGTATACCAGCCATTGTCGCGATGGCGGCGAATCGCGAGTGGGACGAATCCTTTCTCCGATGTGTATTATCAGCGATAGCTGCTGCAAGAGGCCAAGCAGAAATCGCGGAAGCGGTGCTTGAGATGAATCCCGAAGTCGCTGGGAAATTCATGAATTGGTTTTACGAGCAATGAAGGACGCGCCGAACCAGGCGCTAGAGCCAACGAGTATGTCTGTCACGAATCCTGCAGAGCCAGGATTCGCGCCAGCCATACTCGTGGCTCATCTTTAACGTTAGGCATTTCAATGCCGCCTGAACGCTATTTCCAAAATTTGCCTGCCGAGTTTATTCGCGAATGGTTGCCTGCCCGGGTTAAGAATAACGGTTGGCCTCCAGAAAGTGAGCCGGCAAAGTGGAGGAATGTACTCGGTGATACTCCAGAACGCTGGAGACTATATCGCTGGCGGGAACAATCAATCGACATACGCTCCGCGAATTGGAGATCGGATGTGCAAGGCACTCTACGGATGCTTGGCGATGCGTGTTTCCGCGGAATATCGAATCGATGGACCCCGAACGTGAGCCAAAGCATTGGCAAGATCAGCCGGATTCAGAATTACGCCATCGCAAATCGTGCCTTGCCCGGGAAGTTATTGATCGCCGATACACCTACGGGCCTATTCCTTGTCGACGGTAATCATCGGGCTTGTTGGTATCTTTTTTCATCGGAATTGCTAGGCGAGACATTTCCAGTATCCGCATCAGCCAGCTGCTATATCGGCGTATATGAATCCGCCTAACCAGGCGCTAGAGCCAACGACCTTGGCTCGTCATTAACGTTCGGCAACCTCATGAAACATAATTGTGTTGTTGCATTGCTAATCCTCAGCGTCTTGGTGTCTTTTGCACGGTGCCAGACACCTCGGCTGCCTTCTTCCGAGGTTGTTACAGCGAATCTGCCGGGAGCTGGATTCACTGACCAAGTCGATCAAATCCCCGCGACTGTCATTGACGAAGGAATATTGCGTGACGTTCCATACACCTCGCACAAGGTAGGCGAGAGTCGGGAACTTAATATTTACGGGGATCCTGCAGAACCGGCATGCATCGAGATTGGAGTTTATGGCAAGCTAGTCAGTATTGAGGAAGAAAAGAAGCGCTGCCTAGCCTTCATGCAGCGCTTAGTTCCATCAATCGACGTCCATTCGATTCCTCTATTCGGAGGTAAAATATTGAAAAATGGAGTCGTCGCGGAGGTGACTACTCCAGATTCTCCGGATGCGTACGGCGGTTGGTGGGTGTCTATCTATAGCCTCAGCTTGTTGCGACAAGCGAAGGGAGAGCGAGAGAGCGTAAATATTGTATCCGTGCCGCGCGAGAAGCTTGAGGATTCTGGGTGGAGCACACAGGATCTATCTCGAATCCGCCGGTCGCCTGTCGGATCAGCAACTCGTATTTGGGTGAGATCGTATGTTAGGCATGATGGGACATATGTTAGATCGCATTCACGGGGACATCGTTAGCGTACCTAAACCAGGCGCTGAAGCCAACTACGCCAGTCGCCTCGATTTCTTCTGCACAGAAAGTCGCCGCAGCCAAGCCCGTGGCTTGTCTTTAAGGCCCATCCGAATGGGCCAGGCTTTAACAAGGAGCGAGTAGTGGGTGGTGGTAATACTCGTTTAATACTGATTGTCTCGCGAAGAAAACAAAGGGCGCGAAGCAATCCTCTTTGTGACGAAAACTCAAATCAGCGGTATGACTTCGCGTCCTTCCTGTCCTTCGCGAGACACCTGGTTTTAATGTTTGGTGGGATCCGGGTGCATCGGCGCTTGTCTGTGGTTAAATATTTAGAGGGATCAATATGCCAAACCTCCCGCCGCTCCCGCAGCGGGCTACATCGATCTTCGTCTCGCGCTTGCGCGCCGTGGCTCTTGGTACTTGCCAGTTGAAACTTGGGACTTCCCGCCCGTCTCGGCGGGGACGCACTCGCCCTACCCTCGTACGCCGAACAGAGAACGAAGTAAGAGGAAGATCGATACGCGAACCCCAAGCCTGGCTCGCCGGGACGTCGAGTGCCACCCTCGAACCTCCCACCGCTCCCGCGATGCGCCACAAAAAAGCAAATCCAGCGGGCCCAGCTGTAATTTTTCGTTCTTTAGCTGCATATTGGTATTCAAAGAAGATCGGGACGCCCGAGGACACAGGGCACTGGAAGATCGATCGTCTCGCCAAGCTTCACCTTATTTGAGGCCGAAAGCTTTCCACCGCGCAGATCGAAAACGCCTCACCGGGCGCTAGAGCCAACGATCCTGCTTGTCACGATTCCCGCTGCAGAGGAAGTTGCGCCAACTGGGGTCGCGGCTCATCTTTTAACCTTAGGCAAATACGAACTTATTATGACGACCGCAATGAAGCTCAGCATACTTGTCGTCTGCACCTCCTTGACGACCAAGGAAGCGATTTGCTCAACAGATCCCAAGCACGAGAGTTTACGGCTATTTAGGTACGGGGACCCTTCCAGTGATAAAGTCATACAGCGGGGAGAGCCGTCGGTTTCGGACGCCGATAACGACGTCGTAAAGATGGATACCGTCACGGTGGTTGAAGGGATTGCCCGCAGGGATTTAGAGGCGTCGATTCGTGAACGGAAAGAATCGGAGCAAGAGAAGGCGTTTAGTTGGACTAAGGGCGGACTTATCGGCGTAAAGAGTTTTGGGAGGTGTAAAGCAGAGTTCGGCGCCTGGCCTCATTTTATGTCCGTTCCCTCAGGTGTATCAAATCAACAAGAGACAGGCGTTCGGATTGATTTCTTGCATGTGAAGTGGTGAGCGACGCCAATGATGCATGCCGAACCAGGCACTAGAGCCAATGATCTTGGCTCATCTTGAACATTCGGAAGGTATGAACCCAGCAAAATATTTGGAAGATGAACGGGCGTGGTTGTGTGATCTAGACACAGATGATGAGATCGAAGTTTTGGTCGAAAGTGCGCCAGATGGGGTGCCAGAGGCTCTGCTAGAGCGGGCACGCAAGATCTACACTCACCGGGACGCCCTAGCAGAGGAGGCCAGACGATATATTACTTCTTTTGTCCCGCCGTCGTCTTTTGAAAAAACGCCAAACTGGGAGCTTGTTAGACTTCGCGTATGCAATTCGGTGTCGAACAAGAAACAAGATTTAGTTATTTCGCTCTACACTTGGGCAGATATTTGCGGTGACTGGTCCGTCGAATTCACTGACACATCAGACCGCTTTTGTCCCATTGGTTTTAGCCGAAAGAACTGCTAGTTCGTCGTCCTTGCACTAAACCACCTCGCCACGCGCTCGAGCCCACAAGTATGTTTATCACGAATCGTGGCTTTGCAGGCCCCTTTTAAAGTAAAGCAAAAGAGACGCGCATGACTGAAATAAGATTTAAGCCTGGTGTCCGAGTGGAGTCAGATCGGTGGACTATAGACGGTGAGAAGATTTCATCCCCCGACAAGCTTATCGCGATAAGAACGGTTCTCGAAAAAGAAGGACCCGTTGTTCTTGAGCACAAGTTCCTTCGCGGTGCGAGAGGGCCACATACTCTCGTCTTTGACGATTACGGCGAGTTTATTGCTTACCTGAACGAAAGCGCTCATGCCGGAGACAAGATTACGGTCTGGAATCTCTGGCCCTTTATGCGCGACACCACTCCGCTAGCTTATGGAAAGTGCCCGGCCGAAGATGGAGCCGTTCCAGAAGGCGGATCATACTGAATGAAGATCCGTCGAACCGGGCGCTAAAGCCAACGTCCATTGCCGTCCGCCCAAAATGCCGCAGACACTCAAAAACGTGAGCTCAATTCCTTCCCGCAATCACGCTCGCTCGTCGGCCATTTATAAATGACTTCCCCCGACTCGCCTGCTTGTTGATTGCCTCAAAGAATAAACCACTTCACCTCACGGCGCATGAAACGCGGATGGAACAACCAAAACAGCGGCCTTGCAAACGCACCGGTATGAGTAGCCCATCGCAGTGTACTTTTGGAGGCGGAGACGGCGCTTTCGGGATTTTTGTCCGGCTATACAACGTTCGGCAGAAAAGCAAATGACTCCTGTCGCACCTGAAGCCGTTACTTTTGCTGTGAGAGTTCTTGGAACGGACGGACTGTCCGTTGACGATGTTGAGTCGCGAGTTCTTGAATCGGTAGGCAGTAAAGAATTGGCTCGAAGGTTGATAGACTGGATTCCGGAGGCATTTGGCATTGTACTGGTTTCCCATCTTGGAGCGGTCATTCTTCCTACGACGTAGCGCGAAAAATAGACAAGGGGAGTGGGAGGAGTTTCCTTTATCCTGCGAGCCTATATTTGTGGCGTCAGTATTGATAGCTCAGAATATGTTTCATTCAGGGCCGAGGTCGGAATTTCAGAATATCAGTATTCGAAGCAGCATTTTAGCAGTCGCAAACCAAGCCCTGAATGCCGGCGTGAATATAGATAGAGGGACGTTGAGTGGACCAGCGTTAATTGGTATTCCCGCGGAGGTCTATCGGAAAAGAAGATCGATTTGGAGTCGGATTTTCTCATGAATAGCGAGGCTATCAGATGCCGAACCAGGCGCTAGAGCCAAGGTCGTGGCTCATCTTTAACGTTAGGCAATCCAGTGAATTTTAAGAGTCCTATTCGCGGCGATCCGCGACTCAGAGGTCGAGTTGGGCGACGCCTGAAAATAATGGTTGGCGTCGGCGGTGCTGCTCTCGCCCTCGGGATAGCCTTGCTCGTCGCGCTGTTTGCGTGGCGTCCACCAGATCCGGCTGCTGAGATGGGATTCCACCGGGCTATACTGGACGACTTGCCGTCCAGTGCATCCGACATCTCGTTTTATCGTTATACTGGCTTTGGCGGCGTATTTCTATGTGAGTTCACAATCTCGAAAAGCAATTTCGAAACATTGGTAAGGTCACGTGGATGGAATGTCGAACCGTTGAACCATAAAAAGTCCATCCCTCGTTATACAGAGGCTTTACCGAAGGGTCATCCCGCCAAGCAGCCGCCTTATAGTGTGACGGCTTCAAGTGGCTTTTTCTTCGAGAATCGGCAGCCAAACAATGGAGGTATATCAGTGCTGTTTGATGACTCCAGGTCCATTGCATATATATTTTGGAGTCACCGGTGAACCGACCTACCCAGACGCCAGAGGCAACGACCTTCGCTCATCTTTAACGTGAGCCGCACAACACTAAACTTCTGTATTTCCTATGAGCACAAAATCCGTGATTGAACAGTATTTCGAAGCGGTCAAAGCAAAGGAAGAATGGAGCCGCTTCTTCAGCGACAATGTTACGTTCACTAGCCACGTTACGCCCGTGAAGCGCGTGGAAGGAAGAGCTGCTTTTGTTGAGTCCACGAGAAGGTTTTACTCCATGATCGCGGGCCTCGAGATTACCAGCCTAATCACGGAGGGCGATCGCGCCTGTGCCCTTACGCGCTATAAGCTACAGCCGCCACAGGGGTCCCCCTTTAGCACCGAAGTTGCGGAGATATTCAAAGTCGTGGATGAAAAAATAACGTCGCTCGATATTTACTTCGATACGTCTCCTTTTCCCAAATGACGTTCCTCGCAGCGATACCTCAACACCCTGGTCGCATATATTATTGGTGCATCAGTGGCGTTTCGCCCAACCAGGCGCTAGAGCCAACGACGTCTTCAACGTTAGATTAAGAAATGGGTTCAACGTTTGTTCAAATTCACGAAAAAGGTTTTTGGATGCGCGACGGCGCACTCGAGCTGTGGCTTCGACTCTTGGCACTGCATATCGAAGACCCAGACGAAGGCGATATACGGACTCGTGAGATTCGCGATGGCTGGCTGCTGGCTTCGCGAGGGTACTTTGGTGGCCATGTACCCGTGGCACTAGACGAAGCCGTCCACGACGCCGCGGGTCGCCAGATTGTTGTCGAAGCGATCTATGCACTCATGGAAGCCCTTAAAAGAGGGCCAGAGAAGCTGGATCGCGGCACGCTGAATGTGCTGGGTATTGAGGGCGAATATTGTGCCGACTATGATAGCAGCGCCTTGCTTGAAGTCGGGCAGGCTTTTCTCGATTTGATTGATGGGAAAATACAATCGACCGCAGCAGACATTTCTTTTGTGCCCGGTAACCTACGATCTTGAAACCGAGCCTAACCAGATGCTAGAGCCAGCACCCCAATTCATCTTTAACGTTGGGCGTTAAAATCATGAACGCATCCCCTCCGAATCGAAGCCTAGCATCGCTGTGGTTTTGGTTTGGTCCTTTCTTCGTTACTTGGTCCGTGTGGGCTCAGCGGCTAGTGCACTTTCCTGCGCTTGAAGATGGCCTGGTGCGGGAGTTGGTGCGCATTGCGAGAGTCAACGGCCTTGGCTGTCACGCCTCGTGCTCCGAGCCGCATACTGCGCCAGCCGAGGTCGCGGGTCATCTTTAACATTGGGAAAGCTTTCTATAACAAATGAAGCGAATTTTAGCTGTCTTATTGATCGCCGGCTCAGGTGTGGTGCAAGCGGATATTGGCACCAGTAAATTCTGTCCACTATTAGGTCGAGATATTGCTTCCTTGAGAAAGGTCGTTTCAGCTGAAGCAACAAATCAGGGAGATCCGCTTCGTGAGGCGTGGGATTTCGTAGAAGAGTTTTCCTCTAGTTCAAAAAACGAGATAAGCCCGGTGAGGATGGGACGTTTCCGAAGGTTTAAATCATTCCTAGAAAGTCAGAAAAAACCAACGTGGTATACAAATATTCTACTGACGGAGACTTCATTCGCCCATGAGGTCGGCGACGATGTTTTTATCCGTCAGAAAGAATCGCTCGAGACTCAGAATATAAAGGCGCTGGCGTTATTGTACACTGCGGATGCAAAGTCAGGAAGTCTGACAGGAGATCTGCTCGCCATAGACGTCATGGCCCGGCTTTTGCGCCACACGCCTTGGGACTGGGAAGTTAGAGAAGTGTATTCCCGTACCTTGTGGTCATTAGGAAGGCGGTCGGAGGCGTGGTTCCAGGCGAGAATGGCCGCCTACTTGAACCCATCGCCACAGCTCTGGCAACTTGAGCAGCTGGAAAAAATGGCCCAGCTAGTTGTACCCGGTGAGTGGGACCAAATAGAAAAGATGATAGATGATACCGCCGACGATCTCGCTGTTCGCTCGGTCGTGAAGGGTATGATTGAGCGAGCCCGCCAGTCCCCAGCCGGCCCAAGTTAGAAAACCACCTAACCTCTCGCTAGAACCAAGGACCTCCGTTCATCGTTAGCGTTATGCATAAAATTTAGACTTTAACGCAGCCATGGTCATATTTGCTCTAGCCGTTCTGTTGATTTTGGCATTCGGTCCGTTGTTGATCGCATCGGTCACATTTGTGGTGATGGGGCGTCGCCGGTTGCCAGTCCCTAGGACACGAAACATTCGCGCTCTTTTGATCATTGCGATCTCGCTCTGGCTCCCTGGTCTCGTTAGTACAGTCATAACGTTTTTAACATTATCTCATAACCCGTGGAGCACCCTTTCGATATTGTGTACATTTTCGGCCTATATTTTTGCCGTTACTGGAGCGATTCAGTTAAGACTTCGAGACACGCGCGGCGACTGAGCGTGTATTGTTCATGACAACGGAGATGCGGCAAAGACTATTGTTTTATGCCAATTCCTCCCAACCAATTGCCAGAGCCAACGACGTTGGCGGTCAGGATTCCTGCCGCGCGGGAAGTCAGGCGAATCTAGGTCGTGGCTTACTATTAAGCTAGGTCATTGCATGCGTGTTATACTGTCAGATCGCAAAGCGGCACTGGTGGAAGCGTGGCGCGAGTCATTCGCGAACGAGCATGATGTCGATATTGGGTCTGAGGACATTTTATCGGTTGATTGCGACGCGATTGTTAGTCCTGCGAATTCGTTTGGATTCATGGACGGTGGACTTGATCACTTGCTTTCCGATTTTTTCGGATGGCACGTGCAAGAACGCGTTCAGGCAGCCATTCGCGAGCGTCCGATGCGTGAGCTATTAGTCGGGGAAGCTATCGTGGTCCCGACAGACCACGCTCAGATTCCTTGGCTGGTTGCTGCACCAACTATGCGAGTGCCGATGGTCGTGAAGCAGAGCGTGAACGCCTATTTGGCGATGAAGGCGTTGTTGATCGCCGCTCGGGACCACAGGCATGAGATTCTGATTCGTTCGATCGCGGTGCCCGGTTTAGCGACAGGAATCGGTAAGATTGAGCCGAAGATTGCTGCACGTCAGATGTATGCCGCCTACGCAGAGGTGATTTGCGGGAAGGAGAGATATCCGGGGAGTTTCGGCGATGCGCAGCGGATTTATGTACGCTTAAATCCAGATGCTAATCTTTCGGAAACGTAACCAGACGCCGGCCAAGGTCATGACGCATCGTCAACGTTCGGCTTTTAATCCATGAGCTTCTTTAGTTTCCTACGACCAAAGGGTCGGGCATTGGAACACCCGCGGTTTGGCAAGCTCGTGTACACCGGTGAAAGAACCTGGGAGTCCGGACAGGCTTTTTTTCCACCGTTGAATAAGGTTGTGGAGCTACTTATCGAGGCAGGTCCAGCCGGGCCAGATGAGCGTCACGAGCAGTTCTTCGACGAGCTTGTCTCCCGGTGGGGCGCGCTGAATCAACAATGGGAGCCATTTGTTCGGGATGCACTGAAAGACTGGACGGAAGCTGCGACGGCCGAAAACTTAAGTGAATATATCGATGTCCAGTGTATCGCCGTGCTGGCCGAAGTTGGGGCTGATCAAGAGTGGGAGATTCAACTCTGGTGTGAAGAAATTGGGCATTGGCCCACAATCGTGATGCGAGGCTGGACTCCACAAACCTGCTTTCTCGATGGATAACTCGTGAGATCATCACTAGGTTCCTTGTATACCTACATCGCCCGAACTAAGGCGCTAGAGCTCATTTTTTAACCTTCAGCAAATTTCTCGCTATGAAACTAAATACCAGAGTCGGCGTTTATACAGGGTTGTTGTGGGTCGGAGCCCTTGTATTTTATCGGTCGCTTGTCGCCCAGCTGAGTCCCGAAGATCGGGCCGTTCACGACCTCTTTAGCGCACCGATTTCTTTCCAGAATGATTATACTTCGGATAATCGGTTTCTTCAGAGTCGATTTCGCCCCGGTCTTGCTCGTGCTCAAGTAAAAGGAGAATTGGAAGGGCTGCGCGTAAATCACAAGGGAAGTGCTCGCTTTTCGGAAGACGAACACGGAATCAATTTCGAGATATTGATACCACCGCTTGCTAGTGGTGGGCAGATGTCGCTGACTGCGCGATTCAATTTCGACGAATCAGGGCATTTGAGCAGTACAAAATGGATACGGCGGGACTTGTATGCTCAGCTACAATCATAAATGAGCATCGCGCCTCGCGCTGGGCCGCGGCTAGATTGCCGAACCAGGCGCTACTGGATCTCGGGCCCCCTATAGTCATAACTGCTCCTGCGGAGAAAGCCGCACCAACTGAATGCGCGACTCATCTTTAACGGTAGGCAGCAGCCCGTCGTAATTAACGGACTTAAATCGTCTGCCCATCTTCGACTCCGGCCCACCTAAGCGCGTCCGCCCGTTTCGCAAAGGAAAGATATTGGATAATTTTTCCATTGTGGAAGACAAAGCCATCGGCAAATCGACCACCGCCCCACGCGGTTGAGTTATTCAGCCGTACCCAAGCATGGAGGAAGACGACAACTTTGTCTCCATTCACAAAAAACCTTTCGGGAACGCAGCTCCCTTCGGCCCAAGTCCCCCGCCCCTTCCCGACGTGCTCCTGTACTGCTGTGATTCCACGGTATGTGCCGGCGGTTGGAAAGCCCTCGGGCTCGATGCGCACAATCTCAGGATCAAAATCCTTAGTTACGGCCTGCAAATCATTGCGGTTGATCGCGGCATAAAATTCACTCAGTGCTTCAGTTTCGGCGCTCATGGGTCTTGTTCCGATTCGTACGGTTTTGCCTAAAAATGCGAGTGCCAAATAAGCCTAACCAAGCGCCAGAGCCAAGGACCAAAGCCCATCCTTAACCTTAGACAAAAACACCATGGGTTACGAATTACACCTCACGAGAAGAACGCTATGGTTTGATGAAGGTAATGATATTACCAAGGAAGAATTCGTCGACTATGTAAAATCCGATCCTGAATTTTCATATCCGGGTCAATGCGGTGAGGACTACGCGGACTGGAAGAGCCCAACGGGCCGCTACATCACTTGGCTCTGTTGGACAAACGGTCAGTTAATCACGAAAAATCCTGAGGCGGAGTTTGTTGATAAAATGGTCATGATAGCAACAAAACTGAACGCGAAGGTCCAGGGCGATGACGGCGAGACCTACCAGTCGTCTAGCGTGTATGGATAAGAATCCAAGCTGGCTAAGCGGGTCCTAGAGGCCACGCCTGTGGCCAGCGTCACTCCTCTTTAATGTTAACAGAAAACATACGGGCGGCAAAAATCATAATCATCGGGGGCTGCGGTACCATCGGCCGAAAACTCAAAGTAGAGTGGCCTGCTGCGGTCTGCATCGATCGAGTCCAAGGCGCTGATATTATATGCGATTTAGCCTCCCTCCACGGAGGAGATTCCGCCTTCTGCTCCATTCTTCGGAGCGCTGAGGTTGTCATTCATCTGGCTACATCGCCTGATCCAGAGGCATCCGAATTGACCCATTTTGAGTCGGTCGTAAACACCGCGAAGGTAGTATCGGCCTGCGCGGCTGCAGACGTTCCCAGGCTAATCCTTGCGTAATCCGATTGGGCGGAACCGAAAGCGACTCACCTGAGGATGAATACTTATGGATATTCTAAGCGAGTGATTGAAGCTATGGCGGAGATGTATTCGCATGACAATGGTCGAGTCGCTACGGCCGTCCGTATCGGATGGCTCCCTAACGAATCGGTTAAGATAGAAGAGGCGTCGGAATGGTTACTCGAAAACCATTGGAGTGACGCGAAGCTTGTCGGCGAATTTAAGAAGATTATAGAAAAGAAGCTTAAACAGTGAGGTTTTATTTAATGCCGAATCCAGGCCGCTGTTGCCGAGATGCCTGAACGGCGGGGGAAGCGGGCCGCCTCGATCCTCGATCGTGTCGCAGAAAGTAGCGGGTAGTTGGTCATACCGGTTTGAATACCGATTGTCTCGCGAAGGAAACGAAGGTCGCGAAGCGATCCTCCAAACGATGATAAACTCACATCAGCGGGTATGACTTCGGGTGCTTCTCCGGCTCGGCGGGACGCGCTCGCCCTACCCTCTGTAAAGTGTGAAAGTGAGAAGGTGCGATAGTGCGGCAGCAGCGCCGTGGGCGATTAGTGGGTTTTAGTGTTCATTAGTGGTTTCTTCCGTGGTTTGTTTTCGCCTACGCCCGAGCTTCCCGCTGCTCCCGCAGCGGGCTACACAGCTATCGCGCCGTTGGAGGCGAAGCGCTTCCGCTACGTTGTAGCAGCACGGCTTCCGTGCGGTGTCACGATCACGGCTCGGCAGCGACGCAATCGCCCTGTCGCTTGAAACTTGATCTTTCGAACCCCGGCTCGCCGGATCCATGTCCGAAGTCTCACTCTTCGTTCGTTGAGTAAATTAAACTCCAACTCTTCTCCTCATGTCTAAACTCCGCGTTCAGTGTTTCGGTCTCTCCCTCGACGGTTATGGCGCCGGTCCCAATCAGGATCTCGAAAATCCGCTCGGCGTAGGCGGCCATGCGATGTTTCAGTGGTTTTTTCCCACTCGCACGTTTCAGGCGATGCAAGGCGGGAATGGCGGCACCACCGACATCAACGACGAGTTCGCGCGGCGTGGATTTGAAAACGTCGGCGCCTGGATTCTCGGTCGTAATATGTTCGGACCGATCCGCGGGGTTTGGCCAGACGACCAATGGAAAGGATGGTGGGGGGAGGAGCCTCCTTATCACGCTTCAGTCTTCGTTCTCACCCACCACGCCCGCGCGCCGCTGGTGATGGCCGGGGGAACAACGTTCTATTTCGTCACAGAGGGCGTCGAGGTGGCGTTGCAGCGCGCACGCGAGGCTGCGGGTGGAAAAGATGTCCGAGTCGGCGGCGGCGTATCGACCGTTCGGCAGTATTTATCCAAACGCCTGATCGACGAAATGCACCTTGCCGTGGCGCCCGTGCTGATGGGCCGGGGGGAAAATCTTTTCGCCGGACTCGACCTGACCGCCTTGGGCTATCAGACCACCGAACACACACCCGGGCCCGGCGTGACGCACGTGATCGTGAAGCGTCAATGAACCGACGTTTGGGCCATCGGAAGCGAAGTGCTTCCACTCCCGTAGCTGCACGGCTTCCGTGCAGGAGGATGAGCGTCCGCCGTCCAGCTCCTTGTTCTCGGTTTCGACGCTCCCGCCGCTCCCGCGGCGGGCTACGTTGATTTTCTACGCGCGCTTGCGCGCAGTGGTTCTTGGCACTTGGTACCTGTCACTTGTCACTTAAAACCGGATACGTCGAACCTCAGCGAGTCGCGCCACCTCAAACCAAATCGGCCGACCGTCCAGCCCTGTGCGTTCGTGCATTCCGCAGGGGCTAGATTTTTCAGTGTTTAAAATGCCGGATGCCGGTGAAGACCATTGCTAGGCCGCGTTCGTCGGCGGCTTTGATCACTTCGTCGTCGCGCACGGAACCACCCGGTTGAATCGCCGCGGTCGCACCGGCTTCGGCGGCGGCGATCAAACCGTCGGCAAAAGGGAAAAGCGCTTCGCTGACCACGACCGAGCCGTGGAGATCGAGTTTGGCTTCGCCGGCTTTCCAGACCGCGATGCGCGAACTGTCGACTCGCGCCATCTGTCCAGCGCCCACCCCCAGGGTCTGTTCGCCGCGGCAGTAGACGATGGCGTTCGATTTCACGTGCTTGCAGACGCGCCAGCCGAACATCATCCCGGCCCATTCCTCCGGCGTGGGTTGACGCTTCGTCACCACCTTGAAGTCGCTCGGATTGCCAAGGAGTTTATTCCGATCCTGCACGAGCAAACCGCCGACCACGGAGCGGACGTCGAGCAAGGAATCCGGCCCCATCCCCTGCTTCGCGATCATCAATCGAAGGTTCTTCTTTTTCCCAAAAATCGCCAGCGCTTCCTCGCTGAAACGCGGCGCGATGATCACCTCGGTGAAAATCTCGCTGATCACCTTGGCCAACGCGCCTTCCAGGGTACGATTGACCACGATGATCCCGCCGAATGGCGCCTGACGATCAGTCGCGTAGGCCCGCTCCCAGGCAGTGTCGAGCGTGTCGGCACTGGCGACGCCGCAGGGGTTGGTGTGCTTGAGGATCGCCAGGGTCGGCTTCTCGAATTCACCAATCAAATACGTGGCCGAGGTGATATCCAGAATGTTGTTATAACTCAGCTCCTTGCCCTGGAGCTGCTGGAAATGCTCATTAAAGGTCCCGTAGAGCGCCGCCTTCTGATGCGGATTTTCCCCGTAGCGGAGGGACTGCGCTTTTTTATAGCTCACGCTGAATGTATCCGGAAATCCAGACAGCGCGGCCAAATCCGGCTCGGCCGCCTGCGATTCCAAATAGCGCGCGATCGCCGCATCGTAGCTCGCGGTGCGTTGAAAGACCTTGAGCGCGAGCTTACGCCGGAGGGCGGCGAGCTCGGCCGGTTTGTCCATCGCCGCAAGCACCGCCTCGTAGTCCGCGGGATCACACACCACCGTCACGCTCTCATGATTCTTCGCCGCGCTGCGCAGCATAGAGGGACCGCCGATGTCGATATTCTCGATCGCCTCCTCGAAATGTACGCCCGGTTTGGATACCGTTTGCTCGAACGGGTAGAGGTTCACCACCACCAGATCGATCATCGCGATGCCGTTCCGTTCGGCCTGGGCGAGGTGATCGGGTTTGTCGCGCCGGCAGAGCAGGCCACCGTGGATCTTGGGATGCAGGGTCTTGACCCGTCCCTCCATGATCTCGGGAAAACCGGTGTGCTGGCTCACCTCGGTGACGGGCAGTCCCTTTTCCGCGAGGAGCTTGGCCGTGCCTCCAGTGGAGAGGAGGCGGAAGCCGAAACGTTGGGTGAGAGCCGTGGCAAACTCGAGGATACCGCGTTTGTCGCTCACGGAAAGAAGGGCGAGCTTTTCCATAAAAGGCCGTTTGTGCGCCCCCCGAAAATGACTGGCAAGCCGAATGGTGGAAAAGGTGCGAAACTCAGCGCACCACAAAATGAACTTCCCAATTCACCCGGGGAAGAAGTAACAAGGAACGAGCGTTCAGGTAACCAGGAGCAAGCGTTGAAGTAACAAGGAACAAGTATCAGGAGACACTGCGGCTTTGCCGCTGGACTCGCACACCTTAATACAGACCAAACCCCCAGGGTCGGCGCCCCCGGCTACCACGGACCACAAGCATTCGCACAAGAGAACGATTCGACCGGCAAACCTCCCGCCGCTCCCGCGGCGGGCTACGCGGCCATCGCCTTCCGGGACGGGCCGCGCCACCTTAAACCAAAAACACCTCGGCTCCGCCGCTGCACTCGCACTTTCGCACCTTCAACCTTTCTCACTTTCACACTTTTCATGAGCATGACTTGGCTAGCGGACGTCGATAAAGATTCGTTTTGGGCCCACCACGCTTGGCCGGAGTTTGGCGCGTCTGTTTTCGACGAACACGCGCTCGCCATTCTTCCGATCTACGGGATGGCGGACCACGGCCTGGGGGTTTGTTTCGACGCAGAAGAGGTCTTGGGCAGCGAGGTGCTCAAACGCGCGGTGGTGCGGGTGAAGTTTTCCGTCAACCTTCGCGTCCTTCCTCCGGTGCGTTTCGGCCTCACGCCGTATTCGAGCGGGGTGTTCGGGATCGATCCGGAAACCGCGCACGACCTGATTCGAGAAATTTGCCAAGGAGTAAAGGCGGCCGGTTTCCAAAAACTCGCTTTTTTCAACACCAGCCCGTGGAGCCAGGAGTTGCTCGACGCGGCTTCGCGCGACGTGCGGGTCGATTTAGGTATCCAGACTTTCGTGACAAATTTGAGCGGGGTGGGATTGAGCTTCCATCCCGCGAGCGAAGAACGGGCGCGCACGCAATCGGCGGTCGCTAAAATCCTCGGCGAGACGCCACGCCCCGCTCCCCGTGCGGTCGCGCCGGTGGTCGACGTCGAATTTCGACCGGGAAATTTTCGCACCGTCAATTCCCTGCCTCCCGGTCCGCCTCTCGATGGACTGGGCTTTGTCGAAGCCTCCGCGACAAAACTGGCCGGGCTTTTTCTCGAGATCGCCGCTCGCCCCTCTCTGGCCGGAGGAACGGTTCGCACCGGGTTGGAACTCTCGCCTCCGTCGGCCGTCGCGATCGAGGACGCCACTCCCGCTTTTCCTCACGGTTTCCGGTCGCGCTATTTGCCTGCGATGCAGCGCGACGATTGGGAGCGGATCCCCAATCCCGCCAAAGCCTGGGTCATCATTCCCACCGGCTCGATCGAACAACACGGTCCTCACCTGCCCGTGGGCGTGGATGCCTTGCTCGGCCACGCCTGGACCACCGAGGTGCTCAAGCGGTTTCCCGCCGGAGCGCAGATCTACGTCGCGCCTCCCATCACCTACGGCAAAAGCAACGAGCACCTCGGCTTCCCCGGAACAGTATCGATCTCCGCCAAAACCCTGCGGCGACTGCTCCTCGCGATCGCGATGCAGCTGAAGAGCGTGGGCTTCCGCCAAATCGCGGTTTTGAATACCCATGGAGGCAACACCGCGGTGCTGACCTACACGCTGCGCGAGATCCAGGCCTCGCTCGGCCTGCGCGCGGGCATGCTGGGTCAACCGTACAAGCCTGATCTTTCGCCGCAGGAGGAAGAATTTGGTTTCCACGCCGGCGAATGGGAAACGGCGCTCATGCTCGCGATTGCGGACGAGCTCGTGCGCATGGACAAAGCCGTATCCGAATATCCCGCACGCCAAGAAGACTCGGGTAATGTCCGCCTAGGCAACTCGCCGGGTTACCTCTCCTGGATGTCCGCCGATATTTCAGAGTCGGGAGTGATGGGCGATGCGAAGTCCGCCACCCGGGCCAAAGGTGAACGCTGGCTCGACGCCGGCTCCGCCGCGCTCGCCGCAAAAATCGCCAGTTTGGACGGAGCCTAATCCGAAAGCCGCCGCGAAGCGATCAAGGTGGGGCTCGACGTCCCGGCGAGCCAGGTTTGTGGGTGGCCTCAGCATGTTTGATGGTAGGGCGGGGATTCCGTTCCCCGCCGGTTTTGCACGACGTTCCACCCACAAACCGGCGGCCAGCGGAGTGGCCGCCCGACCTAAATCGTCATTCGGGCATCCTGGCATTTAGGCTTTGGCGGTCTCCTCAACCGTATTCTCAGTCTAACTACGCTTCCGCGCTCCACTTGAAGATGGAGGTTGTAAACGGGGGCAGCGTCAGCTCGACGCTCTGGGGGTGGCCGTCGTGCGGGATATCTTGCGCGACTCTTCCGCCTTCGTTCCCCAGCCCGCTGCCGCCATAATATTCGCTGTTGGTATTGATCACTTCTTTCCAAAAACCTCGGCGCGGCACACCGAAGCGGTAAGGCTTCCGCACCACCGGCGTGAAGTGTCCGACGACGAGGAAAATGTTCATCTCGTAGGAATCCATTCTCAGGAACGAGATCACACTGGCATCGGCGTCATGGCACGCCACCCAGCGAAAGCCATGGGGATTAAAATCGTTGTGGCTCAAGACCGGTTCCTTCCGGTAGAGCTGATTGAGATCGCGCACCAAAAGTCGGATACCTTCGTGGTCGATGTATTGGCGGAGGTGCCAATCGAGACTCGCCGCATAGTTCCACTCCCGCGACTGACCGAACTCCGAGCCCATGAAGAGGAGTTTTTTCCCGGGCCAGGCCCACATGTGCGCGTAGAGCGAACGAAGATTGGCCGCTTTTTCGGGGATGTGCCAGGCGCCCATCTTGAGCAGCATCGAGGCTTTTCCGTGAGTGACTTCGTCGTGCGAGAAGACGGTCACGAACTTCTCCGAGTACTGGTAGAGCATCCCGAAGGTGATGTCGTTCTGGTGCCACTTCCGATGGACCGGCTCCTTTTGGAAGTAACGCAGCGTATCGTTCATCCAGCCCATGTTCCACTTTAGATCGAAGCCCAGGCCGCCATCCTTGGTCGGCTTGCTCACGCCGGCAAACGAAGTCGATTCCTCCGCGATCATCAGTCCACCGGGATAATAGTGGTGAACCAGATCGTTCGTCGTCTTCATGAACTCGATCGCCTCGAGGTTTTCCCGGCCGCCGTATTTATTGGGAATCCACTCTCCTTCTTTGCGTGAATAATCGAGGTAGAGCATGGAGGCTACGGCGTCGACCCGCATGCCATCGATGTGGTATCGATCAAACCACGACAGCGCGCTCGCCACGAGGAAACACCGCACTTCGTTGCGCCCGTAGTTGAAAATCAACGTCCCCCAATCCATGTGCGCACCCTGGCGCGGATCGGCGTGTTCGTAGAGGTGTGTGCCGTCGAACTCCGCCAGAGCAAAGGCGTCGCGGGGAAAGTGGCCCGGCACCCAGTCGACGATCACGCCGATGTTCCGCTGGTGCATGTAATCGACGAAGTAGGCAAAATCGTCGGGGGTGCCGTGACGGTAGGTGGGCGCAAAGTATCCAGTGACTTGGTACCCCCACGAGCCGGTGAAGGGATGCTCCGCGACCGGCATCAGCTCGATGTGGGTAAAGCCCATCTCCGTCACGTAGTCGGCCAGCAGCGGCGCCAACTCGCGGTAAGTGAAACGCTGGTCCGCGGCGTCGGTTTTCAGTTTCCAAGAACCCAAATGCACCTCGTAAATCGAAAGCGGCCGATCGAGCTGCGCGGCATTTGACTTCCGCTGCTCCAACCAGGCGGCGTCGTTCCATTTGTATTTGCCGAGTTTATACACCACGGAGGCGTTGTTCGGCGGCGCCTCGAAATAAGTGGCGTAGGGATCGGTCTTGAGCCGCAGGTTCCCCTGCTTGTCGTAGATCTCGTATTTGTAGAGTTCGCCCTCGTTCAAACCCGGGATGAACAATTCCCAGACCCCGGAAGCGCCCATCGGCCGCATCGGGTGATACCGGCCGTCCCAATGATTGAAATTGCCCACGACCGACACCCGCTCGCCATTGGGAGCCCAGACCGCGAACGACACGCCCGGCACGTCGTTGACCACCCGGGGATGGGCCCCGAGCTTCTCGTAGATGCGGTGATCGTTGCCCTCGTTGAACAGGTGCAGGTCCAGGTCGCCGAGGGTAGGTAAAAATGAATACGGGTCGTAGAACTGCCGGATTTCCCCGTTGTGCAACGTCGCGCGAAGTTGGTAGCGAAAAACGTCGCTGCGTTTCGGGATGACCCCCTCGAAAAATCCCTCGGGGGCGAGCGACTGCATCGGAAAGGATTCGCCGTTCGCCAAGTCGACCACCGCACACTGGGCCGCTTCGCGAATCAGTGCCCGCGCCACCACTTCGGTGGACTTTCCTTTCTTCAGCAGATGCATCCCGAGCAGCGCGTGGGGATGGCCGTTTTTAGCGTCGATGAAGGAAAGGAGGTCTTCTTGCGAAATAATCACGGAGGTGGTGGTTGTGCGCAACATGCGCTGCCTGAGCACATTCGTCTAGTCCGCAGTTTTCCGGATCAACCGTGGGAAAATCCGCGGGGGGCTATCTTGAGTCGCCAGAGCATCCCAAACTCAAGACCACCGAGGGGTCACAGGGAACACAGAGCGCAGGTTCGAAACTGTAGGTGGGGTGCCCTCACCCCGCATGATCGTGAGCCACAGAGGCGGCTTCGCCGTCGCGGGGTGGGGGCACCCCGCCTACAGTTGAACCGAGGAGCGCCGAACAAAAAACCGTCGATCCATTACAGAAGCGAACGAAGAGAACGAAAGCGGCACCGGTTTTTCTCTGCCTAATTTTTCCAATCTTGGCGTTGAAATTACCCCGCACCTGAAACAAACGACCGCCCTCACCTCTTCGATCCCTTCGTGCTCTTCTGTAAACAGAGCTTTCGGTTTCCGCTTACCCCGTGTTCTTCAGCCCGCCGCTGATGCCATTGATCGTCAGCTCGATCACGCCGCGGGTCGCTTCTTCTTCCTCCTTCGTGAGCTTACCGGAGCGGAGGCGGCGCATCATCTCGATCTGAATATAGTTAAGCGGATCAATGTAGGGGTTGCGCAACTGCACCGACTTGAGCAACACCGGTTCGTTGGCCAGGAGCTGCTTCTGTCCGGTGACGGCGAGTATCGCCTCCTCGGTCAAAGCGAATTCCTTTTCCAGTCCGCTAAGTATTTTCTGGCGGATACGCGTGTCCTCGACTAAGCCGGCGTACAAGCGAGCGATCGTCATGTCGGCTTTGCGCAGCGTGAGTTGGGCGTTGTCGATCAGGGTCTGAAAGAAGGGCCACTCCGCATGCATCTGGCGCAACAGCCGTTTTCCGGCCGGGCCCTGCTTGAGGATCGCATCGAGCGCGGTGCCGAGACCAAACCAGCCAGGGAAAACGAAGCGGCTCTGCATCCAGGAGAAAACCCAGGGAATGGCGCGCAGGTCCTCCACGCTTTGGGTCGCGCGGCGAAACGTGGGGCGAGAGCCGAGTTTCAAGTTGCTGATCTCATCGATCGGCGTGGCCTGTTTCCAGAACGTCAGAAAATCGGGATCGTCGTGGACCAGGGCTTTGTAGGCTTGGAAGCCCGCTGCCGCCATCGTCTCCATCGCCTTGCTCCACTCCGCCGGTGGAGGATTTTCCTTCTGCGCGGCGTGCGCGCCAAGGAGCACGCCGTAGGCCATCTGCTCGAGAATGCGGTGTGCCAGATCTGGATCGTGATAACGGGTGGACAGCACCTCGCCCTGCTCCGTAACCCGAATACCGCCGTCGCGCAGGCCCACCGGTTGCGCGAGGATCGCCTTGGCCGCGGGGCCGCCGCCGCGCGCGATCGAGCCACCCCGACCGTGAAAGAGCGTCAGGCGCACGCGGTGCTCCTGGGAGACTTGAGCGATCGCCGCCTGGGCTTTGTAGAGCGCCCAGTTGGCCGTGAGGTAACCGCAGTCCTTGTTCGAATCGGAGTAGCCCAGCATCACATCTTGGTGGCGGCCGTAGTGCTTTAACTGTGACGCGTAACTGGGATGTGAGTACAGCGAGGCCAATACTTCCGGCGCGCGATTCAAGTCGTCCAGGGTTTCGAAGAGCGGGGCGATCGGCATGCTCGCCTCCACCGCCTTCATCAAATAGACCACCTCGAGCAAATCGGAGAGGCCGTCCGTCATGCTGATGATATAGATCCCGAGCGCCTCGCGGCCGAACTTCGCCGCCACGGTCGTCGCCAGGCGAAGCGGATCGAGCACGTTGCGCGTCGGCGCCGAAAAAGCGGCCAAGGCGGGCTGAGATAACGGTCGCCCTGCCTCGATCGCAGCGGCCAACACCTTGACTTTTTCGGCTTCCGCCAGACGCGGATAATCGGCTCGGCCGAGGATTTCCGCGATCGCGGCTTCATGGTGCGCAGAGTGCTGGCGGAGGTCCATCCGCACGGTGTGCATCCCGAAAACCGCCAGTCTTTGCTCCGCGACCTTGAGCTCACCCTCGGCCAGCATCGCGCCTCGGCCGGCGAGGAGGCTTTTTCGAATCACCTCCAGCGTCTCGTGGACCGCGTTGGCCGTGAGTCCGCTTTCCGTCGTCGCACTCGGTTCGAGAGAATGAGGGTCCCGCACCTCGTTGACCGCTTCGGCCAAGCGCTCGCGCAGGATGGCCAAGATCAGGCGGTAGGGCTCGTGTGGATACCGGTGCCGCAGCTGCTCCACGTGTTCGGAGAAGTTGCGATTCTCCTTGAGAAATTTCTGCACCGCCGGGAGCACCGCGTCCCGCCGATCCGAGACAGTCAGGGATCGAGCCAATTCGCGAGCGCTGAGGCGCAGTTTTTCGATCGCGAGACGTCGATGCAGGACCAGGACTTCGGCCGTGACCTTGGCCGTCACGTTCGGATTTCCGTCGCGGTCGCCGCCGATCCAGGAGCCAAAGGTCAACCAGCGGCCCGGGGCTTTTACCTCCGGGTAATGCAGTTTCAAGGCTCGCTCCATATCGGAGTAAAGCTGGGGCAGGGTCGCGAACAGCGTGGTATCGAAATACCAAAGACCGGTCCGCGCTTCATCTGTGACCTCGGGTCGCGCCACCCGACTTCGATCGGTCAACCAAAGCGACGCGATCTCGCGCTCGACGAAGGCGGGATCCGAAAACTCGATACCGCTCAATTCCGGCGAGGAACGTTTCCGTAAAATCTCCGCCAGCCGCTGCAATTTGGTCAAAAGCGTTCGGCGTTTCGACTCGGTCGGATGGGCGGTGAAGACCAGTTCGATGGCCACGCGGTCGACCAAGGCCTGCATCTCGGAGGACGAAACCCCGCGGGTTTTCAGCTCCACCACTGCAGCCTCCACCGATTCGCGAATCGGTTTGCTCTCTGGGCTCCTCGGTGCGGCGGCAAGGCGCGCGGCGCGGCGTTTGCGGAGGAGCAGAATGCGGAAATTTTCTTCGGCTAGGTTGACCAGCTCGAAGTACAAAGTGAACGCCATGGCTTGGTTGAACGCCTCCCGGGCCGAGAGCTTGGCCACCTCGCGCCCGAGTTGCGCTGCGGCAGAGACGTCACCGGCACGACTGGCCTTGGCCAAAGTGCGGAGTCGCTCCACCGTTTCGAAGGTCGCCTGGCCTTCGAGCTTCGTGATCACCTGCCCCAGGGCATTGCCGAGCGAGCGGATTTCGGCCCGAAGCGGGGCGAGATCTTTTGAGGCGGCGGAGGCGGTGCGTGCAGAGGATTCGACCATTGAAGAAAAGAGCCGGGACGATGAAGATGGCGCTTCGTGCGGCAAAGCGAAAAGTGTGCCGAACAGCCTCTGTGGTGACGGCCGTCTAGGAGCTTGCTAGAGCTTAGCCCGCCTTCTTTGCTGCGCGACGTGATCCGTCGTTATTCGTTCCTCCTCCTGATTCTCTCGGTTTTCAGCGCGCCTGTCAGAGCCGCAGAAGCCCCACCGGTGGTCAGCGCGGCCTCTTCGTCCTTCGATATTTCGACCGGTGACGTCGTGCTCACCGGGCACCCACGAATCGAGTGGACCAATACGCTGCTGCTGGCGGATGAGATCCGTTTCAACCAGAAAACCAATATCGCAAACGCCCGCGGCCACGTCGAACTCACCCGCGGACCGCGACGGATCCTAGCCGACGAGCTGACTTACAATATCCAGGACCAAACGTTCGTGGTGAAAAACGCGCGCTTGGGCGAATATCCCCTCTACATCATCGCCTCCCAAATCTCGGGTGGCCGCAACGAGATCACCGCGCAAGGCGCGCTCGTCTCGTACGGGGAACCCTACGTGCTGGCGCCATCGCTTAAGGCGGGGAAATTGACCTACGAGCCAAACAAAAGCATCTCCGCGGAGGCCGCCCGTATCGGTTTCGGAACTACGATTCCGGTTTCGGTCCCCAAGTTTCACCAAAGCCTGAAGGAACCGCTCCTCTCCTATTTCGACGCCCACATCGGCTACCGGACCTCCCTGGGCGCCCACCTGGGCATCGGGACCGAGCTCCCGGTTTGGAACGGGGTCAAACTCGGTGGAAACATGGCGCTTTATAGCAAGCGCGGTGTGTTGATCGGGCCGTCCGGCAGCTACGACACGAACATCGGCGGGCAGGATATGACTGGGTCCTTTAAATCCGGATACATTCATGACTACGGCAACCGCTTGCAGGACGTGCTGAGCGATCCGATTCACAAGGACCGCGGCTATTTCGAATGGAGCCACCACCAGGAAATCACCCCGGACCTGACCATCTTTGGCCAACTGCGTTACTGGAAAGATTCAGAAATCATCCGCGACTTCCGGCCCGAAGAGTTTTTTGAGGTGCAAACCCCCGACTCGTTTTTCGAAGGCGTGTATACGGGAAAAAACTACGTGGTTTCGCTCTTCACCCGGGTCCAGCCCAATCGCTACGTCCGGGTGCAGGAGCGGTTGCCCGAACTCCGTTTCGATCTCCTTCCGACACCTGTGGGCTGGGGCGTTTATGAACGTTTCAACGCCTCAGCCGCCGTCCTGCGGGAAGATCCAATCAAGAACGAGCAGGGGCTGATCATCACCCAGGACGACCCGATCGCGAGCCACACCGGTCTGACGAGCAATCGGCTCGACGTATTCTATGGTCTGAACCGCCCGATTTCTCCTCGGGAATGGCTGACCCTCAATCCGGTGGCAGGCGGACGCTTGACCTACTACAACAACGCGCTGAACGAAAAAGACAACTACACCCGGGTGCTGGGAGAAGTCGGTTTCGACGCCAGCCTGCAGACCAGCGGCACATACAATTACAAAAACGAACGGTGGAATATCGACGGTATCCGCCATCTCCTTACGCCTCGTGTCTCCTACCGCTACATTCCCTCCGCAGAAAAAGGCCGACGGTACATTCCGCCGATCGACCGCACGGTCTTTTCCACTTACCTCCAGCCGCTGGATCTCGGCGATCAGCGCAACATCGACGAACTTCAACGGACCAATACCCTGCGGCTGGGCCTCGACAATACCCTGCAAACACGGGACAAACGTTATGGTTCGCGCGACCTCCTGATTTTCAACGTCGCGGGCGATCTCCGGTTCGAGAAAGAAACCGGCGACCATAAGTTCTCCGCCATCCACACCGAGATCGCCTTCATGCCCGCAGCCTGGCTGCGCCTGGATGTCTATCAGAGCATCGATCCGCGCACGCTCAACGTCCAGGAGCTCAATACCGGTATCAAGTTGATGGATTCAAATGTCTGGTCCGTCCGTTTCTCCAACCGATACCTCACCCAGCAGATCCAGGAGTACATGATCGACGGGAAATACCGCCTGACCGAAGCCTATCAAATCTTCACCCGCCTGCACTTCGACGCGCGGGAAACCCGGTTTGTTGAACGCACCGTCGGTCTTAGTCAAAACCTGCACAATCTCTGGACGATCGACTATGGCGTATCCTTCTTTTCAGGACGACGCCGCGAGAGCAACTTCGGGTTTACCCTGCGGATCAATCTCGTCGGACTCTGATGAGATCCGCCTTAACACACCGTTTGAGGCCCGGAAAAACGTCGAACACCAAAACTCCGGAATCCAAGACGCCGTTGGCGTTTTCCGTGGCTCAAGGTGGGGCTCGACGTCCCGGCGAGCCAGGTTTGTGGGTTGCGCTCACTCGTCTTCGGGCAGACGCCTTCGGCCTTCGGAGCTTTTGCGCCTGCAACGGTGAGTTTCGTCGACCGAGATGAACGCCATATCGGCCAATCAAGGGAGAACCTTTCAACAACTCCTGGCCGAACTGCGGCCTTTTTTCCGCACCGATCGCAATCTGCCGGCCCGTATCCAACAACGCCTGACGCGGGAGCGCCGCTTCGGTTCGCGCGACCGCCGGCTGTATCGAGAACTTCTCTACACCGCGGTGCGTTTTCTCCCCTGGCTGGAGGAACGCGAGGCCGTTTCCGAACTGCACGCACTTGAAGCCATCATCGCCCTCGCCTCGCCCATCCCTGCGGTCGCGCCGTTGAAAGCGGCGCTTGGAGGCGGTTTGAGCGAGCTCCCTCCCACCGTGGCGGAGAAAGCGCGCGTCCTCGGGGTGCAAGGTTCACTCGTGCCCGCGTGGACGGCCGAGCAGTGTCCACCAGCGGCGGTCTCTCCCAACCTCGACCTCCTCCACACTCGGGCGTCGCTCTGGCTGCGCCTGCAGACCGCGCATCCCGAGTCGGTCTTGGAAGAATTTCAGAACCGAGGTTGGAGCTGGCGCGCGTCAACCGTGCTGCCGGACGCGATCGAGGTCCTGAGCGATGCGGATGTGACCTCGATGGACGCGTTCAAGCACGGCCGCTTTGAAGTTCAAGATCTCGGATCCCAATTGCTCTTAGCCTCGGTGGCGCCGAGTCCGGGCCAACGCTGGCTCGATGCCTGCGCGGGCGCGGGCGGCAAGACCCTGCAGTTAGCGCGCCTGGTCGGGCCGAGCGGTTCGGTGGCGGCCCATGATATTCGCTCGGCGGCATTGGAAGAATTGGTCGCCCGCGCTCGCCGCGCCGCGCTGACCAATGTATCCATCGCGGCACGACCGTCGGGAGTATTCGATGGCGTTTTGGTCGATGCGCCCTGCTCGGGAACTGGCACCTGGCGTCGCTCGCCTCACTTGAAATGGTGCACCTCGGCCGAGTCGATTCACGAGGCAGCGCGCGTCCAGCAGACCCTGCTGACTCAGTTTTCGGCCCACGTCGCGCCCGGCGGATGGCTCGTCTACGCCACCTGCTCCCTCTGCCGCGAGGAGAACGAAGGGGTCATTGAAACCTTTCTCGCCGCTCATCCGGAGTTTGCGCCGCTTCATTCGAAAAACACCTTCGGCGGGGAGCAGAGCGCCTCCGGGCTGACCTTTTGGCCTGCGATTCACAACACCGACGGGTTCTTCGTCGCCGCGCTGCGACGCCGATAGAATTTCGTTGCCCGCGTCGACGCGGCTGAAACCATCGCCCCCACCGTGGTTCCCGATTCCGACTATCGCATCAAGCTTCCGGTCTTTGAAGGGCCGCTCGACCTTCTGCTCTTCCTCATTCGGAAAAACGAAATCGATATCTACGACATTCCGATCGAGTCGGTGACCAAGCAGTACCTCGAGGTCATTCGCTCGATGCAGCACCTCGACCTGGAAATCGCGGGCGAATTTTTCGTCATGGCCGCCACGTTGATGGAGATCAAGAGCCGCATGCTTTTGCCCAAGGGCCAACACGCGATTGATCCCAACGCTGAAGACGAAGACGCGATCGATCCGCGCTACGAGTTGGTTCACCAGCTCCTGCAGTATAAAAAATTCAAGGAAGCGGCAACGGGATTGGATGAGTTGGCGACCTTTCAGCGCGACTTACTTCCGCGGCAAGTGCTGACCGTGTCGGCCACCGAGAACGAACGTCCGCTCAAGGGCGTTGACCGCATCGAGGTTTGGAACGCCTTCAATATCGTGCTGCGTCGGCTGGCCGAAAAACTGGTGGTGGGCGAAATCAAGGACGAGCAGGTCACCGTTTCAGATCAAATGGAAAAGCTGCTCGTGCGGGTGCGAACGGAAAAGCAGTTTATCTTCTCCGATCTATTCCCCGGCCCGATCACGCTGCGCATGTTGGTCGCCACGTTCCTCGCGGTGCTCGAATTGACCCGCTTGAAAAAGCTGCGAATCAAACAAGACGAAGCGTTTGCCGACATTGTTTGCACGGCGGTCGACGAGAACACACTTGAAACGCCGTCTGAGGTGTCCACCGTTCTTGTGTGAGTAATTTGCCTTCGCAACCGAACGGGGAATCACCGAAAATCGCCGGCCTTTTGGGCGTCGGACTGGATAACCAGGATGGACACAAGCGCATGACCACAGGCGAGAAGTTCGCGATCGTCGGCGGTTCGGAAGAGACTCACGGGCGTATGACCGAAACCGTGGTCAAGACCTTCGAGCACCTGAAAAAGCGGGGCAAGGACATCGCGGAAGTTGCGCCCAAGGAGCTTGCCGAAATCATTCACAAGTCCACTCCGCGCTGAGGAATCGCACCGAGGCGGTTGAGCGCCCGCGATTCTTCCGTATTTTAATTTTAGAACTACCATGTCTGACAAAATTGCTCATCTCACGACGGCTAACTTCAACGACACGATCACTGCGTCGCCGGTGCCCGTGCTGGTCGACTTCTGGGCCCCTTGGTGCGGCCCGTGCAAAGCGATCGCACCGATCCTCGAGGAGCTCGCCACCGAACTCGACGGCAAGGTGACGATCACCAAAGTCAACGTCGACGATAACGACAGTATCGCCGCTCGGTACAATATCCGCGCGATCCCGACGATGTTGCTCTTCAAAGGCGGACAGATGGTCGAGCAGTTCGTGGGCATGATGCCCAAGGCTTCGCTCAAGGACAAACTCCTAGCCAAGGTCTGACCGAACGCTTTGATCCGATGAACAAGGGCGCCTTCGAGGCGCCTTTTTTATGCCTGTATCCAGGAGAAGGATGCCGGCTAGCGGAAATCCCCTAGGCTTCATGCAAAGATCGTAAAGCAGAGGGCATCTGCGCCGATAACATCCAGGTGGTATCCTCTCTCGCCCAAAAGACGATCAAGCATGTCACTTCTCAACTGCAGTCGGGCGAATCCGCTGGCCTTTCCGAGATCGTTGAACTGATCCAAAAGCTTTCGACCAATGCCTATGAGACCTCGATCCAGGACCTCAGCGGGTTGATTGGCAAAGACGTGGTGGTGACGGCCAAGGTGATCGCGGCGGCGAATACCATTGGCTACAATCCGGGCGGAATTGAGGTCTCCACAATTTCACAGGCAATTCACGTTATCGGATTCAATAAAATCCGCCAGTTGACCGTCTCCCTCCTCCTGGTGGAGAGCGCGAACCGCCACCTCAATCCCACCGAAAAACGCGAGATCGCCGCTCTTGCTCTTTGCTCGGGCCTGATGGCCGAATCGGTCATGGCCCAACGCAGCACCGTCGCTCCGGACCACGCGTTCATTTGCGCCTCCCTGCGCAGCTACGGTCGCCTCCTCATGACCTCGTTCATGATCGAGGAGTACCGCAAGGCCCGCACCATGGCCACAACCGGACTTTCCGAAGACGAAGCGTTTAACCGTGTTTTTGGTCTGACCCCACTGGAGCTGGGCTACCATTTGTTGGCCAGCGCTCACCTCCCCGATCCCATCTTGAAGTCGCTGCGCGCCGCGCCGCCCGGACTGATCCGGAACATTGCGGAGAAACCGGAGCTCGAGTTGCTGGCCCTGGCCGATCTCTCCGTCCGTGTATGTGAACTAGCACTACGCTCCGATATCGGCGCGGAAGAGTTCAAGAAGCGCACTGGCGTAATCGCGGCCCGCTCCGGCAAGACTTTTGGGTTGGATCGCGAAGCGCTGGTGAACTTGCTCCAAGAAACCGGCCAGCAGCTGAGCGATTTCGCGCATGCCTTTGGGTTCAAGACCCTGACCGAACAGTTTTCCCCCCGGCTCAACGCCCGAGTCAAGGGCACTGACCCGGTGGGATTTGCCGCATCGGTCCAGAAAAACGCCGACGACCGGACCAAACTCCTCGACGATATCTCGGCAGAAGAAGCCAGGGTAGAAACGGACGAGACCGCGAGCGAGATGCCTTTGCAGGAAGGAATCCCGCCAGCCCCTCCGCTGGCCACCCCAGCACCGGTGGAACTGCCCGCGACTGATTTGGCCAACCCACTTTCCCTTCCCGCCACTCCCAGCGCCAGCTCGCCCGGCACCTCTATTCCACCGTCGACCGAGGCCGTTCCGCCTCCCACGGAGAACAAGCCCACCGAGGGCCTTTTTCACCGCGCCTTTCAAACCGGGATCGAGCAGCTCGCGGGTTTCCTGGAAGACGATCCGGTCGATATGCGGAAAGTCTACGACGCGGTCCTCGCCGCGGCACTCCAGGGTTTCACCAGCAATGAAGGCGTGATTTTCATGCGCGACGCGAGCGGTCGCCGATTCATTCCCAGCCTCGGGAGCGGTCCTTTGTTCAACGCGATCCGCGCCACCGCCGCGATCCGCGAGGAAGATCGCAACGCCTTTGGGCTCTGCCTCCAACGGATGGAGGACATCTTGATTTACGACGCGACCGATCCAAAACTCGACGCGCATCTGCCGCCGTGGATCAAGTCGAACAGGCTCGCCTCCTTTGTTTTGCTTCCCCTGCACGACAACCGCCGCCCCTTTGCGCTGCTTCTGATTGGCTGGTCGGAAAAGAAAACCGTCGGCTTCACCGTCTCCCAGATTCGCCAAGTGCGCTCGATGTTGAAACTCGCCGGCACCGCGCGAAAGCTTTCCGAGAACCGTCGGTAAAAGACGCTAAGATCAATGCCAGAATAGGTCTGGTGGAGCGCCCGGCTCGGTCCGGGCTTTAACGTCCTATCAGCCCGGATGGAGCCGGGCGCTCCAGTTAAAAACTCGATGCCACACGAGGGCTACGATTAATAACCCGCCCTACCGGCCCAAGACCAGGCCCGCGCTGAACGAGATCGCATAGAGCGCAAGCAACTTTCCGGTGTCGCCCAGCAGCGTGATCAATTGCGCCGGCGTAGTGCTGCGCTGGAGACGGAGATAGTGCCGGCCCGCCATCGGAAGAAGAAGAAGCGGGAGCAAGATCCAAAGTCGAAATCCCATGGTTGCCAGCACCACGGGCACGGCCAGAGCGAGCAGCAGCGAAGCTCCGAACTGGGTTCGCGCGGCGCGGCGGCCCAGTCGAACCACCAGGGTGCGTTTGCCGGCTTTCAAGTCGGTTTCAAGATCTCGATAGTTGTTCACCACCAGGATATTTGTCGCCAATAACCCAATACCGGTCGCGACCAAAATCGAGATCTCGGTCACTCTCCCGGTTTGGACAAAGTAGGTCGCGCAGACCGCGACCAAGCCGAAAAAGATAAAAACGAAAAGATCGCCCAGACCGTTGTAGCCAAGCGGATACGGTCCACCGGTGTAGGCGATCCCGCAAACAATGCTGCCCACCCCGATGCCGAGGAGAGGCCAGCCGCCGAACTTGAGCAACGAAAGGCCGACCAAAAAAGCGGCGGCAAAGACCCCGATCATCACCCGACGCATCAGCTCGGGCGCCACCCACCCCGCCGCGACCGCGCGTTTCGGACCGACTCGTTCCGCCGTGTCCGCGCCTTTGATGTAGTCGTAGTAGTCGTTCGCGAAGTTGGTTCCAATTTGAATCAACAAAGCGAATACTGCACAGGCCAGGGCGGCCCAGAGATTAGTCTGCCCGTCGTGCCAGGCCAGGGCCGAGCCGGTGAGGACGGGCGCACCCGCGGCCGGCAACGTACGCGGGCGCGCTGCCGCCAGCCAAATACGCCAAGAGGAAGGACGAGCCGTCATAGGCCGCAGGATGGCCGCAAAAAGGCGCAGAACACGCAAAAACGGAGAAAGAATCGCTTGCTCCGGGGCGCACCGAATGGCCTGGCTTATTCCAAACCGCGGCCGACCTCAGAGAATCATGCCCGCGGCCACTGTGGCGTTGGTGAACTCGTCGACCAGGATCAAACTGCCTGTGTTTCGATTGCGTTTGTAAGGATCGAAAAACAACGGTGACGTCGTGCGAAGTTGGATACGGCCGATATCGTTCATTCCAATATCGAGGTCCCCTTCGAGTTTGTGCAGCGTGTTGATGTTTACCTTGTAGCGGATCGCCTTGACCACACACTTCACTTCCTTGGTCGTGTGGCGGAGGATATATT
>Ga0070717_10000306_pt1 | contig 32219 bp, 47 predicted proteins | sample LARL113metaG_FD_71366 | JGI IMG/M metagenome (GOLD analysis project Ga0070717, IMG submission 71366) | Corn, switchgrass and miscanthus rhizosphere microbial communities from Kellogg Biological Station, Michigan, USA - LAR L11-3 metaG | ecosystem: Host-associated > Plants > Roots > Rhizosphere ...
CCGAGCCGGGCGAGGACGACCTGGCGTGGCAGGAGACCCTCATCCAGGAGCACCAGGACCTGGACCTGATCGCCGCGCCGATCCGCCGCCGCGCCGAGCAGATGCTGGCCATCGCCAAGGCGCACGACAACCCGGCGAACCGCGAGGGCCCGGAGCCGAAGCGCACCCCGGACCTGCAGACGCGCAACGCCGCCGGGCAGGACCCGTTCCGCGAGCTGGACCGGGTGCGGCACGGCCTGGTGGAGCCGCGGGAGGTCCGCGGCCGGGCCCTCGACGCGATCGAGGTGTACTCGCAGCGCGGCGACCTGCGGGACGAGTTCGCGGAGAACGCGACCGGCCTGGCGCAGTCGCAGTACCTGGGGCAGTCCAACATCGCCCGGCACATCCTGGAGACCGGCTCGCAGGAGTACTACGACACGTTCCGCGAGTACCTCGCCGACCCGGCGCGGGTGTCCGGCCGTGCGTCGCTGACCCTGACCAGCGCCAACGGCGGGTATTTGCTTCCCTTCGTGCTCGACCCGACGATCATCCTGACCAACGCCGGCTCGGCGAACCCGTGGCGGCGGATCTCCAACGTCAAGCAGACCACGAGCTCGACGTGGAACGGCGTCAACAGCGCCGGCGTCACCGCGGCGTGGCTCGCTGAGGCGACGATCGTCGTGGACCAGGCGCTGACCGTCGGCAACGTGGTGGTCACCCCGTCGAAGGCCGCCGCGTGGGTGTACGGGTCCTATGAAGTGCTCGAGGACACCGACTTCGGCCTGCAGCTGCCCCGGCTCCTGGCAGACGCGAAGGACCGGCTGGAGGAGGCCGCGTTCGCGGTGAACACCACCGCGGGCATCCCCCTCGGCGTGGTCCCCGCCGCGACGACCGTGGTCACCACCGCGACCACCACCGTGATCGCCCTCGCCGACATCTACGCCGTCCAGGCCGCCCTGCCGGCCCGGTTCCGCAACTCGCCGTCCGCCGCGTGGGTCGCGAACGTGTCCATCATCAACCGCATCCGCCAGCTCGACACCGCCGGCGGCTCCTCGTTCTGGACGAACCTGGGCAAGGGGCAGCCGGAGACGCTGCTCGGCGCGCCGATCTACGAGTCGACGTCGATGGTCGGCACCGCGGCCACGACCACCCTGGAAGCGATCTTCGGGGACTTCAGCCAGTACCTCATAGTGGACAGAGTGGGCGTAAGTATGATTTACGACCCATTGGTGCAGGGGTCGGGCGGCATACTCCCATCTGGACAAGCTGGCTGGTTCATGTTCTGGCGCGTAGGTGCGAATCTTACGACCGTCAACGCGTTTCGCGTAATGAAAGGCGCGTAACGACCTGGGGTTTCTTGTGCTCGGTTGGTTTATGTTTTAGACTGAGAGCAAGAAGCCTGGCCAGCAAGAAGCCCCGGCGGATGATTAGGCATCCCCGGGGCGCGGCCGGGCACTCGCAGAGGAGTGCCGACATGGCGGATCGTACGTGTTCAGAAGAAGGCTGCACCACCAAGGTTCAGGCCCGCGGACTGTGCGGCAGGCATTACCAGATCGACCGCGCCATCCGGAACGGCTCAAAGCAGTGCTCTCGTAAGGGCTGCACACTGCTCGCCGTGCTGGATGGCCTGTGCCGCAATCACTACATGATCCGCAGGAACCGGGAAGACCGCGGCCGCCGCCAGTGCAAAGTCGAAGACTGCCCGAACCCGCACGACGCACTGGGCTACTGCGAGATGCATTACCAGCGAGTGCGGAGGGACGGCGAACCCGGACCTGCGGTTCCTCTCCGGGCAGCGCGGGGAGCCGGCCATCTGCATAAGACCGGCTACCGCACCATCCGGCGAGGCCCAAGGCGCGTATTCGAGCACCGGGCCGTCATGGAAGAGGCTCGCGGGCGCCCGCTGGAGCCATGGGAGAACGTCCACCACAAGAACGGCATGAGGGCCGACAACCGCATCGAGAACCTAGAGCTCTGGGTGAAGGTGCAGCCCGCCGGCCAGCGTCTCGAAGACCTGATCGCGTTCGTGGTGGAGCACTACCCGGATGAGGTCCGGGAAGCGCTAGCCGCTAGGTCATGAAACTCGGATCTCTATGGCGCCACCCTCGCCAAGCGTGAGGCGCGCGGTCGGCTGGATGCCGGTGTCGCGTTCGACGACGCGGAAGGCGTCATTGAGGTAGAGGCGAAGGCCGTCCGCGGGGAAGTTCCCGTAGGCGGTGACGATCACTTCGCCGGGCCTGGGGTGCCATTGCGTGACCCCGTTCGCCGGGTGCGCGGCGGTCATGGCATGTCCCAGTGCTCGCGGATGCCGAGGAACCGGCGCAGTCGCCGCCATGCGGACGGCGGCGGGATGTGCCGGATGGCCATCGCTGGGCTGGCTAGCCATTCGTCGTACTCGGCCTGAAGTTCGGCCATCTCGGCGTCGTACTCGGGTGTGTGCGGGATGCCCCGGTAGACCTCGCTGTTGTAGACGGCGAGCGCCTCGAACTTCGCAGGCATCATGACGTGCCCACCTCCAGGCCGAGGATCTCAATGATCCGGTTGGTGGCGCGACGGGCTTCATTGCTGGTGTGCATGAAGCCGCTGTCATCCGGGTCATCCGGTTTGGGCGGCAGGCGCAGCCCGATGCGTTCCACAACATCGCAGATGTCGCCGTACTGCTCAGCGGTCACGTACCGGGCGCTGAGGGACTCGCTGACTAGCTCGTTCATAGGGCGCCGCGTCTTGAATGCTTCGCGCCGCAGGTTCTCGTGGACGTCGTCTGGGAGCCGGACTGTCATCGCTTTACTCATGTAACCACGATACCACGGTTGCATGGTGATTGGAGAACTCATGGCCGCCCGTTACGCGATCAACCCGGGGTCCTACACCCTCGCCTCCGGTGCGGTGGTCTCGGTGGAGCCGGGAGACACCCGCGACTCGGTGACCGACTCGGTGGAGATCCTTATCTGGGCGGCGAACTGGACGGCGACGGTGCCGTCGGCGGCGGCGATAGGGCACCGCCGCATGGGCTGGCTGGCTGTTTACCCGAGAGGGCAAGTGTGATGGCGTATCAGGCGCAGGACAATTTCACGGCGTCGCCGGACGGGGTACCGTTCGCGGTGGAGCGGGGCCAGGTGTTCCCGGACAACCACCCTTTGGTGAAGCTGGACGCGGGCCGGGGGCTGCTGTTCAAGCCGCTGGACCTGGACGAGCCGCCGCCGGGTGACAAGGCGCCGAAGACGGGCCCGGCGGCCAAGGCTGCGCCGGCGGCCAAGACGGCGAGGGCGTGATGGGTTTCACCGAGCCGGACTCGCCGCCGCCGCCGCTGGGTGTCCCGCAGATGCCGCAGGCGTCCATGCCGGGGATCGCACCGGCACCGTACACGGGGCCGGACCAGCGGCCGGAGCCGCCCACGTACGCGGCGGCGGCGGTGACGTGGAATCTTCCCGGGCCGGATGTGATGGCGTTTCCCGGCGGCACCGGTGCCAACGCGGTGCAGGAGTCCGGTTACGCGCATGACGTGAACGCGGGGCTGGTCAGCCCGTTCTACGCGGGCGCGATCTCCCCGGTGCAGATGCCGGGGCCCGGGGATGCGGGCGGGCGGGACGATGTCGCCGGGACTGTGGCCGGTGCGGTGGCGAATGCGACCGGCCGCTACCTGGAGCATGAGGGCGACACGCACGGCATCGGCTCGACGATCGGGGACGTGATGACATTCCCGCCGTCGCCGCTTGATGTGCCGGCGGGCCCGGGGCTGACGGACCCGGCCGGCCACTACTATGACCCGCCGCGCAACTACGGAGATGAGCCAGCATGATCACCCCAACTGACGGCCCGTCGAGCCCGGAGAACTATGCGATGGTGACGCCGCATGGCCGTGGCCCGGCGGCGTACGACATTGCGGCGCCGCTGGGCGAAGCGGGGATCACCTCGGCGTTTGACCAGTCGAACGCCGACGCCGGTGCGGGGGTGCTGTATGAGCAGTCGGAGCGGCAGCATCAGGCGGCGTCGGTGCTGGAGTCGCCGGCAGGTTTCGGCGCGGATGGTTTTACGGTGGATGGTGGCACGACGGCGGGCTGGCCGCGTGACGTCAAGCCGTCACCGTCGTTCTGGAACGGCGGAGACGGCGGCGCGTGACCGCTGACACGGCCCCGCCGGCGCTGGCGAACCACCGCCGCGCGGCGACCGGGGTGCGGCTGAACCTGGGCTGCGGCGCCGACGTCCGCCCCGGCTGGGTGAACGTGGACCGCGCCGTGCAGCCGGGCGTCGAGGTGGTCACCGACTTCGACCACGAGCCGCACCTGCCGTTCACCGACGGCCAGGTCGGCTACTCGGAGGGCTCGCACGTCATCGAGCACCTGCGTGACCCGCTGCCGTTCATGGCCGAGCTGTGGCGGGTGACCCGCTCCGGCGGCCACGTCGTGTTCCGCTGCCCGTACGGCAGCAGCGACGACGCTGACGAGGACCCGACGCACGTGCGCAGGATGTTCCCCGGGTCGTGGGGGTTCTTCTCCCAGCCGTACTACCACCGGGTCACCGGGTCCTACGGGTACCGGGGCGACTGGCAGCTGACCGACCTGACGCTGTCGGTGTTCCCGGAGTTCTCCGGGTGCACCGACTCCGAGTTGTGGTCGATGATCCGGTTCCAGCGGAACGTCGTGCAAGAGCAGACGGCGCGGCTGCGGTGCGTGAAGCCGGCCCGCAAGCCCCTCGCGGAGCTGCAGGAGAAGTTCGCCCTGAACCTGGAACGCCCCAGTGCCTGACCTGGTCGCCGGGTACGTGCACGGCGGCAGCGTCCGCGCGGAGTTCTGCGCGTCGCTGCTGGACCTGGTCACCAAGGGCCCCGCCACGGTGGAGACGGTGCTGGCCTACCAGTCGGGGCCGAACATCGCCACCGGCCGCAACCAGCTGGTGAACACGTTCCTGACGGAGTACACGGCGCCGTGGCTGCTGATGCTGGACACGGACATGGTGTTCGGCGAGGACACCGCGGCCCGGCTCATCGAGGCCGCGGACCCGGGCGACCGCCCGGTGGTGGGCGCGCTGTGCTTCTCGCAGAACCATGAGGGGCCGCCGTTCAGCACGATGTACGACCTGACGGAGCCGGAGCCGGGCCGGCTGGCGTTCGCCCGGCGCAGCGAGTGGCCGGAGGGCGAGTGCGTGCCGGTGAGCGCGACGGGGGCGGCGTGCCTGCTGATGCACCGCGACGCCCTGGAGCTGGTGGGCAAGGCGTCGCGGCGTCCCTCGTCGCCGTGGTTTGAGGAGGTGCCCGTCGGGGCGCCTTTGGCGCTGATGGGTGAGGACATGACGTTCTGCCTGCGGTGCCAGGCCGCCGGCGTCCCGGTCCACGTGGCGACCGGGATCAGGGTGGGGCACATGAAGGTGCAGATGCTCTGATGGCCGAGGTGACGCTGGCCGGGGACGGCGCCCTGCGGGTGTACCTGGCGCCGCCGGCGTTCCTGGTGGTCACCGAGGCGGAGGTCACCTTGTTCGACGGCGGCGACGCCGGCCGCGTCCTGTGGCGCAAGTCCCGAAACGATCTGGAGGCAAGCCGTGAGTGACGACCTGGGCAAGATCCGCGAGGACGCCGCCGCTGAGGTGGCGCAGGAGCAGGCGGACATGCAGGCCGCGCAGCTGGCCTCGGCCGCGGAGCAGGCGACGGCGGCGCGGGAGGCGGCCGAGGAGGAGCTCCGCAAGGTGGCGAGGACGGACGCGGTGGCGGAGGCGAAGGCGCAGCAGGCCGTCGACGCTGCCCGCGAGGCGGAGCAGGCCGCGAAGAAGGCGGCCGGGAGCGCCGGCTCGAAGTGACCTGACCCGCGCCCTCCAGACCCCGGGGCACCGACAGCCCTGGGGGTGGAAGTGTCTCCGATCACGATCGAGCACCACCGGTCCGCGTCGGCGCGGTGCCAGGGCTGCGACACGTCCTGGCACGCGGGGGACGCGCTGTCGGTGCTGGCGGTGCTCACTGAGGCGGCGGAGCACGCGATGGAGTCCGGGCACACGGTGGACGAGCACGTCGCCGACGACGCAGTGGTGCACCCCCTGACGACGAGGGAGACCTGACATGAAGCGCATCCTGTTCCTGCTCGCGCCCCTGGCGGCCGTGGCGTTCGCCGCGCCCGCGCTGGCGGGCAGCGCCCACTTCGTCGGCGCGCCGCTCGTCACGGTGTCCGGGGCGACGGTGACGGTGTCGGCGAAGGAGGCCGGGCTGGGTGACCTGGCGCAGGTCCACGTGGTGCTGTCGGGGACGGCGTCGTGTGTCAACGGCGGCGGGAACAACCCGCAGGCGGTGAACAAGACCTCGTTCGCCCAGGCGGCGGCCGAGCCGGTGCAGAACGGGCACACGGACTACACGCTGTCCGCCACGGCCGCGTTCCAGCCGCCGTGCGCGCCGCCGATGACGGTCGAGTTCTCCGGCGTGACGCTGACCGACACGACGTCCGGGATCAGCGAGCCCGTGCTGCCGTGAGCGGGGAGACCCCGGAGGAGTTCCGGGACCGGATGCGCTCGATCCAGCACATCAGGGGCGGCCGGACCCGGCCGCTGGAGAAGGTCATCACCCGCCCTGACCGTGACCCGGCGGGGAACCAGATCGACGCGGGCCGCCGGGCGAAGGTGGTCATCAACGAGGAGCGGGACATCATCCTGACCACGTCGGACAACCGGCAGGACGCGAACATCATCGGCACGCCGGCGATAGCGGGCGGCGCCGGAGAGGAAGGCTGAACCGTGGCCGTGACCAGCCATGTGCTACCAAAGGCCATCGTCGCGATGGTGGGCGCGACCGCGGTGAACCTGACCACGGACACGTTCACCGCCGGGCTGTGCACGGGCGACTCGTCGGCGTGGACGACGGGCACCGTGTGGGGCCGCCAGTTCGCCTCCGACATCACCACCGCGTACACGGAGATCGCCACGGTGGGCACGTACACCGCCGGGTACGCGGGCCGGGTCGCGCTGACCACTTTGACGTTCACCCAGCAGGCGGCGACGAACGACAACATCGTCTCGTGGACGTGCACGGCCCCGTCTCCGATCGCGTTCGGCGGCGGCGCGGCGTCGATCAGCGCGCGGACGATGTTCATCAACGACAAGACGGCGAAGTCGTCGGCGGCGGACACCAGCTCGATCGTCATCGTGACGGTCGACTTCGGCGTGACGGTGTCGTCGACGGCGGGGGCGTACACGTACACGGTGGCTGGCACGCCCAACGGCCTGGCGTTCTTCACGATGAGCTAGGAGTAAGGCGTGAGCGGCTACAAGCCGATTGGGACGGAAGTTCTCTACTCCTACGCGTCCCCGGCGACGATCAGCGTCGTGTCCGCGAGCGCGGTGACGATCACTGCGGGGTGGCCGGCGATCCGCATCCCGGCGGGGTTCTTCGCCAACACCGGCGACTGGTCAAGCGCGCTGCGGTGGAAGATGGGCGGCTTCGTCACGACGACCGCGACGGTGCCGACGTTCGCGTGGGGCCTGGCGGTGACCGTCGTCGCGACGCCGCCGGCGTTCGCCGCGACGCCGTCGCTGGGTGTCACGGCGGCGGTGATCCCGGCGGCGACGGGCGTCACCGGCGCGTCGTGGTTCATGGACGTGGACATCACGCTGAAGACCCTGACCGGCTCGAACACGTCGGTGCTGGTGACGATGGGGGAGGTGCGGATGCCGGGGGTGACGGCGGCGCCGTTCCTGGGCCGCACCATCCCGGCCGCCGGCGCGGCGAACACGATGTCGACCTATGACACGTCGCAGATGTACTTCCTGTGGCCGTACCTGACGCTGGGCGCGGCGACGGCGGGCAACCAGGTGACCGCCCAGTACGGCAAGCTCTACGGCGAGAACTGAGGGGGACCGGTGGCTCGGCTGGCCTGCTGCGGCTTCGAGTGGAACAGCCTGGGTGCCGCCAGCCCCGATTTCGCTGTCCTGCAGTCGGGAACTTTCCCGTCGCTGGCCCCCGGCGGGGTGGCGTTCGTGTCGGCGAAGGTGCGGTCCGGGTTCGCCGCGGTGCGCGCCCAGGCTGACGTGAACGGGGGGGCGGCGGTCAGTGTCGGCGGCACCTGGTCGTGGACGGCCAGCACCACCTACTACTTCCGGGGCTGCTACTGCTTCGCCGGCCTCCCGGGCGGTGCTCCCGAACGCCGGATCATGGTGCCGGCGCCCAATCCCAGTTTCGGGCCGGCGAGCGCCCGGGTGAGCGCGGCCGGCAAGCTGCAGCTGTGGGATGACACGTTCGGCAGCACTGGCGTCCAGATCGGCTCCGACTGGTCCGGCACTGTCGCCGCCGACGGCGCCACCTGGTACGTGGTCGAGATGAGCATGACCCTCGACGCCTCGGGGCTGGCGACCACGGCCGCGCTGCAAGTCAACGGCAGTGCCGTCGCTTCCGGCGGCCTCACGAACCACAACGCGCCCGTGGGTGCGACGGTGGTCTGCGGCTGGCAAGCCGCCGACTCGTCGAACCCGGTCATGTTCGTTGACGACGTCGCGGTCAACGACTCCACCGGCGCCTCCCAGAACTCCTGGTGCGGCTCGGGGCAGATCGTCACCTTGTTCCCCGCGTCCGACAGCGCCCGGGGGGCGAACTGGACCGGCGGCGCGGGCGGCACCACGAACCTGTGGCAGGCGGTGCGCAACACGCCGCCCGGGGGCCTGGCGCTGGCGTCGGCGACGAACCTGACCGAGGTCGTGAACGCGGTCAGCGACTCCACCGGCAACTATGACGCCGCCCTGGTGCCTTACAGCGCGATGGGCGTCCCGGCGGCCGAGACGGTGCTGCTGGTGATGGGCACGTGGGTGACGGCGTGCTCGGTGACCAACGGCGTCAGTGGCGCGGTGCGGCTGGCGTCCAACCCCGCTGCGGCTGCGGAGACGGCGATCACCGCGAACACGGTCGCCGCCACCTACCCCACTGGGTGGGTGCGCTACCCGGCCACGGCGGCGCAGGTGGCCTCCCAGGTCGTGTACGGCGACATTTCCGCCGCGAACCGGTCCGTCGCGCCGGTGGTCCGGATCGGCAAGCGGCAGAACTCCTCCCGGGTCCTGGCGTGCTGCGCGATGGGCGCCCACGTGGAGGTCACCGCATTAGCGCAGCGGCTGGTGGGGTTCAACACCACGGCCGGGCAGGCCGTGCAGTTCGCGGCAGTCTGGTGACAGGAGGGGACCGGTGGGCTCACCCCGGCTGTACGTGGTGCAGACGACCGGCACGACCGGCACGACCGGCACGACGATCCCGTGGTGTGTGAAGCAGAACACCCGGTCCCTGGTGATCGCCCAGTTCGGCTTCTCGCTGGGCGCGGCGGCGCCGGGCGCGGGGATGACGGCGCAGCTGCAGGGCGTCGCAGGGGCGCTCCCCGGGTCGGGAAGCACGCAGACGCCGGGGAAGCTGGGGGACCAGTCCCTGCCGGCGGCGACGGCTACCGCCGAGGTCGGCGGCACGACGATCGGCACCGTCGCCGTTGCCGGCCCCGTCTGGTACGTGCAGCCGTTCGGCGGCATCATCGACATCGAGTACCCGCTGAAACGTGAGCCCGGCCTTGAGGGCGGCACCGCCGGGTACTGGGCGCTGCAGGTCACGAACCTGGCCGTCGCCTACCCCTACGCCTCTTATGTGATCTTCGAAGAGACCTGAGCCGCCGTGGCCGGAGGGTAGCCCATGCCGGTCCTCGGCCGCTCCCAGCCGGTACAGAACACGGTCAAGTCCGGCGCCCCCCTGGCCCCTGTCGCGCCCCCTCCCGCGTCGCTGCACAGCCGGTCGCTGCGCCGGTCGCGGCGCCCCCGGCAGCAGATGCTGCCGCCGGCGCCGCCGCCGGTGGTGGCGGGGCCGGGGATAGCTGAGGACGCCTCCGCGCCGGCGCCGGTGCACACCGCGTCGGGCTCGGGTGTCACGTTCGTCACGACGGCCAGCTTCACCCCGGCGGCGAACTCGCTCATCGTCGCGATCGCGGAGTCCGGCAGCAACACCGGGGCCCTGGCGACCTGCCCGGTCACCGACTCGCTGGGTTCGGTGTGGACGCTGCTGAAGCGGGCCAACGCGCCGGCGGGCAACGGCGGCAGCGCCGAGGTGTGGGCGCTGGACGCCGGGGCGTCCCCGGCGGCGCGGACGGTCACCGCGACTGGCACCGGCGGCACGTTCGCCACCGGCGTGTCGCTGACCGTCAAGGTGCTGACCGGCGCCAAGCCGGCGGCGTCGTGCCTGGGCGCGTCCGCGGCGGCGCTGAACACCACCGCGTACGGCATCGCGATCACGCCGACGGTGCTCGGCTCGCTGCTCGCCGGCGGCCTGGTCGACGTGATCACCGGGACCGGGGCGCTGACGGTCAACGGGGTCACGACCGCCTACCAGTCGTTCCTGGACACCGGCAGCACGGAGAAGTACGCCGAGTTCCGGGCGACCGCGCTGACCGCGGCCACCGGGTCGCCGGTGACGATCGGGTTCTCCACCACCGCGGGTGACGGGCAGAACCTGGTCGCGGTGGAGATCCTCCCCGCCGCCGGCGGCGGGGACGCGAACACCACCGGCACCGCCGCCCCGGGCACCGTGGCCTCCCCCGCCGGGACGCCGTCCGCCGACGCGAGCGTCACCGGTGTGGCGGCCACTGTCACGGCGGCGGCCCCGGCTGGTGTGGCCGCGGGCAGCACCCCCGCGAACGTCACGGGTGTGGGTGCCCCGGTGACCGCCCAGGGCGGCACGGGCACGGCCGCCGGTGCCGGTGGCCTGGCCCTGGTCCAGTCCGCCGGGGGCGCCACGGCCGGGGCGACGGCCACGGTCACGGCGACGTTCGGCGCCGGCACGACGGCGGGGAACTGCGTCGTCGCTGTCGTGGGAACCCGGTCGGCTACCGCGCTGAGTGGCGTGACACTGGGCGGCGCGGCCGGCAACTTCTCGCAGCTTCTCAGCAACACCGCCCAGAGCCTCGCTACCATCCGCATCTGGGCCGACCCTAACTGCGCAGGCGGGCAGACCGCGGTAGTCGCCAGTCTCTCCGCCGGCTCCGCCGCGATGGCCATGGTCATCTACGAGTTCTCCGGGCTGGCGGCGTCGTCGGTGCTGGACCTGAGCAGTTCCGGTAGCAGTGCGTCGAGTGCCACGTTCACCTCCGGTGCGACCGCGACTACGTCACAGGCGGCGGAGGTGTGGGTCGGCGGGGCGGACATCGCCGTTGCCGGCACCCTGACCGGGCCGGCGTCCCCGTGGGTCAACGAACCGCAGCAGACCTCCACCACCACCATCCTCGGGCTGCTGTCCGGGTACCAGGTCACGTCCTCCGCCGCGGCGGCGACGTACTCGGGGTCGATCAGCACCACCACGGTGTACGGCGCCGGGGTGGTCACGCTGCTGCCCGCGGGCAGCAGCCCCGCGAACGTCACCGGCGTGGCCGCCGCGGTCACGGCAGCCTCCCCGGCGGGGGCGCCGTCCGCCGCGGGCAGCGTCACCGGGCTGGGCGCCCCGGTCACGGTGGCGTCTCCCGCTGGGGCGGCCTCGGCCGCCGCGAACGTCACGGGCGTGGCCGCGCACGTCACGGCCGCCGCACCCGCTGGAACCCCGGCCAGTGCCGCTGCGGTCACCGGTATTGCCGCCCCGGTCACCGCAGCTTCCCCAGCCGGGACGGTCACCGGCGCCGCGAACGTCACGGGTGCCGCTGCGGCGGCGCCGGCCGCGGCGCCCGCTGGTGCCGCCGCCAGTGCCGCCGCCGTCACGGGCGCCGCAGCCGCGGTCACCGCCGCCGCCCCGGCTGGGACGTTCGCGGGCAGTGCGAGCACCACCGGCGCAGCGGCTGCGGTAACCGTCGCGGCGCCCGCTGGTGTGGCCGCGGGCACCGGCAGCGGCGCGGCGAACGTCACCGGCGCCGGCGCCGCAGTCACAGCCGCCAGCCCCGCCGGGACGCCGTCCGCCGCCGCGAGCGCCACAGGCGTGGCCGCCCCGGCCACGGTGGCCGCGCCGGCGGGGACTGCGGCGGGCTCGGCCACGGTCACTGGGCTCGCCGCCCCGGCGACCGTGGCCAGCCCGGCGGGCAGCCCGTCCGCCGGCGGCAACATCACCGGTGCAGCCGCGCACGCCACCGTGGCCGCGACCGCTGGAACCCCGGCCAGTGCCGCGAGCACCACCGGCACGGCGGCACCGGTCGCGGTGGCGGCCCCCGCCGGGGTGGCCGCCGGGGCGTCGCCGAACGCGAACGTCACCGGCGTGGCCGCCGCGGTCACCGCAGCCGCCCCGGCGGGGGTGCCGAACAGCGGCGCCGCGGTCGCCGGCGTGGCCGCCCCGGTCACCGCCGCCGGGGGGCAGGGGACCGCCAGCGCCCCCGCCGCCGTCGCCGGCGCCGCCGCCCACGTCACCGCGGCCAGCCCCGCAGGCACCACCGCCGCGGCGGCCGCCGTCGCCGGCGCCAGCGCACCGGTCCTCGCCGCCGCCCCCGCGGGCGCCCTGGCCGCCGCCGCCCGCACCACCGGGCTCGCCGCCCTCGCCACCGCGCTCGGCGGGACCGGCGCCCCAGCCGGGGCGCTGCCGTTCACCATCGGCGCCCTGAGCGGCTCCGCGGCGCCGGCCTCGGTGCTTACCGGGGGGACCGCCAGCAGCGCCCTGGCAGCCGCCGTGGCGCCGCAGAGCACCATCACAGCCGGAACAGTCCAGGCGACGGGAGGACCGAGTGGCTAGGTTCCCCCTCGGCCAGCCCGTCACCATCGGCCCCATCACCGTCCGGGACCGGACCGGCGCCCTGGTCGACGCCGGGGCGCTGACCATCGTGGTCAAGCTCGCCGCCGCCGACGGCACCCAGACGACCACCGGCACCTACGCCACGCCCACCCGCGACTCCCTCGGCACCTACCACCAGGACGTCCCGGTCACCGACCTGGCGGTGGCCGGGCACTACCAGTGGGTGGCGACGTCCACCGGCACGGGCGCCGGGGTGACGTACGGCGAGTTCGACATTTTTGACCCCTACGAGACCAGTGTCTTGCCGCTCGCCGACGCGAAGGACCAGCTGAACATCGCCCAGTCGAACACCGCCTACGACGCCGAGATCGCCTCCTGGATCGCCACTATCGAGTCGAACCTGGAGCGCGCCACCGGCGGCCCGGTCACCAACCGCACCGTCACCGCCGAGCGCGCCGAAATGATGTCCAGCCAGACGGTGATCGTGGTCCGCCAGCGGCCCCTGGTGTCGGTCACGTCGATCACCGGCGCGGGTGGCAGCCCGATAGACATCTCCGGCGGCCTGAAGCTGGACACCAACGCGGGCGTGATCCGCAAGCCGCTGGGGCTGCCGTTCTACGGGCCGTTCTTCTCCTGGCTGCCCGAGGTGTACGTCACCTACGTCGCCGGGTGGGGCACAAGTGTCCCGGCGGCGTTCAACAGCTTCGGCCGGATCGTGCTGCAGCACCTGTGGGACTCCCAGCACGGCCCCAGCGTGCGGCCGTCGATGGGCGGCAGCGAACTGGTGACCATCCCGGGGTTCGGGTTCGCGATCCCGAACATGGCCGCCGAGCTGCTGAACGGCTCGGTGAACGGCGTCCCGTTCCTGCAGGAAGCCTTCATCTAGTGGTCACGTCCCGCGTCCCGGCCCTGATCGACTACCTCGTGGCCACGTTCACCGCCGCGTCCACCCTCGGCGCCGCCGTCCCGCCGGTGGCCGTGTACGACGGGCCGCAGACCACGCTCGCCCCCGCCCAGCTGGTCCTGTGGGTCGGCCTCGACGACCCCGACACCGACCAGGTCGCCCCGTCGGCCGCCGCGTTCGAGCAGGAATGGGCCGGCCTGGGCAAACAGGCCCGCAACGAGGTCTCCACCATCCACTGCGTCGCCGAAGCCTGGACCGGCGCCGACGACATCAAAGGCACCCGCGCGGCGGCGTTCGCGATCCTCGCCGCGGTGGAGGACGTCGTCCGCACCGACCCGTTCTCGGGCCTGGCGCTGTTCCCGGACCCGGGGGTGACCGGGGGTGAGCTGCGGCAGAACAACACCGAGCGGGGGTCGCAGGCCCGGGTGAGTTTCCAGATCGCATTCAAGTCCCGGCTATAGCAACAGGAGGGCACCCGTGTCCCGTGTGAAAAACATCAGCGGAGGCGCGCTGGACGTGCCGCTGCTGGACCGGGTCGTGGAGGCGGACGAGGTCGTCGAGGTCCCGGACGTGCAGGCCGACGGGGTGTCGCCGATCGTGTGGCCGGGCAACCGGTGGGAACCCGTCGCGGAACCCAAGGCGAAGGCCAAGGCTGACACGAGCGGGAAGGCGGCCGACTGATGCCCGTATACGCGAGCGGTCTTTCCGGCCAGGTCGGCACCGTGGCCGAGGTCACCTACGGCACGCCGGTCACTGTGACCCGGTTTTACGAGTTCCTGTCGGAGAACTTCCAGTACAACCCCGCATGGCTGGACGGCGCCGGGCTGAAGGCCGGGCAGGCGTACAACCGGGCCTCCCGGACGGTCGTGTCGCAGGCCGACGTCAACGGCGACCTCACCATGGAGCACACCTCCGGCGAGGCCGCCACCGCCATCGCGGACAGCATGGGCTTCTGGTGGAAGTACGCCCTCGGGTCGGCGTTCACCACCCCGGTGGTGGTGCTGGGGACCGCGTTCTCCCAGACGCACGTCAACGGGTCCAAGGCGGGGCAGTTCCTCACCGTCCAGGTCGGCCGCCCGCAGATCTCCGGCGTCACCGTGCAGCCGTTCACCTACACCGGGGTCAAGATCACCGACTGGGAGTTCAGCGTAAACGACAACCAGATCGCCCAGCTCAAGGTGACCTGCGACGGGCAGACCGAACTGACCTCCACGGGCCTGGCCGCCGCGTCGTACCCGACACCGAACGGCCTGTTCTCCTTCGCCAACGCGACGGTCATGACGATCGGCGGCACCGCGTCCACCAGCGCCGGGGTGACCACCGTCGCTGGCGGGTCCACCCTCGGCTCCCGGGTCAACGGGATCGTCCTCACTGGGTCGACGCCGATGAAGATCGACCGGTACGGCCTCGGCAACGCTGGGCTGAAGGCCGAGCCGATTGAGAACGCGATCCCCACCATCACCGGGACGCTCTCGACGGAGTTCTTCTCGCGGACTGAGCTGTACGACGTGTTCAAGACCGCCGGCACGACGCCGCTGCAGGTCGACTTCACCAAGTTCGATTCAGCGGGGAACGACGCCAACGGGGTCGCCGCCGGGCCGAACCCCTACCGCCTGTCGATCATCCTGCCGGCGGTGAAGTTTAAGACGGGCTCGGTGAACATCGGCGGGCCGGACGTGATCCCCCAGAGCATCGGCTTCCAGGCTTATGACGACGGCACGACCAACCCGGTCATCCAGGTGCGGATCGTGTCCAAGGAGCAGACGATCTAGCCATGCCGCGCGCTGACATCCGGGTGGGCCTGGGCTCACGCGGCGCGTCCCTGCGGGTCATCGCCCGTGAGCTGCGGGGCATGGACGGCCGGAAGGTGAAGGGGATCTTCAAGGACGCCCTCGAAGGCGCCGCCCGGCCCTACCCGGCGCGGGTCCGGGCGTCGGTGCTGGCGATCCCGGTGAAGGAAGGCGGCAAGCACACGGGGCTGCGCGCCCGGATCGCCCAGTGCGTGGAGCTTTCCTCTGGCACGGACGCCAAGGGCGCGTATGCGTCGGTGTGGGTGAACCCGTTCCGGATGCTGCCCGACTACGTCACCCTGCCGTTGTACATGCAGGGCGTGAGCGAGGGGCGGCTGCGCCGTTATGACCGGTGGCGGCACCCGGTGTACCAGACTGCCCGGAACCCGGACACGTGGCGGCAGCAGTCCTCCCACCCGTACTTCTACCAGGCCGCCGAGCCACTCGGCCGCGCTGCCGGGGAGGCGCTGAAGGCGGCGCTGGAGGACATCACGAGGAAACTTAACGGGTGATCTGAAACAAGGGCACCTGCAGGGCGGCGATCTTGCGCCGCTCAACTTCTGCCTGTGCGGTCTCCAGTGCGTCGGCCATGCGGCGCAACAGGGCTGGATCATCACCGGCGAACCCGATCGCCGCATTGCAGAGGTTATGAGCGATGCCCCGGCGGCAGATTGCACATGACTTGTTCTGGGGGCAGCAATCATGGTCATGATCCATGGTTACGTCGCCGGACAGAGCCTCTCCGCAGAGGTAGCACCGTCCACCTTGGGCATTCCACAGGGTCGCCAAGTCCTCTGGTTGCATCCCATGGCGACGGCGGGCGTTGTCAGCAGCGATCTTGGATCGGCTGCGGCTTTCCCGCTTCTTTTCGATGATCTTCGTGCGGTTCTGCCTGTAGTGCGCACTTTTCTTGGCAAGAGTCTCCGCCCGGTTGGCCGCATAGTACTCACGGTTGTATTCGCGTTTCCGGGTCTGCGCATCCTCAGATGTCAACGGCTGACCGGCTCCCCCACGGCGGGGCGGCTGCGGCAGGCCATTACCAGGGCCCAGATCCACGGCACGATCAGGAACGCGAACAGGTTGATGACGGTCACCCGGCCGCGGTGGGGGGCTGGCCGTGCCCACGCGATGATCGCCGGGGTGAAGTAGACGGCGAACGCGGCGAGCCAGATGAGTGCGTGAATGGGGCTGTTCATGACCGCTCCCTTGCCGCAGCCAGCGCGCTGCTGCGGATGAACTCGGAGAGGCTGCTGATGTTCCGGGCGCGGGCGGCGGCCTCTAGCGTGGCCCGTTCCTCGGGCAGCAGCCGCAGGGCGATGAGCACCGTGCGCTGCCGCGACTCGGAATGCTTTCTAGGCAAGGTCGTTCAGCACTTCGGGCACGCGCCGGACAGCCTGCCAGAATCCCGAGTGGCATGGGCAGTCGCACGACTGGTCACAGCACCCGCCAGGGCTTTCCTCGTGCTTGCCCTCGTCGCAGGGTGTCCGGTGGTCGGTCTCACGCCCAAGGCTGTCTTTCATCTCGCGTCTCTCTCTCTCTTGTGGTTATACCGTCAGCTTACGCGGTTATACCGCGCTGTCAACCGGAGACTTCATGCGCCTGTCCAAGGAAGACATCCTCAAGGCCGAAGACCTCGGCACCGAAGAGGTTGAGTGCCCGGAATGGGGCGGCTCGGTCCTGGTGCGCGGCATGACGGGCCGGGAGCGGGACGCGTTCGAGGTGTCGCTGATGCAGCCCGGCCGCGGTGGCCGGCGGGAGATGAACCCGGCGAACGTCCGCGCCAAGGTCGTGGTCCGGTGCGTGGTCGACGACGACGGGAACCGGCTGTTCACCGACGCGGACGCCACCGAGCTCGGGGCGAAGTCGGCGGCGGCGGTGGACCGGGTGTACGAGGTCGCGGCGCGGCTGTCGGGGATGTCGGACGATGACCAGGCGGAGCTGGTGCGGGATTTCGCGCTGGCGGATGGCGGCGGTTCACCTACGGCCTCGCCGCCCGCCTCGGCAAGACGGTCGAAGAGCTCCTGAGCGAGGTGTCCAGCGCGGAGCTGACCGGGTGGCTGGCCTTGTACCAGGCAGAAGCGGCCGAGCGCGCAGAAGCCGAGGCTAAGCGGCAGCGGCCGGGGGCGGCCTGATGGCATCCATCCAGTACGTGGTCAACGCGGTTGACAGCGCGTCCGGGGTGTTCGCGAAGATCGCCCTGTCCGCCGACAGCCTCGACAAGCAGCTCGCCGACCTGTCGCGGCGGGTCGCCACGCCCGAGGTCGACCTGAAGGACGCCAAGTTCACCCTCGGCATGGTGAACGCAGCCAAGCGGCTCGACGCGCTGTCGGCGAAGATGGCGGAGCCGGGGGTCGACCTTAAGGACCCGAAGTTCCAGACGGAGATCCTGCGGATCAACGCGCAGCTGGACCGGCTGGACAAGCGGCACGTCACCACCACGGTCACGGTCAAGGAGCGGCTCGACAAGGTCGCCGGGGCCGGTGCCCTCGCGCCGTCAGGGATGGGGGTAGCGGCCGGGCTGTCCCCCGCGCTGATCCCGTTGTCAGCAGGCATCGCGGCGGGTGTCGCCGCGATCGCCGTCTCCTTCGGTGCTGCCGTGGCCGGGGCGGGCGCGTTCGGGCTGCTGGCCAAGTCGGCGCTGACCACGGCCGGGACCGCGGCCACTGCCGTGGAGAAGGCGCAGAACCAGTACAAGGCGTCTCTGGTCGCGATCCACCAGCAGTACGCGGTGAACTCCGCCGCCGCCACAACCCACGCACAGAAGGCCGCCGCACTCGCCACTGAGCAGAAAGCGCTCACCGCAGCGGGCATCGCGCAGACCAAGGCCATCAACCTGGCCTATGCGCAGATGACCCCGAAGCAGATCGCCCTGTCCAAGGCGATCGGGAACATGCAAGACGCCTGGGACAACGTCCAGCACAGCCTCGCCCCCATCGTCTCGGGTGCGCTGGTGCCGTGGCTGCACGCCGTCACGGGCGCCATGCAGCTCATCAAGCCGTTTGTGACCCCGATCGCGGCCGTGTTCAAGGACTGGGGGCAATCCCTTAACCGGTACTTCTCCAACACGATCGTGGCTGAGCAACTGCGCCAGATCGCCGTCTCGTTCGGGAAGTTCTCGGCCAGCCAGCTCCGCGACATCGGGCACTTCCTGGTGGACATCGGCGCGGCGATCTTCCACCTGGGCAGCGACCTGACGGCTGGCGGCGTCAACTGGGGTGCCTTCGGGGATCACCTCAAGGCGTGGGGCAAGGCATTCGACACCTGGTCCAAGTCGGCGCAGGCCCGCGCGGACGTACAAGGGTTCCTGCGTTACCTGCACCAGAACGGGGCCACCGTCAAAGGCATCCTGTCGGACCTGGGGAAGGTGCTGCCGGGCATCCTCAAAGGCGTGTCCACCACGGGGACACTGGAACTGCAGGCCATCGCCGGGTTCCTGGGGCTGATCGCGAACCTGCCGAAAGGCTGGCAGGCGCCGCTGACCGAAGCGGCCGGGGCGATGCTGCTGCTGTCCAAAACGGGTGTGCTGAAGGTGGGGCTGAAGCTCACCGGGCAACTGGCAGAGCACCCCACGGCGTTCGGTTTCAGTATCGGCACGCTGCTGGCCGCTGGCATCATCGAGGCGGTCAACCGGCACGATCCTGGCAAGAAAAGCATCTGGCAGCAGTTCAGCCCGCCGCCCAAGGGGCAGGCGGACACGTGGCTGAACTCCTGGTCCGGGCTCGGTGACCGCATCGTCCAGATCGCTGACGACACCCGTCATGGTGTTTCGCAAGCCTGGGACTTCCTGTGGAACCACACCCTGGCCAGCACCAAGCAGGGCAACCACGACATATCTGTCGCCTTTGATCATTTCCGTCACAGCACCGCGTCTACCTTTGATGACCTGCGACACGGCATCGCCACGGCGTGGGACACGATCTGGAGCAACACCAAGGCGATCGTCAGCGCCGGCATCAGCGCCGTGGTGGGTTTCTTCAAGGGCCTGCCCGGCAAAGCCCTCGGCGCCTTGCGCGGCTTCGGGCACTCGCTGTACGCGTTCGCCCACGCCGCGCTGGACGACTTCCTGTCCGGCTTGAAGTCCGTCGGCGGGACGGTTCTGTCCTGGCTGAAGAACTTCATCGGCGGCATCCCGGGCGCCATCATGCGCTTCCTGCACATGTCCCCGCCGCACACCGGCAGCGTGTTCTACGACCTCGGCGCGAACCTGATGCACCACCTTGAGGCCGGCATCAAGGCGACCGCGCACAAGGCCGTCGCCGCCGCGCAGGCCGTGTCACGCCGGGTGGCGAACGTGGGCGCCGGGGTGCAGCGATGGGCGCCGCTGGTGCGCCGCGCGCTGGCCATGGAGGGCCTGTCCCCGTCGCTGCTGGGCAACGTGCTGTTCCAGATGCAGACCGAGTCCGGCGGGAACCCGAACGCGATCAACCTGACCGACTCCAACGCCGCCCACGGCGACCCGTCCCGCGGGCTGATGCAGACGATCATGGGCACGTTCCGCGCGTACCACTGGCCCGGCACGTCGAACAACATCTACGACCCGCTGGCCAACATCGCCGCCGCGCTGAACTACGCCCGGCACGTGTACGGGCCCACGCTGATGTCCGGCGGAATGGGCATCGGCTCCGGCCACGGGTACGCGGCCGGGTCATGGAGCGTCCCGTACACGGGCCCGGCCATGGTGCACCAGGGGGAGATGATCATCCCGGCGGCAGCAGCAGCGGCGGTCCGCGCCGGGAGCGGCGGCGGCAACACCTACAACATCAACGTGCACGTGCCCCCGTCGGCGGACAAGGCCAGCGTGGGCCGCCAGGTCGTTGAGGTGATCCGCGAGTTCGAGCGCAGAAGTGGAAGTTCTTGGAGAAACTGAGAACCTGAAGACTGGGAACCTTCCGTCTGCCTCCCCAGGGAGCGGAAGGTTCCCTCATCCCTGGGGAGAGATGAAGTGTCACGCAAGGATCGGCGTGAATATTACCGCCAGTACTACGCGGCCAACGTTGAACGTAAGCGGGAGTATGCCCGCAAGCGCCGCCAAGAACACCCGGGTCTCTATCGCGAAAAACAGGTGGCAGTCAATAAACGCGCGAAGATACGGGCGCGGGCGCGGGGCTACAAGGAGCCGTGCGTTCTTGAGCGTGAGCAGGTAATAGCCGCCTACTGGCATGCGCAGGGCGGCTGCTGCTACCTCTGCGCCGAGCCCCTGCTGCTCGAAGAGGCGATCCTAGAGCACGATCATCGCTGCTGCCCGAACCGCAAGTGGTGCTCACGCTGCGTCCGTGGGGCCGCCCATTCCTCATGCAACGCTGCGATCGGCTACGTCCTAGACGATCCAGATCGGCTGGAAACTATCGCGCGTAACCTGCGCGCCAAGCTCGCCGAGATGGATGACCGCCTGGCGGCGAAGTCTCAGCAGCTCACCTTGGATGACGTGGCCTAGGAAGGGACGGCGGTCGTAGGTGGCGTTCACCCTGGTGCAGAAGTCCGCGGCGGTCGGCACCGGCACCGGCGGCACCGTCACCGGCACCCTCCCCGCCGGCTCCACCGCGGGCAACACCCTGGTCGCGTGCCTGGGCGGCAACGTCGGCGCCACCCAGTTCGCCGGCGCGGCGGGATGGGTGCAGGCCGCCCAGGCCGGCAACGGCACCCTGTCCCGCTGCGAGGTCTGGTACCTGCCGTCGTGCCCGGCCGGGGTCACCACGGCCGTGTTCACCAGCGGCTCCGGGGCCCTGCGGGCGGCCCTCGCCGAGTTCCACTCATCCGTCGCCGGCGCGACCGTCACCGTCGACGTGGCGGGCACCGGCACCGCGGGCGCGGTCACCACCTGTGTGGCCACCGGGTCCGGCACCGCCGGGGACCTGCTGGTCACCGCGTTCACCGAGCACCTCCCCGCCGCCGCCGTGGTCACCTGGACCGACCCGGCCGGCTACACCCTGCTGGGCTCGGTCACCGCCTCCAACCAGAACCCCGTGTACTCCGCGTACAAGCTGTCCGCCGCCGGCGGCGCGATCAGCGTCACCGGCACGTCGAACCAGACGGCGGCGGCCAGCGGGTGGACCGGCTGCATCGTGTCGTTCAAGGAGGTGGCCGGGAGCACCCTGGCGGTCACCACCACGTCCCCGATGCCCGGCGGCCAGGTCGGGATCCCCTACAACCAGTCCCTGTCCGCCACGGGGGGCGCACCGCCGTACACGTGGGCCGTCACCGCGGGCTCGCTCCCGGCAGGCACGTCGCTGGCGGCCTCCGGGGGGCGGGGCGGGCTGTCCGGGGTCACCATGGCAGCGGCCGAGAAGCCGTCGCCGACTGTCGCGACCGCCAACTGGGAGGCGCTCACCGGGATCAACTGCACCGGCCGCAAGTGCTACTTCCAGACGAACGCGGACGGGTCCGGGATCTTCCCCCTCGTGCCGGAGAACACGATCCAGGACTGCCTCAACAACAACCTGGTCCTCTACCTGTGCGTCAAGCCCGCGCTGAACCCGCCGACCGTCCGCGACTTCAACGCCCTCCAGGCGTCGGTGCAGGCGATGACCGACCTCGGCCTGACCGTCAAGGTCCTCCTCTGGCAGGAGGTGGAGGACCAGGTCAGCAACCCTGTGCTGTACAAGGCCGGGCTGGTCTACTACGCCCCGGCCATCCACGCCGTCCCCGGCGCCCTGCTGGTCCACGACTCGGCCGGGAGCAAGCACCTGCTGTGGTCGTCCTTCTTCCCGACCGGCCCGTCGCTCGCGGTCGTGGACGAGTACATGATCGACTTTTATGCGAACACCTACTCCGCCGGCGCGCGGATCGACCCGTGGATGGCCATGGCCGCCGCCACCGGCAAACGCGTCGGCGTCGGGGAGATGGGGTCCTCCCTCGGCAGCTCCGCCGTCCCGCCGGACACCGGCCCCGGCAGCGTCACCGAGTACCTGCACTACGTCAACGGGTTCGCCGCCGCGCTGCCGCCCGGCCTCTACGCCTGGTACCAGCAGACGAACAAGAACGTCAACAACATCATCAGCGACCCGTCGGACTTCCGCATCCCGCTGCTGCAGGCCATCGACGCGACCATCGCCGGGACGGGCGCCGGGGCCGGGGCGATCACCGGCACCCCCACGGCGGCGGCCACGTCGTCGTTCACCGTCCGGGCCACCGACACCAACGCGGCCACCGCCACCGCCGCCCTGTCGATCACCGTCACCGGCAGCGCCGGGCCGCCGGCGGTCACCACCACCGCGCTCCCGGCAGCCACCGTCGGCGTCGCCTACCCGCTCACCGCCCTGACCGAAGCCGGCGGCACCGCCCCGTTCACCTGGGCGGTCACCACGGGTGCCCTCCCCGACGGGCTCACCCTCGGCCCGCTGGGGTTCGTCTTCGGCACCCCCACCGCCGGGGCCGCCACAAGCGGGTTCACCGTCACCGTCACCGACGCCAACAACCTCACCGGCACCCAGGCCCTGTTCATCACCGTCGTCGCCTCCCTGACCCCGCCGCCGTCCCCCGCCACGCCGCGGCCCGGGTTCCCGCAGGTCGTCATCGAAGCCGGGCTGACCGCCGCCGCCCCGCAGGTCCCCGCCGGGACGTTCATCCTCGACGACCCGGTGTACGGGAAACTCGACTCCGGCAACCAGCTCGCCGACTCCACCACCTGGACCGACATCGCCGGCCTGTTCGTGCGCGGCTCGATCAGCCGCCCCTCCACCCGCGTCCAGGGCCCCCTGGCCACCTACCAGGGCGGCACCGCCACCGGCACGTTCGACAACGCCACCGGCACCCTCGACCCGGACAACCCGTCGTCGGTGTACGCGGGCGCGCTGCGGCCCATGGTCCCGTTCCGGGTCCGCGCCGTCTACGGGTCGGTCAGCTACCCCATGTGGGCCGGGTTCACCGCCTCCTTCGCGGGGTCGGACCTCACCTACGACATGGGCTACGACGAGGTCACCATCACCGCCGACGACGGGTTCAAAGTCCTCGCCGGGATCACCATCCCCGCCGGCGGCGGCACCGACGGCGACGGCGACGGCGAAGACTCCGGCTCCCGGGTCACCCGCATCCTCAACGCGGCCCAGTGGTACACCGACCACCGCCGCGTCTCCGCCGGCGACTCCCCCGTCCAGGGCACCTTCTGGGGCGACACCGCCCTGAACCTTTTGCAGCTCACCGCGGACTCCGAGATCGGCGAGCTGTACATGGACGGCGCCGGGAACGTGGTGTTCCGCAACCGGCAGGCCGTCCTCGAGGACACCCGCTCGAGCCAGGTGCAGGCCGTGTTCGGGGACCTGCCCGGCACCGTCCACGGGGCGTTCACCGAGCTGGCGTGCGTCCCGCACCGCCGCGCCACCGACGACACCACCCTGGCCAACGACGTCCAGGCCACCAGCGTGGGCGGCACCCCGCAGGAGGCGCAGAGCCTGGCGTCGCAGCGGGCGTACCTGTTCCCCCGCACCTACGCGAGGAGTGACCTGCTCCTCACCGACGACCCCACCACCCTCGCCTGGGCGCAGTGGGTGCTCGCGGTGTCCCTCACCGGCGACGACCGGTTCGACGCGATCACCATCGACCCCGTCGCCGACCCCGACAGCCTGTTCCCCCAGGTGCTCGCCCGGGAGATCGGCGACCGGATCCAGGTGTGGCGCCGCCCGCAGAACTCCGGCACCACGATCGTCCAGGACTGCTTCATCCGCGGCATCCAGCACGACTTGGACGCCGTCGCCGGCACCTGGTCCACCACGTGGACCCTGCAGTCCGCGCTGCGCTACACCGGGTTCCTCATCCTCGACGACCCCACCTACGGGCTGCTGAACACCGGCAAGCTCGCATTCTGACCGAAGGGAACCGCGTTCAATGCCCGTAAAAGTGTGGAACGTCGGAGACGTGCTTGCCGCGAATGACGTGAACGTGTGGCTGGCGCCGATCGTCGGGGTGAAGTCCGCCGACCAGGTCACCAGCTCGCACACCACGCTCATCAACGACGCGGACATGCGGTTTGCCGTCGCCGCCAACAGCCTGTACGAGTTCCACGCGTACGTGCGGTTCGCCTCCCCCACCGGCGGCGACTGGAAGTCGTCGTTCACCGTCCCCGCCGGGGCCTCGGCCCACTTCCAGCGGCTCGGCCGCGACATCTCCGGCAACTTCGCCGGTGACTCGGAGTGGCTGGACACCGACTCCGTCACCAGCCAGGGCAGAGGCGCCGGCACCCCCACGAACGCCCAGTTCATGGGCGTGCTGATCACCGGCGGCACCGCCGGGAACCTCATCTTCCAGTGGGCTCAGCAGACGTCCAACGCGGGGAACACGACCCTGTACGCGAACTCGTACCTGACCGGGCGCAGGATCGGCTAGGAGGCGCACGTCAGAGGCGCAGGCCCGCGTCGTTGCGACTACTCGCGAGCTTGCCCAGGATGGCATTCGAGCGGCACTGTCTGGGCGACGGAGGCTAGCACGCTGCGCCTTAGCTCACCCTACTCACGAAGGGACCAGCCATGGCTCCCGTCACTCCACGCGCGCCGGTCGAGGCGAAAACGCAGGCCGCCGGGACGGCCGGCATCGTCGCCGGCGCCATCATCTGGCTGTTGCAGGAGTACGTGTTCAAGGGCACCGTCAACCCGGGCGTCGTGTCCCTGGTGTACGCCGCCGTCCCCGGTGTCCTCGCGTTCGCTGCCGCCTACGTGGCGCCGCACACTCCCCGGCCGGTGGCCGCCCCGCCGGCCGGGGTGCCGCCCACCGGCACCGTCACCGTCACCCGGCCGTCGGTGACCACCACCACCCCGGCGCCGCTGCCGCCACCCACCGGGGACCAGCTGTGAGGCTGCGCTGGGCGGCGGCGGCCGTCCCCGCGGCGGCAGCCGTGGCCGCAGTGGCTCTCGCGTTCACTCCCGCAGCCGCCAGCGAGCCGGTGCCGCACTGCCAGCCGGTGCTCATCCAGACCCCCTGGCGCACGTTCACCGTCAAGGCGTGCGACTCCGGGCTCCGTACCCCCGCGCCCGGGAAGGAGTGGGCGTGGACGGTCGACGGGTCCGCGCTCAAAGGCGGCGCGGTCATCATCGGCTCCCAGATCCCCCGGCAGTGATCTTGAACGGGTGACACTGGCAACTGCCGATCGGGAAGCACGTCGTCTTGACGTCGGTGCAGATGTGCTGAGCAAGCGTTCGCAGCCCGGCGGCCCAGCCGCTCCAGAAGCCTTCAACATCTTCGGCGTATGCGTCCTTCTCTGCTAGTTCGGCCATCTTCTCGGCCATGGCCAGCGTGTCTTCGGCGCTCAGCATGGCCTCATCATCCCCCAGGAAGGACGCCCATGGCCGTAGTCGTCGGGCACGATGCCATCCACCTCAACATCGGCCATCTGCCGCCAGGCCAGCAGGCTGGTTACACCACCGGCAGCGCGGACATCCGCTGGACCAGCGGCGACTGGAAGGCCCACCCTGGCGCGGTCCGCATCTGCCAGGACAGCGGCTCCGACCACACCGCCGACGCCCTCGACGTGGAGCGCGGCGCCGGCACCAACAGCCAGGCCGCACCCTGGTTCAGGGCCGCGCTGGCCGCCTACCACGCCGCCGCCCGCCCCGGGCAAAGGTCACCCGCCGTCTACACCAGCGCGTCGAACGTGACCCCCCTGGTCAACGCCCTCCTCGCCGGGGGTGTCACGTCCGGCGTGAGCCTGTGGGTGGCGAACTGGAACCTGTCCCTGCCGCAGGCGTACGCCGACGTCACCGCCGCCGCCGGGCCGTACCCCATCGTCGGCGTCCAGTGGTCCTCCGGGCAGTACTACGACACCAACGTGTTCTCCGGCACCTGGCTCGCCCGCGTGTCCGCCGAGCCCGTCATGTGGCGGGAACTGGTCACCGGCGGCACGCTGTCGCTGGAGCAGGTCGCCGAAGAGGTGGGCATGCTGCCGTCGAGCGTGCTGCGGCACACCGCCACCCACTACGGCGCGTTCGACGCCACCACCAGCGACTACCTCAACGGGCTCGCCGCCGGGACCATCGCCCCCGACGCGCCCATACCGCCGGGCGCGAGACTGTGGGTGCGGCTGTGAGGTGGCTGTGGGCGCCGGCGCACTACTGGCCCATCTGGCTCGGCGCCACCGTCGGCACGTTCCTGCTCCGCGAGATATGGGCCCTTGCCAGCCACCGCACCGCTGACACGCTGTCCGACTGGGTGTGGAACCAGCTGCACATCGTCACCCGCGAGTCCATCACCCAGTGGTCCGCCGCCGACCTGCTGCTGTTCTTCGTCTACCTGGCCGTGTTCGTCGGCTGGCTCCCCTGGCACTTCTGGTTCCGCAAGTTCACTTAACGGAGGCAAGGAGCGGGGGCGGTGAGCGGCGAAACCGAAGCGTCGGTGTCCGGCTGGACGACCGACACCCTCCACCAGCACATGTCCCGCCGCCTCGACGACCTCGACCGGGCCCTGTCCCGGCGCATGGACGACGCCGACAAGGCCATCCAGGCCGCCCTCGTCTCCGCCGAGAAGGCCGTCGCCAAGGCCGAAGCCGCCTCCGAGCGCAGGTTCGAAGGGGTCAACGAGTTCCGGCAGACCCTCTCCGACCAGGCCGCCACGTTCCCCACCCGCAACGAGGTCGCCGCGCAGATCGAGCGGGTCAACAGCGACACCGCCCGCAACGCCGACCGGATCGCCGAGATGGAACTGCGGCTCACCTCCCGCCTCGACCGCGGCGAGGGCACCACCGCCGGCGCCGCCGGGCAGCGCACCGAGCGGCGCCTCGACGCCGGCCTCAACTACACCGCCGCTTCGGTGCTGCTCGGGTTCCTCGTCCTCGCCCTCGCCCTGTACGCCGCGCTGCACCATTAGACCGCCCCCGCTCCCGGGTCAGCACAGCCGGGAGCGGGGGTCCTTCTTGCGTTCGGGGATGTTCGCGGGTGTTCGGAAACGTTTCGCCTGCGCCATTGCGCTTGCCAGTGGGCGCCGGGCCCCGGATCATCGGGGTACTTGGGTTGTGCGCTTAGCCCGGACGGCCCGGTGGCGAAATTGCGGGGGCACCCGGTGGAGCGGGTGCCCCCGGTTCGCCCGCCCACGCCGGGTCGTAGTCCGGGTGGCAGCTGTAGACAGCGGCGAGGTGGCGCACGTCAGCGCATGGCCAGGGTGCAGAGGACAACTCATCGGCGGAGAACTCGAAGCACTCCACGGTGCAGCAGGCGCCGCAGACTTGCCACTGGCCTAGTGGGCGCGGCTGATGCCGGGCCAGGATCGCCCGCTTGGCCGCGACCTCGGTAACCATCCGGTATGAAGCGAAGTGCTGCCAGAACGCCGAAGCTGCCGGCCCGCCCTGGCCGGTGAAGTCCGGCTCGCCGCCCATGAAGCGGGTTGCTCCCATGAGCCCCTTGGCGATGCGGTCGTCCTCATCCAGCCGCGCGGCCAGGAACGCCGCCAAGTCGCTCACGACGCGACCTCCAGGACCGGCTCCCCCGGCCCGGGGTCGTCCGGGGGCGCCCGCAGCAGTTCCGGCCCGTTCCGCGCCTGCCCGGCGTGCCACATCTCGTGCCGGGGCATCAGCCACGACGGCCACAGCGGCGACCTCGACGGGTCGCCGTGGAGGCAGTCCGTGCACACCACGATGGACCCGTGCAGCATCGGCTCGTACGGCAACGCAACTCCCTCGCGGGGTCTGGACAAGGGAACAGGCCACCATCTTCCCAGCAGTCACGAGAGTAACGCGGCGGTCACCGTGCCTGCCTTTCGTTGCCTGCCAGCACCGCAACCTTCATGCGCTCAACCTCTGCGGGATTCTCGCTGCGCCACTGCGCCCAGGACTCGTCGGTCAGTTTCCACTCCAGCCACTCCGGAACGTCGGGGCTCAGGTGCTTGTACGGCGCCCGGTACCGGAGGCAGCGGTTGCACAGCGGAATCATGTCCTTGCGGCCGTAGGTCAGGTGCTCGCCGCAGAAGAACAGTCCGCAGCCGTGCTCGCCGCCGTACGGGTCACCACCGCACACATAGCCGAGCCCGCGATCAATCTTCTCCTCGCAGCGGGGGAAGTCACAGGTGGCCGGGACGCCGTAACCGATGTCCCGGTTCCACCGGGTGTCGAAACCTATTGACCAGCCCATTGCTTCCTCTCCTCAGCCGCAGGCACCGTCACCGGCACCACCTTCGCCGCCTCCAGCGCCAGCGGCGGCGCGGCCACCGCACGCGGCTCCGGCGCCCGTGCAGCGTCACGTGCACATGCACGCCACACCCGCAGGGCCAGCCGCGCCGCGCCGTACGCCACCCCCAGGCCCACCGCGCACCCCACCACGGCGGCGGCCACCTCCAGGCCCGTCAGGATCGCCCGCCACGCGGCAGCGACCACGACAGCGCAGACGACGACGACGGCCGCCGCCCACCCGCCGCCGCCGCTCCCGCTACTGCTGCCGCCCTTGCACGGCGTCCAGTGGTAGCCATAGTTGCCCATCTGTTCCTCCCTGGTTGGATGGAGCGGGGCTGCGGCAAGGTAGGGGTGCCGCAGCCCCGCTGTCCTACGGTCGCTGGTCCAGCCGCATGCCGACGTACTGCCAGCGCAGGACGAAGCACTCAGCGCAACGGCCGTGCGCCCACGGGTTACGGTGCCAGCGATGAAACATCACCCTGCGTCCCGCCGCCACGCCGCGTGCGACCGCTTCTCCTCGCGCCGGGCCTCCGCAGGTTTGCCCTGCGCCTTCAGCCGGTCAGCGTTCTGCTGGTGGCGCCGGCCCTGTGGGCTGTCCACCTTCTTCGGCAGCCCGACCCCCTTGAACGGTCCCATCGCGGTTACCTCCAGATCCCCCGGCGGCTGCCGGTGTTGATAACGCCGTTCTGGCCGTCGCGGCGCACCACGCCACGCTGTGCGCCCTTCGGCCGCGGGTCGCGCGCCTGCGGCGGGACATGCCTGCCGCCCAGCCAGCCGCCGGAACCGTCGGTCTTCTTGTGCCAGCCCTCCGGCTGATACTTGGGCATCGCGATCACTTCCTCCTTGCTAGGTCAGGGCGAACGATCTGCGCGCCCCACCGCAACTGGCGCGGCTTCTTGCCGCCGTCGCACGCCCGGCAGTCCCCGTACACCCGGCCGTGCGACCACCGGCCCTTCCCGTCGCCGCCGCACGACCGGCACTTCCGCCACGGGTTCACCGCCAGGTCCACCACCCGGTATGCGACCGCGATGAGCACGACCGCCGCGAGCACCGTGGCCCCGTTCACCGGCGGCTCGCGTCGAACGCCGCGATCTCGTCCGCCAGGAACAAGTCCGCGTTCCCGTCCCGGGCCACAGGAAGCGGAGACATCCGCTCGCCCTCCGGCCGCTGCCGGTCCCGCCACATCGCCATCTTCAGCCCCGCCCACGTCGTCCCCGGGCCCACGTAGCCGCGCTCCACCGCCTGCTTCAGCGTCACCATCACCCGCGGCCCGGCCGTAACCGGAAGGGGGGGTGTAACAGTTACATCCGCTGGTGAGGGGCCACTGTCAAGACCCGGGATTCCGGTAACAAGCGAGCGGGGGACCGTCGACGGCAGTCGCCCGATGTTCCCCGCAAGCACCAGCGCCCGCGCCATCACCGGGTCAAGCTGCGGCGTCTGGACCTCGCGGACACCGCCAGAAGTCACCAGCTGGAAGCGGCCGACCTGTGTCGGCGACGGCGGCATCGGGGTGTCGCCGCACATCATCTTCCACGTCGGCGCCTCGTACCGGGTCAGCAGCTTGATCCCGCACTGCGACCGCACACTGGAGTCCTTGCTGCCCGTCACCTCGGCGGTCAGGGCCTGCCCGATCAGCACCAGGTGCTTGCGGACCTGCCGCCCGGCGAAAGCATCCTCGCCGAGCCCGGTCAGCGCGGGGGACTTCGCCGGGTCGTCCGGGCCCTTGTTCTTCCCCCAGTACTGCTTCAGCCGGGGCACCGCCAGGTTCAGCTCCTCCGCCAGGGTGAACTGCCGCGCGCCGACGTTCGCGTGCACCCTGCCCGTGGTGTCCATCCCCGCGAACGCCACGTCGCCGCGCCGGTCCAGCTCCTCCGACAGCCAGCACATCCCGTCGTGCAGCTGCTCCGTCGTCCAGGCGTAGGCGACGTTCGGCAGCTGCACGAGGTTGCGGTCCATGTCCTTCAGGATCCACGGGTAGGACAGCCGCCGCTTCGCGTCCAGGACCAGGCCGATACCACCCCTGAGCAGCACTTGCAGCAGCAGCCACCCGCCTATGTTGCTCTTCGTCCCGCCCGTGCCCGCGGCGATGGCGACGTGTGGGCTGTCGGTGTCCAGGGACGCCGTGACGAGCTCCTCGCCCTTCCCGACCCCGGCCAGCAGCTCGTGCTCCTTGCACTTGCGCATCTCGTCGAGCAGGTCGGCCATCCTCACGTGCCCCGGCGGCGGCGGGGAGTGCCGCAGCACCAGCAGCGGCACCGGGCCGTCCTTGCGCCACGTCACCTTCGGCGACTCGATGGCCGCCTTCGCGCCGACGATCGCCGCCAGGCGCTGCTCGTCCCGGGCGTCCGACGGCCACCCCGCGGGCAGGCACAGGGTCACGCCGAGGATGCCGCCGCCGGCGTCGAGCTCGGGCTTGATCCACGACTCCGCCCGGGTCGCGCGGGGGATGCCGGCCACCTGGTGGGCGGCCAGGTGCAGCGGGAACAGCACCGACCGGCGCATCCCGCGGCCCTGCAGCCGCCGCCACGCCAGGAACGCCAGGAACCCAGCCGAAACGAACAATAGACATACAACTACCAGCACCGTGACCTGCGCGTTCACCAGGAACGCCACGACCACGACCAGGAACCCCAGTGTGCCGCCCGTCCGGTGCACCGTCCGCTTCCACCGGGGCAAGTGCTGCCAGCGGGTCGCGTGGCCGGTCGGCGTCAGGGCCCGCTGGCCGTGGCGGAGCCAGCCCGCGTCGGTGACGTGGTGGCCGTGCAAAGGGTGGCCGGTCAGGAACCGCCAGCCGAAGATAAGGAACTTCTGGCCGAGGAACCAGCCGCGGATGCGGTGCACGCTGTAACCGGTGACCGTAACGATCACCAGCGCGGCGGTTACAGGGCCGATCATCCTGCCAGGCCGCCTGTTACCGCTGTTACGGCCGGGACGGGAGGGTAACCTCTGCTTCTCTCTTCCTTCTTCTCTCCCTTGTCCCTCTCGTTCTGTCTCTTCGACCCCCAACAGACCCTGTCGGGTCTGTTATCGGTGACTCCGTCACCGAGGTGACGGACCTGCGGTGCTCCGTGCCAGGCCATGCACACGATCTCGGCGTGGCTGTACCACTGGCCGCGGTGCTTCGACCGCAGGTAGCCGTCCTTGTCCGGCGTCCCCTCGCGCACCTTGCCCTCGATGCGGACCCGGCCGAGCGACGACCCCTCGAACACGCCGCCCGGGTAGCCCATCCGCCGCGACGCGCGCACCTTCCGCCACGCCTCAGCCATGGGCGGCCTGGCCGTTCGCGGACAGGGCGGCCCCGGCCGGGGCACCTTGGGGGGCGGGGACCAGCGCCCCGGCCGGGACCTGGGCAGCCGGGGCAGTCCCCGTGTGGGTCCTGGGGAAAGGACCGCCCCGGCTGCGCTCAGGGACTGCTTCCGTGGCAGCCGGGGCGGCGCCGCGGTGCCATCCAGGGACACCGCCCCGGCTGCGCTCTGCGGCGGCCTCCTTGCGCGCTTTCGCCGCCTCCGCGCGGGTGAGGCCAAAGTCGGCGCGGGCCTCGTTGTCGCTGTACCGGAAACGGCGGTCCATCGCCTCGCGCATGCGCGCTTTCGCCGCCTCAAAACTGGACGACGGAACCGTGCCGCCCTGGGTGGCCGGGGGCCCTGCCGGCCCATCGGTCAGGATTTCCCCGGCCACGTCTCCAGCGGGCGCGCTGCGGGCGCGGCGCACGTGCCACAGCACGACCTCGGCGGCGATGAAGAACACCACCGGCACGAAGCCGTCGATGATGGCGTCGAGCACCGAGTGGACCACGCCCGCGTACACGTTCATCGCCAGCGTCAGCGCGATCCC
>Ga0070717_10000307_pt1 | contig 32183 bp, 27 predicted proteins | sample LARL113metaG_FD_71366 | JGI IMG/M metagenome (GOLD analysis project Ga0070717, IMG submission 71366) | Corn, switchgrass and miscanthus rhizosphere microbial communities from Kellogg Biological Station, Michigan, USA - LAR L11-3 metaG | ecosystem: Host-associated > Plants > Roots > Rhizosphere ...
CTCACTGCAACCCTAAAAGAGCAGGCAGCACAAATCCAGAAGGTGAGCGATCGAGTTGAGCTGAGTCAACCGACCCCGCAAATGGCCGCTAACAATCAGTAAAGCTGCGGAGTCCAACCACGCAGCAGCATTTTCGCATAAGCCGTCACGTTTCACTGTCTGACGGCTTTTTGCGTTACGCCTGCCTTTGCCTGGCAAAGAGGGATGTCGTGCTCCGAAGCGATCTTCCATTCGCGCGTTGCGAGATTCAATATTACTATCTTGAGAGGTTTCGACTAAGGCCCCAATTCCCTGGCCATTTCAGCCGTGGTCTTTCCGTCCGCAAGAAAATGAAGCACTTCTGTTTCCCGCGTGCTCAGTCCTTGGCGTTCAAGATTCTTCCGTCTCATAACAGTAGTGCATCGTCGAACCCGTAATTCCGTTTGCTGATCGGGGACAGGCTGTGCTTCAATTCGTGAGCAAGGTTGGGCCTGTAGCTCAGCGGTAGAGCAGGGGACTCATAATCCGAAACGACTACCTAGCTAACGAAGCTACCGCTTAGCAAACGTCAACAATAATCGCCAAAAGTGAATTATTGTTCACTCTATCCCGCCAACAAAGTGGCAATGGAGATTCCTAAGGTGTGCTTTGCGACGTGCAACGTTGTCGTCATTATCTTTGGCCGGGCGCTGAAAAAGGTTAGCTATTGGACAGTTAGATGACTAAGATTAGCTCATGAAAAAACACTACTTAGTCGATGACGGCGAAGTGCAGAAAAGGATTGCAGCAGGCTCGCGGCGGGCCGCAGCGAAGAGATATGCCGCCTCGATGAATCCAGGCTTTGCGCTCGTTGCTGCGCAGGAGGTGAACAGGCAAGGTGAGGAAGTCGGTAGCTTTGAATGGTTCCCGATGCAGGCTTAGCTCAGAGGCTGGCGTAACAATTACTTTGGCTAGGCAAGGGTCGATCCTTTCAGGCGCTACGTGGCGGCCAGATGGTGAATATTTGCGTCAGGACTTGACAATTCTCTTTTTTGTGCTCTACTAGATATGTATTTAGTACAACCCCCTCCAGCCACGATGGCCGCCAAAAGAGGGCTTAGCTAACTTTCAAGTCGAGGCCAGGTCTTTACGCCTCGCAGTTGTTCCAAGTAAAGATACAAACAGGGAAAAAGGGGAAACCTATGCCAACAACGGCAACAGAACCGCCCGCTGAGGCGGTTAATCAGTCGGCCATTCTGTTAACCAAAAAGCAGGTCGCCTCACTGCTTCAATGCTCTACTAGATATGTCGAGCGTTCAGTGACAGAAGGCAGGCTTAAGGCACTAAAACCGACCGGGAAAATGTTCCGCGTCAGACAGTCCGATTTAGAGAAATTTCTCGACCCGTGCTCGACAATCGAGAGAGCGGTCTAAACACAACAACAGCCCGCCATAACGGCGGGTTACAACGAAAGGAATGCCATGAATAATGGAGTCCACGAAAATCAGCCGAGTGACTGTCTTCACTTAAAAAACCGCGCGGTAATACAGCCGCCCGGTAGTCGTTATTACGCCACGTTAGTATGCGATGGCTGCGGAATGTATATCCGCCCCTTGCCCAAGCCCGCCACCGTTGCGAAGCGCAACTGGAATCAGCGAACGCTTGCCTGGCTCCTATCAGTGCCCTTAACTCCGGAAGATCGGCGATTCCTTGAAAGCTTGACCGAAGTGGTCAAGCGAAGGCTAGCACCGTGGCAGGAAGCGGCCTTCTTGGAAATAGCCGAAATCTACTCTAAGGGGATTTTAGCGAATGCCATCAGAACAAGCCGCGCCACGCCGGAGCAACTAACTAGTTTAGAGCACGAGGCGCGCGAGGCCGCGGCCGAAGCTGCAAAAGAGGTCGCACCGGATTTATCAGCCAGGTCCGTAGCCGAGGTCGTAGAAGAGATCACAGCGGAAGCAATCGCGGCGCAGAAAGGCGGAGCGCAATGAGCACAGACATTCAAGAGGCCAAGCGCTTCCTCCCGCTCCCGAAACTGATGGAGCAATTGGGCCTTGGCGACCACGCGAAGAAAGCCGCGAAGTGCCCATTTCATAATGACACGTCGCCCTCGTTTAGCGTCTTTCAAGATAAGGATGGCCAGCAATGGAAATGGAAATGCTTTGCGGGTTGCGGCCAAGGGGACGAGATAGACTTTCTCGCTTTAGAGAAATTCGGCGGCAACGTTAAGCAGGCATTCCCGGAGTATCTGCGCATGGCGGGCGTCGCATCACCGAAACCTACCGGCCTACCAGGCGTAGAAGGGGGTTTTGGTTATGGTGAGGGGCCTATAAGCGTTGAGAACACCACGGAATTTAGCCGCGCGCCAGCTCTTTACGTTGCTCCACCTTTGGCGTTACTGCCAGAGGGACTACAGAACTACGTCCAGGCATCAGCGGAGAGCCTTAACGTTGACCCCGCTTATGTTCTGTTACCGCTGCTTAGCTCGCTTAGTAGTGCTATCGGCAACACGCGCTCAATCCTGCTAAAGAGTAACTTCACACAGCCCCCCGTAATCTGGACGGGTATTGTCGGGCGCAGCGGCGGCCGTAAATCTCCGGCCATAGACGCCGGCTGTTTCGCGGTGCTTAAGCACGAGCGCGAGCTAGCCAATCAAAACAGGCAGGCAATAGAGATGTTCGAAAACGACATGGCCGTATGGGAGTCAGGCGACCGAAAAACTCGCGGTGTTAAGCCTCGCTCCCCGGTATCATTGACCTGCCTTATGGACGATCTCACACTGGAAGCACTAGCTGACGCAATGCAAAACAACCCGCGCGGCGTGCTGGTTAAGAAAGATGAGTTGTCTCAGTGGATAGCTTCGTTTGATCAATATACTAATGCGAAAGGCTCGGATGTCAGTCGATGGCTCTCTTTGCACACTGCTGTTTTCTTCGGAGTGGATAGACGAAGCGATCATAGACGTTACCGTATTCACCAGCCGAGAGTTTCAATCACTGGGGGTATTCAGCCAGAAATCTTAAAGCGAGCACTGACCGAGGACTTCTTTGAGCGCGGGCTACCGGCACGCTTCCTGTTTGCGTATCCGCCGTTCAGGCAAGATCGCTGGTCAGAGCACGAAATTTCAGAGCGACTACAAAAGGGCGTCGCCGAGTTGTTTCAAGGGCTTCGAGATTTACGCCCCGAAACTGACGAACACAAGAACGAGCAGCCGGTGTTACTTACTCCGGATCCTGAGGCCCTGGAGATATACAAGGCTTTCTACAACGAGTGCGGGGCCATGTCGGCGCAAGGCAACGAGCGAGAGGAAGCAGCGTGGAATAAGCTTAGTGGTTACGCGGCGCGCTTGGCGCTGGTGGGCCAGTTAGCCCACGACCCGCAGTCAAAGGTTGTCACGGCCCCGGTAATGCGAGCCGCGTGCGATTTAGCGCGCTGGTTTGGGGCTGAAGCTGCCCGGATTTATTCTGCCCTTTCCGAGTCACCGGAACAGCGCGAGCAGCGCATGTTGATTGAGTTTATCGAAAAACGCGGCGGCCCCGTAAGTGTGAGAGATGTCACACATGGCTGCTGGACATTCAGGGAGCAGGCAAACGAAGCCGAGCGAGTATTGAATGCGCTGGTTAAGGCCGGGTTTGGCGAATGGCAAGACATCAAGCCGGAAAAGGGCGGCAGGCCAACGCGCAAATTTCAGCTACTACCCTCCTCACCATCACCGAAACTCCCCGCCATGCTAGGAGAAACGGATAGTTATGGTGATGGTGAGGCCCCTAAAGGCCAGAAAAACGAGGCCGTAGAGCAGTGCGAAACGCACCGGCTCCTGACCGATTTGGTTGGCAGAGTTAAGACCAAGATTGCCGATGGAACAATGCGCTCCAAAGGGCAGCCAGATGATCCATATTGTCTTTGGGACGATCGCTATCCGGCGGAATACGCCAGCGCGCTTCATTACCTGAAGGAACCGGTTCGATACACCAAGGCTCTTAGCCCTGAACAGGCCGAAGCCGAAATCCTCGGCATTCTCGCCGACCTGGTCTCCAAGATCGACTGCGAAAAACTATCGGGACTGTTCCCGGCCGAGTTTGAGGCCGCTCAATCTCACTTGCGCGCTCTGGAGCCTGAGGAACCTAGCAAGCTGGTTTATCCGGGCGACTGGCTGCACTTCCGGGACGCTCCTGACTTTACGGCCCTTTGGGGCGACGCGCGCGCACTGCCGGAAACTTGTGCGGGCCTGGATGACTCGTCAAGCCGGAGCGAGTTAGAGGAAGTAATCGGCAAGCTAGCAAAAGATTACAAGGGGCCGCTACCCGACCCGGATGACCAAGAAGGGCTTGACGCCCTGCCGATGACCGACCTGTCTTGCGATTGTAAGCTTTCTCTTGAACCGGACGGCTTCTATTATCACCGAACGCGACACGTCGCGCGCTGTGAAGATTGTCAGCAGGCCGAATGGATTTGCGACGGCTTCGTTGTCGTGGACGGCTTTCCGTGGGGCGATGAAGAACGGATAGCCGAGAACGATCGGCACGCGCAACAAGAGCTAGCCCGGCAGGAGCAGCGAGTAAACAAGGCGTGGCAACCGATGGTAGATAGATTCGGAGCGTCGGTAGTTGGCAAGCTCCGTAGCAGGCTAGCCCTAGAAACGGAAGATTCGCAAGCGCGATTACTCCCTCAGATAAAGGAGTGGCTGGTTACCAAGGCGAGATAAGGCCCTAGAATGGCCTTTCTAGCGTCCCAAAGCCCCGCCACGGGGTTTTGATGGCGTTTTCGACCAATCAGCAGGGCGAAACGATAACCGGCTCTTAGGCTCGGCTAATAAACATAGGCTCATCAAATATGAAACTAGCTTCCGCAAAACCCGAAAGCATTACGCGCGGGAGACCGGGCCAGCCGACCAAATACACCCCGGCGACCATTGACCTACTCCTAAAGGCTCTTGCCGGCGGCCTCAATGTAGGGCAAGCATGCAAGGTCGTCGGTGTCGGTCAAAGCACACTAAGCGATTGGAAAACACGACATCCGGAACTGCCCGAAAGACTAGAGGCTGCGCGGGAAGCTTGCCGGGCAAGGGCATTGGCGCAGATACAGGCGGCAGGGGCCGATGACTGGCGAGCCGCTTCGGATTTCTTAAAGTATTCATTCTGGCAGGACTATAGGCCGAACTCGCAAGTCAACGTCAACGCCTCGGCCACAGTCCAGCAAGCGACGGTAGTCAGCGAGGAACAGAGAGCCCGGCTTATCGCAGTGCGGGAGCAAATCACTGGCAAAGCATTCGAGACGCCGGCTCGCTCCCTCGATCGACCGCTCGTGGCCGAACCGGTCGCCGTCGCGCCCGAAACAGAAAGCCGTCGCGAGAAGCAGCGCGAGCTTGAAATCGACGGGGCTAAGCTGGCCGAGCAGCTTGAGCGGAATAGGCAGGACAGGATAACTACTGCCAAGGATGTCCTGGAATCTCAAATGGACGCCGCTGAGAGTTCGAATGCGGACAGCGGGGAGCAATGGGGCCGCGCAGACGTGCCGGGCCTCGAAAACAAACGATGACGGCACGGCAGCACTTCGGGGAATTCGCGGGTGTTGGGCCAGCTTCGGTATGAAGATTCTAGGACCGAAGTCTCCTACGGACTCATCGAGTCGTGCCGTCCTCTCGTCTGGCTACAAGTTGAAGCGCCGCTTCGAAGAATTCCTTTCGGCTAAGTCCGGCCAGCTTTTCGACTTCAGCCGCCTCAACAGGTTTTGCATCCGCAAACTTGAACGATACAAGCGGCAAACCCTTGGGATGAACAACCGCGAATCTCAGCGCAAAAACAACCATCGGGATCGTAAGACGGTCGAATAACTCTTGATACACCGCGACATTATCAATCAGGAACATTTCCGTCAGTTCTGGCGTGAAACTCGCCACGTCTTTGAATCGCTGCTTGTGTTTGCCGTGCTTGAAAAAGTTCTGCGGATTCCTGATTTGTTCCTGAAAGGATTTGGACTGCTGGTTAATCCAAGTGACAACTTTGGAGAGCGGTTTGCGCATGTCTCTGCAAAGCGCGGTCAATACTCCCTGCGCGGCAACGACAAGTGTATGCGGAGAAACAACATCTTCCTCGTCTTGGAACCAAACGAGAATCGCGTTGTCGATTTGCCACTCCGCCGCTTGTTGGCGGTTAACTCGAACCACGCCAGGACGCGGAGGTGGCCGTTCGTTTGCCATACGGCCCGAAGGCTATCAGGAAAGGGCTTAGAAAAGCCATATCGAATCTGGCCCAACACCAATTCGCGCGAGTAGCATAATGCCAACGCATCATAAACGACGCGAGCATCCCGCCATGTTCACCGGGATTCCGCAACCACCGAAGCACCATTTCATCTGCGCTGACGCTAACAGCCAGTGGGTTTGCGAACGCTGCCACTATCAGCTCGGAAGTGCGGGCATCCAGCTTAGACCAATGCCTGACTGCCATGCGCTTACTCGCTATTCACCACTTGCAACGAGGTCGCTCGTTCGAGCCGCTCGTTCACCGCTTGGATTTTTGAGTCCTGTTCTTTGAGACGGGCGTTAAAAACTTTCTGCTGCTCGGCCACTATAGATGAGAGCCGTATGATGGTTGCTTCTTGCTCCTGCACCTTGCGGTCTTGGTCCTCAACTTTGCGGTGCTCTTTGAGGAACTCGTTCAGCAACATCGCGTTCACCGCTTCGTAACGGACGGTGTAGGCCTTCCCGTCAGCATCGCGAGCTACTAGATCGGGATTCACCTTCTCCACTTGCTCAGCCACGAGGCCGAACTGCGGGATGCCCTCGGGATCAAGCTCGTGCTTGTAACGAAAGGTTACCGGCTTGAGCGAGAGAATCGCTTCGCTTGCCTTGTCCATGGGCTTGATCTGGTCCTTGAAACGCTCCGAGGAAACTATCGTGCCGAGGTGACCGTTACTATCTATAATCACCCCTACGCCTCCGGCAACCGCTACCCCACTGATCCCGGCGATAAAGGTGCTCGTGTGAGTTCCTTTGGTGCCGATGCGAATTGTGTTGGATTCGCCTGCTACACCGCCATTGCCGATATCGATGTTGTTACTGCCAGTGGTGAGATTGGCACCGGCCGAAGCCCCCAATGCGATGTTGCTTTTGCCGGTGGTATTGCCGGAGAGGGCACCATCGCCCTCGGCTGTGTTCTGGCTGCCGCTCGTATTATGTTCGAGCGCACTGACACCGTTGGCCGTGTTGTTAAAGCCGCTGAAGTTGAGTTCTAGCGCACCAAAACCGGTGGCCGTGTTGCTGAAGCCGAAGCTGTTGCTAAACAGCGCACCAAAACCGTTGGCCGTGTTGCCCCTACCGGTTGTGTTCCTTCCGAGCGCGCTAGCGCCGGTGGCCGTGTTGAACTTGCCAGTCGTGTTGCTAACGAGCGCAGCTTCACCGTTAGCTGTGTTAGCGCCACCGGTTGTGTTGCTCTCGAGCGCAAAAGCACCGGTGGCCGTGTTGGAGTCGCCCGTTGTATTGCTAAAGAGCGCCTGAAAACCGTTGGCCGTGTTGGCGGGGCCGGTTGTGACGCTGAACAGCGCATTAGTACCTTCGGCTGTGTTGTCATTAGGATAGCCTCCGTCCGGTGCCGGGGGTGGCAGCTGCGCTCGAGTCGTCGGCGAAAGCGCAAGCCATGCTAGGGCGATGGCAAACGGGATGAGAAGGAAAGCAAGCCGCAAAGGCGACCGGCCGATTGATTTTCTTAAGTGTAGAGTTGTCATATTTTTTGTTTTCGTTTTTGTTCCGGTTGGATTGTTGAACTGCATTAACCGCAATCCAGTTCCCAAGCGAAACCAGGAACCATCCTAACGAGGCGCTTTGAAGAGCGGCCTCACTTCGGCTGACTCGGTTCCAGTTGGATTTTGGAGATCGCGTTAAGCGGCTTTCCAGCGTAGGTCCAGCCCCCACGGGCTTCTTTAGCCTGGCCGAAGATGCGTTGAAACGTCGGGGTAACGTAATCAAGGAGCTTTTACCAGAGCCGCGGACAATTTGTCGAGCTTTATTCTACGGATGGGGTGTGTCTGTCCGCCCATTTGCCCAGGCGCGCGAACGGGCCTGGCAGGCGCGGGCCATGACAGCGGAACCGGCGGCAACGTGCCGTCGGCGCAGTGGCAACCTATAGCACGTCAGGGGATTGATCCTACCATGGTTTCACAGATGTCACCGGCTGTTGCCAGAATGCCAGGCGGCATCATGGCTGGGGCTAATGCGCTTAGGTTCGGCGGCGGCATCCGGTGAACGGCGAAATGACGATCGGCTCGCCGGGATTATCGCCGACGGGATGACTCCTCGCCAGTCGCGCGGTCATTTTTAGTATTGATGCTGTCGAAGTTGAAGTTGGTATTTGAGCGAAAAGTCGGCGTAGGTTCTATAGCCCACAAAAACGCCTCGCCGGAAAACTCTGACATATCCATTCTTACCTAACTTTTTATCTTTTTCCGGGTCGAAGCCGGGAGTGTTACTGGTTGGATTTTGAAAAGGGTCGGGGGCAATAAGCGGTAAATTCGGCTCAATCTCCATAGCGTAATCCCCAGGAACCCCCGGCAAATGTAGCCTATGCGCATATTGCATGAAGTTTTCCCCGGCCAAAGGTGGCGTTAGGGTGTATGTCACCCCATTCCATGAGAAGGTGTTCCCTCTGCGTAGTGCCTTAGGTTTGCCCTGCAGCTGCGCCGCGCGAATTTGATAGTCGACCTTTTCGATTCTCGCACGGCGTGCTTTGTCGAGCACGGTAATCACATCACCATGGAGCGCGAGCATGGTCGCACTGATCGAAACTTTGATGTTGGGATTTGCCTCATGCAATCTGTAAAGTCGCGGCAAAATCTCGTCGTCCGCCACGTATTGATCGTCGAAGTAAACCGTATTCCACTCGCGGACTTGGATGGCAACGTAATCCTTCGTCTTGCTCGTTAGAGGCGCAACCGCTGAGGGCAAAGCTACGGGAATGCCCGTGAAGGCTATCGTTTCTGAGCTTTTTGGCGCGGGCAATGCCTTCGCCGCCTCGCTCTTGATCTCAAACGCGACTTTGTAAAAACCCACTGATCTCAGGATGTCGAGCACACGGATGATGTTACCGTGGACCGTGTCCGCGTCGCCACGGATGAATACTTCGACTTCAGGATTTTCATCATGAACTTTTTTCAGCGTGGCGCTAAGTTGATCATAACCCATCTCCGTCTTGTCGAAATATGGATTGCCATTCCTATCGACTGAAACGCTGACGTAATCGCGCAGCGCCAACGTTTCGCCCGACTGTCCAACGGGCAAGGTCACCCTGATGCCTATCATGTGCACGGTTTGGCCGCCTGCAACTTCGGACGGTAGCGATTGCTGTGTTGTCGGGTAGGGCGACGGTATCGGGCCGCCGATGTTTTCCTTAGGGTATGCTGGCGACGGCGTCGGTGTTGTCTCGGCGGCCGCTTCTTGCGCTTCCTGGTTATTCATTTCGTCATCGGCTTGCTCTTTAACGTCCACCGGAGCCACCACGATATGACCCTTGCTTAGCTCAGAGAATGAAAAAGCCGCTGCCGACAGATAATCCCAGGACGACGCTGCAAGGCCGAACAGTATCCATGCTCTAGCCAGATTGACTAAGAACTTTTTCCCCTTCGAATTCCGCGCAGACCGCAATGCGCCGACTGCCCACCACATTAAGAATGGGATAACTCCTGCCGGGAATATCAGGATGGCTATCGCGTAGTATAGCTCTTGCTCGTATACCTCTTGAGTGGTGGCCGCAAGAGCCGTCATCCCCCCTTGTAAGGCCCAAAGCACAATGGCGACAGGGAGTCCTAAAAGCCCTGTTAACCAAATTGCCTTAGTAAGCGAAAGGTCGCCCCTCCAGTGTCGAGTTAGATAATTCGTTTTCATATTGTCTTTCCCTTTACTCGGCAGTTTTTCGACTTTCGAACGCCACTACGTTTGCCGTCTCTGCCGGGGTAATTTTCCAGTAACGATCAGCTTCTACTGGCAACACGATTTCGCGATATGTGGAATACAGCATTTGCGGACTTGTGTGTCCTAACTCTGCCGCAACGCGAGGAGCATCGGCAGTCGCAGCCAGCCGGTAAGACGCGAATGAGTGACGAAGTCCGTTGTTCGGCCAGCGCGCAAGACCTGCAGCTTTACGCACGCGGTTAAGCTTCGCCCTATGTCCTTCAGGAACTACTCGCCCCGCCATTCCACTGTAGGGCCGAAGCCATGCAGCGAGATTTGATTGAATCGGAACAATGCGCCTTCGGGCGCTTTTTGCTTTAGCGGCTGTTATTTCAATGTGTCCGCGAGCAAGATCAACTTCGCGCCAATCGAGGCGTTTAATCTCGGCATCCCTCAAGCCAGCAAACGCGCCAATCGCGAGCATTGGCAGGACATCAGAACGGGCCGCAGTCTCCAAGAGTGCGAGCAGTTCATTGACGCTAAAAATCTCTGGCGGCTTATCAATCAGCTTCGGCTTCGCTGTGCGCAGCACCGGGTTGCGGTCGATCATCCCTCGGCGCTCTGCTTCACTGAATAGGACGCCGACATTCGCGCGATAATTCGCCTTCGATTTTGGCGACAGTGGTAGATTGCGAAACCAGTTGTCCAGTTCTTCAACTGTGATGCCCGCTATTGGCCGGTTGCCGAAACCTTGGCAGAACCTATCCAGTCGCTTGCGTAGATCATTAAGATAAGCGTCGCTCATTCCGTCGCGGCTCTTTGCGTCCAAAACTTCCTGCGCCAGTTCAACGACTGTAGTCTTGCAACGGCGAACCTTCTCTAAGTGATGAACGAGAAAGTCTGCGGCCTGTCCGATTGTGGCTCCAAATGGCGCGAGTTTGTCATACGCCGCGAGAAACTCAGCCAGCACGCGCTGTGACAACCCTACTGCGCGCTGCCCGTGATGCTCGACGGCTCGTTTGATGCGATACAGCTCCTCTTCTGCCGCCGCCCGCGTCCTGAAAAACTTGCGGCCCTGTCCAAACCCGCGTAAATCGAGCAGGAACGGATGCGTTGCGCTGTGGCTATACTTGCGAACCTTCAAAACTGGCTTTCTCATGGTGTCTCCCTTTTAACAATTCAGCCTGCTTTTCAGCCGGAAGCATGCCATAAAGGCCGTATAATGGCAACAATGAAATTTAGCCCCGCTTGCTTTGCCTTCTAAACTCCATGAAATCAGGTATTTAGGGCCTGTAGCTCAGCGGTAGAGCAGGGGACTCATAATCCCTTGGTCCCAGGTTCGAATCCTGGCGGGCCCATTCCAGAAGTCGGAGGTTACAGTTCAGCGATTGAAGATTTCTTTTCAAGCTGTTGCGCACGCCGCATCGATTGCGGTTGAGATTGTAATCCTGAGCGCCCTCGTTCTCGCCACGCGCTGCGCGAATTATCAGGACGTTTTTGTTGGGCGGAACACTTATTTTACTGATGCCGATTGCTACGCGCGCATGACGCGTGTGCGGATGTGCGCAGACCATCCGGGTCTGATTATTCGTCATCACCAGTTCGAAAATTTTCCGCAAGGCACAACGCCCCATACAACCGCGCCCCTTGATTATCTCATTCTCAGCTTGTCGATCTTGCTGAAACCGTTCACCGCCCATGCATTGGATCTGGCCGGTGCGCTGATCTCGCCGTTGCTTGCTCTCATTGGTGCTTGGTTTCTCTGGTGGTGGGTGCGCCGGATGCGTTTCCGGTATCGCTGGGCTTTGCTGATTCTTTTCGCGATTAGTCCAATTCTTGTGCATGGAACCGAGCTCGGCCGCCCCGATCATCAATCATTATTGATGTTACTGGTGACGATCGCAGTTTGCGCCGAATGGAGTTTACAAAATGAAAAATCGACAACGTGGAGCGTCGTGAGCGGAGTCGCTTGGGCGTTAGCAATTTGGGTCTCCGCCTACGAACCGCTTCTCCTACTCATATTCGTACTCCTAGTCTTGTTCGGGCAGGATCGACATCGCCTCGTCAGCAGACCACGCCGAGCGGGCTGGATTTGTTTCGCGGCGATCATCGCGCTCGCGTTGTTGATAGAACGCCGCCTTCCTTCGTTGTCGGTCTTTCATTCGAGCGATATTTTTAGAAATTGGTCGCGTCCGATCGGCGAGCTTCGTTCCCTCTCACCGCTGGATTCGATTTGGTTTCGTTGGGGCGGCTACCTGATTGCAGTCGCGCCGTTGCTCATTTGGTTCGGCATCCGCAGGAGCAAACGCAAGAATGGACGCATGAGAAAGAATGAGACCACGCCCGTTTTCATTCTCGCTTTGCTGATCGCGACGTACCTCTTGACGCTTTGGCAGGTGCGCTGGGGTTATTTTTTTATGTCGATCTTCGCAATCACGTTGCCGAGCTTGCTGGCGCCGATCGAATCGGGCACAGCCGTTTGGGTTGCTTTCGCGATTTCGCTATGTCCAGTTTTGCGCGGCTGGGACGAGCAGCTGTGGCCTAACGAATCCGCCCTGGCCACGCGGACCGAGCGTCGAAATGAATCTGTCCAATTGCAAGAACTAGCCGTGATCATTCGATCGGAGACCGTGCATCCATTCCTGGCGCCTTGGTGGATTTCGCCTTTGGTTGCCTATTGGTCAGGTCAACCCGGCGTGGCGGGCAGTTCGCACGAGAGCTTGGATGGAATCGCAGACAGCGCGCGCTTTTTTCTGAGCGAAAATGCCCTAACGGCGCGCGAAATTCTCGAGCGGCGCAAAGCCGTTTGGGTGTTCGCCTACGATTCTGATCGAGTCGCGGCGAATTCAGCCTCAATCTTGGGCATGCCGGTTCCCGCGCATCCACTCTGTCGAACTATTGACCGCACGCCGGCACAGGCCCCGCGGTATTTGATTTTCTCAGGTCAAAACGCTACCGCAAAAATCTTCCGAGTTGGCGCCCTCTGAAAAACTTCGACTTTCCGGCGAGAATCCGTTGACAGGGTGTCTGGCCGTTACAATAGTAGCGCGTGTTGAAAAAATTCATACCGCAGAAGCCGATGTCATCGATCGGAGAAGGATCGTTGATTTCGGGGACTGACGAGAGCAACCGAGCCGCTTACGGCGAACCAACAAGAACATCAAACACCGAATACCAAACGTTTATGGCTGAACATTCTGGCAAAGACGTGCTCTCGAGCGACGTCGAAATCAAAGGCAGTATCAAGTTTCAAAAGGAACTTTTGATCGATGGCAAGGTGGAAGGTGAAATCCATTCCGAGGGCGTGCTGACGATCGGTGAGAACGCCGACATCCGCGGCGAAATCAAAACGAAATCGATCACGGTATTTGGCAAAGTGCAGGGCAACATTACCGTGACCGAGCGTTGCGAGTTGAAATCGAAATGCACGCTCCAGGGCGACCTCAAAGCGGCGCGCCTGATCATTGAAGAAGGCGCCACCTTCGTCGGCAAATCGGAGGTCTCAAGCGGGATGAGCGTTAAACCCGCCAGCCGTCCGGAGGTTGTCCGTCACGAAGAATCGCCCAAGCCGGCATTTGCAGCGCGCGCCTGAAACTTAGACTCTTCCGCCGAGCGACCGAGTGATCAAATCGCCTGCTAAGGCCAATGTGGAATGTCCGCATTGTGGCTTTAAGCAGATGGAATATGCGGCCGCCAAAAGCACGATCTGCCGGCAATGCGGCCGCAATTTTAATCCATCGGCGCCGAGGCCGGGCTTAAAGCTTGGCGAGAAGGAACAAACTGCTGGCGCGCAGGGTCCCTTCAAAAAACTCGACGGCCTTTGGAACCGCCGAGGCAACCGCGTGGTCGCCTGTTTTGAATGTAAGCGCAAACACGAGGTCAGCGACGCGGCAACATCGACAAATTGCCCCGGGTGCAGCGCGCACATCGACCTGCGCGACTACAAGATTACGACCAGCTTCAGTCGATCGATCCGCACCCGCGGCGAGCTTCATCTGACCAGCAAAGGCGACCTCAGCAGCACGAGCGTGATCTGCCAGTCGGCTTTGATCGAAGGGAAATTGCGCGGCAATCTGCAATGCGACGAATCCGTTACGATCAATTACACCGGGAAAATTCCGGGACGCATCGCTGCAAAACATGTCACCCTCGAGCGAAAATCGGATGTGCAATGTTTCCGGCGTTTGAGGGTGGACACGATCGACATCAAAGGACGGATGTCGGGTGAAATTGTGGCCACCGGCGCCGTCACGATTCACAAAACGGGCACTCTTGAAGGAAACGTCACGGCGAGATCGATCGCAATCGAAAAGGGCGGTATTTTCTCCGGTCAACTGGTGATCGGTCAAGCGGCTCTCACTCAAGGTGAGCTCTTGCCCGCGGAAAAGCTAGCGGCAGCGAAGGGAGAAGCCGAGGCCAGCATGCCCGTCGCCCCGCACCCGTTGCCCGCAACCTAGTCTCTTGATTGATGCAAAAACTGCATCCGCGCAGTCCGTACGAGAAACTCGGCGGTTATGTGCATCTGCCGCGTTTGATCGACAAAGCGAAACTGCATCGGCAGGGATTACTTAAAGGATACGACTACAAAACAACCGGTTTTGATAAACATTTGCTCGCATTCCTGAAGTTGGATGGCGATGCCTTTGAAGAAGCCGTCAACCGCCTTGAGGACGATCAGGCGATTCTAAACTGGGTGCGCGAAAACAGCGTCACGCACTCCTCGGAAGCAATCGAGCAATGGAACGAGGCGATGATATCGCGCCATCCGGACACCGCCGCGAAGAAAGCGCGCTTCGCTCACTTCCTAAAAGAAACCGGCGGCAATGGACGACAGGATATTCGGACTTATTTTGATTTCATCGAATTCGACGAAGGCCGGCTGAAATAGTCGTCCCGCCTTCGGTCGCCGGGGCGGCGACGCGGCAAGCAAGATCGACCGGAAGGCCTCGCCCGGAAACCCAGAGCCAAGCTGCAATCTCGAATCGTCGGCGAGCTTCGAACACCGCTCACGCGACAAGTTGACCGCCGCTATTGGTTTGCAAAAATTTCCCCGGCTTTTGCGAGGGTTTCCTTGCTGCCGATGTCAAGCCAGTAGCCTTTCATTTGAAAGGCTTTGACCGGTTTGCGCGTGTAAAGCCATTGGAGAAAACGGCCAGGTTGATCCGGATTGTTTCCGGCCGCGAGATAAGTGGTGAACATAGGGAGCACTTCGCGCGAGTAATAATAGAGCGCCATCGCCGCGAGCGTGCTCTGTGGCCTTTCGGGTTTTTCTTCGAAGTGCGTGACGTTTCCATTCGCTGAAATCGTGACGGCGCCATACTTTTTCATGGCTTCAGGATCTCCAACATCGTGCACGGCCACAGTTGCAGGCGCGGTTTTTGCGATCTCCACAAATTGCGCGAGCGGCTCGGTAAACAAATTGTCGCCGGCCACGACAAGCAGGTTACTTTCCTTCAAATTGTCTTCGCGAGTCAGAAGGAGATTGATATCGCCAATGGCACCGAGCTTGTCGTCGTCGCTTCGGGAGCCGTCGTTGATGATTTTAATTTGGAGATTTGGTTGTTGTCGATCTTTGTATGAATCGGCCCAGGCTTGAAAATCCCTTGCAAACTTGTCGTTAGTTACTACGTAAATCGTTTCCAGCTCCGGAACATTCGCGAGATTGTTCGCGAGCCACTCGATGATTGGTTTGCCTGCGACTTCCAGCAACGGCTTCGCCTTATTCAATGTGAGCGGGTAGAGGCGCGTGGCGTAGCCGGCGGCGAGAATTAGTGCGTTCATAAAGTCGGCCATGATAGTCGCACGTTGTGCGCGCGCCAGTTGAACTTCTCAACTCACAACCCACGCAGAGCCGCCGCTTGCAGATACTTCTGCAACGCGGCGATGCGTTGAGAATCTGCAATTTTCCCGCGCGTCGCGCGATCGGTGAGATAGAAGGTGTCGATGGCTGCGCCGTTTTGCGTGCTGATTCGCGAGAACATGATGGAGATGCCTTCCGCGCCGAGACAGGAGAGCAGGTCGTAAAGCAAACCGAGTCGATCCGGCGTTTGAATTTGAAGGAGCGTGTAAGCCGGGTGCGCCTTGTTGTCGATCGCGATTGAGGTTGGAAATTCCAAATCCTGTCCCGTCCGGCTGCGGATTTGTCGTCGCGCCCCTTCCATTAACGGACCGAAATCAAAATCCGGTTCTTCCAATGCGCGGCGCAGTGTATTTTCGACCAATGCGAGATCGCGTTTGTCGGTGACGGCGCGCCCCTTCGTATCGCACACGCGAAAAATATCGAGGACCGAATGATCTTCGCGCGTGTAGATGTCAGCGCCCAAAATGTTGAGCGGAACAATGGAAAACGACCCGGCAATTTTCGCGAGTAACTGCTGGCGGTCCCATGTGCAGAACAAACCGATGGTGTGGCCCTGCTCTGGGAAAGCTTCCCAACTTACCGTCGGCACGAGCGGGAGATCGCCGGGCGTGGTCACGTTTTCCAAAAACGAGTGAAACAGCTTCAGGTGCTTGACAATATCCGGCACTTCCGAAGCGCGGAAATAATTGTCCGGCATAAAATCAAAATGCGCTTCAATCTCATCAGCGTAATCAGCCGGAAGCTCGACCGCCACCGCCGCCTGCAAGCTGTCCCGCTCGATTTTTGTTTGCTCGTGATACGATTTTTGATCGCTCAGACATTGGGAAGTGGCGTGGTAAAGCTGCCAGACAAGCGATTCCTTCCAATCCGACCAACTTTGGCCGCCCGTTCCCTGTCCATCCGCCAAGGTGAGCAGCGCCAGCGCATTTAAATTTCCTTGGTTCTTAACAATACTGGCCAGCTCCGTCACCGTCGCCGGGTCATCGATATTTCGCTGCTGCGCCATGCTTGAAAGGGTGACATGATGATCGACCAATAGAATGAGCGACTTGCGTTGCTCGGACGAGACCTGGAGCCGGTTGGCCACGCGTTGCGCGAAGAGGGCGCTCGCTTCGGAATGCGGCCGTGCACCTACTGCTTTCCCCGTGTCGTGCAAGATCAGTGCGAGGTAGAGCACAAAAGGATCCTCCAGCTCTTCGAAAAGCCGGCGATACGCGGTCAGTTTCGGGTCGTCCGTGTTCGTGAGCGCATCGAGCTTGTCGATGCAGAGCAGCGTGTGTTCGTCTGCAGTGTAGCGATGAGAAAATTCGTGCTGCACGAGACAGGTGAGCGCGCCGAACTCGGGAATGTAACGGCCGAGGAAATCCACCCGATGCATCATGCGAAGCACGCGACCGACCTTTCCTTTTCGCGACAAAATCGATTTGAAAATCTCGCGCGGCTTTTTCGCATATTGAAAAGTGCGCGTGATTTGTCCCAGATGGCGGCTCATTAAATCCATCAAGTCTGGGCTAAGATCGACATCGTGCTCCTGGGCGATTTGAAAGGCGCGCATCATTTGCAGGGGGTTTTCCTTAAAGAGTACGGGCCGATCCGTGTAAAGCTGCCGGTTGCGAATAAAAAATGACTCCACGCGGGTCTCGACGCCGCGGCGCAGAGGCAAAAAGCTGAAGAGCGAGCGCGTGCGCTTGGTCGCGTAGCCGCTGGCGAATTGCTCAGTGATTCGCTCCGTCACCCGGAAGATGTTGCGAGCGTGCTCGTAGTAATCGCGCATCAGCGCTTCGCTGCGATGTTGTGCGCTTTTTTGCGGGTAATTGAGCCGCCGGGCGATTTGTTCCTGGATGTTGAGATGCAAAACGTCGGTGGCGCGGCCGGTTGCATAATGCAAATCCGTCCGCACGCGCAGAAGAAAATCGTAGGCGCGCTCGATGCGCCGCTGGTCGGACTCGCTCAACCAATCGCCCGCCACCAGGTGCGTGGTGGTGAGCGCGCCTTCTTTGAAATAAGACATCCAAAGCAGGTTCTGGTAATCGCGCAAGCCGCCGCAGCCATTTTTGACGTGTGGTTCTTGCATGTAAACGCTGTCGCCAAATTTGCTGTGACGCAACGCCTGGTCCTGCATCCGCATCTCGACAAATTCCCGCTCGTAACCGGCGACGCATTTCAAACGAAATTGTTCGCGAAACTCGTGCGGCAGCGCCAGCGCCCCAGCCAGATAGCGCGACTCCAGCATGGCCGTTTTCGTCAACATGTCGTGATTCGCCTGCGCGATTGCTTCCTTAACCGAACGAGTGGAGTGACCAACCTTGAAACCGATGTCCCAGAGTAAATACAGAATTTGTTCGGCCATTTGTTCGATGTAAGACGAAACCTTCCCGTGGTTGCCGGTGTGCAAGAGCATGACATCGACGTCGCTAAACGGATTGAGTTCGCCGCGTCCGTACCCGCCGAGAGCGATCAATCCCAACTGGTTTTCGGCTTTTCGGCTCGGCGCGTGGACTGCTGCCGCTGCCGCGGCGAAGACATGGCGCAAAAGGACATCGACGAGATTGACGCGGCGTTTGCAGATCTCGCGGCCGCCGCCGCCGGCCTGATGCTTCAAGCGCAAGCGGTGTTCTTCTATTTTGAGAAATTTCTTGTAAACCGGCAGGACGTCCGTCGGACGCTGCATCCCGGTCGCGGCCAGCTGCGCTTCCGCGTGCGCCAAAAGTTGCTCCAAATGCCGGGGCACGGCGATTGTCGATCTTTGATTGGGATTCTCCAATGTCACAGGGCGCACCACCGACAATTTAAAATCGAAAATCGAAAATCCAAACCGTGATCGTGTATCGTCTCGTTTCGGGGCAGCTACCGGAACATGGGCCTGTGGCCTGTGCGCCCAGCGGGCATGCTGCCCGCTATTCTGGTGGTCGTGTGGTCACAGCGGAGTGCAATCCGGCAGCTGTCGGACTGGGCAGACTGCAAGTCTATGTTTCCGGCCCCAGCTGCGATCACAGCTCGATCGCGTACCGCTTCATTTTGTTGTAAAGCGTCGGGCGCTGAATGCCGAGAAGCTGCGCCGCTCTCTTTTTGTTGCCATGGCACTGGGCGAGCGCTTGCAGTATGGCGTTACGCTCCATGTCGTCGAGCGTTTGCACGCCACCTCGCGGCGCGCCACCGCGCTCGGTTTGTTGTAACAAAGCCGGTAGCTGCACCTCCGTTGGTAGCTCCTTCACGCCGATGAGATTTTGCCGCGCGAGCACGACGGCATATTCGATGGCATTTTGCAATTCGCGCACGTTGCCCGGCCACGCGTAATCGACCAATTTCTGAAACGCTTCTGGGGCGATAGTTGGCTCCGATTTGCCCAGTTGCTGCGCGAATTCTTTCACGAAAAATGCCACCAATGGTGGAATGTCTTGCTTCCGCTCGCGCAACGGCGGCACTTCGATCTGAAATGTGTTGAGACGATAATACAAATCCGAGCGCAAACGATTTTCGGAAAGCGCTTGACCGATGGGCCGATTGGTCGCGGCGATCATGCGGAAATCGGCCTTGATCGTACGCGTGCTGCCAAGCGGACGATACTCGCGCTCTTGCAGAACCCGCAAAAATCGGGTCTGCAAATCCGCCGGCATGTCGGAGATCTCATCCAGAAAGAGGGTGCTACCGCTCGCTTCCCCAATCATTCCCGGGAAATCGTTTACCGCGCCGGTAAATGCACCTTTGACATACCCGAAAAGCTCTCCCTCGATCATCGATTGCGGAAAGGCTGCGCAATTGAGTTTCACCATCGGCTTGTCGGCGCGGCGGCTGCGTTGATGAATGGCGTTGGCGATCACTTCCTTGCCCACGCCGCTTTCGCCGGTGATGAGCACGTTGGCTTCGGAGGGCGCCATCGCGTTGATCAAGTCCTCGATCTCTTGCATCGACTTGCTTTTGAAAATGGGGTGGAACCGGGTCTCGGCGATCTCCAGCCGTTTCTCCAGTTCGTGAGTTTTTTCCCGCAGTTCGGCTGTCTCACGTAGCAGCGTCTGTTTCTCCAAAGCCTTCTCGACCAGGCTGAGCAATTCCTCGGGCGCATAGGGCTTGCTAATGAAGTGGTAGGCGCCTCGCTTCATCGACTCGATCGCATTGCTTAACGAATCGTGCGCCGTTAAAATAATCACTGGCGTCTCCGCGAGCTCGCTTTTGATTTTATCGAGCATTTCCAATCCTTGCGCGTCCGGCAATTGCAAATCGAGCAGAACGAGCGCAGCCGGTTTGTTCTTCAACGCGCGCAGACCGGCGGCCGCGGTCGCTGCGGTCTCAGTGACATATCCGTGTCTGCCAAGCAGCGCCTCGAGCGTCAGCAGGATCGGACGCTCGTCGTCAATGATCAAAATTCGCCGGTTTTCTGTCGTCATCCGGAATGCTCTCTTTGTTCGCCAATGGCAACGTCAGGGTGGTAAGCAGCGCCAATGCCCCCGCATCGTACCGCGCGCCCAATTCCCCTCCATGCGCCTCCACGATTGCCCGGGCGCGACTCAGTCCAAGGCCATAATGACCACGGGTAACTTTGCGCAGTGGTTCGCGGCCCCAACTCTCTGTGGAAAGATCAAACCGTGTTTTCGGCTCGCGCAACGTGAAGGTGAAGCGCCCATTGTCGATGTACGCTTTCGCGACGAGCGCGCCTTCCCCTGGTCCATGTTGGAAAGCATTTGCGAAAAGCTCTAAAAAAGCCTGCTGCAACAGTTGCGGATCGATGTTCACCATTGCATCGCCGAGCTCAACCTCCCAAATTACTTTCGCTGGGTCGCGCGCGAAATCCGCTTTTTGCTTTAAATCCTCCAGAAAATCGGCCGCGCCATATAACATCAAGGTCGGCCTAACTGGGGCAAGGGCGGCGCTGACTTGTTGCAAGTTGGTCGCGACCGCGGCCATCAGCTCGCGCAACCGGCTAATTTCCTTTTTCAACTCTTCGCCCTCGACGAGCTCGCCGATGTAAGCAGATTGCAGTTCGGCCGCATTTAAATGATTTCGCAGATCGTGGCTGAGTTGCCGGACAAACTGGACGATGTCGATCCAAGGAACGGCGTCACGGTGGTTCTCAAGAGGCAAATCTGTCATCTTTTGCGGCGCAAACTTTAGCACCTGTTAGTTTTTAAGCGAAAATTTGTCCTCGGACAGTTCTTCACCTTTCACGAAGCGGACTTGCGGGTGGTTGCTCGCGAGATGATGCAACGCATGAAAGACATCTTCTGGGTCAGCATCGATCGCGTGCGCGATTTCCTCAGCCGTCTTGCCACTGTTCGCGGAAAGGTTTGCGCGGACTCGGCCTTGCAGTTCCAACAGTTTCGTCGCCGCCTTTTTACCTGCTTCGACTCCCGGCTGATGATACGCATTGACGTTTACCAGAGAACCGTAAAAGCCAACTGCCCGCTCGTAAAGGGCGATGAGCGCGCCAACGCTGAATTCATTAACTTCCGGCAAACTGACCGTGATCGATTCGCGCCCGCTCTCGTAAAGCGCCGCACGCGTCCCGCGCAAAAAACCTTGAAGATAATCACCGCTAGTCACGCCCGGCTCGACTTCGAACGGCGGTGATTGTCGATCTTTGCGCACTTCAATGAATGTGAGGAAAAAATTTAAAACGCCGTCACGCAGCTGCTGCACATAGGCATGCTGGTCGGTCGAGCCTTTGTTCCCGTAAACCGCGATGCCCTGGTGCACGATATTCCCGTCGAGATCTTTCTCCTTGCCTAACGATTCCATCACCAGTTGCTGCAAATATTTGCTGAACAACATGAGCCGGTCTTTGTATGGCAGCACCACCATGTCCTTCTCGCCTTTGCCGTTTCCGGCGTAATACCACATCAAAGCAAGGAGCATGGCCGCATTTTGTGCCCGGTCTGCGGCGCGCGTGTGTTCGTCCATAGCGGCCGCGCCAGCCAGGAACTCGTCGATCTTAAAGCCTTGCAACGCCATCGGCACAAGACCAACCGCGCTCATTACCGACGTGCGGCCGCCGACCCAGTCGTGCATCGGAAAGTGTGCAATCCACTCGTTCTTCTCGGCATATTTGTCCAGATCGCTTCCCACACCGGTTACTGCGACAGCTTGTCTTCCAAACGGAATGCCACCTGATTTGAATTTCGCTTCCGCTTCCAGCATTCCATTGCGCGTCTCCTTTGTTCCGCCCGATTTGGAAACAACCACGACGAGTGTCTGCGCCAGCTTCTTGTCGATCTTGTCGAAGACGCGGTCGAATCCGTCGGGATCAGTGTTGTCGAAAAAATAAATGTCCATCGGATCGTTGGTCGATCCGAGTGTATCGGAGACAAATTGCGGGCCCAGCGCCGAGCCGCCGATGCCGATCAACAATATGTGCTCGAATTTCTTGCCGTTGGCTGCCGTGATGCTGCCGGAATGCACGCCGGCGGCGAACTGCTTGATGCGCTGGTTCGTCTGCTCAATGTCCGCACGTAGTTGCGCATTTGGCGCCAGCGCCGGGTTGCGCAACCAGTAATGACCAACCATCCGGTTTTCATCCGGGTTGGCGATTGCGCCCGCTTCCAGTTCCCGCATGGCCGCCAACGCCTTGTCGATCTTACCTCGCATTTTGCCGAAAAAATCTTCCGGAAGTTTCATCCGGCTGATATCGATCGAAAAGCCGAGATCGTCGTAGCGAAGGAAGTGATTCTGAAATCGGTTCCACAAGGAAGATGACATGACTGGAGCTAACGCAAGTTTTGCCGGGAATAAAGCGCCAGCGTGCGGGAAAAGCGAAATTTTCGCGTGCCAGAAGCGCGGCCGTTTATTTTGAAAAAAGATTGCAGTGAAAAGAATACTGCAAACCGCTGATCGCCTTCCTCGGTTTACTCAAGGCGTCGGCTCCCGCCTAACCTCGATTTTGCCTACAGAAAAAGTTCACGATGGCGAGGCGTCACCGCCAGGTCGCCGCGGCGATCGCTCCCCAATGCCTGTCCGGCTCGGACTCACATGTGCTCGATGACGTTACTTCCAAACTCGCTGCACTTGATTTCGGTCGCGCCCTCCATCAATCGCGCGAAATCGTAGGTGACGCGCTTGCTCGTGATCGCGCCGTTCAATCCTTTCAGAACTAAATCGGCCGCTTCAGTCCACCCCATGTAACGGAACATCATTTCGCCGGACAAAATCACCGAGCCGGGATTCACTTTGTCCTGGTTTGCGTACTTCGGCGCGGTGCCGTGGGTCGCTTCGAAAACGGCGTGACCGGTGATGTAATTGATGTTGCCGCCGGGCGCGATGCCGATTCCGCCCACTTGCGCAGCCAGCGCATCGCTCAGATAATCGCCATTCAAATTTAACGTCGCGATAACGTCGAAATCTTCCGGCCGCGTCAGCACTTGCTGCAAAGTGATGTCGGCGATGGCGTCCTTGATGACAATGCCGCCGCCCGGTTTGCCCATTGGAATTTTGCACCACGGCCCGCCGTCGATCTCTTTCGCGCCGAAGTATTGCTTTGCGACTTCGTAGCCCCAATCTCGAAACGCGCCCTCGGTAAACTTCATGATGTTCCCCTTGTGCACCAACGTGACGCTTTTGCGCTGGTTACGAATCGCATATGCAATCGCGCTGTGAATCAAGCGCACGCTGCCAGAGCGGCTCACCGGTTTAATGCCGATTCCGACCATTACGTCGTCCTTTTCCGCCGCGCCGACGTTTTTCCAGAACTCAGCCGCTTTCTGGCGCGTGCCAAAACGGATTTTCTCGAACTCCTTCGGGAATTCCCTTTGAAAAAAATCGAGAACCTTTTGTGACTCAGGCGTGCCGGCGGCGTACTCAATGCCGGCGTAAATGTCTTCGGTATTTTCACGGAAAATGACCATGTTTACTTTTTCGGGATGCTTGACCGGCGACGGGACGCCCTTGAAGTACTGCACCGGCCGCAAACAGACGAAAAGATCGAGAAGCTGCCGGAGTGCGACGTTGAGTGAACGAATACCGCCGCCGACCGGAGTCATTAGGGGACCTTTGATGCCGATCAAATATTCGCGGAACGCTTCAACCGTGTCGTCCGGCAGCCACGTATCGAACTTGTCCTTCGCCGCCTGGCCGGCGAACACTTCGAGCCACGCAACCTTCTTTTTGCCGCGGTACGCTTTTTCCACCGCCGCATCGAACACGCGGACGCTCGCCGCCCAAATGTCCGGGCCGGTGCCATCGCCGCGAATGAATGGAATGATTGGCAGGTCTGGCACCTGCAGTTGCCCTTTGTCGATGGAAATTTTCTCGCCCGCAGGCGGCGCGATGTCCTTGTAAGCCATAAATTTGGAATTGTAGCGGGAGCCGTGTCGGCTGCAATCCCGTAGAGGCTGTTATCTACTCGGCAAATCTTTTTATCACGCCTTTGACCTCTGACGTCGACGTCTGACTTCCGACCTCTCTCCGAGCCGTAGGCTCTACGGGCCGGAGGCCGCCCTCTGCTCAGTAGTGCAACCTAGAGGTCTGCGCGCTTGCGCATCCGGCGCTTTGCACATCGCGCGACAGCCGAAGACCTACGATGAGGACCAACGCGATAAGCGCAATTACCGTGAGCGCGTCGAGCAGAGGATTCCGGCTGCAGCCGATACGCTTGCCTCTACAGGTTCGCGATGAGTGAACGCTCTTCGGGGAGAAGTTTGTCTGGCGGAATTTTTTCCGCCTCGCTCTTGGCCGGGTCGATCTGGCCGGAAGCGGCGAGCACCGCAGCGTGCACGGCGATCGTCGAAGCGTTGACGGCATTCTGAGGCACGGTCAGGTTCTGATAAAGGGTGAGCGCGGTGTAAGGGCGATTTTCTTTCAGGAGCGCGAGCGCAAGCAACGTGCGGTGGGGAAGACTGCTGGGCTCTTCGTGCACGAGTTTTTCGGCGAGCAATTCGATGGATTTCAATTCGCTCGAGTCCGGTTTAGTATGAGGCGGCAACAGCAGAAGGCGGGCATAGGCCTCGTCATTTTGCAGACCAGTGTCGTTAGGCCAAATCTTTAAAAGCTCCACGAGAACGGCGTGGAGTTTTTTTGTATCGCCGCTGGCGAGGACTGCGCGCAGGCGGCCGAGTTGCGCGGGCCGCGATTTCGGGGACACAACCGCAGCTGCTTCGTAGGCGGTTGCGGCCACTTGATGAGCGCCGTTTTTATCCGCGTAATCGCCCAGCATGAGCAATTTGCCGAGGTCACCGGCCGCGTTTCCGATCGCGCGCTGCCAGTTGTTGTCGGCGCCTTCTTGCTGGCCCTGCTGCGCATAGCAACGCGCCAGATACATATTTTGAATTACCGGGTCGAGCGGAAAGCGTTCGTTCTCCAGAACCTTGCGGATGTCATCCCAACGATTGAGCGCTCCCAGCGCATCGACATGTAGAAGGAAAAGCTCGCGCGTTTGTGTAGCGCGCTCCAGCGGGATGGCGTCGAGCTCGCGCCGGTATTGACCGTGACGATAAAGCCAGGCGCCGAGTGCGGCGAGCTCTTCGTTGCTACCGTTCTTCCAGCGATCGATTGCGCGCTGTTCGATTTGTTCCCGCTGCTCCGGCTGCTGCGAGATCTCCAAATCCGCCGCCAGCAGCTTATGCGCAGTCGTGGCCAGCGGATGATTGTCGATCTTATCAATAAGTTCGGCCGGTGGCAGCGGTGGCTCATTTTTTTTATCCGCGGGCGTGTTGAGAATGCGCTCGGCCAGCGAGACGAGCGCCTCCAGAGACACATCGTCCTTGCCTGTTCCGATCTCGACCAGGTGAGCATCGATTTGCCCGGCGTCGCCAACCAAGCTGGCTCCGCCATTTCGAGCGACTGTGTCGAGAGCGAGGGTAGCTTGCAGTTGGTCGCGGCGCGTTGCTGCCGGATCGTTCAACGCTTTCTTGGCGAGCTCGCCGGCCTGATCGAATTCCCGCTTGCGCAACGAAACTTCCGCCGCCAAAACGAAATCGGCCGGCGCAGGCTTGCCAGCGCTGTTTTCGAGAAGGAGGTCCGTCGCTTCTTCAGCGGCGGCGATGTCGTTAGCCTTTAACGCAATCCCGGCTTCGTCGCGCAAATCTTCCCGGGTGAGCGCCGTCATGGAAGCGAGATTTTTCCAGAAACCGAGGGCGTCGCTTTGCCCGGCGCGGGAAAGGAGACGGGCCACGGCGCGAATGGCTTGCGGTTCGTTAGGCTGAAGTTGATAGGCAGCGGTGGCCTCATCGCGCGCTTCATGCCATTTTTGTTGGTCGATGAACGTGAAAGCGCGGTCAGCATGCCGCCGTGCCTGCCACATGCGGACAGAATTTCGCACTGGCCGCGCGGCGAAAAAACTGGCAACCAGCACCAACAGGATGAGGAACGCGATCAGGAGAAGGCGGCGCCGCTTGCGTTTCCGGTTACGCAGCTCTTCGGGAGTGAGCGTGAATTCGTCGTCGCGGGCCATGTGGCGGGAAGTTAAAAATTAGAATTCAAAAAACAAGACGGCCAAAACTCAATTGGAAGTTGAAGTTACCAATCGATCGGCGCATTCCCTGGGAAGTTTCGCTCAATCGGGAGTTTTCTTCGGCACAACAATCTCCCGCACGAGCCGGCCAAATTGTTCTCCAACGGCGGAATCGCTCATTTGCGCCGGCGTCACCATAATCATTTCGAGCACTTGCTGGCCGCGGTTTCGAATTCCGTTTCGCACGACGCGCCACCGGTCGTTCCAATCCCAATTCGAATACAACCCAGCCGTGCTCTCACCTTCCGTTTCTTGGGCGACATCTTCATGCAGCGTAAAAAATGCCGTGGCCAGCACAGGCTTTCCGTCTCCGTTTTCCTTGACGAAATGGAAAGTGCGAAACGGGAGAGAGTGGTTCGCGTCGATGTGATAATTCACCAGTTCATCGCTGCCGACTTGTCGCCAGCCGGCCGCTGGCAAACAAATGTCCGGCCGATGGGCGCGTGCCCGCAAAATCGTTCCGCTCCCTGGATTCCAGCGGAAAAAGAAAAGATAATTTGTGCTCGGCTGTGAGGCGGCTGCGCCGCTTTGCATCGAAATCCAGCTGGCTTCGCGGCCGGAATCGAAACGCAACATGTTGCGCACTTCGTTGTTGATCTTGATCTCGCGATAACCGGGCACGTTTTTCGGCCACCGCACCGACCATGCCGCTCGAGCTACGAGGTTCCGTTCGCGCACGCGATACCAAAACTCCGCGCTGATTTCCACCGCGACGATCCACAGCAGCAATGCACCGACCGCCCAGCCGGAGAATATTCGGAAGTCGAGATGCCTACGCGTCGCAGCAGTGTCGTGCGATTGATTCGGTTTCCAGCGTGACGCTATCCACATCGTGCCGGCGAAGACGAGCGCCACGACGGCGTAACCGGCAATGTCGTGCCAGCGACCCACGGCCGCGATATCTCGCGTCGAGGCGATCCAAACGAGAAAACTAGCTCGCAAAAAATTCGCTACCAAGGCAATCGCCAGCGCACTGCCAATGAGGAGAAGTCGAGGACCTACCCGCAGCCGCTTCAATTCGCCGAAAAGCAGGCCGATGGTTAACGAAGTTTGCAACGAGCGCACCCCGCTGCATGCCTCATTCACTCCCACCATTCCGCTTGGCAGCCGGATCAAATTGCCTTGTACTTCGGCGGGAATTCCGAAGAGTCCCAGCACTTCCGCCGCGCTCGCAGCGATCGCGCGCATCAGATTTTGCACGATCGGTGCCTCGATCGGCGTCGGCCATGGCACGGCTACGAAGAAGAACAAAACCGGAAAACTAAAATGGCGAAGCCAACTAGCTCCGCCTGCGAGATAAATCATCGATAAAGTGATCGTCGCTACCGCGACCACATGCATCCAGCCGAGCGGCCGCCAATCTGCGCTGCCGATTTCAAACACGCGCAATGGCAACAAAATCAATGCCGCACAAATGATTAAGAAAACGGCGACAAGCTTGCTGAGATCTGATGTCTGACCTCTGATTTCCGGTTCCGGCCTGTCTTCCCAGCGCAGCCAAAACAAATAGGCCGCAAAAAACGGAACGAACCACCCGTAGTTGTATTGCTCGTTGAAACTCCATTCCGCGCTGAGATGGCGACAGCAAACAAACCACAACGCTCCCAAAACCAGCACAAGAAAAACAAAGGTTGTCCGGCTGGACGCACGATCTTCTGTGACCAGGTTCGTGCCGCTCGCAGCCTCCACTGCGGGTTGCGGATGCAAGCCGGCATCATACGACAATTTCGCCTCCACGAAAAACGTAAGTTTTGCCTTTCAACCTGGCCGTTCAACTTTTGCTGTAGAGGCAGCCGCCTGCTCGCGAAACCTTTCGGAGTGTCGGCTGCGAAGACATTTTCGGAGTGCAGGCGACACGCCTGCCACTACAGCTTTGAAGTTCTTGCAGGCGGCACCCCTGCCGCTACAGAAAAGACTCTATGTTTGATGTTGAGCGTTGGGCATTGGACGTTCGACGTTGGATTGATGGCTTCGTTTCAACAAATCCTCGGTATTCGCTTTTTCGATGGAGATGTCGATGAAGCGATCGAGCAGATGCTTCAAAACGGCGGGTTCTTGGTCGCGCCGTCGGCCACCTGTTTCGCGCGGTTGCGCCGCGACGCTGCTTATCGCGGTGCCGTTGTGTACGCTGATCTCGCCCTTCCCGATAGCGGCGCAATGGTGTTGCTCTGGAGGATCTTGCGCAGCCGCAAGATCAATCGCATTTCCGGATTGAAATATTTACGACACTTGAGCGTGCGTCTGTTTGCTGGAAAGGACCAGGCGTTCTGGGTTTTGCCTAACGAAAGTGCGCGTGAAAGAATGCAGCGCTGGCTGCGCGCAAATCATTTCGCGTTTGCCGATGAGGATTTTTATGTCGCGCCACGCTACGGGACAATCGTTGAAGATCCACAATTACTCATCAGGATCGAGAGTCGCAAACCGCAGCACGTCATTGTTGCCATCGGCAGCGGGCCCCAGGAAAAGCTCGGTCATTATTTGCGCGATCATTTGGATTATCGGCCGGCGATTCACTGCATCGGCGCCGCGCTCGGATTTCTCACCGGCGATCAAGTTACGATTCCCGATTGGGCGGATCGTTTCTATCTCGGTTGGTTGTTCCGTCTTCTCGCCCAACCGCGCATTTTCATTCCACGGCTGGCGCGGGCTTTTGAGTTGCCAACGCTTCTCATAAAGTATCGGGAGAATCTTCCACCCCTTAGAACGCGCTAGGAAAACATCCACCGAACACAGGGCACAGCATACTCCAAGAAAAGGGCCTCTTTTCCCGAGATTTGCAATTGGCTAGATTGTCCACTTCCGGCTGCCAGACGAATATAGTACGATCCCGGTGACTCAACCAATTCCGTGAGCGAAGAAGACATGCTCGATGGGACCTCAGGCGCTGCCAATGCCGTTAAGACTGAGCGCGTCCTGGGGGTGAATTTTTTCGTTGGGGGCGTCGCCGAGGCAGTCGACCACTTCCGGAAAGTCGGTGGTTATATGGTAGTGCCGGCTGCGCCTGCCTTGGTGAATCTGAATTACGACCAGCAATATCGGTCTGCCCTGGGGCAGGCCGATATTGCCCTTCCGGACAGCAACCTGATCGCGACTGTGTGGAGACTCGTCGCGAGAGGCAAATTAAGAAAAATCTCCGGCATCGCCTATTTGAAATGTCTTCTCGACCATCGCGAAATTCGAGAAGAAGGGGATATGTTTTGGGTCTTGCCGTCGGATGATGCCAGGGAGAAAACTAATGCCTGGTTGCACGCGTCGGGCTTTACCATCAACCCGGCGAATTTCCATGTCTCACCCCGTCAAAAGACTTCCGCGGAGGACTACGATCTTTTGGTGGCGATTGAAAAACAACGTCCCCGGGACGTCGTCATTGCCCTGAGGAGCGGCACTCAGGAGAAGCTCGGATTATATTTGCGCGAGTATTTGCTTTACCGGCCGCGCATCCACTGCGTCGGCGCGGCGCTTGGGTTTCTCACTGGCAGCGAAGCGCCGATCCCGGAGTGGGCCGAACGACACAATCTCGGGTGGCTGTTCCGAATCGTGTCACAGCCCCGGATGCTCTTCCCGCGACTCGGCATCGCCTATATCTTGGCGAGGATGGTGCTCAAATATCGATCTGAGCTCCCGCCGCTAAAAGATCGTTGGGTCGACATCTGATCTCCGACGGACTCATCCCTCGCGCGGCAAGGCGGGGCTGATCGTCATTCCGCAGTTCGGAATCGGCAATCCGAAATCAGTCTCCTCTACCGTTGCCTACATTAGTCGAAACCGCTAAGAACCCTCGTTAATTCACAACTCGCATTTTTTCTGCTTCCTGTTAATTCGCAATCCGCATTTTGCGATGAGTTTTTTCTACTTTAGCCTTTCTAATTTCTACTTTGCATGACCATCCTCGGTCTCAACGCTTATCATGGCGATTCCGCGGCCTGTTTGTTTGTCGATGGAAAACTGGTTGCCGCGGCGGAAGAAGAACGGTTTCGCCGGATCAAACACTGGGCTGGTTTGCCGACGGAGGCGATCGATTACTGCCTGCGCGAAGGTCGGCTAACCTGGCGCGATGTCGATCATATCGCTATCAACCGCAAACCGGGCGTGAACAACTGGCGCCGGCTCGCTTTTGTGCTCACCCACCGGGTGCATCCCAAATTGATGTGGCAAAAGATCAAAAACATCCGCAGCGCAGCCTCCATCAAGGAAATCCTCGAAGAGAAATACGGGCACGAGATCAAAGCGCAGGTCCACCATGTCGAACATCACCTCGCGCATTTGGCCTCTGCCTTTTTGGTTTCCGGGTTCGATGAAGCCGCCTGTCTTTCGATCGATGGTTTTGGCGATTTTGCCAGCACAGCGTTTGGGTTTGGTTCCGGCAGTGACGTCCAGATCGACAATCGCGTGTATTTTCCGCACTCGTTAGGCATTTTTTATTCGGCTCTCACCCAATTCATCGGCTTCCCGCATTACGGCGACGAATACAAGGTGATGGGTCTGGCTCCCTACGGTGAGCCGGTTTTTTTCGAGCAGATGCGCGAGATCGTTCGTATCCGACCGGACGGAACATTTCGATTGAATCTCAAATATTTCCAGCATCACACCGCGAATGTTTCTTACACCTGGAAGGATTGTGCGCCGGAAGTGGGCCCACTGTTTCGCAAGGCGCTTGTCGATCTGTTGGGACCGCCCCGAAAACCGGACGAGCCGCTCGAGCAAAAATACAAGGACATCGCGCGTTCTGTGCAAACGATCTACGAAAAAGCGTTCTTCGAATTGCTGCACTTGCTTCACAAGCAGCATCCGTCCGACAACCTCGCGCTGGCGGGAGGTTGCGCGATGAACTCGGTCGCCAACGGCAAGGTTTATCGGCGCACGCCGTTCAAAAAAATGTATCTGCCGGCCGCGGCCGGCGACGCCGGTGGCGCGATCGGCGCCGCGGCGCTTGTTCAATCAACTCTCAACCCTCAACGCTCAACCGTCGCGCCTCTGACCTCCGACCTCCGACCTCTGATGTCTGCCTACCTCGGTCCGGAATCAACGGTGGAAGAAATCCACGCCCTTCTGGATTGGAAGAAGAAGGAGATCGAAAAAGCGGGTTGCACGGTTCTATACATTGTCGATGAAGAAGAACTCGTCAGGCAAACCGCGCAGGCAATTGCCGATGGGAAAGTGGTCGGGTGGTTTCAAGGCCGGATGGAGTGGGGGCCCCGCGCGCTCGGCAATCGATCGATTCTGGCTGACCCGCGCCGTGCCGACATGAAAGACATTTTGAACGCGAAAATAAAGCGGCGCGAATCGTTCCGGCCATTTGCGCCGTCAGTTTTGCGCGAGGTTGTATCTGAATGGTTTGAACAGGACGACGACGTGCCGTTCATGATGGAAGTGTTTCAGATCCGGCCGAAACATCGCGAGTTGGTTCCGGCGGTCACCCATGTCGATGGCAGCGGGCGTTTGCAAACTGTGCACAAAGAAACCAATCCGCGTTATCATGCGCTGGTCTCTGAATTCTGCCGTCTGACCGCTGTCCCGATGGTCTTGAACACCTCATTCAACGAGAACGAACCAGTCGTCTGTTATCCCGAGGAAGCGCTCGATTGTTTCCTCCGCACCAAAATGGACCTGCTCGTGCTGGGGAACTTCTGGATCCGCCGCGAGTCGTAGTTCGCCCCAGTTTCGTCTCGACATCAGCGCGCTCGCGCTGCCCGGGCTAGGGGCGATTGATCCGTCCGACTTCGCTCAGGACAGGCCGTCAATGGCCAAACTCATCTCCGTAGCCCGTTCCGGAAAAAAAATTAAAATTTTTCTCGACAGCCGTGCGTGTGAGGTTAAGCCTGACAGGTTTTAGCCTACAAACTGCTCAAATGAACAAAATGATCCGCCCTCTTCGCTCGCAATCGCTGGCAGCTATTGCTCTTCTAATCTTTGGCACAACTGCGCGTCTGCATGCGGTGGAAGCGCTGTTACTGCAGGATGCTTACGTTGATAACAAGAACAACAGTAACTTGGGATCCAATGGCAACCTTCGGGTGACAAAGAGTGGGAATCAGGTATGCCGTTCT
>Ga0070717_10000308_pt1 | contig 32128 bp, 17 predicted proteins | sample LARL113metaG_FD_71366 | JGI IMG/M metagenome (GOLD analysis project Ga0070717, IMG submission 71366) | Corn, switchgrass and miscanthus rhizosphere microbial communities from Kellogg Biological Station, Michigan, USA - LAR L11-3 metaG | ecosystem: Host-associated > Plants > Roots > Rhizosphere ...
CATCGGCATCTGGAACACGCTCGGCTACAACCTCGTGTACTTCCTGGCCGGCCTCCAGACCATCCCCGCCGAGCTCTACGAGGCGGCCCGCATCGACGGCGCCCGGGCGGCCGCCCAGTTCTGGCACGTCACCATCCCCGGGCTGAGGGAGATCGGGATGATCATCCTCTTCCTGGCGGTGCTGTACAGCCTCCAGGTGTTCGACCTGGTCCAGGTGCTGACCGGGGGCGGCCCGTACTACGCGTCCGAGGTGGTGAACACCTACATCTACCACCAGGCGTTCGGCGCCGGCAGCTTCGGCGGCGGCGGCGGCGGCGGCGCGATGGTGCAGCCCAACGTCGGGTTCGCCTCGGCGGCGTCGTTCTTCTACGGCGTGCTGCTGCTCGTGATCACCGGCGTGCAGGCGCTGGCGCTGCGGCGGATCCGGCAGCGGCGCCAGCAGGGGGCCCGGCCGTGAGCGTCGCGGCCGGCGTGCGGTCGGTCCGGCTGTGGCGGCCCCGGTTGAATCGCCGGTGGCTGCTCGTCCACGCCGTCCTGCTGGCCGGCGGCTTCCTCTGGGTGTACCCGTTCCTGTGGGCGGTCGGCAGCTCGCTCAAGAGCCAGGCCGGCTTCATCGACGAGGGCCTGAGCCTGCTCCCGAGGGAGGTGGACTGGCAGAACTACGTGGACGCGTGGACCGGGGCCAGCTTCAGCACGTACTTCCTGAACAGCGTCGTCATCACCGCCTGCACGGTGACCGGCACCCTGCTGCTGACGTCGATGGCCGGCTACGCGCTGGCCCGCAGCTCGTTCCCCGGCAAGCGGATCTTCCTGGTCGTGACGGTGATCACGCTGTTCCTCCCCCGCGGCTACACGATCGTGCCCGTCTACGACCTGATCACCCGCCTCCACCTGCTCGACACCCTGTGGTCGGTGGTGGTGGTGCAGGTGGCGGGCGGGATGGTGTTCAACACGTTCCTGTTCATGGGCTACTTCATCACGATCGCCCGAGAGCTGGACGAGGCGGCCCAGGTCGATGGCGCCGGATTCAACCGCATCTACTGGTACGTCATGCTGCCGCTGGCCCGGCCGATGATCGCCACCCTGGGCCTGTTCTCGTTCATCAGCTCGTGGAACGACTTCTTCACGCCGCTGGTCTTCACGCTTGGCCAGCCCCAACTGCGGACGCTCCCGGTCGGCCTCTACGCGTTCATCAGCCAGACCTCGACCAACTGGACCGCGCTCTGCGCCGGCTCGATCATCACGCTCGCGCCGATCGTGCTCGTGTTCGTGTTCGCCCAGCGCCACATCATCGACGCCGTCGCCGGCGCCGTGAAGGGGTAGGTGGGGGGCCGAAGCAGCGCCGAAACTTTCGACGAACCACCGCCGCCGGGGACGGCCATTCATGGGCTCGGTTTGACATGCCTCCCGCCCTGACCTAGCCTGAACGTACCGGAAAATTACCGAAACAATTCGTCCGAGGCGTGCCTCTGGGTTCCGGATTCGGTGGACAGCGTCCAACGCTCGAGGGAGGAGAGGATCCTATGCCCAGTCCAGAACGACCGGCGTCGGGCGGCCTTTCGCGGCGCAGCGTCCTCGGCTGGATGCTCGCCTCAGCCGCGCTGCCGGCCGGCATCGCCGCCACCAATCCGAGGGCGGCGAGCGCCCAGGCCACGGCGTCCGCGGCCGCCTTCGCCCCCCGCCCCTACTTCCCCGCCGACGTCACGAAGATCCCGCCGTCGGCCAGCCTGCCCGACCCGTTCCGGTTCTTCGGCCCCGCCGCCAGCCCGAACCACCACGGCCGGGTGACGCGGGCGTCGGAGTGGCCGGCCCGGGCCGCCGAGCTGTCCGACCTCATGCAGTTCTACCTGTTCGGGTTCAAGCACCCGACGCCGGAGAACGGCTCCGTCTTCCGGCAGGTGCCGGTCCCGGCGACGACCATCGTCACCTTCAACGCCGTGTTCAGCTTCTCGACGTTCTCGGTCAACCTGCCGGCCGGCTCGTTCACGCTGGACCTCTCCTCGTTCACGGTCACCCCGAACCTGAGCTTCGTCGCCACCCAGCCGTACAGCGCGCCCGCGGGCTTCCAGAGCTGGGCCGTCGGGGACACGTGGAGCACCCCGGCCCACGCCAGCCTGCTCACGGTCATCCCCGCGCACACGCGGATGGTCGTGGACGTCACCGATCCCGGCGCGGCGGGCAGCAAGACGGCGACGATCATGCTCGACTCGTTCGTGGTGCCCCAGCACGGCGTGGACACCGACATCGCCGGGCCGTACCCGTCCGTGCTCGTGGTGGGCGGCCTGTCGGCCGAGCAGGTCGCCACCCTCAAGGCCAACGGGTACGGCTACGTCGCGATGAACACCGGCTCGGTCTACTCGGACGGCGCCAACAACCCGCACACCGGCGCCTACAACCAGCTGTACCCGTACCAGGCGGGCGTCTACGAGTTCGACAGCGGCGCGCTGATGGGCTGGGCCTGGGGGATCAGCCGCATCGTCGACGCGATCAAGAACGACGCGGCGGGCGCGAACCAGTTCAACCTCGACTGGAAGGCCACGGCGGTGACGGGGGTCTCCCGCAACGGCAAGGCGGCCGCGCTGGCCGGCGCGTTCGACCAGCGCATCGCGATCACCGCGCCGAGCGACCCGGGCGGCGGCGGCCTGACCGGCTTCCGCAACCGCACCGAGAGCGAGATGTTCACGTACAACGTGCCCACCGGCGCCGACCAGATCTACTCACTCAACGAGCTCGCGCAGCGGGCGATCGGCAACCCGAGCGAGTCGGCCTGGTTCTCCTCCAGGGCCCAGGCCTTCCTCCCCGACAAGACCGATCACTCGCCGTTCGACCTGCACGCCGTCGCCGCGCTCGTCGCGCCGCGGCCGTTCATCCTGTGGACGGGCGAGGCGCAGCAGTCCTGGCTGGGGTCGCCCAGCTCGGTCCTGTCCCTGCAGGCCGGCAAGGAGGTGTACGAGCTCCTCGGCGCCGGCGGCAACATCGCGTGGGTGGTGCGCGACGCCCAGCACGCCAACCAGGACCGCGACCTGCCCGACCTCATCGCGATCATGGACCGGACGTTCGGCCGCCGCCAGACGCTGACGCGCCGGCACTTCGACAGCCTGGCCGGGGCGAACGGCGGCGCGCTCGACGGCAGCGGCGTGATCTACCCGGAGGCCACGTTCGCCTCGATCGCCGACATGACGCGCAACCCGTACGACATCGAGAACCACCTCGTGCAGTGGTCGCGGCCCGGCAAGTTCACGCTGTGGAGCCCGGACACCTTCGTCACCGCCGGCACGGCCCGCGTGCTGACGTTCCACACCGACGCGCACCAGGTCCACCTCACGCTGCCGGACGGGAGCCGCCTGACGAGGGCCGCGCCCCACGGCGTGGCCAGGTTCGCGCTCGGCGCCGCCCAGACGAAGGTCGGGCGGTACGTCGCGGAGACGAGGGGCGAGGAGAAGGACCACCGGCGCATCGAGCTCGCCGGCTTCTCGCTGAGCGACGCGCTCCGCCACGGCCTCAACCTGACCAGCGGCGTGCCGGCCGGCATGGCCATCGGCTTCTCCAGCCCGCTCGCCAACTGGGGCTCCACGGACGATCCCGTCCAGCTGTTCGTCAACGGCGGCGCGCTCACGGCGGCCACCTTCGACGACGGCCAGCACCAGGGCTACATCGAGCGGTTCGGGGCGTCGCTCAAGCTGGCCGGCGCCCCGGCGGGCCCGTGGGACGGGACGACCATCTTCCAGTTCGGCGTCAGGAACATCAAGCTCCAGGCGCTCCCCGGCTTCACCTTCGCCGTGGACCTCAGGCTGGCGAAGGCGCAGGTGCCCAACTTCTTCGGCCAGCTGGTCAACGGGTTCACCTCGACGCTCGGCGAGAAGCCGAGCTGGGCTTCGCAGAACCTCCAGAACACGCCGCTGTCCGGGAACTTCCACGGCCGCTGGCCGATGGCTCCCAACGTGGTCGGCGACACGGGGGCGCGCCCCGTCTCGGTCCCGACCACCACCGCGTTCAAGGCCACGATCACGGTGAGTGACGCGAGCGCGGCCGGGCTGACGCTCGCCTTCAGCGAGCCGCTGAACCCGAACGAGCTCGGCGTCGGCCTGGACGCGACGTCGTCGTGGACCACGCGGTGGGCGGCCGACAACGCCTCGGTCCGGATCGCGTTCGGCAGCCCGCTCGCCACGCACCGCGACGTGAACGTGATCGTGTTCCGCGCGGTGGACGTGGCCGGGAACATGATCGGCGGCCCCGCGCGCCTGGTCGCGAAGGGCCACCGCGAGAGATAGGACGCGCGGGCGGCCTCCCGACAGGCCGGGAGGCCGCCGGCGCTGTAGCCTCCGGTGCGCATGTCACGGAGCGCGCTGACGCTGGGCGAGGAGGATTGGCGCGTGGTGGCCGTGTGGGCCGCCGAGTGCACGGAGCGGACGCTGCCGCTGCTCCGGCTGCCGCCCCCGGCGTGATCCCCGACCTCGACGCCTGGGCCGCGTGGCCCCCCGCCGTCCTGGCCCGGCGGCTGGCCGGCGCCGGCGTGCCCTGGTACGTCGCGGGCGGGTGGGCGCTCGACCTGTTCCACGGCGAGCAGACTCGCGAGCACCACGACGTCGAGATCGCGGTGCCGGCGGACCGGTTCGCGGAGGTGGCGCTGCGGTTCCCCGACTGCGAGTTCTTCGTGGTCGGCGACGGTCGGGCCGTGCCCCCGTCGGCCGAGGCGATGCGCGAGCACCACCAGACGTGGGCGCGGGAGCGGACGACCGGCGCCTGGCGCTTCGACGTGTTCCGCGAGCCCCACGACGGCGACACCTGGATCTGCCGGCGCGACGTCCGCATCCGGCGCCCGTACGCCGAGATCGTCGAGCGCGACCGCGACGGCATCCCCTACCTGGCGCCGGAGGTCGTGCTCCTGTTCAAAGCCAAGGGCGCCCGCGACAAGGACAGCGCCGACCTGCACGCTGTCCTGCCGCTGCTCGATCCCGGCCGGCGGGCCTGGCTGCGCGACGCCCTGGACCTGGTCCATCCCGGCCACGCCTGGCTGATCGCCGTCGCGCCCTGACGGGCCGGCGCAGATGACCCTCGCGGAAGGATGGCGGCCGGGACGCCGGTTGCTAGTGACCATGCCCGCTTCGCATCCGTTTCGCTTCGGCATCACGGCGGCCCAGGCCGTCTCGGCTGAGGGCTGGAAGGCGACGGCGCGCCAGGCCGAGGCCGCCGGCTACTCGACGCTCCTCATCGCCGACTGGATCGGACCGCTCCTGTCCCCGATGCCGGCCCTCGCGGTGGCCGGGGCCAGCACCGACCGCCTGCACGTCGGCACCTGGGTGCTCGCCAACGACTTCCGCAACCCGGTCCTGGTGGCGCGAGAGGCGGCGACGCTCGACCTCCTGACGGAGGGCCGCTTCGAGCTCGGCCTGGGCGCCGGGCGCACGGACAACGGCTACACGAGCCTGGGCATCCAGCCGGAGTCCGGCGGCGTGCGGGTCCGCCGCCTGGCCGAGTCGGTCCACGTCATCAAGACCCTGCTCCGCGGCGAGACCGCGACGGTGAACGGCGAGCACTACACGGTCGCCGCGGCCCCGGTGTACCCACCGGTGCGACACCAGGTCCCGATCCTGCTGGCCGCGGGCGGCCGGAAGAGCATCGAGCTGGCGGGCCGCGAGGCGGACATCGTGGCGGTCGGAGGCGCGTGGTCGGCGGACGTGCTGTCGGAACAGCTCGGCTGGATGCGAGCGGCGGCGGGCGAGCGATTTCCCGAGATCGAGCTGGGCATGCGCTTCTGGGTGCTGCCAGAGGGCGACGCGCGGGCGTGGCAGGCCGCGGCGGCGATCATGAAGAGCTTCGGCACGGACCCGGAGGCGTTGATCGCGGCGGGCGCTCCGTCGGTCCTGACCGGTTCCCCCGCGGCCATGGTGGAGCAGCTGGAAGCGCGGCGCGAGGCGTTCGGCCTCTCCTACGTGGTGGTGGACGGCGTCTCGGTGGATGCGTTCGCGCCGGTGGTGGCCGGCCTGGCGGGGCGGTGACTGTGTGGCGCTCGCCGTTCAGAAGCGGTTCAGCGGACCGATTCGGGGACCGATGACCGAGTTCAGCTGCAGCAGGATCAGACAGGCGATGGCGAGGTACGTGTTGATGACGCACAGCGCCGCCGCCGCTGCGTAGAGCGTCTGGTACACCACGATCCGCCGCTCGCTCGCCGCCACGACCTCTGGCGTGGCCTCGTCCGCCAGGAGGCCGGCGTGCTGCGCGTACCGAATGCTGATGAACAGGATGCCGCCGAGCAGCAGGATGTTGAGCCAGTAGATCAGCATCGCCAGCCGGAACGTGATGAACACGTTGAGCAGCGCCGTCGAGAACGGCATCAGGACCACGACGAGCAGGAAGATCAGGTGGATCCAGGTCAGCCGGTGGTCGCTGCGCACGAAGTGGTTGAGCTGCGTCTGCTGACCGACCCAGAAGATGCCCAGCGTCAGGAAGCTCATGAGATACGTCAGGACCTCCGACCCGAGCGGCGCCAGAGCGCTCCAGAGCATCGCCTCCAGGCGCATCGCGTCCCCCGCCCACAGCGGCTGCTCCACCTGGGAGAGCGCGGCGGTGGGGACGTGGACGTTCAAGATCAGGATCGTCATCGCCACCGCGAAGATGCCGTCGCTCAGCGCCGCCAGGCGTCCGAGGCTCTGTCCCGAGATGTGGAAGTAGGAGCGCGCCATGAGCGATACAGGCTAGCCCACCTCGGCCGGCCCGGCGGCCGACGCATCGTCTGACATTCGTCATGGCGATCGATGACAGAGGGCACTGGACCCGGAGGCCCGGGCGCGGCTAGCCTGCACGCCATGGAGTCGAGCTCGCAAACGCAGGGACGTACGACCGGGAGTCAGTTCAATACGTCCGCCCGTACGACGCTGCTGGGGCTGATCCCGAGCATCGTCGTCAACGGCGTCCTGCCGTTCGTGCTGTACCAGATCCTGACCGGTCGAGGCGTGCCCGTGCTGACGGCGCTGCTCGTGACCTCGGTCTTCCCCCTGGCGGGTATCGGCTTCGGGTGGCTGAGGCGGGGCAGCCTCGATGCCGTCGGCGTGATCTCGCTGATCTTCATCGTGGCCGGCATCGCGACCTCGTTCATCTCCGGCAACCCCCGCTTCTACCTCGTCAAGGAGTCGTTCGGGACCGGCGCCTTCGGCCTGGCCATGCTGATCTCGCTGGCCTTCGCCCGCCCGCTCATGTTCTACCTGAGCCGCCAGGGCGCGACCGGCGGCAACCCCGAGGCGGTCGCCCGCTGGAACGACCTGTGGACGACGGCGCCGACGTTCCGCCACATGCTGCGGGTCATGACGGTCGTCTGGGGCGGCGGGCTCGTGATCGAGGCCGCCATCCGGGTCGTCCTCGCCCTCGTCGCCCCGGCGTCGGTCGTGCTCGCCGTCGGCCAGGTCATGGCCTACGTCGCCATCGCGGTGCTGCTGCTCTGGACGTTCAGCTACGGCCGCTCCGTCCAGCGCCGCGGCGAGGCCCTCCAGGCCCAGGCGGAGGCCGAACCCCAGCTCGAAGCCACGGCGACCACCAGAGGAACCGAACCAGCCGATATCTGACCCGGGTCATGCACGTGTCACAGCCGGGCGACGCCGGGCCCGCCCTGGGCACGACGGCACTTCCGCATGGTCGCGAATATGCGCCTCTGGTCGCAGTCAAGCAACGTGCCCTTGGCACGCCTCGCGCGCGCGGTTGACGAGTCAAGTCGCGTCAACCTGGTCGGCGTACCCCCGGCGCGAGCCAAAGTTGATCGAAGCGCATCGACCCCCAATAATCAAGGTCGCCCGTTACCTCCGGCAGCTTCGACGCGGAAGGGAGAGAAGACGATGTCGGGTTCGTCCGTCGTCCGCCGTCTCGCCGCCAGCCTGACCATCGCCGCCGTGGTGTGCGGGGTCACCGCCTTCGCCGCCGTCACGCCGGCGCTGGCGGCCACGTCGATCACGATCAATGGGAGCGGCACCGGCCGCGTATTCGCCGGCATCGGCGCCATCAGCGGCGGGGGCGGCAACAGCCGGCTGCTGATCGACTACCCGGAGCCCGCGCGCAGCCAGGTCCTCGACTACCTGTTCAAGCCCGGCGCGGGAGCGTCGCTGCAGATCCTGAAGGTCGAGATCGGCGGCGACACCAACTCGACCAGCGGCGCCGAGCCCAGCCACGAGCACACCGCCGGCGCCATCAACTGCGGCCGCGGCTACGAGTGGTGGCTCATGGAGCAGGCGAAGTCTCGCAATCCGGGCATCCGGCTGTACGGCCTGTCCTGGGGCGCGCCCGGCTGGCTCGGCAGCACGTTCTTCACCACCAGCACCATCAGCTACCTGGTGGCCTGGCTCAACTGCGCCAGGCAGAACGGCCTGACGATCGACTACCTGGGCGGCTGGAACGAGCGCGGCTTCGACAAGGGCTGGTACGAGAACCTGCACGCCGCCCTCAACTCGAACGGGTTCAGCGCCGTGAAGGTCGTCGCGGACGACGCCAGCTCGGGCTGGGCCGTCGCCGACGCCATGGTCGCCGACCCGACGTTCGCGGCCGCGGTCGACATCGTCGGCACCCACTACGTGTGCGGGTACCGGTCGTCCCAGTCCAACTGCCCCAGCACGGCCAACGCGCTGGCCACGGGCAAGCCGCTGTGGGCCAGCGAGAACGGCTCGGACGACCTCGACGCCGGGGCGGTCAACCTGGCGCGCGGCATCAACCGCGACTACATCGACGGCCACATGACCGCGTACATCAACTGGCCGCTGGTCGCCGCCGTCACTCCCAACCTGCCGTTCCCGACCATGGGCCTGGCGCTCGCGCCGCAGCCGTGGTCGGGCTTCTACTCGATCGGCAAGAACGCCTGGGTGGTCGCCCAGACCACCCAGTTCACCGCGCCCGGCTGGCAGTACATCGACTCGGCCAGCGGCTACCTCGGCGGGAACCGCGCCAACGGCAGCTTCGTCACGCTGAAGTCCACCAACAACAGCGACTACAGCACGGTGATCGAGACGATGGACGCGACCGCCGCGCAGACGGCCACGTTCTCGGTGACCGGCGGCCTGTCGACCGGCACGGTGCACGTGTGGACCAGTCGCGTCGGCTCCAGCAGCCCGGCCGACTTCCTCGTCCACGCGTCGGACATCACGCCGGCGGGCGGCAGCTTCACGGTCACGCTGCAGCCGGGTTTCGTGTACACGCTCACGACGACGACCGGGCAGGGCAAGAGCGCCGCGACCAGCGGCGGCCGCTCGTCGCTGGCACTGCCGTACACGGACAGCTACGACAGCTCCGCGACCGGCACCGAGGCGCGGTACCTGATGGACCAGCAGGGCGCCTTCGAGGTGGCCGCGTGCGCGGCGGGCCGCGCCGGCCGCTGCGTGCAGCAGATGAGCGCCCAGGCGCCGATCACGTGGGACACGCTCAGCGATCCGTACGCGCTGCTGGGCGACCTGGGCTGGAGCAACTACGCGGTCGCGTCCGACGTCCTGCTGTCACAGCCCGGCTACGTGGAGGTGATCGGCCGGGCGTCCACGCAGCACAGCTTCGGGCCGGCCGGCCTGGACGCGTACTACTTCCGGGTCAGCGACACCGGTCAGTGGTCGATCCTGCGCAACGACGTCAACAACGCGATGACGACGCTGCGCAGCGGCACCGTCGCCGCGCTCGGGACCAATCGCTGGCACACCCTCTCGCTCACGTTCTCGGGCACGACGATCACCGCGGCGGTGGACGGCGCCTCGGTCGGGTCGGTCACGGACACCGCGTGGAGCGTCGGCCAGGTCGGCCTGGGCACGAGCCAGGGTGAGACGGCGCAGTTCGACAACCTCTCCATCACGAGCGTCGCCGGCCCGCCGCCGCCGCCGAGCGGCATCCTGCGGGGCGCCGGCTCGGGGCGCTGCCTGGACGTGCCCAACCAGAGCCAGACCAACGGCACGCAGCTGGACATCTGGGACTGCAACGGGGGCACCAACCAGCAGTGGACCGCCACCGCCGGCGGTCAGCTGACCGTGTACGGCACGAAGTGCCTCGACGCCTCCGGCCACGGCACCTCCCCCGGCACCAGGGTGGTGATCTGGGACTGCAACGGCGGCAACAACCAGCGATGGACGGTGAACGCCGACGGCACGATCGTCGGCGTGGAGTCCAGCCTGTGCCTGGACGTCACGGGCGCCGGCACGGCCAACGGCACCCTGGTCGAGATCTGGACGTGCAACGGGGGCAGCAACCAGCGCTGGTCCCGGAGCTGACGGTCCTGCGGGCCCGGGCCATGGTGGCCCGGGCCCGCACACCCTGACCGACGATCGGGCGATCGTACGGGTCTGGCTGTACGAGTGTCCGTGGTCCGGGACCGTGTCCCGTTCCTAGCCTGCTCCAACGGTGTCGACCATGGAGTGGGAGTCGCGAGGGAACCGGCGAACGGACATCGAGCGCCTCGACGACGGCGCCGACTTCGCCGCGCTCCTGCGCTGGTGCCGGCGCCGGGCGGGCCTCGGGCAGGCGACCCTGGCCGAGCTGTCCGGCCTGGGGGTCCGCACCATCCGCGACCTGGAGCTGGGCCGCACCTCCCACCCCCACCGCGAGTCGGTCCGGCTCCTCGCCGACGCGCTGCGTCTGGAGGGCGACGCCGGCGAGCGGTTCCGCCGCGCCGCCGGCCACGCGCCCCGCGCCGAGCCGCTGCAGCTCCCCGCCCGGCCCGGGCAGCTGCCCCCCGACCTCGCCGACTTCACCGGCCGCCCCGAGCAGCTGGCGGCGCTGCGCACGCTCCTGACCGCGGGCGCGCGCCCGGCGCCCGCCGTGGTCGTGCTCGGCGGCCAGCCTGGCGCCGGCAAGACCGCCCTCGCCGTCCGCGCCGGCCACGAGCTCGAGTCGCACTTCCCCCACGGGTGCCTGCACGCGGACCTGCGCGGCACCGGCCCCGCGCCGCTGACGCCCGGCGCCGTCCTGGCCTCGTTCCTGCGCGCCCTCGGCGTGGACGGGGCCGACGTCCCCGCCGACGTGGACGGCCGCGTCGCCCTCTACCGGTCGTGCACGGCCGGCCGCCGCGTGCTCGTGCTGCTCGACGACGCCGCCGCCGAGGCGCAGGTCCGGCCGCTGCTGCCCAGCGGCGCCGGCTGCGCCGCGCTCGTGACCAGCCGGGCGCGGCTGGCCGGCCTGGAGGCGGCCGTGTCGCTGCCGGTCGGCGTGCTCGAGCGGTCCGAGGCCGTCCGCCTGCTGGGCCGGGTGGCCGGGGCGGCGCGGGTGGCCGCCGAGCCGGCGGCGGCCGCCGCCATCGTCGAGCGCTGCGCCTTCCTCCCCCTGGCCGTCCGGATCGCGGGCGCGCGGCTCGCCGGCCGGCCCCACTGGAAGCTGTCGCGGCTGACCGCCGTGCTCGACGACGATCGGCGGCTGCTGGACGAGCTGCGCGCCGGAGACCTGAACGTGCGCGCCAGCATCGCCGTGAGCTACCGGCTGCTCGGCACGGACGCCCGCACCGCGTTCCGGCGCATCGGGCTGCTGGACACGCCGGACTTCGGCGTCTGGGCGGCCGCCGCGCTCGTGGAGGCCGGCGTCGAGCGGGCCGAGCACCTCTACGAGCGGCTGGTGGAGGCCCACCTGCTGGACGTCGCGGGCGAGGACGCGGCCGGGCACGCCCGCTACCGGATGCCGGACCTGGTGCGGGCCTTCGCGCGTGAGCGGCTGCTCAGGGAGGAGTCGCCCGACAGCCGGGCGGAGGTGCTGCGCCGGGTCGTCGATCGCGGACTGCAGTTCGCCGACCGGGTGGCCAGGCTCGGCGCCGAGCCCCAGGTCGCCGGTGTTTCCGCCTCCGGATTCGCCGGTGCGCACGCCTGGGCGCTCGCAGAATCGCCGCGATGAACCGGTGCGTGCACGAGCTCTTCGAGGAGTGGGCGGACCGCACGCCGGACGCCCCGGCGCTCCTCTACGACGGCCACGAGCTGACCTATCGCGAGCTGGACGCGCGCGCGAACCGGCTCGCCCACCACCTGCGCCGGCTGGGCGTCGGGCCCGAGTCGCGCGTCGCGACCTGCTTCGAGCACTCCGTGGACTGGGTGGTCGGGGCGCTCGCGGCGCTGAAGGCCGGCGCCGCGTACGTCCCGCTGGACCCGGCCCATCCCTCCGACCGGCTGGCCTACCTGTGCGAGGACGCCGGCGTCAGCGCGCTGCTCCTCCACCGGACCCTGGCCGAGCGCGTCCCGTACGACCGCGCGCACCGCGTCCACCTGGACGCGGACGCCGCCGCCCTCGCCCGCGAGCCGGCGGACCGGCCGCCACCGGCCGCCGGCCCGGACCACCTCGCGTACGTCCTCTACACGTCCGGCTCCACCGGGCGGCCGAAGGGCGTCGGGATCACGCACCGCAACGTCGTCACCCGCAGCCGCGACAACGGGTTCCTGGCCGTGCGGCCGGCCGAGACCGTGGCACAGGCCTGCAGCCACTCGTTCGACGCGTCCACGCTCGAGATCTGGAACGCGCTCCTGAACGGCGCCCGTCTCGTGGGCATCCGCCGGGAGGACCAGCTCGACGCGGAGCGCATGCACGAGATGCTCCGCTCGGCCGCCGTCGACGTCATGTTCGCGCCGATCGCCGTCGTCGAGCACGTCGTGGCCGAGCGGCCGGACGCGTTCTCGAGCCTGCGCTGCCTGATGACCGGGGCCGACCGGGTCGAGGTCCACACGGTCCGGCGCATCCTCGAGGCGGGCCCGCCGCGGGAGCTCCTGAACCTCTACGGCCCCACCGAGGGGACGATCCTCGCCACGGCCCACCGCTGCAACGACCTCGCCTCCGGCGAGACGAGCGTCCCGATCGGCCGCGCGATCGCGCGCACGGACGTGCACGTCCTCGACGAGGACGGGCGGCCGGTGCCGCCGGGCGTCGCCGGGGAGCTCCACATCGGGGGCGACGGCCTCGCGCGCGGGTACCTCGGCAGGCCCGACCTCACCGCCGAGCGGTTCGTCCCCGACCACCTCGGCGGGCGCCCCGGCGGCCGCCTCTACCGCACCGGGGACCTCGCGCGCCGCCGGCCGAACGGCGACGTCGAGTTCCTCGGCCGGATCGACCGGCAGGTCAAGATCCGGGGCGTCCGGATCGAGCTGGGCGAGATCGAGGCCTGCCTGCACGACTCGGACCGCGTCCGCGAGGCGACGGTGCAGGCGATCCCCGGCGCGGCCGGCGAGCCGCAGCTCGTCGCCTGGGTGGTGGCGGGCGCGCCGGACGTGACCGCGGACGAGCTGCGCGCGCGCTTGCGGGAGCGGCTGCCGGCCTCGATGGTGCCCGCCGACGTGGTGCTGGCGCCGTCGCTGCCGCTGACCGCGAACGGCAAGCTGGACGTCCGCGCCCTGGCAGAGCTCGCGCGCCCCGCCCCCGCGGCCCTGGTCGCGCCCCGGACGCCGACCGAGGAGCACATCGCGGGCATCTGGCGCGAGGTGCTCGACCTGCCCGCCGTCGGCGTGCACGACAGCTTCTTCGAGCTGGGCGGGCACTCGTTGACGGCGACCCGGCTGGCGTCGCGCCTGAGCGCGTCGCTGCGAGTGGACCTGACGCTGCGGATGATCCTCGAGCGGCAGACGATCGCGGAGCTGGCGGAGGCGATCGAGCCGCTGCGGGCGGGCGGCGGCGGGGCCGCCGCGATCGGTCGCGACAGCCGGCCGAGGCGCAGTGTCGAGGACCTCCTCGACGAGGTGATGGGCCTGTCCGACGACGAGGTCACCGCCCTGGTGGACGCCGGTGCCTGACCTCTTCGACCGCCTGGACGCGCTGGCGCCGGACCGGCGCGAGGCCTTCCTGGCCCTGCTGGCGGAGCGCGGCCCCGAGTTCGACGTCCACCCGGCGTCGTTCGCGCAGCGGCGCATGTGGCTGCTCGGCCAGCTGCATCCGGAGAGCCGCGCGTACAACTGCCCGTTCGCGTTCCGCCTGACCGGCCGGCTCGACACGCGGGCGCTGGAACGGGCGCTGGCCGGCCTGATCGCCCGCCACGACGCGCTGCGGACCGTGTTCATCGAGGTGGACGCCGGGCCGCGCCAGCTGGTGCTCCCCGGCGTCCCGTTCGCGCTGGACGTCGCCCGGGCGCCCGACACGTCCGACCCGGAGGCGTGGGCGGCGGACCGCTCGGCGCGGGAGGCGCGGCGCCCGTTCGACCTGCGCCGCGGGCCGCCGATCCGGGCCAGCGCGCTCGACCTGGGCGGCGACCGGTGGCTGCTCCTCCTCGTGCTCCACCACATCGTCGCGGACGGCTGGAGCCTGACCATCCTCCTCCGCGAGCTGGAGCTGCTCTACGAGGCCGAGCTCGGGGGCCGCAGCGCCGTCCTGCCGCCGCTCGAGGTCCGGTACAGCGACTACGCGCGCTGGCAGCACGAGCTGATGCGGGGCGAGGAGCGGGAGGTCCAGCTGCGCTACTGGCGCGACCTGCTGGCGGACGCGCCGCGACTGCTGGAGCTGCCCGCCGATCGGCCCCGACCGGCGGTGCCCTCGACCGAGGGGCGCCAGCACGCGTTCACGTGGCCGGCCGCGACGAGCCGGGCGGTCGACGCGTTCTGCCGGTCGCACGGCGTGACGCCGTTCATGGCGCTGCTCGCCGGCTGGACGGCGCTGCTGCACCGGTACACCGGGTCGGCCGACGTCGTCGCCGGCGCCCCGTTCGCCAACCGCACGCGCGCCGAGGTCGAGGGCGTCGTCGGGCTCTTCGTGAACACCGTCGCGATGCGGACGCGGGTGCCGGACGGGGCGACGTTCCGCGATCTGGTCACCCGGGTCCGGGAGGCGACGCTGGGCGCCCAGGCCCACCAGGAGCTGCCGTTCGACCTGCTCGTGGACGCGCTCCAGCCCGAGCGCAGCCTGAGCCACAACCCGATCTACCAGGTGATCTTCGTCGTCCAGGACGACGGCATCCGGACGCTGCGGCTGCGCGGCCTCGACGCGCGCCCGGAGCCCATCCACGCCGGCGGCTCGACGGTGGACCTCACGCTGGAGGTCCTCCCCGGCCCCGCCGGGCTCGAGGGGACGGCGACGTACGACGCCGGCCTCTTCGAGCCGCGGACGGTGGAGCGGATGGTGGGCCACTACCTGACCCTGGTCGACGCGGCGCTGGCCAGCCCCGACCGCCAGGTTGCCGACCTTCCGCTGCTCGCGCCGCGCGAGCGCGCGGAGCTGGCCGCGTGGTCGGCGGGCCCCGCGGCGGCGGCGCCGGAGCGCCGGCTCGACGACCTGTTCCGCGAGCAGGCGCGGCGGTCGCCGGACGCGATCGCGGTCGAGGGCGACGCGCTGCGGCTCACGTACCGGGAGCTGGCGGAGCGCGCCGGCCGGCTGGCCCGGCGCCTCGCCCGCCTGGGCGTCGGCCGCGAGCGGCTGGCCGGCGTGCTGGTCGAGCGGTCGCCGGAGCTGGTGGTCGGGCTGCTGGGCGTGCTGGAGGCGGGCGGCGCGTACGTGCCGCTGGACCCGAGCTACCCGGCGGAGCGGCTGCGGTCGACGCTGGAGGACAGCGGCGCGGCGGTGCTGGTCACGCAGGCGCACCTGCGCGACCGGGTCGGCGGGTACGCGGGCGAGGTGGTCTGCCTCGACGACGCGGGGCCGGACGATCCCGCCCCGCTCGCGCCACCGCGGGGCGGCGTGGACGACCTCGCCTACGTCATCTACACATCGGGATCGACCGGCAGGCCCAAGGGCGTGATGGTGACGCACCGGCAGCTCGCCGCCTACTGCCATGCCCTGCGCGACGTGCTGGCCCCGTCCGGATCGCTGGCCGGGTGGCGCTTCGGCCTCGTCTCGACGCCGGCGACCGACCTCGGCAACACGGCGATCTTCCCGGCGCTCGCGTTCGGCGGGTGCCTCCGCGTGCTCTCGGCCGAGGCGGCCATGGACGGCGACGCGTTCGCGAGCGCCGTGGCGGACGCGCCCCTCGACGTGCTCAAGACGACGCCGACCCAGCTCCGGGCGCTGCTCCAGACGGCCGCGGCCGGCCAGGTGGTCCCGCGGCGCTGGCTGATCGCCGGCGGCGAGTCCCTGTCCTGGGACCTGGTCGACCAGCTGGCCGGCCGCGGCGGCGGGCGGGTGCTCTGCCACTACGGCCCGACCGAGACGACCGTAGGCTGCTCGACCCACGACACGACGGCGCGCGGCGCCAGGGCGGCCACCGTCCCGATCGGACGGCCGCTGGCCAACATGGCGCTCCACGTGCTGGACCGGCGCGGCGAGCCCGTGCCGGCGGGCGTCCCCGGCGAGCTGTGCGTCGGCGGCCCGCAGGTGGCGCGCGGCTACCTGGGCCGCCCCGCCGCGACGGCGGAGCGGTTCGTGCCCGACCCGTTCGGCGGCGCCCCCGGCGGCCGGCTCTACCGGACCGGCGACCTGGCCCGGCGCCTGGGCGACGGCACCGTCGAGTTCCTGGGCCGGATCGACCACCAGGTGAAGGTGCGCGGGTTCCGGGTCGAGCCGGCCGAGGTGGAGTCGGTGCTGGAGCGCCACCCGGACGTGGGCGCCGCCGTCGTCCGGGCCTGGAGCGGCGCGGGCGGCGAGGCCCGGCTCGCGGCGTACGTGCTGATTCGGCCGGGACGCGCGCCGGCCGCGCCCGAGCTGCGCCGGCACGTGGCGGCGGCGCTGCCGGACCACATGGTCCCGGCCGCGTTCGTGACGCTCGACCGGCTGCCGCTGCTCGCCAACGGCAAGGTGGACCGGGCCCGGCTGCCCGAGCCGGATCGGGAGCGGCCGAACCTGCGGCAGGAGTACGTCGCCCCCGGCACGCCGCTGGAGGAGCGCCTGGCCGGCGTCTGGTCGGAGGTCCTCGGCGTGGACCGGGTCGGCGTGCACGACGGCTTCTTCGAGCTCGGCGGCAGCTCTGTGCTGCTGGTCAGGGCGCGCGCCCGGCTGCGGCGGGCGCTGGGCCGCGACGTCCCGATGGTGGCGCTGTTCCAGCACCCGACGGTCCGCGCCCTGGCGGCGCACCTGGCCGGCGGCGACGAGCCGCCGGCGGCCGAGGGCGACGGCGCCGAGCGGCGGGCGCGGGCGCGGCTGGAGCGGTCGCGACGCGGCGCCGCGCTGCGCTCGGATCGGGAGGGCACGCGGTGAACGGGACCGAGATCGCGATCATCGGCATGTCCGGCCGCTTCCCGGGCGCGGACGACGTGGACGCGCTCTGGCGCAACGTCGAGGCCGGGATCGAGGCGATCTCCACGTTCACGGTCGAGCAGGTCGAGGCGGCGGGCGTCCCCGGCCGGCTGGCCCGCCGCCCCGACTACGTGCGGGCCGGCGGCGTGGTGGCCGGCGCGGACCGCTTCGACGCCGCCTTCTTCGGCTGCTCGCCCCGCGACGCGGAGCTGCTCGACCCGCAGCAGCGCGTGTTCCTGGAGTGCGCGTGGGAGGCGCTGGAGGCAGCCGGCTGCGCGTCCGAGCGGTACCCGGGCCTGATCGGCGTCTACGCGGGCGCCGGCTTCAACCACTACCTGCTGCGGAACCTGGCCGGCAACCCGGACGTCGAGGAGCGCGTCGGCGAGCAGGAGCTGCGCCTGGCCAACGAGAAGGACACGCTGGCCACGCGCGTCTCCTACCTGCTCGACCTGCGGGGCCCCGCGCTGACCGTGCAGACGGCCTGCTCGACGTCGCTGGTGGCGGTCCACGTCGCCTGCCAGGCGCTGCTGAACGGCGAGTGCGACGTCGCGCTGGCGGGCGGCGTCTCCATCCGCGCCCCGCAGGGCACCGGCTACCTCTTCCGCGAGGGCGGGGTGCAGTCGCCGGACGGCCGCTGCCGGCCCTTCGACGCCCGCGCGCACGGCACGGTCGGCGGCGCGGGCGCGGGCGTCGTGGTGCTGCGACCGCTCGCCGACGCGATCCGCGATCGCGACCCGGTGCGCGCGGTGATCCGGGGCTCGGCGATCAACAACGACGGCGCCACGAAGGTCGGGTTCACCGCCCCCAGCGTCGGCGGCCAGGCCGCCGCGATCCGGATGGCCCTGCGCCTGGCGGAGGTGGACCCGGCGACGGTCTCGTACGTCGAGACCCACGGCACCGGCACCGTGCTCGGCGACCCGATCGAGTTCGAGGCGCTCCGCCAGGCGTTCGCGGGTGCGGACGGGGGCAGCGGCTGGTGCACGCTGGGCACCCTCAAGGCGCTCATCGGCCACCTGGACGCCGCCGCCGGCGTCGCCGGGCTGATCAAGACCGTGCTGGCGCTGGAGCACGCCACGCTGCCGCCGAGCCCGCACTTCGAGACCCCGAACCCGGCGATCGAGCTGGAGGGCAGCCCGTTCGCGTTCCTCCGCGAGGCCCGGCCGTGGGCCCGGACGGCGCACCCGCGCCGGGCCGGCGTCAGCTCGTTCGGCATCGGCGGCACCAACGCCCACGTGGTGCTGGAGGAGGCGCCGGCGCGGCCCCGGCCGCCGGCCGACTCCGCCGGGCCGCACCTGCTCGTGCTCTCGGCGCGGACCGAGGCGGCGCTGGCGGCGAGCCGCGACCGCCTGCGCGCGCACCTGGAGGCGCACCCGGAGGCGCCGCTCGGCGACGTCGCCCACACGCTGCGGGTCGGCCGGCGGACCTTCTCCCACCGGCTGGCCGCCGTCGGCGCCGGCCGGGCGGAGGCGATCGAGGCGCTCCGGCCCGGCGGCCGGGCGTGGACCGGCGTCCAGGAGGCGTCGGGCCGGCCGGTCGCGTTCCTGTTCCCCGGCCAGGGCACGCAGTACGCCGGCATGGGCCGCGGGCTCTACGACGGCGAGCCCGTGTTCCGCGAGCACCTCGACCGCTGCGCGGAGCTGCTGCGGCCGCACCTCGGCTCCGACCTGCGCGAGACGCTCTACGCCGCGGCCGGCGCCGGCGACCGGGAGGCGCGCGCCCTCCAGCACACCGCGACCACCCAGCCGGCGCTGTTCGCGGTCATGTACGCGCTGGCCCGGCTGTGGCGGTCGTGGGGCGTCCAGCCGGCGGCGATGCTCGGCCACAGCATCGGGGAGTACGTCGCCGCCTGCCTGGCGGGCACGTTCACGCTGGAGGAGGCGATCGAGGTGGTCGCCGCCCGGGGCCGCCTGATGGCGGCGCTGCCCGAGGGGTCGATGCTGTCGGTGAACCTGGCGGCCGCGGAGCTGGCGCCCCACCTCGGCCCGGACGTCGCGGTCGCCGCCGACAACGCGCCCCGGCTGTGCGTCGCCTCGGGCCCCCACGGCGCGATCGAGGCGCTGGAGGCGCGGCTGCGGGACTCGGGCGTCGCCTGCCAGCGGCTGCGCACGTCGCACGCCTTTCACTCCGCGATGATGGACCCGATCCTGGACGAGTTCGCGGCGGTCGTCGGCCGGATCGGGCCGCGGCCCCCGCGCACGCCGTTCGTCTCGAACGTGACCGGGCGCTGGATCACCGCCGAGGAGGCCGCCGACCCCGCCTACTGGGCGCGCCACGCGCGCGGGACCGTCCGCTTCCGCGAGGGCGTCGAGACGCTGCTGCGGGACGGCCACGAGGTCGTCCTGGAGGTCGGCCCGGGGAGCGCGCTGGGCACGCTGGCCCGCCAGCAGTCCGTGCCGGTCGTCGTCGCCTCGATGCGCTCCGCCCGGCAGGAGCAGCCGGACGCGGAGGTCGCGCTCGCCGCGCTGGGCCGGCTGTGGCTGGCGGGCGCCACGGTGGACTGGGAGGCGCTGGCCGCGCCCCGGGGACCGGCCCGGGTGCCGCTGCCGTCCTATCCCTTCCAGCGTCAGCGGTACTGGATCGACGCGCCCGGCTCCCGGCCGGCCGCGGCGCCGGAGGCGCGGACGCTGCACGAGCGGCCGGAGGTGAGCAGCGCGTACGAGGCGCCCGCCGGCGAGGCGGAGCGGCGCATCCTGGCGATCTGGCAGGACCTGCTCGGGATCGGCGAGATCGGCGTCCGCGACAACTTCTTCGAGCTCGGCGGCCACTCGCTGCTGGCGACGCAGATCATCGCCAGGGTCAGGGACGAGCTGGAGGTGGACCTCTCCCCCGCCGCCATCTTCGAGGCGGTGACGATCGCGGACCTGGCCGCGCTGGTCGAGGCCGGCCGCCGGGAGGAGCCCGCCGACGAGGACGTGATGGCGGAGCTGCTGGCCGAGATCCAGGCCCTGACCCCCGCCGAGGTGGCCGCCGAGCTGGACGGGTGACGCGGCCGCGGCGGCCTACTCCCGCCGGGCCTCCACCACCACGCCCGGCCAGGTCGTCGCGCTCGCCCGCTCCAGGAACTCCAGCGCCGGGCCGTTGCGGCCCGTCTCCCGGTACGGCAGCACCACCCGCTCGCAGCCCCGCTCGACGGCGCGGGCCACCGCGCGGCGCATCAGCTCGTCCTCCACGCCGCGACCCAGGGCCGGGCAGGAGACCAGGAACAGGTCCACCGTGCACGTCCGGTCCGCGAACGCCAGGCCCAGCGCGCCGCCCGTGCCGTAGTCGCCCAGCCGGTCGCGGACGCCGGCGAGCAGGTACTCGCGGCCGGGGTCGGCCAGCTCGCCCGCGATCGCCGCCTCCGAGCGCTCGATCCCCAGGTTGAAGTCGTGCGTCCGCTCGGCCATCTCCGCCAGGTACGAGACCTGGCCGCCGTCGAGCGGGCGGCACGTGACCTCGACCCCGAGGCGCGAGACGAAGTCGTCCAACGAGAGCGACGCCGACCCGTTCCCGTTCCCCGGCGGCTCGGCGGCCGGCGCCGCCGGCACCGGGAGCCGGTCCAGCGCGCCGCTCGCTCGGAGCTGGTCCGCCCAGCCCGCCGGCCTGCCGTCGACCAGGACCGCAAGCGGGCCGCCCAGCCCCTCCCGCAGCGCCGGGTCCGCCGTCACCACGGCGAGCTGCCGTGGCGGCAGGCCGAGGTCGGCGGCGATGCCGGCCACCTGGGCGGCCGGCGCGCGGTCGTCGAACGCCCACGCGTCGGCCAGCTCGTCCGCCAGCTCGGGGGCGATCCACGCCAGCTCGCGCCACACGCGGCCCTCCGACCCCGCGGCCCGGAGGGCCACCGGGACGCCGGACGCGCGCAGGCTCCGGAGCGCCGGCAGCAGCGCCGGCCACGCCTCATCGCCTCCGGGGGCGAGCAGCACGCTGTCCACGTCGAGCGCGACCGCCAGGCAGCCGCCGCCGAAGCGCAGCGCAAGCAGCCTGGCCACCCGGTCGGCCAGGCTCTGGAACACCGCCTCCGCGAACGGGATCCGGGCGAAGCGGAACAGGGACGGGTGGTACGCGCCCGAGCTGCCCGTCTGCCGGACGACGGCCTCCAGGTCGGCGACGCACACGTTCGGCAGGCCGCCCAGCCGGGCGCGCACCGCCTCGCGGGCGGCGGCCGCGACGGCGGGGACGCCCGCCGGGTCGCCGTCGGCGCCGATCCCGTCCCACCCCGGCTCGGGCACCGCGGGCAGCACGAAGACCAGGCAGGCGCGCCAGCGCCGGGCGGCGGCCACCGCCGCGTCCGCCACCGCCAGGAGGTCGCCGGCCTGGTCGGCCAGCTCCTCGAATCGCGGTGAGACGACCACGACGTCGGGCCGCGTCGCCGCCGTCTGGCTCGCCTCGTCCAGGCACTGCTGGACGATCTGGTTGTACGGCCCGATCTCGATCTCGGCCGGGTGCCCCGCCTCCTCCAGCAGCACGCCGAGGTACGGCGCCAGCGGATCGATCGTGTAGCTCGCCAGCAGCGCGACGCGCAGCGCGGACGGCCGCGGCGTCCGGCTGATCTCGCGCCATCGCTTCCGGGTCTCCAGCGCGGACGTGGCCATACCGCCTCCTCAGCTCACCAGCTCACGCAGCCGGTCGGGGTCCTCGAACGTGGACGCGAGCTCACGCAGGAAGCCCACCGCGTCCCGGCCGTTCACGACGCGGTGGTCGTAGGAGATGCCGAGGGGGAAGCGCGAGCGCGCGGCCACCTCGCGCGCCTTCGTGAGGTACAGCTCCTCCTGGACCGCGCAGAGCGAGAGCATGCAGACCTGCGACGGGAACACGATCGGCAGGGCGAGGACCACGTCGCCATCGGTGTGCAGCGAGATCGTGATGTTGCCCCCGGCGAGGTCCTCCTCGCGGAACGAGTCGCGCAGCGCCCGGATCCGGTAGTCCAGCAGGAGGTCGGCGATCTCGGCCGGCGTCAGCGCCGCCGCGCCGCCGACCACGGGGACGTAGAGGCCCTTCCCCACGTCGACCGTGACGCCGACGTTGGCCTCGGCCGCGGTGACCACGGTCCCGTCCTCCCGGTAGGACCCGAAGAACAGCGGGAAGCGGTCGTGCAGGCGCGCGACCGCCGCGACCAGCAGCGCGGGCAGCCCGAGGCCGGTCGCCAGCGCGCCGTCCGCCAGGACCCTGACCGCGGCGTACGCGACCGGGATGGTCCGGTGCGCCTCGCTGACGACGCCCGCGACCGCGCGCTGGCCCCGGGAGAGCGCCACGGCCGGCGCGAGCGACGGCGGCGCGAGGGACGCCATGACCAGCGCCTCCACGTCCTCCCGCCGGATCAGGGTCCGGCCCAGGCCGGCGAGGCGAGCGGGGTCGATCCCGTGCGTGTCGATCAGCTCCTGCGCGGCCCGGGTGATCACCAGCGGCTCCGCCTCGGCCGGCGCCGAGCCGGCGCCGTCCAGGAACCGCCGCCGCTCCTCCTCGCTCGCGAACAGGTGGCCCACCACCGCGCCGAACTCGCACTCCTCGCCGGCCGCCGCCGTTCGCTGGAGGACCCCTCCCTCCTCCGCGACCAGCTCCTGCGTCGCCTTGGACGTCTCGATGACCGCCACCGCCGCCCCCGCGGGCACGACCTGGCCGTCCTCGAACAGCCACTCCATCAGCGTGCAGGCGACGTCGTTCGCGTTGACGGTCGGGACGACGATCTCAGGCATCCAGGGCCTCCCCGACGGCGCGGGTGATGGTCCCGCTCTGCAGGAGGACGTCTCGCTCCAGGTGCGGGGCGGTCGGGATGACGCTGTCGCGCGAGCTGACGAGCAGGACCGGGCGCCGGAGCCGGCCCCACAGGCGGTCGTACACCCGGCGCGCGACCTCCGCGCCCCACGTGCCGCCGGCCGTGCTCTCCTCGGCGACGCACACCAGGCCCGCGCGCTCCAGCACCGGCAGCAGCGGCTCGAGGTCGAGCGGGTACAGCTGCGACGGGACGATCACCTGGCAGCCCAGCTCCAGCTCCACCAGGAGCTCCCGGGCGGCGGCCAGGGCCCGGCGCGCGACCCCGCCCGGCGCGACGATGACGCAGTCGGCCGCGGTGTCGTCCACGAACGCGCGCGCGACTGTCTGGCCAGTGTCGAGGTAGTCGAAGCGGAACAGCTCGTCCACCCGCCCGTCCGCGAGCATGCGCTCGCCATAGAGGCCCTTGTCCTCGAACAGCAGGCACGGCTCGCCGCGCCCGACCAGCCGCTCGAGCAGCGCGACGTTGTCGTGGAACGGCGACACCTCGAACAGCGCCAGGTCCGGGACGCCGACGAAGTGCTTCTGCGGGCACTGGCTGTGCGTCGGCCCGTAGCCCCGGTTGCCGCCCACCGGGCAGCGGACCACCAGGTGCATCGGCAGCCGGCGCCCGTACATCGCGACCGACTTGGCGGCGAAGTTCACGATCTGGTCGAACGCCAGCGTCACGAAGTCGCCGAACATGACCTCGACGATCGCCCGGTCGCCGGCCAGCGCCAGGCCGTTGCCGACGCCGACGATCGCCCCCTCGCTGATCGGCGTCGTGATGACGCGATCCGGGTACCGGGTCGAGAGGCCCCTGGTGACCTTGAACGCGCCGCCGTACGGGTCGAGCACGTCCTCGCCCAGCAGGTACACCCGGGGGTCGTTTTCGAACAGGGTGTGCAGCCCCCGGTTGAGGTTCTCCGCCACGCGTTCGGCCGCCTGCATCAGCGCTCCCACGTCGAGCGCGGTCGCGCCTCGACCTCGCGGACGGCGGCCGCCACGCGCTCGCGCTGCGCCCGGTCGGCGGCGTCGAAGACGAGCGGGAATCGCCCCCGGTACCGCTCGCGCCAGTCGTGCTCGCGCGCCCGGCGCACCGCCGCCTCGTCGCGCGTGTCGTCGCCCTTGCTGTGCGGGCCGAGGCGGTGCGTCTCGAACTCCACGACCAGCGGGTGGGGGCGGCGCCGGGCGTCGGCGATCGGCCCGGCGAGCTCGGCGCGGATGGCGGCGACGTCCGTGCTGGTGACCCGCACGTGGCGGACGCCGAACGCGGCCGCGCGGCCGGCCACGGTGCCCGCCATCTGGAGCCCGGTCGGCGTCGTCTGCGCGATCCCGTTGTGCTCCACCACGACGAGCAGCGGGAGGCGCCACAGGCTGGCCATGTTGAGCGCCTCGTAGACGGCGCCTTCGCCCCACGTCCCGTCGCCGATGAACACCGCGGCGAGCTGGCCGCGGCCGCGGCGCTGCATGTGCAGCGCCATGCCGGCCGCGACCGGCAGGCTCTCGCCCTGCACCCCGGTCGAGAGGTACGTGTCCCGGTACAGGTGCTGGCTGCCGCCGACCCCGGCGCACACCGCCCCCTCCCGGCCCATGATCTCGGCCAGCAGCCCCTCCGGGTCGCCGAACCGGGCCAGGTAGTGGCCGTGGCCGCGGTGGTTGCTGAAGACGAAGTCGTCGTCCCGCAGCAGCGGCCGCAGCGCGACGGGGACGTACTCCTGGCCGAGGCAGGTGTGGGTGGTGCCGTTGAGCTTGCCCTGGGCGAACAGGTCGAGCAGGGTCTCCTCGAAGCGCCGGATCAGCAGCAGCAGGTCCAGGTCCTCCCGGTCCACGTCGAGGGCGACCGCGGGCTCGCCGACCTGGCCCGTCACGGCGGCCATCAGACCGCCACCCCCTTGCGCCGCAGCGTCTCGCGGACGGCCCCCAGCGAGCGCAGGCCGCGGATCTCCTCGTGCGAGAACCCCACCGCGTACTGCTCCTCGAGCGCCACGACCAGCTCGATGTGCTGCTTGCTCGACCAGCCCGTCCGGCCGCCAGGCCCGTCGTCCTCCTCGAGCTGGTCGGGGGAGACGTCGATGACGGTGGCCACCAGTTCCTCGAGCGGGATCATCGGATGCCTCCTCCGGCCGCCTCGGCCGGCGCCGGCGCGGGGTCCGGCGGGTGCGGGGTGATGGACTCGACCCGGCGCACGGCCGGGGTCAGCGCGCTGACGGCGGTGACGGCGACGCCGGCCAGGCCGGACACGACGAAGATCAGCGCCATGCCGCCGCCGGGACCGGGATGGACCAGGCCGCCGAGCGCGCGCGCGAGCGCCCCGCCCGGCCGCATCGCCGGCTCCAGGACGGCGTCGGCCAGCGGGCCCGCGATGGCGAGCGACAGCGGCTGCGTCATGTTCTCGACCAGCTGGCGCGCGGCGAAGACGCGGCCCTGGATCGCCGGCTCGACCCGCTCCTGCCAGATCGACTGGCAGTAGCCGTCGATGAGCGGGATGCACGCCCAGGCGCAGAACCACGCGGCCGCCCACACCGCCAGGGTGTCGCCGAGGCCGAGCAGCACGCGGCCCAGGACGCTGAAGACCAGGATCCCGAGCAGGACCCACGGCATCTTCACGGCGGGCGCCTTCGTCGCCGTCACGGCCAGGCCGCCGGCGATGCCGCCGATCGCGCCGATCGACATCACCGCGCCCAGCTGCACCTGGTCGCCGCCGGTCCGGGCCAGGATCATCGGCGTCAGCACGATCCAGCCCAGGCCGGCCATCAGGTTGATCGCGAACAGCATCGCCTGCAGCCCGCGCAGGCCGGCGTCGCCCCAGATGCGCTGGAACCCGACCAGCGCGCCCCGCCAGCCGGCGGCCGCGCGGGCCCGGGCCGCCGGCGCGGCCGCCGGCACCGCCACGAGGAACACCGTGCCGATCCCGATCGCGTAGGAGGCCACGTCCAGCGCCAGGACGCCCTGCACGCTCACGAACCCGAGCAGCGCCGCGGCCAGCGCCGGCGCGAAGACGCCGGGGATCGAGCGGACCATCGACAGCATCGCGTTGGCCCGGGGGAAGTGCTCCCTGGGCATCATCAGCGAGATGGTGGCCGCGTAGGCCGGCTGCTGGAAGGCGACGAACGCGCCGGTCACGGCGTTCAGCGCGAACAGGTGCCAGACCGAGACCGAGTGGGTCGCGAACAGCGCCAGCGCGACGAGCACCGCCGCCGCGGAGCCCAGGTCGCTCAGGACGATGGTCAGGCGCCGGTTCCAGCGATCGATCAGCGCCCCGGCCAGCGGGCTGCACAGGACGGTCGCCCCGAACGCGAAGAACGTCATCAGCCCGACGTCCGTGGCCCGGTGGGTCTGCTGCCAGACGAAGATGGCGAGCGCGAAGTTCGTCATCCGCGTGCCCAGCACGGACGCGACCTGGCCCAGCCAGATGATCGTGAACGCGGACATCCCCTCGGGCCGGCCGCGACCGTTCATCGCCCCACCTCCAGCATTCGCAGCAGGCGCTCCCGCACCCGCTCCGCCAGTCCCTCCACGGTCGTCCGGCGGTGGAGGTTCCCGCTGTACCGGACGTCGATCCGCAGGCGCCGCCCCGTGACGGACGGCACGAAGTTGACCAGGTACGGCCACACGCCCTCGGCCCCCTCCGTCGGGCCGTACGAGGCCGGCGAGATGGTGAACAGGTCGCCCGCGCCCGGCATGTCGTCGAACCCGTACTCGCCCAGGTAGTTGAAGCTGACCTGCGGGTCGGGCATCGCCGCCAGCCGCTGGCGCGCCGCCGGCTCCTCGCGGACGTAGCGCAGGACGCCGAAGCCGAGGCCGTTGGACGGCACGCCGTCCAGCCGCGACTTCACGGACCGGAGGTCACCCCGATCGAGCCGGACCGGGTAGTAGACCTGGAACCAGCCGACCGTCCGGGAGAGGTCCACGTCCTCGAACAGGTCCTCCCGCCCGTGGCCGGCGAGCATGATCGTGCACGAGTCCCGGCCGGTCCACTCCTGCACCTCGGCGGCCAGCGCGGCGACGAGCAGGTCGCTGGTTCGCACCCGCAGGTCCCGCGCCGCCCGCTCCGCGAGCCGCGCGGTCTGGTCCTCGTCCAGCCAGGTCGTGACGACGTCGATGGAGCCGAACGTGTAGACGCCGCCGGGGTGGTCGATCGGGATCGCCTCGTCCTCGGGCCGGGCCTGTTCCAGCCAGTAGTCCAGCTCCTCGCGCGCGCGGTCCGTCTGCGCGTGCGCGGCCAGGAGGTGCGCCCAGCGCCGGTACGACGTCGTCTTCGGCGGCAGCGCGGGCTCCTCGCCCCGCAGGAGCTGGCGGCAGACGGTCTCCAGGTCCTCGAGGAGGATGGCGCGCGACATCCCGTCCGTCGCCAGGTGGTGGCTGACGAACAGCAGCCGGTCCCGCGCGCCATCGCCCATGGCCAGGTGCAGCGCGCGGCTGACGGGACCGTGGGCCAGGTCGAGCCGCCGCTGCTCGCGGCTGACGATCGCCTCGGCCGCGCGCTCCCGCTCGGTGGCCGGCAGGCCGCTCAGGTCGTGGTGCTCGAACGGGAGCTCCTCGTCGGCGCCGGCGCAGCTCTGCTCCTGCGCCGGCGACAGCCGCACGCGCAGCGCGTCGTGGTGCCGGGCCAGGTGCCGCACCGCCCGCTCCAGCAGCGACGGGTCGATCGGCGCCAGCAGGTCCAGCAGGTAGGGGTGGTTGAAGTGGTCCCGGTCCGGCAGCCGGGCCGCCACCCGCTCCAGCCACCAGCGCTGCGGAGGCGTCAGCGGCATCGTCCCGACGACCGCGCTCTGCTCGGCCACGACGCCACGCCGCTCGACGCCGGCCAGGTCCGCGATGCGGGGGCGGGCCACGAGGTCGCGCGGCGTCAGCGCGATCCCGGCCCGGCTCGCCCGCGAGACCACCTGGATGGCCAGCATGGAGTCGCCGCCCAGCTCGAAGAAGTCGTCCTCCACGCCGACCCGGTCCACGTGCAGCGTCGCGGCCCAGATCTCGGCCAGCGCCCGCTCCCGCTCGGTCCGAGCGGCGACGAACGCGGTGGAGCCCCGCGGCCCGCTCGCGCCGGCCATGAGGCGGCCGAGGGAGGCGGCGCCGGTCACCGTCTCCGCGACCTCGCGCAGGACGCCGGCCCTGGCCGCGGCGCCGTCCCCGCCGGCGGCGGGCCGCCGGGGCAGGTCGTCGAGCGCCCACAGGTTCTGGAGGACGCGCGCCACCCCGGCGTCGTCCGCCGGCAGCGTGACGGCCAGCGCCTCCGGGTGCCGCGCCGACACCCGGGCGCACACCGCGGGGTCGGCGTCCAGGACCACGCAGCCCGCCAGCTCCAGCTCGTTCGCTCCGGCCAGGTCCTCCAGCAGGTCGGGCAGGTCGCCGCCCGCCCGCCGCGCCGCCGCCCGCTCCCAGCGGAGCAGCAGCTCCGGGTGGGCGTCGAGGGCCTCCCGAACCTCCTCTGGCCGCGCGCTCGTGCCGAGCGCCAGCCGCCGGCCGCCGCGCACCTGGTCGCGCAGGAACCGCGCCAGGCGCAGGTGCCGCGCCTCGACCACGACCCGGCCGCCGTCGCCGGCGCGGTACAGGAGGCGGGCCGGGTCGAGGACGATCCACGGGCGGGGCGCCGTCCAGCTCGACAGCGCCCGCCGCGCCAGAACGGTCCCCAGGACCCGGTAGTAGTCGGGCGTGTACGGGATGTGGCCCAGCTCCTCGGCCCGGGCGTCGTCGCTGACGCCGGCCTCGTGGCCCTGGCCCATCCGGGCCGCGCGCACGACGGTCACCCGCGGCAGGTCCGCGCAGCCGCGCACGAGCCGCTCCTCCATCCGCGCGCACAGCGACGCCCACGGCTCGTTCGCGAAGGTCGCGGAGCCCGGGCAGACGCCCACCAGCAGCTCCGTGTCCGGGTTGCGTTCGGCGAAGCCGCGCAGCGCCACCAGCAGCTCGTGCAGGTTCTCCTCGAACCGGCCGACCGCCTCGCGCGGCCGGGACGCCTCCTCCGCCGTACGGAAGCGCAGCCAGTCCTCCCAGCGGAGCAGGACGACCGCCAGCCCGTCGCCCTCGCCGGCGCCGGCGAGCAGGCTGGCCGGGTCGAGCAGCTGCTGGACCACCTGGTTGTACGGCGCGAACGCCACGTGCGCGGGCAGGCCCAGCCGGCGCAGCCAGAACTCGAGGGAGCCGCCGAGGGGATCGGCGGTGAAGCTCGCCGCCACGACGACGGGCCGCGCCGCGGCGGCCACCAGGGACGGGTCCACCGGCAGCTCGCCGACCGGCGCGTCGGGGTCGCCCACGGCCGCCCGCAGCACCGCCTCGTAGGCGTCCAGGATGCGGCCGGCCGTCTCCGCCCCGAACACGTCCGTGTTGTGCTCGAGCGAGCAGCGCAGCCGGTCGCCCTCCCACGCCGCGGTCAGGAAGAGGTCGAAGTCCGTGCCCTCGCGGGGCACGTCGTCGGAGACGACCTCCACGCCCGCCAGCGCCGGTCGCTGCTCCGACTCCTCCAGGAAGCTGAAGAGGCTCTGGAAGATCGGGTGGTGGGCCGGGTCCCGAGCCGGGCGCACGGCCTCCACGATCTCGGCGAACGGGGCGCCCCCGTGCTCGAACGCCTCGGCCAGCAGCTCGTGGACCCGGCGCACGTGCGCGCGGAACGAGGACGGGCCGGCGACCTCGACGCGGAACGGCATGATGTCGGCGAAGTAGCCGATCACCGCCTCCAGCTCGGGCCGGGGCCGGCCCGAGGTCGGCGTGCCGAGCAGGATCTGGTCCTCGCCGGAGCAGCGGTGGAGGAGGGCCGCGAAGGCCGCCAGCAGCGTCGCGTACGGGGTGGTGGCCTCGCCCGACGCCAGCTCGCGCACCGCGTTCGCCAGCTCGGCGGACAGGAGGCGGGTGACGCGGGCCCCGCGGTGCGACTGCACCGCCGGGCGCGGCCCGTCCCAGCGCAGCCGCAGCAGCGGTGGCGCGTCACGCAGCCGGTCCGTCCAGTAGCGCAGGTCGCGGTCGTGGGCCCGCTCGCGCTGCCACGCGGCGTAGTCGGCGTACTGCAGCGCGACCTCCGGCAGCGGCGACGGCCGGCCGCCGGCGAACGCCTCGTACAGCGTCTCCAGCTCGCGGAACAGCAGCCCGCACGACCAGTTGTCGCAGACGATATGGTGCATCCCGATCAGCAGCCGGTGCTCGTCAGGACCGGTCCGCACCAGGGCGGCGCGGAGCAGCGGGCCCCGGCCGAGGTCGAACGGCGCGACGGCCTGCTCGTCGATCCAGCGCCGGGCGGCGCCGTCGGCGAGCCCGGGCGGCTCCAGCCAGACGGCCGCGTCCTCGTGGACGACCGGCTCGGGCCGGCCGTCGCGCTCGGCGAACGTGGTGCGCAGGACATCGTGCCGGCGGACCACCTCGGCCAGCGCGCGCCGGAGCGCGGCCTCGTCGAGCGGGCCCCGGACCTGGCCGGCGAACGTCATGTTGTGGCGGATCGAGCGGCCGTCGAGCTGCGCGAGCGCCCACAGCCGCTCCTGGGCGGAGGACGCGGGCGGCGGGCGGTCCCGAGGCGCCCGGGTCACCGGCGGGAGCAGCTCGGCGTCCTCCGGCTCGCCCGGCTCGCCGCTCAGCAGGGCCGCGACGCGCTCGATCGTCGGGCGCCGGAAGAACTCGTGGAGCGGGATCCGCCGCCCGAACTCGGCCTGGATGCCGTGGAGCAGGCGGGTGGCCAGCAGCGAGTGGCCGCCCAGCGCGAAGAAGCTGGCGGTGACGCTGACGGTCTCCAGCCCGAGGACGTCCGCCCAGAGCGCCGCCAGCCGCCGCTCCGTCTCGCCGCGCGGCGCCACGCCGGGCTCGGGCTCCCGGACGTCGCGCCCCGGCCCCACACGCGCCGCGTCCGCCAGGTGCGTGGCCGGCCGGCGGTCGGGGTCGGCGACCATGTCGCCCAGCACCGCCAGGAGCCGGTCGGCCGCCCGCGCGATCGTGTCCGCGATGTAGAGGTCGGCGTCGTAGCGGATCGAGCCGTGCAGCTCGCCGGCCCCGTGCGTCAGGGTCAGGAAGAGGTCGAAGTCCGAGGCATCGCCCTCGAGCCGCACCGGCGTGAACGACGTCCCGCCCGCGGCGGCCACCTCGTCGCCGGCCCCGACGTAGTTGACCATGACCTGGAACAGCGGGTTGTGGCCGGAGTCCCGCGGCGGCGCGACGGCCTCCACGACGCTGGCGTACGGGGCCTCCTGGTGGCGGTACGCGTCCCGGATCACCTCGCCGGCGCGCCCGACCAGCTCGCGATGGGTCGGGTCCCCGCTCAGGTCGAGGCGGAGCACCAGCGTGTTGGCGAAGCAGCCGATCATCGGCTCCAGCTCGCGGCGGGTGCGGGCCGCGACGGGCGTCCCGACGACGACGTCGTGCTGGCCGGCCGCGTCGGCCAGCACGAGCGCCGCCGCCGCCAGGACGGGCGCGAACGCGGTCACGCCGTGCTGCCGGCTCAGGGCCGCCAGCCCGTCCACCAGCGCCGCCGGCACGGAGAACCGGTGATGGCCGCCGCGGTGGGCCGGCCGGGGGGGCCGCGGCCGGTCGGCGGGCAGCGTCGAGAGGACGGGGGCGCCGGCGAGGCGGTCCCGCCAGTGGGCCAGGTGCGCCTCCATGGCCTCGCCCTGGAGGTGCTCGCGCTCCCACCAGGCGTAGTCGCCGAACTGGACCGGCAGCGCCGCGAGCGGCGTCCCCTCGTACAGCGCGGCCAGGTCGTTGGCGAAGACGGTCGCCGACCAGCCGTCGAAGACGGCGTGGTGCACGTTGACGAGCAGCAGGTGCTCGTCGTCGCCGGTGGCGAGCAGCCGGACGGCCAGCAGCGGCCCGCGCGCCAGGTCGAACCCGATCCGGGCGTGCTCGGCGGCGTGGCGGTCCACTGCGGCCGGGCGCTCGCCGGGCGGGAGCGGCCGGAGGTCGATCTCCGGCAGGTCGACCTCCGGGGGCGGCCCCACCCGCTGGCGCGGCTGCCCGTCCTCCAGGACCAGCACGGTGCGGAGCGACTCGTGACGGGCGACCAGCAGGTCGAGGGCGCGCCGCAGCCGCTCCCGGTCGAGCGGACCGGCGACGCGCAGGCCGAAGGCGACGTTGAACGCCGGGCTGCCCGGCTGGAGCTGGTCCAGGAACCAGAGGCGCTCCTGGGCGTGGGACAGCGGCGCCAGGCCGTCGGGGTCGGGCCGCGGACGGAGCTCGGCGGCCTGGCGCCGCTCGCGCAGGCGGCGGAGCAGCCGCCGCTGCTGCTCGGGCGCGAGCCGCCGCAGCTCGTCGGCCACGTCGGTGTTCACGTGGCGGCAGTCTGGGCCCGGCCGCCGCCCCCGGGAGGCAGGTCCGGAGGCGGAATGGGAGGCGGAAGTGCGGGCCTCGGCGGCGATGG
>Ga0070717_10000309_pt1 | contig 32100 bp, 22 predicted proteins | sample LARL113metaG_FD_71366 | JGI IMG/M metagenome (GOLD analysis project Ga0070717, IMG submission 71366) | Corn, switchgrass and miscanthus rhizosphere microbial communities from Kellogg Biological Station, Michigan, USA - LAR L11-3 metaG | ecosystem: Host-associated > Plants > Roots > Rhizosphere ...
CTGGCCACCCTCAAGCTGTACCTGATCCTCGCTGGAAGATCCCGCCCTCCGCGTGGGCAACCGTGCTCCAGCGGGTTGAGCAGGGAGAACCGCTCCGTCACATTGCACGTGATTACGGTGTGTCATATGAGGCTGTCCGGCGAGTGCTACGTGCCGCGCGTCGCGGCTAAGGGTGACATGCGGGCATGGATCCGCCACGTCGCCAGGATAGTAGGCAGCGTCTACATGGGTAGGCGACGGACGAAGTAGTCCGTCGTGTGCTTCAGTTCCATCTTCACACGACAAGTGTATCGTGGGAGGGCAGACCCATCACAGGAAGCACCTGGCTCGGGAACGGAAGCCAGGCGGAAAGCAAGGTGCACCTCACGGCGCGCCCAAGTATACTACTGCTGCTGATAAGGAAGCCCGTCGTGTTTGATTCCTGGTTCACAAATGGATGTTGCAAGTTGAGTAACCAGCACAACGGAATACCGCCCCAATGGTACACAGCAGCATAGCAGGCGAAGGCTGGTCACACCTGGGCAAAAGGCGGATTGCATTTGGGAAACAGACGGAAAAGCTGCAGTGATCTAGCCTGCTAGGTCCGTCGGTAAAATATACAACGTTAAGCTCTCAACTGGCCTGGCGAGCCAATTGAGAGTTTAAAAAACCTCGCCTGGATTTCACCATACCTCTATCTCTCATTCCGGCGCTCGTTTTCCAGGCAGAGAACAGCAGCTTTCTTTTTCGGGGCAAGCACCGTCCATCATCCTCAGTACTCATGTCCGCAGTTCTGCACCTGTTGCGAGCGCCCGCTCTACTTGCTCCGCATAGAGCCGCTCGCCCAGCCGGTTGAGGATCGCCAGCGCCCCCTCCAGCCACTCGTGGGCTCGTTCTGGCTCGGTCTTTGCCTGGTGCAGCAGCCCATAGACGTAGAGCGCTTTGGCTTCCCCATAGGGAAAAGGCATCGAACGGCTCACCTGGAGTGCCTCTTCCAGGCTCTGCTCAGCAGCTTGCCACTGCTTCTGCTGCATGGCCAGCAGCGCCCGTATGCGTAACCCATCCGTCAAGCCTCGCTGGCTCTGAGTACTTCTGGCAAGAGTAATCCCCTGCTCAATGAGCGTGGCCGCCTTCTCTGGGTCGGACTGTAGCGCGGCCCAGCCCATGCCGATCAACACATAGTCTGTGAAGATGTTTGCTTCCTCCAGCAGCGGCTCCAGGCGTGCCGACGCCGCTGCCGCGTCTCCACGCACGAGTTCACATTCGCTCAGAATAATCACGATCCATTGCTCAATAAATGGATGCTCAATCAGACGATGGGCTTCCTCCAGATCGTGTGCACCTCCGCCTTGCCCTCGAAAGAGCTTCACCGCGCCGAGTCCAATCAGCACCTGCGCTAATACCCAGGCATTGGTGGCCTGATCCAGCAAGGAACGCGCCAGTTCAAGATGCGCCAGGGACTGATTCCAATCTCCGTCCGCCCAGGCCTGCAGCGCCAGGAGATTGAGCATCTCTGGGAGCAGCTGCGGATTCTCGATCTGCGGGGTACTCACCTGGGCCTTGGCGGCATAGTTCTGCACGTCTGAAACTTGCCGCAGGGACAACGCGGCCTCCAGCCAGGCGATGGCCTCGTCCTTGCGGTCGAGATAGGCCAGCGCCAGCCCATAGGACGCCTTCGCGCGCGCCAGCAGCTGGGTATCCTGGGCCTGCTGGGCATAGACGCCGGCACGCTCAGCTGCCGCTAGCTGCTCGCTGTAGCGCTCGCTACGCTGGAAGAGTTGCGCCAGCGCATCATAGAGATATGCCAGGCTCAGGGCGGAAAGGGTCTCGGGAATGGCTCCTTCCAAGAGGGGTTGCACACGCGCAATGCCCTCAACGAAGCTGCCGCACAGGGCATGGGCCAGGCCAATGTGCGCGGTCGCTCGCGCCATCCCCTCTCGATCAGCCCTGGCCTGATAGCCTGTCACAGCCTGCTCCAACATCTCCAGCGCCTGCTCATAGCGGGTCGCAGTCAGCAGCACGACGCCCAGGCGTTCGCGCGCCACAGCCGCTTCCGCCCGCCGTCCCAGCGTCTCCAGCCGTTCGATCAGTTGCTGGTAATAGCCTTGCGCCTCACTGTGAGCATAGCGGGCCTGAGCACGGTCTGCCGCACGCTCCAGGTAGCGGATCGCTTGTTCCGCCTTCCCAGCGCGGCTATAGTGGTAGGCCAGTTGCTCAACAGGCGCCTCACCCAGTTCCTGCTCCAACGCCTCAGCCACCTGCTGATGCAAGCTGGCCCGCCGCGCCGCGCTCAAGTCGGCCAGCACGACCTCGCGTATCAGATCATGCGGGAACTGATAGTCTTCCTCTCCCGCTTCCACCAGCAGCCGCGCCTGTCCAGTGACCTCGAGCGCCTCGATCACGCTGCGGCGTTCCTGTCCCAGCGCTCTGGCGACCTTCAGTAACAGCCAGCGCGGCACGCTGCGCCCCACAATGGCCGCTGTCCCCAGCACTTCCCGTGCCGCGGGAGACGCCAGCGCGATACGCTGGCGGATGCTCTCGGCGACATGCCAGGGCACCTCCTCCAGGACCCCCATCCGCAACGCCTGCGCACAACTCACCAGAAAAAAGGGTACGCCACCCGTTCGTGCCACCACCTGCTCGCGCACGGCGCTTGCCACTCCCTCGTCTGCTCCCAGAACACGGTGGAGTAAGACGTGGGCCGATTGGCGATTGAGTGGTCCTAGCTGAAGCTGCGTTACCTGCAAGCTCGCGGCCAGGTCGGCCAGCAGCATGCCAAGCGGGTCTGACGGGCGAACCTCGGTGCTGCGATACGCCCCGATCACGCGCAGCGTTCGCTCTCCAGGGGAGCGCAGCAAACTGGCGAGCAAGTCCAGCGCGTCTGCTCCTGCCCATTGGAGGTCATCGAGGAGCAACACCACCCCCGCTGGTCCAGCACTATTAGCAAGGAAGCGCCTGACGGCAGCAAACAGCAAGCGCCGTTCCTGCTCAGGCGGCAGCGTCCAGGAGGGCACTGGAACGAGCGTCGTGTCCGCCAGTTCCGGCAAGAGCCGCACCAGCCAGGCACAGCCATCCAACTGGGTGCGCAGACGTGCTGGCGAGGAACGGTGGAGAGCGCCTTCCAACGCTTCCAGCAGCGGAGCATACGGCTCCTGCCCACTGCGGCGGAGGCACCCCCCTTCTAGCACCGTCCAGCCCTGTACCCTGGCCCGTTGGCTTGCTTCAGCCAGCAGCTGGGTCTTGCCAATCCCTGGCTCGCCTGCGAGCAGCAAGCAAGGTGGTCCTTCACACGCGAGATGGTGCTCTAGTCGAGCCAGTTCCTGCTCTCGTCCGATTAGGGGCAACATGATTTCCCTGGCAGTGGGCAGGAGATGGGCGCTTTCAGCAGCGGGAGCCGACCCCAGCCGACGCGCGGTAGCGTGGAGCAGGGCACGCTCGGCAGACGTCAGGCCGAGCGCGTCGGCCAGCAGGTCGATCGTCTCCTGGCGCGGCGCCCGTCGGGTGCCGCGTTCCAGAGCACTGATGGCCTCCCGACTCAGGTGGGCCCGCTCGGCCAACTCTTCCTGGCTGAGCCCTGCGGCCAGCCGATGGCGCCGGAGCAATCCGGCAACTGTTACCGATGGGAGCGTACTCATCGCACCTTGCCCTCCTCCGACCAGGCGGGTCGGGAACCGGCCGTCCCCAAAATAAACGGTTGTGGCTATTTTAGCACACGAGTGTAGAGGTGCCAAGCCATTGTACGCATGAGTGTGCGCATGAGTGTACGCTTTGTCCCTGGTGCGTATGCAGTGTCTCTGGCAAACTCATCCTGAACAGTGTTCATAGAGGGAGGACCAGGATCCATACAAAAGAGGTCAGAACGTATCTTTGTTCTAGAAATTTATCCGGGGAACAGCATGCGGAGGCTGATGCTATCTCGATTTTTGTAATGATGTGCAGCGAGAAGGCCTTAAACTTAGTCCAGGCGTAGCTCCCGGGCTTTTCCGCTATGCGCCAATACGCAACATTTGGTATGGCATCGTCAGGCTCGTAGATGAACAACACAAACTGTGTCCACAAGTAGAGGCAGACTTCTGGAGCCCAATTCTCTGCCAAAAACGTCAATCAAAAATACTTAGTTTTAGGTTGAGCACTTCCTAACGAACAATCCGTTTCTTAGCTCGAAGATACTGATAGAGAGACACTATTCCTGTTTCTGGCAACCGATTGTCCATGTCAAGGTACAGCATGACCTACAGAAGGAGGCTTTCTTATGCCAGTCCAACCAACCTATCCAGGCGTCTACATTGAAGAAATTCCCAGTGGTGTCCGCACGATTACTGGAGTAGCGACGTCAATAGCTGTTTTCATAGGGCGGACCACACGAGGCCCAATCGGTAAACCTATCCGGTGCTTAAGTTACACCGACTTCCTGCGAACATTCTCTACTGATACAAGCTTTAGCGACCTCCCCTGCAATGTAAAACTCTTCTTCGATAATGGCGGCTCGCAGTGCTACGTGATGCGTATTGCGAATAACGCTACTGCCGCAAGTGTGACACTCGAAGCACCAAATGAACACACCGAAGTACTCATCCTCAGGGGGAAAGATGCTGGGGTAATTGGGAAGAAAATCCGTGCTGCAATCACCTATAATGGTGCGCAGCCAGAGTCAACCTTTAACATTGAGCTTTTCCGTTGGGAAACCAATAACGCAGGACAGCTCGTCCAGCAAAACCAGGAACTCTGGCGGAACCTCTCGATGGACCCACGTTCTCCCCGCTATGCGCCGACCTTCCTGACTCAGAATTCCCAACTTGTGGACGCTATTCCTCCCGATCCCCTACCTCCCCCTGCCGGTCCTGGTTACTCACAGTCGGGACGACCAGTTACATATCAAAATGCGGACGAGTTCCGGACTGCCTGGAATCATATTATCACTCCTACCGCCAACCGTTTTCAAATCAGTGTTGCTGGAGATCCCTATGTTGAGGTGAACCTGGGGACGATTGATTTGAACGGTGATAATGATCTTAATGTGTTGCAGGGTAATCTGAAATCAACTCTTGAGCGAAAGATCAAAGCTGCATTTCCGATGGAAAGAAGTGTAGAGGTAAGTTTAATACAGGTACCTTCGATTGCTGAAAATCAGTCTACACAACTGCTGCGAATTGCATCTGATGATGGTGATGTAATCATACTCCCGGCAACAACCAACGATCTGGCAGTACCTCTTATGCTGGGGACCGACCAGGGGGGGCTCGAAGTAGGACGCTACGCCTCACTGCGTCCTGCACCCACTGGGATCACCTTCTCAAATCTCACACATTATATCGACTTTGCAGGAGTTCGACAGAACGCTTTCAACACGATTATCATCGATGGGACGCGAATTGACCTGCAAAATAGGCTTCAAACAGCGAGAGATCCCAACAATGAGCAAATGTTCAATGATGATCAGCCCCCGGCACGTTCTCGCAATGGCGGTAACGATGGCGTACGTCAGAAATGGGGATTTATCCAGCAAGCGATTAATGATTATGCAAATGGGCATCCAGACTTTCATTGGCGTGCAGAGCTATGGGGATCGCGACTCGCACTCATTCCAACAAGTGGTGAAGACAGGACTATTGGTACGATTGGGACAGAAGCTAATGATATTAGCCCGGATTTTACGAACAATGTACGCTATTACAGCTTTGGTGATGAAGTAGTGGGATATCAGGGACCTGGGCGTACACCTGCTTCAGATGGCGTTGTACCACGCCTATCGGACTACCGCGATGCCTTTGAAGTGATCAGGAAAGAAGTAGACCTGTTCAATTTACTGGTTTTGCCGGCAGACGTCGAGTACTCTACACAAATGAAGACATATCTTTATGCACAGGCAAGTATCTTCTGCCAGGAACGGCGTGCGTTCCTTCTGATGGATGCTCCGGCGGAGTGGCAAGATGTGCAAACAGCCACCAATGGCATAAGCAGTCTACGTATCGGCTTGGTCAAGGATCATAGTGCTATCTTCTATCCACGTGTATTCGTAAATAAGGACGGCCTTAAAGTGCCTGTTGGAGCCAGTGGCGCAATTGCTGGTCTGATGGGTCGCATCGATAGCAGTCGCGGCGTCTGGAAGGCCCCTGCTGGAATCGAAGCGGACCTGCGTGGCATCATTGGACTGGAGAAAAAGGTTTCCGATCAGGAGAATGGAGTCCTAAACCAGCGAGCTATTAACACTCTACGAGTCTTTCCAAGTGGGATCGTGAACTGGGGTGCACGGACTATGGATGGTGACGATGACCTAGGAAGCGAGTGGAAGTACATCCCTGTCCGCCGCCTGGCCCTCTACATCGAAGAGAGTCTCTATCGCAGCACTCAATGGGTTGTCTTTGAACCCAACGATGAGCTCCTCTGGGCGCAGATCCGCCTGAACGTAGGGTCTTTCATGCAAAACCTGTTCCGCCAGGGAGCATTTCAAGGGAAAACACCACGCGAAGCCTATCTTGTTAAGTGCGATAAAGAGACAACCACGCAGAACGACATCGATCTGGGCATCGTCAATATTCTGGTGGGCTTTGCACCTCTGAAACCAGCCGAGTTCGTGTTTATTCAAATCCAGCAGTTAGCAGCTCAGACTGCGGTATAAGGAGAAAGTGTACTATGGCTGAATTCAGTGTCAATCCGACACGCTTTGATCCCTATAAAAACTTTAAGTTTCGCGTCAAGTGGGATGGCCACTACGTCGCTGGAGTCAGCAAGGTCAGCGGCTTGAAGCGCACGACCGAGGTGGTCAAGCACCGCGAGGGTGGCGACCCCAGTACCAGCCGCAAATCCCCAGGACGTACCGAGTACGAGGCCATTACGCTGGAGCGAGGCATCACTCATGACACTGACTTCGAAGTCTGGGCCAACAAAGTTTGGAACTTTGGCACAGGTCTGGGCGCGGAGGTTTCGCTCAAAGATTTCCGCAAGGATATCATTATCGACTTTTATAACGAAGCCGGTCAGCTTGCTCTGTCCTACCATGTCTATCGCTGCTGGGTCTCGGAATATCAGGCCTTGCCCGATCTCGATGCCAATGCTAATGCGGTGGCGATCCAGCATATCAAGCTGGAAAACGAGGGCTGGACGCGCGATACCAGTGTACCTGAGCCGACAGAACAATCTCTGGATGTACAGTAGGGATAGGCGCTCATGCGTGCTTTAACGGCACAAGATATCTTGCTCATTTGGGAACTAGCCTTGCAGCAGCACCCTGTTGAGCGGGCTATAACGATTCTCGATGTTGCTTACACACAATCACCAATAGGCGTGCTGGCAAGTCTGAGTATAGGCCGGCGCAATGCGTACTTGCTAGCTGCGCGTACACAGACGTTCGGGGCAAATCTGTCCTGTGTCGCCGATTGTCCGGCCTGCCAGGAACGATTGGAGTATACGCTCGACATATCTGCGATGCAGGCGATGGCAGGCACTGAGGTAATAAATCAGGAGTATCTACAGGCCATCCAGGGATACGAATTGCGCTTTCGCCTGCCCAACAGCCTGGACCTCGCCGCGATAGCTGTCTGCCAGGATGTCGCTGCTGCTCGGAAACTCCTGGTGCAGCGCTGCGTTGTGCAAGCATGCAGCGAAGGAGAAGAGGTGGCCATGGAGGCGCTGCCAGATACGCTTGTCAGCGAGCTAGCTGTAGAGATGACCCGGCATGACGCCCTGGCCGAGATGCTGATCGACCTCACCTGCCCGCAGTGTCACCATGGCTGGCAGGTTGTGCTGGACATTGGCGCATTTTTCTGGGGCGAAATTTGCGCGGAGGCGAAACGATTGTTGCGCGAGGTTCATACGTTGGCTCAGGCCTATGGGTGGTGCGAGGTCGATATCTTGTCGATGAGTGCTGCCAGGCGGCAGTCTTATTTAGAGATGGTGAGTTGATGACTGATTTTCTGACCAGGCTTGCCGAACAAACGCTGGGGACAGTCCCGGTGGCTCAACCCTCCATAGCTCCTATGTTTGCTCCTGGGCCAACATTGGGTGGAAATAAGGTGACCACCTACGGCGAGGATGATATGCCGGCAGGTGAGTCGGAGCCTGAGCAGGCCAAATCAGTGCGAGATAGCCTTGAGCGTGCCCTGCAGCGCGAACCGGATTTTCAACCTCCTGTGTCGCGCTCATCCGTGCAATCTCGCGTTCCGACAAAGAATGAGCTTCTATTAGCGCGTAGCAGGCATGAAGCGAACCCCTTCGTCAGCCCAACAACTGTTTCCATAGCCGAAGCGCAAACTGGAACGCATCGTACGCATCTACTACCCAGTCGTGCCAGCGTTTTGCCCGCAACAGAGGAGGCACTTGCTGGTAAAGATCAAGCCGATTCTTTGCCGGCTTCGGCATCCCGGCTGAAATCGAGCGAAACAGGGGACACATCTCATGTGATCCACATGGTACAGCCAGTCCTATCGTCAATTTCGAGGAATGTGCCTGCCGCTTCATTAGAGGTGCCCCGGATATCTGCACCGACTATTCGCGTCACTATCGGACGCCTCGAGGTACGCGCCATTATGCCCTCTGACACGCGTATCCTTCCTACACCTCAGCGTCCCAAACCGAGACTCTCTCTGGATGATTACCTGAAGCAGCGTCATGGAGGTCAAAGATGAGTAGTGCACTGGCAATTGCAGCCGTTACTGCTGTCCTCAGGAATCAGTTGATCTACATCTCCAGACTGGACCAATGGGGGACAGATATCGTTGGCGAAATCACTATCTCTGCCTTGCCCCCGGATCGTATTTCCACAGAAGCAGAACAAGAAAACCGGATCAACCTGTTCATGTATCACGTCACGCCGAACGCGGGCTGGCGCAATGTTGGCCTGCCCTCTCGCGATAGCAATGGTCAGAGTGTCAGCAACCCACCGCTTGCCCTCGATCTTCACTACCTGCTGACAGCCTATTCAAGCCAGGAGCTTTACGCCGAAATGTTGCTCGGCTATGCCATGCAGGTGTTTCATGAAATGGCTATCCTTCCTCGTGATATCATCCGCAAGCGACTCAACGAATTGCTTCCTGGTCTGGGCGTCGTGGTGAACTCCGAGCTAGCAGAACAGGTGGAGCAGATCAAGATAAGCCCGCAGGTCTTCGGTACGGAAGAGTTATCGAGGTTCTGGACGGCGCTACAGACGCATTATCGCCCAACAGTAGCCTACCAGGTATCGGTCGTGCTGATTGAGAGTAAGCTTCCTTCCCGCTCTGCGCTGCCTGTGCGCACACCTCACTGGCTCGTCAAGCCTTTCAGTCGTCCTGTTATTGAGAGCGTTTCCCCACAGATCATTGGGGCGGGGGAAGCACTGACGATCCAGGGCCAGAATCTCAGCGGTGATATTGTGAAGGTAAAGTTTAGTTCCCTACCCGATCCCGTCGATGCTACTATAGTGAGCGATACACAAATAAGTGTCGTTCCTCCTCCGGGGTTATTCGCAGGCGTCAATACCGTGCAGGTCATTCACCCGCTTGATTTTGGCACGGGTTCACCTTCAGAGCCGCATCGCGGGTTTGAGTCAAATGTGGCGGCCTTTCTCTTGAGGCCGCGTATCGACACGGAGCTGCCTGACATGCCGCGTATGCAGGTTCAGCAGCACACGACCCTCACGCTAGCCGTGACCCCGGCGGTTGGCCGCTCTCAGCAGGCGACACTGCTGCTCAATGATCTGGCTATAGCTGCAGGCCTTGTTCCACGTCCAGATCCCACGCGGAGCCTCGACTTTCCCATTCCCGCCGATTTTCCGCCCGGCATCTATCTCGTTCGCTTGCGCGTCGATGGGGCGGAGAGTCCTTTGTTAGTGGACAATGACCGGGCAAGTCCAACTTATAATCAGTATATTGGCCCGAAGATAAAGATTGTGGGAGGGTAGCGAGAGCCGATGAAAAGCATAGTAGTCGATAACTGGTACGAGGCCAACCAGCGCTACCTCTCAGCAGCGGTGGCGATAGTCAGTCAGCGCTTAGAGCAGCACATCGAGCGTCTGCAGGGGCATTCTGAAGGCGACACGCCAGAAAGCGACCCGCAGCAGGCCCTGCAAGAAGCCAGCGTTGCGATGCCTGCTCCCCCGGCACTGGAGACGCTCTGCAGGGCGTTCGGGTTTTCGCCTTTTGAACGAGATATTGTGCTTCTATGCGCGGGCGTAGAACTGAACTCTCGTTTTGCTTCGCTCTGCGCCGCCGCTCAGAATGCTCCGGCACGTCCCTATCCAACATTCAGTCTCGCGTTAGCTGTCCTGCCCGACGCTCATTGGAGCGCACTTCCGTCCGATGCGCCGTTGCGTCGCTGGCGTCTGATCGAGGTTGGTCCCGGTACTCCGATCACACTGAGCCCACTGCATATTGACGAACGCATCCTGCACTATCTTACAGGCACACAACTGCTGGATGAGCGTCTGTTTGGTATAGTTGAACCCCTGGAGATAGCAGGCGAACTGGTGCCTTCGCATCGCATTCTGGCGGAACACCTCGTTGTGCTATGGTCGCAAGCCGGGGATGCTATGCCGGTTGTGCAGCTATGTGGAAACGAGACGGCTGCCAAACAAATCATTGCCGTAGCAGCCTGCAAAAGTATGGCACTCAATGCATATAGGTTGTCAGCCTATGCACTGCCAACGGACCCGGCTGAGCTTGATGCCTTGATTCGCCTCTGGAAGCGCGAGGCTATATTGAACGGGAACGCGCTCCTGCTCGATTGCGACGACATGGACCTTGCTGATGCCGCCCGCCTGAATGCAGTGACACAGCTGGTCGAACGCATGAATGGTGCGCTTATTGTGAGCAGCCGCGAGCGAAGGCTCCGCCTGCAGCGCCCGGCTGTTACCTTCGAGGTGCGCAAACCAACGGTGAGCGAGCAGCAGGCTATCTGGAGTAATGTCCTGGGTGAGGGCGCCCATACCTTGAATGGCCGGGTAGAGGGACTGGTGGCGCAGTTCAATCTGAATCCTGTTGCGATCCAATCCAGCGTCACTGAAGCCCTGATGGGTATGAACCGGGATGAGAAAAACGAAGACCTTGCCCGGATCATCTGGGATGCGTGCCGTGCACAGGCGCGGGTACACCTGGATGACCTCGCGCAACGCATCGACTGTGTTGCGAGCTGGGATGACCTGGTCCTGCCCGAGCAGCAAATGCAGACGCTGCGCGAAATTGCGGTACATGTAAAACAGCGGGCAACGGTGTATGAAACCTGGGGCTTTGCAGCCAAAAGCAGGCGTGGCCTGGGCATAAGCGCTCTGTTCACAGGCCCCAGCGGCACCGGAAAGACGATGGCGGCCGAGGTACTGGCTAACCAATTGCGGCTGGACCTGTATCATATCGACCTGAGTTCGGTGGTCAGCAAATACATTGGGGAGACCGAGAAGAACCTGCGGCGCATCTTCGATGCCGCAGAAGCGGGTGGGGCAGTGCTGCTGTTCGACGAGGCCGATGCCCTGTTTGGAAAACGCAGCGAGGTGAAAGACAGCCACGACCGCTACGCTAACATCGAGGTAAGCTACCTTCTCCAACGCATGGAGGCCTATCTCGGCCTAGCAATCCTGACCACTAATATGAAAAATGCGCTAGATACGGCCTTTCTACGTCGCATCCACTTTATCGTGCAGTTTCCTTTCCCTGACGCGGCACAACGCGCCGAGATCTGGAGGCGCATCTTCCCAGCGGCGACACCTATCCAGGATCTGGACATAGCTCGCCTATCCCGGCTCAACGTGGCAGGCGGCAACATTCGCAATATCGCAATGAACGCGGCCTTTTTAGCAGCGGACGCAGGTGAGCCGGTGCAGATGAAGCACCTGCTGCGAGCGACGCGCAGTGAATACGCCAAACTGGAGAAACCGCTCAGCGGAGCGGAGATCGGAGACTGGTCATGACCCGATCAAACATTGAAGTGCACATTGAGGAACTGGTGCTGCATGGCTTTGCCTCCAAAGACCGCTATCTGATTGGTGAAGCTGTCCAGCGTGAGCTAACGCGGCTTTTCACCGAGCAAGGTGTGCCTGCTTTTCTGAGTCAAAGCGGGGAGATTGCTCGCCTGGATGGCGGCTCGTTCAACGTGGCAGCAGGGTCAAAGGCGGAGACGATTGGTGCGCAGGTGGCGCAGGCAGTGTATGGAGGAGGGAAGAAATGAGTATGCAAGCGCAAGTGCAGGCGAAGACTGCATCGAAATCGACATCTTTATCTGCGCAGACAAACCTTATGCGAGGCCCAATGAAGAGCCAGATGGAGGCTACTTCTGCTGTACCCCCCATTGTGCATGAAGTGTTGAGTTCACCGGGACGGCCACTTGATGCAAGTACAAGAACATTTATGGAGTCGCGCTTTGGGCATGATTTCAGCCAGGTGAGGGTGCATACGGATGCGAGAGCGGCGGAGTCAGCAAGAGCGGTGAATTCGCGGGCATACACAGTGGGGAAAGATGTGGTTTTTGGAGCGGAGCAATATATGCCACAGACTAAGGACGGAAGATGCTTACTAGTTCATGAGTTGACTCATGTTATTCAACAAAGCAGAGAAAGTAGTCATTTAAAAGCAATCTCAAAGATGTCCAATACTAATGATGTACAAGAACGTGAAGCTGAAGCGGCTATACAAAGGATATCTGCTGGACAATCCATTGCTCCAATCCAATTTACTACTCTTCGGATAGCACGCCAGTCGACTGATGCTGGAACTCTAATAGACGCGGGGTCTGCAATCGAACACAGAGACGCTGCCGCTGGTCTCCCTGGCGGTCTTCCAGGTGCTCAATACAATGTGGGGCTTAATCGTGTGGCAGCAGTCTCATACGCCCGCACATGGGCATACAGTTTCAATAGAACATTCCCGGCCTATTCTGGTACCGACTGTACGAATTTTGTATCTCAGGCCATGTATGCGGGTGGGTGGCGTACAGCGGGAGATCTATTGGTAGGAGAAAATAGCAACTGGTTTTTCAATAGCATTTGGAGACGACCGAGCCATACATGGGGAGGAGCTCAAAATTTTGCAGAATTCGTACAAATCAGTGGACGGGGTACACGGGTGTCGGATCCTATGATGCTGGAAGCGGGTGACGTTATCCAATTTCAAAATCGAAGTGGGCACATTCATCATTCGATGCTTGTTACCGGGAAAACTGCAGATGATTTGCTCATTACTCAACATTCTAGACCGTTGTTGGATTACCCATTCAGTAGAGTTCGTGCGGGGAATCCTAGCGAAATCTTCATTTACTGGCATATGTATTAAGATCAAGACGCACCTACGGGGAATTTGCAGAGTTTGTATAACCATTTTACCAGTGTAAATATCGAGTATTGAACTTTCATGTAGAGCAACAGCTTCACGTTATATGTGGAGAATTGAGCAAATGCACATGCATGTACATGCAAAAATGTCACCAACAATGAAAACCTCCTCTACTCCTTTGAGGGCAGGACTACTACAGCGCAAGTATGCCTGTGGTGGCACTCCTGGGGTAGATGGTGAATGCGCTGAGTGCCGCAGGGAACGATTGGTATTGCAACGGCGTACCACAAGCCAAGTTGAGCCTGCAACTATACCCTCCATTGTGCATGAGGTGTTGAGTTCACCGGGACAGTCACTTGACGCCAATACAAGAGGGTTTATGGAGTCGCGTTTCGGGCATGATTTCAGCAAGGTAAGGGTGCATACGGATGCGAAGGCAGCGGAATCGGCGAGGGAGGTGAATGCATTAGCTTATACAGTAGGGCGTAGCATTGTTTTTAGAACAGGAAAATATTTACCAGAAACACTGGCAGGAAAGCAACTGCTGGCTCATGAGTTAACACACACTATTCAGCAAAGTGAAAGAGTACAGCAATTACCAGCTACATTACAGATAAGCTCTTCAGATGACAGAGCTGAGAGGGAAGCACAAGCATGGTCACTTGCTATTCAACATGAACCATCGTCAAACCAAATACCGAGTTTACGTGAGCCTTTGAAAATTGCTCGCCAAGTACCTACTTCTTCCTCTTCACCATCGATATCACACGTTACCCAACAGACTCAACAAGGCGATGCGACCATCACTTCTCAGACTTTTTTCCAAGTTTGGCAAGAATTTGCGGATTATCTTCGATTGTCTCGGAACAATCAAGCCTTACGTTTAGTACCCACCTTAATTAATCTCATGTCCGACAGGGATGCAGTGCAGTATGGCATCGATCTAGCTTTTTGGCTCATAAATCAGCAAGAACCGCTTCTGGCTCAACAAGTCTTGCAAAAACTAGAAGCAAGTTGGCGAGTAAACCTAGAAGCTTCTGACATTGAGCTTATCTCAGGGATCGATAGTTCACACCAATTGATTGAACGCGCTAAACAAGAAGCTCGCGCTAACCACCATGAACTTTCCTTCCGTCTTTTTGGTTTGGCTTTCCTTCTTATCCAAATACGATTGCAAGAATATTCGAACGAAACCATAAGATTTCTACAATGGTTGGGGAGCTCGATCAATCCTCATACCCATTTGCCTGATAGTTATCGAGCACTAGGAGAGTCGATAACCCGGATAAGAGAAATCATCGATTTTTATCCGAGCTTAGAACGAGATGCCTTGATACATGGTAACTATTCCTTGGCTAACAATTACTATTCCTCCGGTCTGCGGCTGATCGAAGAATTGCGGACGAATTACATATTACCGAATGCTCAAGTTATTGTTCTAGAGGCATCGGAAACTCAGACACCTAGAGGACGCGGTTTCATCATTCATGGCGCTCAAGGGCGTCAGGAAATTGTCACACCGCTACCTGGACAAACACCAAGGGATTTTGGACATTTCAATGTTTTCAGGGTTACTTCATCAAGCTTGCTTGAGACCCTCTTCGGTCAACAGGAATTCCTGCGTGATTTGTACCGCAATCCTGAGATTGTGAGAGAGTTTGGCAATCAAACCATCAATATGAATGATTTAGCCAGTCGTCTTCGAGTTTGGCATACGATGTACCGTATCTATCAGACACAATTTCCAGACACCGCATTCCAACTTCTATTACAGCTAATAGAGAGATACTTAATGAGCTTTACTGTACATACAGAATATAATATTCGTGATTTTGGTCCAGATTACATAGGTACGGAGTTTCCAGAAGACTTGTTGGGACGTGCTGTTCGGGATTGTGGAGTCTACGCTCTCACAGTAGCCTACGAGGTTTACCGTACAGTTCGCAATACCAGCCCAAGCCCGCAAGTGGATTTTCAACTCTACTCAATGTTAGATCATGTGATGCTTGAAATCATCGATCGAAGTCAAGATGCTCACTACGTTGTAACTAACAATCAGATTTTAGGCCCTCGGTCCGGAGGTGACGCAGGATATCTAGTTGCGAGAACATATGCTGAGCATACAGGTCATCAATATATTGTGTCTCCCGCTGTAAGACTGGGTTTAGGCTCCACCAGTATGGATGAACGCAACTTCCGCACTTTTATATGGCAACGTTATCAAGCTAGTAGAGGGTGGCACTTACATCCCCAAGTATCTCATAGTGGGTCAGAGAGGCAGACTGAGAGGCAGCGTTTCGAAGCATCATATCAGACATACTTTATGGCTGCTGATGTATATGATCAAACATCTCGTCTATTGACTGAGCAGCTTGACAGACTTCAAGGCCAGATACAGATACAGGGAAGGGATTTGCCAGATTTAAGTCAACGTTTGCTATCGCTGACTGAATCTGGCCGCAGTCTTCGTACCATTTACGACTACTATGGTTTTAATCTTCGACAGTCGGTAGGTATTCGGGAAAGATATCTAACACTTATCAGGCCTTTCTATTTGACTAGTTCACCTATTGCAAGAGAAGGGCAGGGCTCTCCTCTTGCACGACTGGGAATGGCACTCTTATACTTTGAAAGTTTACCTCTGAATACAGAGCAACAAAATCTCTTGAGGTGGATGGACACAGTACCAAGGCTCCGTAGTAACTTAAATGCCTACAGAAATCTTGGACGACCCCCGAATTTCTGAAATGTACCTAAGCTTTGACAGGTGGAGAGGAACGATTAACTGTCTAAGATAGACGATCTCGCAATTACTCTTAACTCTATTAATAGAGAGGGATATAACTTATGACCACCTTTCCCAACTCCCCGCGCCTGCTCAAAGGCGCACTGGTAGCGATAGACCCGGTGAACCCGGTGGCGAGCGTCATCGTGTTTCAGTATAACCCGGATACGCTCACCCGCACGTTGCAGGCGCAAGGTGCGGGCGAGGGGGGAGACCGTTCGGAGGCGCTGCGGCTCAAAGGTGCGCCCATCGAGAATATCCGGGTGGAGGTCGAGATTGACGCCACCGACCAGCTTGAAACGACTAATAGCATCACCGTCCAGCATGGCATCTACCCGCAGTTGTCGGCGCTGGAGATGCTTATTTACCCGAAGAGCGCCCTGGTAATCGCCAATACTGCCCTGCTTGCGCTTGGCACCATCGAAGTAGTGCCGCCGGAGGCGCCTTTTACGCTCTTCATCTGGGGACCAAAGCGGGTGCTGCCAGTACGTGTGTCGGACTTCAGCATTACGGAAGAAGCCTATGATGTCAACCTGAACCCGGTACGCGCCAAAGTTGCCCTGGGCCTGCGCGTACTCAGCTATAACGACCTGCCCCTCACGCATCCTGGCTACTATACCTTCCTGGCACACCAGGTCATTAAGGAAGCGATGGCTGTAATAGGAAGCGTGAACAACCTGAGTGCCGTTGGCGGCGGCGCTGTCAAACTATTTTAGAGGTGGACCATGTTTAGTCAGATCAGTCGCTACTACAATCTTGAGAACGCAACTCTCACGACCAGGGACGGGCGAGTGATTGCCTACAAGCGGCGGCGTTTCTGCCCACCGGGCGATCCAATGCCGCTCCTTGTCGAGGTGACGGCGACGCAGGGGGACCGCCTGGACCTGATTACCGCGCGCACGCTCGGTGACCCGGAACAGTTCTGGCGCATCTGCGATGCGAACAACGCCATGAATCCGCAGGATCTGACGGCCGAACCTGGAAGCGCTATTCGAGTGGCGCTACCGCAGTTCTAAATAAAGAAGGCAGTGAAGTATGAGTTTGCTAGGTATTCACCTGACTTTCTTGATCGGTCCAACCGTCCCGGTGCCTGCGCCGCCGCTGTTGACGGAAGCGCTTCAGCGTGTACGCGTTACGCATAGCGGGAACGCGCCCTCTGTCTTCCAGATAACCTTTCAGTCTGGCCGTGGCGGCCTGCTTGACATGCTGGATTACCTATTGTTGAGCAATCCCTTGCTCAGACCTTTCAACCGGTTGATTGTGATTGTTACCTTTAATGCCATGCCGCGTGTGCTGATGGATGGCATCATCACCAACATGGAGCTTCCTACGAGTAATCAGCCCGGAGCCTCCAGCCTGACGATTACGGGCGATGATCTCACGTATATGATGGATCGCGAGGAGCGATCGAGCGAGTATCCCGCCCAGTCAGATGACCTCATCGCTATCGGCCTGATAGGGAGGTATGCTCCATTTGGCCTGATCCCGGAGGTTGTCTCCCCCCCACTGGTCGATCCTCCCTCTCCCAGCGAGCGCGTGCCGACGCAGCAGGATACCGATCTGGCGTATCTCAATAAATTGGCGCAGCGTCATGGCTATGTCTTCTATGTGACGCCCGGACCCATGCCAGGAACCAGCACCGCATACTGGGGACCTCCCATCCGGTCCACGCTGCCACAGCACGCGCTATCGGTCAATATGGGATCGGCTACCAACGTCGATTCGATCAACTTTCGCTACAACGCTCTGGAACCGGCGATTGTGACCGGCCAGGTACAGGATCGTGATACAAACCAGACGATGCCCGTGCAGACGTTCGCCAGCACACGATTTCCCCTGGCGAGCCAGCCAGCGCTGATGGTGCATCAGCCGAACATTCGCCGCAAGCAGTTTCGTGAAACGGGGCGCACCATTCAGGAAGCCCAGGATCACGCTCAGGGAGAGACGGATGCCTCGACCGACAGAGTGGTACAGGTCACCGGCTCTCTGGATGCAACTCGCTATGGCGACCTCCTGCAGCCTCGCGGAGTAGTCGGAGTGCGCGGAGCAGGATATAGCTATAACGGTTCCTATTATGTGGACAGCGTCACGCATGTAATTAGTAAAGGTGAATACAAACAGGAGTTTACTCTGAGTCGCGAGGGCATCGGCTCAACGACTCCACTGGTGATACCATGAGCGTTTTTTTTGGCAAATACCGAGGCAGAGTTGAAAACAATGTTGACCCCCTGAACTTAGGCAGGGTGCAGGTGAGTGTGCCTGCGGTGCTGGGACAGGGACGGCTAAGTTGGGCAATGCCCTGCGTGCTGTATGCTGGTCCCGGCGTCGGCTTCTTTGCCATTCCGCCTGTGGGAGCCAATCTCTGGGTGGAGTTCGAGGGCGGCGACCCGGACTATCCTATCTGGAGTGGCTGCTTCTGGGGCACAGGTGAGGTACCTGCCAGCCCAGCAGTAGCCGAGGTGAAGATGCTCAAGACACAGAGCATTACGATGACACTGAGCGACCTGCCTGGTAGTGGCGGTTTTACCCTGGAGGTAGGCTCGCCGATCACGGCAACTCCATTCAAGATCGTTGTCGATGCCACTGGCATTGAACTGAACACGGGCACGACGAAGGTCAAACTTACAACCGTTAGCGTCTCGATCAACGATGGCGCACTGGAGGTGATCTGATGCCTGGCTACCTGCTCCATCTTGGTGCGACTGTGACCTGTATGCATGCGGGCCAGGCGCTGCCGGTTGTAACTGACCCGCACGTCTTCGTGGGGGGACAGCCAATTGTCACCCAGACCAGCATTTACACCATTACCGGGTGCGCGCTTGCAGGTAGCTCTAGCCCGCCCTGCGCTACCGCTCAATGGGTCACGGCTGCGACACGAGTGATGGCGGGCGGCATACCGGTCCTGCTCCAGGATAGCCAGGCGGTCTGTACTCCCACCGGCACGGGATTGATCATTGTTTCGACGCAAGGGCACGTGAGGGGGACATAATGCATGCAGGTTGACTTTCCTTTTCATTTCGATGATCGCGGGCGTACCGCCGCAACGAATGGCGATGACCATATCCGCGACCTGATCGAGCAGGTCCTGTTCACCAGCCCCGGCGAGCGGGTCAATCGCCCCACCTTCGGCTGCGGTCTCATGCAACTGGTCTTCGCGCCCAATAGTGATGTACTTGCGACAGCGATACAGGCCACCGTACAGGGTGCCCTGCAGCAATGGCTGGGCGAACTCATCCAGGTCGAGGCGGTGGATGTGCAGAGCGAAGAGGCGACGTTGAGCGTGATGGTGCAGTATGTCGTGCGTCGTACGCAGCAACGGCAAGCTGCACAGTTTACCAGGGGAGAACTTCTCACATGATCTACTTCTGCTGCGATGAGTACCGCCGTGAAGCCGTGCGCCGACATAAAACCTTGAATGGCATTGACTTCCTTGAAGTACTGGACGATCCAACGATGCCGAACGTTGAGCGCCAGCGCAAGCTCTATGTGCATTTCATCAAGCCTCTCGATGGTGGAAGGCTCAACAAGGAAAACATACGTATCGATGGCGGTGAGCGCATCTTCGACGTGCTGGTCAAGGATGTAACTGCCACGGCAGGGCAGCAAAACGTATTGACTGTGAATGTCAATAAGGCTGGAGATTTTTCGACCTATATCCTGCGCCTGATTGTCGATGCAGAGCATCCCCAGCCTCCCGCAGGTTTTGACCCCCTCCTCTCTGCAATAGAATTCTCTTTTAAGGTCGCGTGCCCCAACGATTTTGATTGTCGGACCGAGCAGATCTGTCCTCCTGAAGTGTTCACGGCTCCAGAAATAGACTACATGGCCAAAGACTACGCCAGCTTTCGCCAGTTGATGCTTGATCGCATGGCGATCTTGATTCCCCAGTGGCAGGAGCGCAATCCCGCCGACCTGGGAATTGCGCTGGTCGAGCTACTGGCATATGTTGGGGACTATTTGAGCTACCAGCAGGATGCCATTGCGACAGAAGCCTATCTTGGTACAGCCCGCCGTCGCGTTTCGGTACGCCGTCATGCCAGGCTCGTTGACTATTTCATGCACGACGGCTGCAATGCGCGTGTGTGGGTACAGGTTCAGGTGAGTGCAGACGTGGCGAGAGCAGAACCTGGCGATCCTCTCCCCTTACCCGTGAAGACCCGGTTATTGACTCGCGTAGCAGGCATGCCATCCCGCATCCCTACTGCCGATCTGCCCCTTGGTCAAGCGCTCACCGTTTTTGAAACCATGCATGATGTGGAGGCGCTGTATATCGTGCACAACGAGATACACTTCTATACCTGGGGCGCGGAACGCTGCTGCCTCCCCAAAGGGGCAACGCGGGCCTCCTTGCAGGGGCATTTGCCCAACCTCAAGGCCGGCGATGTAATGATCTTTGAAGAGGTTCTTGGTCCGCAAACGGGGGAGGCGGTGGACGCTAACCCTGCACACCGCCAAGCCGTTTATCTGAAAAGCGTAGAGTTGACCAGCGACCCGCTCGGTGGTCAGTTCGCCAGCCCCCCAAATGATAGCCCAGTGGATGTGACCGAGATTGTATGGGCCGCCGACGATGCGCTACTTTTCCCCCTATGTATCTCTTCACGAACAGACCTGGAACATGGAGAACGCCTTATTGAAAATGTCAGCGTTGCGCGAGGCAACATCGTCCTGGCGGATCATGGCCTCACCGTCGAGGACGAGCTTGGGAGTGTTCCATCCCCCTCGCTCGTGAGAGTACCTGCAACCGGTGGCAATCGTTGCCAGGAGCAGGAGCCTCGTCCCATCCCTGCTCGTTTCCGCCCTCGCCTGCCCAAAGGGCCGTTAACGCAAGCCGCCCCTTACGATCAGCGCAAGCCTCCTGCATCGGCAAGTGTCAATCCTAATGGGCTTGACAAAGTGTCAAGCCCATTACCTTACGATCAGCGCAGGCCTCCTGCATCGGCAAGCGCGGCTATGCGCTGGACAACCCGCGATCCCATCCCCGCAATTACGCTGCACGACAAAGATGATGTCTCTTCGACCTGGTCTCCCAGGCGCGACCTGCTCAACAGCGATGCGACAGCGCGCGAATTTGTCATGGAGACCGAGGCAGATGGGACCTCCTACCTGCGTTTTGGCGATGATGAACATGGAATGCGACCTATACCGGGAACTGCATTTGTAGCGACCTATCGGATCGGGAATGGTTCGCAAGGAAACATCGGCGCGGATTCCCTGGCGCATATCGTCATAGACGAGCCGAACATCGTTGCCGTGCGTAACCTGCTGCCCGCACAGGGAGGTGTCGAGCCGGAGAGCATCGAGGATGTACGCCAGAAAGCGCCCTGGGCCTTTCGTACGCAGAAGCGCGCGGTAACTCCGGCTGACTACGCCGAAGTTGCTCAACGCTGTCCTGGCGTGCGATGTGCGGCTGCCACATTTCGCTGGACCGGCAGCTGGCGAACCGTGTTTCTGGCGATAGACCGACAGGGAGGGGCTAAGGTTGATGATGGCTTCAAGCAAGACATGTACCGCTACATGGAGCCTTTTCGCATGGCTGGCTACGACCTGGAGATCGATGGGCCGCTCCCCGTCTCGCTGGAAATTGAGATGCAGGTCTGCGTCCAACCTGACTACTTCCGCGGCGACGTGAAGGCCGCGCTGCTCGAGGTCTTCAGCAATCGCGTGCTGCCGGATGGGCGGCTCGGCGTCTTCCACCCTGACAAATTCACCTTTGGGCAACCAGTCTACCTCAGCCGTTTATACGCGGCGGCGATGGCGGTGAAGGGTGTCGCCTCTGTCAAAATCAGTACATTTCAGCGCCAGGGGATTGATAGCAATGCAGCGCTAGCGGCCGGGAAATTATTGCTTGGGAGGCTGGAGATTGCTCGCCTCGATAACGATCCGGATTTTCCAGAGCACGGCGTCTTTCGCCTGATTATGGAGGGTGGCAAATGAGTGATGTTGTCGATTCGTCCCTGCGCGGTCTCGATGACTGTGGGTGCTGTGAGGGTGCCTCCGCGCAAACACCGGTTGAAGTAGTCAATCGCCCAGGTTTAAGTGCCATTGCCTATCGCGTTGGTACATACGAACAATTCCGGCAGAGTATGCTCGAGCAGTTGTCCAGTTCAACTCTCCCCGAACTCGCTGGCTTACGCACACGAGAGGACGATGACTTCTCGATTGCGCTTCTCGATGCCTGGGCGACAGTTGCCGATGTGCTCACGTTCTACCAGGAGCGCATCGCCAATGAGTCCTACCTGCGCACAGCTAGCGAACGCTTCTCGCTTGTACAACTTGCGCAACTGCTTGGGTACCGGCTCCGACCGGGAGTAGCCGCCAGTACTTACCTGGCATTTACGATAGAGGATGCAAAAGGGGCCCCCGGCCAAGCAACCATCGATATAGGCACAAAAGTGCAGAGTATTGCAGGCCCAGGGCAGTTGCCACAGACGTTTGAAACCGTTGAAAGGATTACTGCAAAGGCCGCCTGGAATGCACTCAAGCCGCAAACAACGCAACTTGTACAGCCTCAAAGCGGCGCTACATCTGTCTACCTGTTAGGTACTACGACCGGGCTCAAGCCTGGTGACGGCATACTCTTCGTCGGCAGCGAACGCGAACAAGATGTGAACAGTGAACGCTGGGTTTTTCGCCAGGTGACGGCTGTTACTCCAGATACCACGAATGGACGCACACTCGTCACGTGGGTAAGGGGGTTAGGTTCAGCAAGTACAGATCTACCTGCCATGCCGGAGATTTATACTTTCCGCAAACGCGCCGCTCTCTTCGGGTCAAATGCACCCGATGTGCGAACGCTACCTGATAGTGTGCTGACAAATTATCATCTACATACGACAACCCGTCGTCGTGCCAGTGAGTGGAACTTCGGCACATTGGGTAGTCCTTTCAATTTAGATACTACATACCCAGGTATTGTAAAGGACAGTTGGATTGTACTCTCCGACCCCTTACATCATGAACTTTATCGTGTTAACGCTGTCTTAGATACCTCACAGCACAACTATACACTCGTCTCGAAGACAACCCAGATAACGCCTGATACGGTCAATCACCTAGACCGATTTGGGTCACTACGTGGTGTGGTCGTTTTTGCCCAGAGTGAAAAGCTAGAGCTGGCAGAAACACCGAGAACACCCACGCCACTTCAAGCAGGTCACAATGTGATACATCTTCTACACGCTGCAACAGACCTTCAGGCCGGACAAAAGCTGATTGTTAGTGGCATGGCAGCGGGCGTGGCCGCCAGCGACCCTGCAATCAGCGAGGTTATCTTGATCAGGAGTGTCTCACCCAACGGAATGACGATCACGCTGAGCACGAGCCTGCAAAACAGCTATGATCCCACGACGGTCAGTATCAATGCCAACGTTGCGCTCGCCACGCACGGGGAAACCGTGGCAAACGAAGTGCTCGGCAGCGGCGATGCCAGCCAGGCCTACCAGCGTTTTCCTTTGCGCCAGAAACCGCTCACCTACACCAGTTCATCAACGGCGAATGGCACGGAATCGACTCTGCAGGTGCGCATCAACGATATCGAATGGCACGAAGTTCCCACACTCTATGGGCATGGGCGCCGCGAGCACATTTTCGTGACCAGTACCGATGACGACCAGAAAACAAGCATCGAATTTGGCGACGGGATTACAGGCGCTCGTCCTCCCACGGGCCAGGAGAATATACGGGCCACCTATCGCAAAGGCATCGGGCTGGCGGGTATGGTCAAGGCAGGGCAGCTCAGCCTGCTCATGACTCGCCCGCTAGGGGTAAAGAGCATAACCAATCCGCTGGACGCTAGTGGAGCGGCTGACCCTGAAGGGGTGACTGACGCAGGCTGCAATGCGCCACTAACGGTACTGACTCTCGGCCGCATCGTTTCGCTGCAGGATTACGAAGACTTCGCGCGTGCCTTCGCTGGCATCGCGAAGTCGCTGGCGAGCTGGGCATGGATTGGGCAGTCGCGCAGAGTGTTTGTGACCGTCGCGGGTGCTAATGGCAGCGAAGTGCCACCTGATAGCGAACTGTACCGGCACCTGCTGCTTGCTATGCAGCAAGCGGGTGACCCCTACGTTCCCTTGAGTGTGCAGTCGTACCGCAAAGCACTTTTCAGAGTTGCTGCGAGAGTGAGGTTCGATGCAGACTATCGCCAGGAAGATGTTCTGGGAGCGGTTGAGCAGGCCCTTCGCTCGTCTTTCGCGTTCGATGCCCGATCGTTCGGTCAGCCCGTCACTTTGAGTGAGGTGATGGCTGTAATGCAGCAGGTCGAAGGGGTGAAAGCTGTCGATGTATTACTGCTCTATCGCAGCGATGATGAGGAACCTGCCTTGAATACGACGCTCGTTGTGGCTCTGCCTCAAATTGGTGCCGACGGCAGTGTTCTGGCAGCAGAACTACTGACACTGGATCCCGGTCCGCTCGATTATTTAGGAGTGATGTCATGAGCTTTGACATAGAAACATTGTATGCCCTGTTACCAGCCGTTTACCGCCTGCGCGACGCGGAGCAAGGCGAGCCGTTAAAAGCCTTGCTATCCATCATTGCCGGACAGATTGCCATTGTAGAAGAAGACCTGGCGCAGTTGTATGACGACCTGTTTATCGAAACCTGTGCCCAATGGGTGGTTCCCTACATCGGCGATTTGATCGGCTATCGTCAGTTGTACGGCGTCGCTCCACAAGTACGAAGCCCGCGCGCGGAAGTCGCCAATACCATAGGATACCGGCGGCGCAAAGGGACAGCGGTCATGTTGGAGCAGTTGGCGCGGGATGTGACAGGGTGGAATGCTCGCGCCGTTGAGTTCTTTCAACTGCTGGCAACGACGCAATACATGAACCATCTGCGTCCCCAGAATCTCTCCCTGTCCGATGTGCATCACTGGGAGCCTCTGGAGCGTCTAAACACGGCCTTTGATCGCATGGCGCATACAGCAGATGTGCATCGAATCGCCAGTGGACGTGGACGCTATAACATTCCCAACATCGGCATCTTTCTCTGGCGGCTGGGCAGTTACGCCCAGACCAGCTCTCCGGCCTTCAAACTGGATGAACGCCGTTACCTGTTTAGCCCGCTGGGCAACAATACGCAGCTCTTTAGCCTTCCGCAGACTGAGAGCGAACTCACTCACCTGTCCGAGCCTATCAATGTACCCATGCCATTGAGCCGGCGCGTGCTGGATCAGTATCTAACCAGTTACTATGGGCCGAACAAGAGCCTGGTACTCAACGTCGATGGTCAAGATATCATAGCTCCACCAGATCAACAGCTTTCAGACCTGTTGCAGGTCTGTGATTTGAGTGACCCTAACGCAGCGGGCGACCAGGCGCACAAAGCGCCCTGGAAGATTGCTATAGACCCCGTGCTGGGCCGCATTGCTTTTCCAGAGGAGCGAGACCCACCCACGAACGTTCTGGTAACCTATTATTATGGCTTTAGCGCGAACATCGGTGGTGGCAGCTATGATCGCGAAGGGAGCTTTGAGCCCGACCTTACACCTATCGTACAGGTCTCAACCCAGCATCGTGATCAGCCAGGGATATATAGCAGTATTCAGGAAGCGCTCAATGCGCTGCATAATGGCGGAGTGGTAGAAATCATCGACAGCGGGCGCTATACGGAGGCACTTTCTATCAACGTCGCAGCAAATACACATCTTGAAATACGCGCGGCAGAGGGTTCTCGCCCTACCCTGGTACTCGGTAATGACCTGGCCATTCAGGGCGAGAACGATTCGATCTGCATTCTGAATGGATTGCTGATAAGCGGCCGCGGTTTGCAGGTTGCCGGTGGGCTGGCTTTCTTGAAACTGCGACATTGCACGATCGTACCGGGGTTAACACTCTCCATAGATGGGACTCCTCAGCACCCATCCGAGGCAGCTCTCGAGGTCTCATCGGTGAATACGGCAGTCGAGATCGATGCCTGTATACTTGGGGGGCTGCGGATTGCTGAGGACGATAGCGAGCAGGCGGTATCGATTATCATGAGCATTATAGATTCGACTGGTGAGAATGAGGTCGCTTATGCGGCCCTTGATGGGACGAGCACGGGCCGCCGACTACACATAGAGAACAGTACGGTGATCGGCAAGGTGTATACGGCCCTGCTGGATTATGCTTCGAATACCATCTTCCTGGCACCCATTCTCTCTACAAGGAAGCAGAAGGGCTGCGTACGATTCTCCTATGTCCCCTTAGATGCGCGTGTACCCCGTCGCTATCATTGCCAGCCAGTCAGCAGTGCTGATGCCGCACGTGTACGACCTCAGTTCACCTCTCTTCGTTATGGTGAACCTGGCTACTGCCAGCTCAGCCTGCGCTGTGCGAACGAGATTCGCCGTGGTGCTGACGACGAATCTGAAATGGGTGCCTTTCATAACCTCTATCAACCACAGAAAGAAACGAATCTGCGGGTACGGCTGGATGAGTACTTACGCTTCGGCTTAGAGGCGGGCATCTTTTATGCTACATAATAACAAAAACTCAGGAGTTTCGCAATGAAAGGTAATTTTAGCCGACAGACTTTTAATCCCCCTAAACACTACAGTGGCGTTCTGCTGCAACAGGGGCGTGTGCAGCTTGATGCTGATTGGAATGAGCAACAGGCGATCACTCAACGCCGCATCGAGACAGAGACCATGGACGTGGTTGGGCGCTGTGGCGCGCCAATGAACGCACCTGGTTTTGAAATAACGCTCAAGAAAGATAACACACTCTCTATTGGCCGCGGACGATATTATGTTGATGGCATTTTATGCGAAAACGATGTCGATGTCGACTATGTTCAACAGCCATACTTGCTTGATGTTCCTGAAGTGGTGAGCCAGTTGAAGGCGGAGAAAACCTTTGTGGGATTGGCCTATCTGGATGTCTGGCAGCGCCATATCACTGCGCTTGATGATGCGCACATCCGCGAGGTGGCCCTGGGTGGCCCCGATACCGCTACACGTATACAGACGATCTGGCAGGTGAAAACCTTGCCTGTGCAACTTCAAGGTTCATCTCAGCAACGCCTGAAGGCGCTACTGGATCAACTCGATGCGTTACAAGGGAAACAGGCGGCTGACGATAAGAGTGAACCGGGGACGTCTGCAAAAGCGCAACAGGGCAAAGGAAAATCGCCAACCAGAGGAAAGAGTACTATCGAAGAGGAAATCAACAAAGCCTACGACGAGATTAGGCAACTGTTCGGCGAGATAACGTGTGGTAGCCAGATTGATACCTGGGACGCGCTGACTAGCCCCTCTGCAAGAACGTTGAAGGCACGTACTCAGCAGCCTCCCGAGACAGATGATCCCTGCCTTATTCCTCCCAGCGCTGGCTATCGCCGGCTGGAAAATCAACTGTACCGCGTGGAGGTACATAAGAAAGGCGCTCTTGGGAGCGCCACCTTCAAATGGTCGCGGGAAAACGGTTCTGTTGTCACAGCTATCGAGCAATTTAACGGGAGTGAGATCACCGTACATGACGTGGGAGCGGATGAAGTTCTGGGCTTTGCCAATGGCCAGTGGGTGGAAGTCGTCGATGATGGGAAGGATTTGAGCGGAGAACCAGGACAGCTGCTGCAGATCGACGAGGTGAATCCAGCTACTCGCGTGATCACACTGCGCCCTGCTCCAGCTGCCATCGATCCCAAACGCTATCCCAAGCTCAGGCGTTGGGACCAGAATGGCGCAGCAGGAGGTGATGGGATACTCGTTACGTCCGACTGGCTGCCCCTGGAAGATGGCATTGAGGTGCAGTTTTCTAAGGGTACCTACTCCACAGGTGATTACTGGTTGATTCCGGCACGCACCGCAATCGGTGATATCGAGTGGCCGCCCTACGATACCTCAGATCCATCGTACCCTGCTCCACAACCGCCGCTAGGCATTCAGCATCACTACTGCCGCCTTGCACTGTTGCATTTGGATCCAGTAAACAATACATTGAGTGTGCAGGATTGCCGCAGCATTTTTGTTTCCCTGCCGGCAGTTAATCAGGCTCTGCATGTTGTTTCCATTAATTGGTCAAACGACGATACGTTTCCTGTGAATCGCCTGCGGAAAGAAGGGTTGCGCATCGAGCTAGATGATGAACCCGACCCAGAGGTAGATATGGGACCGGCAGTGATAGTCAGCCTAGAAGTACCTCTCTCCTTGCTCTATAGTTGGGATGTGAATGCGCCCGAGCTCAAAAACAGATCGCTTTTCAGGGAGATAATCGATGAACCGCATATAAGCCTTCTAATGTATGGCTCCGTCGTGGCCGAGTCTAAGACCGTCCACTGGTCTCTCTCACAGGACGCGGGAAAGAAACAAGGTCAGGACATCTTCGATCTGTTGCCTCTGGCAAATCAGCAGAAGGGTGCTCCAGGTCAAAATCGTTTCCGTATGCACGTGACGTTGAAGGGACATGCAATCTGGAGCCAGAATGTTGATGGGATTATCTACCTGGACGGTCAGGCGTTTGGAGCACCAGGTAAGGCGAGCACTCAAGGGGAGGGGCCTATTACTTCTCTCAATTTTCCATCGGGTGCAGAGATGCGCGCCAGCGACTTTGAGAGCTGGTTTTACCTCGGACCACCTGAGGCCGAACTCGATTCACTCGCGCTCAAGTCGGCACAGGTGAATATCGGTGATTCGTCGGAGGGGACAGTAACGTTGGATGGCCCAGCTCCATCTGGAGGTGCCGTCATCAACCTCACAAGCGATAACACCGTGGTAGCAGTCGTCCCAGCACGAGTGACTGTCCCGGAGCAGCAGCACACAGCTACCTTCCCGGTGACAACGCTACCTGATAAAAGCAATACAACTCATGTGGATGTTACCATCACTGCTTCACGCAATACTATCACCCGTACTAGCACATTGAGGATAATGGGTACACCTGGTTAGCCGGGGGTTGTACCTATAAAAGCTAATGTTTATGCGCATACATCAGGATTTCCTGAATAGGAGGCTCTACCTCTCCCTTTTCAGGTAGCCTCTGACTGTCCTAATAATGAGGATTCTGTCCGCAGTTTCCCCTCTACCCGATCTTACTTTGTCCTCACTTGCCCGCAAAAAGAGGGAGCAGACGGGTAAAAAACTCACCACAGAATGCTCCTCTGCTTTCGGCCTGGAAGCACACCAATTCCCCGAAACAGTTCAATGCTCCTTTCAAAAAGGAACATTTGGACCCTGGACACTCTCAGGCCTACTGAGGGAGTATCTGAGCTATGGGGTCTCAGGGAGGATGTGATGAGGAGGTGCCCGTCCGCTTGCTACAAGCTCTTCACACATCCGAACCGGAAACGTGGGAGCCGCCTGCTGGTCACCGTACAAGTGCCCCAGTTCGTGTCCATTGATGCGAAACTTGATGCCTATGCTGGCTCCTTGGTATAGCTGTAGTAAGATGAGGAGAGAAAAGTATGACCTGAAGGCTATGATTGCTGAGGTTTGTAGGTAGAAGAGGGATCAGCGATGTACCGCTGAAAAGCGTGTATGAGGACGCAGAGACAAGATTGCAGTGCATGGAGCAGATGTCGAGATGAAAGAACAAATGTTCTATTAATACTAGAAGGATACATAAATAATCTCAGCGGAACCGACGGGCTACGGCTTCGCTCTCACCGGTGTTGATCCACTTCCTTGCACCTGCTGGAAAACTGTATCTCAAACTCAAACAACACTTTTCGCATGAGCAAGTTAATATCGGTGCTGCTTAATCTCTGGTCTGCGCTAAAGTAACTCGAGATCAGTGTGGACCAGGAACGTCGGTGCTCACCCCGCTCCATATGTGAGAGCTAACACGATTGCACACATGGTCTCCAGCATGACCAGCATTCAACCCGCAAGCGCCATGTTGCCCTTCGCTTTTACAAATTGGGCATGACAAACCACACTGGGTGGCTCCCTGGAAATCTGCTTTTTGAACGTTTTGCAGCGGGGTTAAGCGAACCTCACCTGGTTTCGTTTTGGTTTGTCTCTGAGGGACAAGGATGTCGAGGTCTGTTGCCATGGAGCACCTCCGGTTTCATTTCGTCTACTCGGTTTGGGAACTCTTCTCTTGTTAAGCTCTATGCCCTACATGCAATTCAATTAAAACGACTTCACTCAGCGAGGGGAAAAAATACTATCACAAGTATACATGCACCTTAACCCGAATACAAGAACAACTTGTACAATTTTTGGCGTATTGTACAAGTTCTTATGTTTTTTTATCAGGTTGGATCAGCTTAGTGCTGAACACCATCTCCACCTGGCCCTGGAGGGTGCATACTGAGCACTTCCGGCTGTTGAATGATAGGGTAGGAGTAGAATAGCACCTGTCTATCACGCAGCAATCATGTGTGTGATATACTCGGGAGTAAGCTCTCCTGAGCATATTGCCTGCGGACGTTCCAGTATGAGGTGCTTGGATGGGCAAACTTGATTGTCTTTAAGGAGATATGAGCAGCGCATTCCCCAAGCATTGGAGGGATCATGACCAAGAAAGCAGCACAGTCCACCCCTAATCACCTGCTGCGCATGGCTCGGCTGGAACGCGGCTGGACGCAGAGGGATGTCGCTGATCAAATCGGGGCTCCCCTGGACCTCAATGTCACACGCTGGGAACGCGGCACAGCCAGGCCCAGCGCCTACTATGTAAAGAAACTCTGCGAGCTCTTCGGCAAAAGCGCCAGCGAACTGGGCTTGTTGCCACCACAGCCAGAGGAGGCTACCGCGAGCAGCAAGCCAAACAGGACCGAGCCCGAGCCAGGTTCTCCTTCGAAAGATCTGCCAACAGGAACCCTCACGATGCTCTTCACCGACATGGCAGAATCCGCACGTTTGCTGCAACAGCTGGGTGATCGTTACGCCAGTCTGCTCGCCGATTATCGCCAGATGGTGCGCACTGCATTTCGGGAGTGGCGTGGCTATGAGGTCAATGCACAGAGCGATGCCTTCTTTGTAGTCTTTGCCCGCGCCATCGACGCGGCTGCCGCAGCCATGGCTGTCGAACGCGCCCTGGTCGCCCATAATTGGCCCGAGAATGTGGTTGTGCTGGCGCGCATCGGGCTGCATACAGGCGAGCCGCAACTCACTTCGGAAGGCTACATCGGCTTGGATGTACATCACACTGCCCGCATTATGAACGCCGGACACACAGGTCAGATTCTGCTCTCGCAGACGACCCACAACCTGGTGGAGGATGCTCTACCCGGGGACCTGTCCCTGCGGGACCTGGGGGAACATCGCTTCAAGGACTTACAACGGTCCAGTCATCTTTTTCAACTGGTCAGCGCTGACCTCCCTGTTGACTTTCCGCCACTTAAAACCCTTGATATGCGTCCCAATAACCTGCCTGTGCAGCCCACTCCCTTTATGGGACGCGAGAAGGAAGTAGCCGCGCTCTGTGACTTATTGCGTCGTCCAGAAATACGCCTGCTGACCCTGACAGGACCAGGTGGGGTGGGCAAGACGCGACTGGCCTTGCAGGTGGCAGCCGAATTCAGTGAGTTGTTCATTGATGGGATATTTGTGGTTCCTCTCGCCCCGGTGAATGATCCTGAACAAGTGATGCCAACTATTGCCCAGACGCTCTCAATTGGCGAAGTGGGCGATCAGCCTTTACTCACCCTTGTGAAAAGCGTGCTCAAGCACAAGCAACTCCTCTTGCTCTTAGACAACTTTGAGCAAGTATCAGCTGCTGCCTTTCAGATTGCCGATCTGCTCTCCGCCTGCCCCAAACTCAAGGTGCTTGTAACCAGCCAGGCAGTACTGCATGTGCGAGCCGAGCGTGAGTTCGCCGTTCCACCACTTGCAGTGCCCAACCCCAAGCGCCTACCTGAACTCGTCACCCTCGCGCAGTATGAGGCCGTAGCCCTCTTCATTGCACGGGCGCAGGCGGCTAAACCTGATTTCCAGGTGACTCATGCCAATGCCGCTGCCGTTGCGGGAATCTGTACCAGGCTGGATGGCTTGCCACTGGCTCTCGAACTGGCAGCAGCACGCATCAAGTTTTTTGCGCCACAGATCTTGTTCGCACGCCTGGAGCAGGGATTCGCAGTTCTCACAGGAGGAGCGCGCGACCTGCCAGCACGGCAGCAGACTATGCGGGCGGCGATTGCCTGGAGCTACGACTTGCTCTCGGCAAAGGAGCAAACACTCTT